>Ga0197142_1003733_pt1 | contig 12616 bp, 10 predicted proteins | sample GBS60_MetaG_FD_148614 | JGI IMG/M metagenome (GOLD analysis project Ga0197142, IMG submission 148614) | Sediment microbial communities from Great Boiling Springs, Gerlach, Nevada, United States - GBS 60_MetaG | ecosystem: Environmental > Aquatic > Thermal springs > Hot (42-90C) > Sediment... | reverse complement strand
GCTCAGCCCGGTGCTGATTGTCCCTGCCGACGCCCTTGACTTTGTGGCCCACAGCACGCATCTTGACCTCATCATTGCCAAGATGCGTGAGAAATTGGAGGGCAAGGACGAGGTCTTTTTTCTAGATGAGGACATTGCGCGGGCCAATCGGATTGCGGCAGATTAGGGAGTCTGCCGCTCGCCGAGGTAAGCAGGAGCCAGAATGGCAAAGATGCGGCACAGCCGCCGATCGCGCATGCGGGTGACAATGCGCGGATCGATGTCTTTTAGTTCGTGTGAAGTGGTGATCACAGTAGGCAAGCGGGCATTATAACGGTAGTTGAAAAGCTGATAGAGCTTCTCGCGCACCCAGGGCGTAGCCGATTCTGTCCCCAGATCGTCTAGCACCAGCAGGTGCGCGTTCTTTACCTCGGAGAAGCGCCGATCGTAGGAAGTGTGACTGTTGGGGGCGAAAGCAGCGCGCAGGTGGTCCAGCAGATCGGGCACCGTGACGAACAGCACCTCGTTGCCTTGCATTCTCTGTGCATTGGCAATCGCCGCTGCCAGATGCGTCTTGCCGCACCCATAAGGCCCCATCAAGATCAGCCATCCTTGGGGGTTGGCCGCATATTCGCGGGCGATCTCCAGTGCACGGTGCAGGTTATCGCGTTGGTCTTTAGGCAGGTCGCGGCGGCGGTCGAACGTTTCGAAGGTCATCTGGCTGTAGAGGCTCAATCCGTTGAGGGAGCTGGTCTCTAAGTGGCTGCCGCCTACTGTGCGGTAATCCGGCGCAAGGATGTGAATTTTTGTCACCAAATCCGGATCGGCCAGGCGGGAGCGGAAACGCTGCTCCATCTCATCAAGATCGTGGTTGGTGGTGACGACGGTGGGCAGTTTGGCGTTGTAGCGGTAGTTGAGAATCTGATAGAGCTTCTCCACCGCCCAAGGTGTGGGGCTTTCAATGCCCAGATCGTCCAAGATCAGCAAGGGGGTTTCCCGCACCTCGTTGAAGCGATCATCGTAGCCTTCCTCTTCAGAAGAGGCAGCAGGGCCGAAGCTTGCCCGCAGATAGTCCAGTAAGTCGGGAGCGGTAACGAATAGCACGCGGTTGCCTGCTGCGATCTGTGCATTGGCAATCGCCGCCGCCAGGTGCGTCTTGCCGCACCCATAGCCGCCCGTGATGACCAGCCATCCTTTGGGGTCGCGGGCGTAGGCAATGGCGCTTTCATAGGCCCAGCGTAAATTGTCGCGCTGTTTCTCCGGCAGCCCCACGCCCTCCGGATTGAAAGTCTCGAAAGTTTTATCGGCGAGGTGCTGCAGACCGCCTATGCGACGCAGATATGCTGTCCGTTCGGCCTCCATACGTTCGCGGCGGCACTCGCAGGGGAAAGCCTTGCCGAAGTTCGGATGGTCTTCCGGCACCTCATAGCGCACGTAGCCAACGCCATGGCAGATGGGGCAATCGGGGTCGCCCGCGCCGTAATTGCGTTCAGAGTAGCTCATCTCAATACTCAATGTCTTCCCGATATTGGCCGCTGATAAAACGCCGCCCATCGGTGGGAGGCGCATCGTGCCTTGTGCGGCCTTCCGCCTGCCAGCGCTTTAGGATGGCCTGAATATAGGCCAGCCGACGCGCGTTACGCTCCACTGCGATCCGGAAGGCTTCCTCTACCCACTCCTGCGGATAAGTTTTCTCGAGGTCACGCAGCGCTTCGGCGATAAGCGGGGTAAGCGGGCCAATGTTCTGCTCATAGAGGACGAAGATGTTGGGCCGCTCTACGGTCAGGTCAAGCGATGTGGAGGAGCCAAGTGGTGGCTGCCATCTGCCCTCCTCAATGCCGCGCACGGCGGCGTGCCCACGCGGCGTATTCATGAAGTACAGGTCCTCTTCAGTGCCCTCACCGCGTACCACAACGTGCAGCAATGTGCCCCGCGCTACTGCACGCTCCAGGCCTTCTCTCAGAGCAGCGCGGCGTTCATCGTCGCGGGCACCTAACCCGCTTAGAAAGACCTCATCGGCCAGCATATCGCGCAGGCGCAGGAACGGAACGCGCCCCTCACGTTGCTGCAAGCGCCAGAAGCAGTACAGTGTGACTTTCATCTCGGTGAGGTGGTCAATCTGCGGCAGCAGCTCACTGAAGAACTGCGCCGGTATCTTGACCAGCCGCCCTTTGGCCGTGAAGCCGCTGAAGCCCTTCATGCCTCAAATCCTGTCCAGGTCCACATTGACGGTTGCCGCGTTCTTAAACTGCGTCAGGTCGGGGATGAACACCAGGTTCACCACCCCTGTAGGGCCGTTGCGATGCTTGGCAACATGGATCTCGGTCAGGTGGCCGCGGGGCGTGTCGGGATTGTAGTAGGACTCGCGGTAGATGAACATCACGACATCGGCATCCTGCTCAATGCTGCCGCTTTCCCGCAGGTCTGAAAGCACCGGCCGCTTGTCGGTGCGCTGCTCCACTGCGCGTGAGAGCTGGGCGGCAGCCACGACCGGCACATTGAGTTCACGCGCCAGTTGCTTGAGCGAGCGCGAGATATAGGAGATCTCCTGCACTCGGTTCTCGGTGCGGAAGGGAGTGGTCATCAGTTGCAGGTAGTCAATGGCTATCAGATCGAGGCCGTACTCGAGATACAGGCGGCGGGCTTTGGTGCGTACCTCCTGTGTGCTGATCGCAGGTGTGTCATCCAAAAAAATGGGCATTTCACCAATGCGTTGAGTGGCAGCGACGAACTGCGCCCAGTCACGCTCATCCAGGCGGCCTTCGCGCAGCTTGTGGGAGGGGATATTGGTTTCGGCGCTGATGAAGCGCTGGACGATCTGCTCGTTGCTCATCTCTAGACTGAACAGCGCCACACGTTGGCGGTTGCGTGCTGCATGGAGCACCACGCTGTTCAGCCAGCTGGATTTGCCCATGCCGGGACGCGAGGAGATGATAATGAGGTCGGACTTTTGCAGGCCGCCGAGCAGCCGATCAAGGTCCACAAAGCCTGTCGGCACGCCCAGAACGTCCTCTTGCTGGCGGGCCAGCACACTAACACGGTCGAAGTAAGCGCTGACCACCTCCCTGACGGGCACCAGATCGCGGTCCAGACGGCGCTCGGTGACCTCAAAGATGGCCTGCTCGGCCTGATTGAGCACCTCGTCTATGTCGGTCTCTTCCGAATGGGCCACACGCACAATGCGCCCGGCGGCGTCAATCAGGCGGCGGCGTACCGCCATGCGCTCCACAATGCGGCCATAACCCTCAACATTGAGCGCAGAAGGCGTCTTGTTGACTAGGCCGAGGATGTAGGCTGGCCCACCCACTTCCTCTAGGCGGCCCATCTGCTCCAGCTCGTTGATCAGCGTGAGATAGTCTATGGGGTCACGCCGTTCATGCAGGTTGACGAGGGCTTCCCAAATCCAGGCATGACGGACGATAAAGAAGTCGTCGGCACGTAGGAAGGGCAATACCTCATACAGGGCTTGGGGATCGATCAGGATGGATCCCAGCACTGCCTCCTCTGCCTCGACGCTGTGTGGTGCCAGTTGTTCGGTTCGCAACTCAGCCGTTTGTGCCATGACATCCTGCCGAGAGCGGATGATGACCGTCAGCGGGGCTGCTGCACCCCGCTAGATGCCCATAAGCCCTGCGATGGAATCACAACAATCCGTTTTTGAGCACGATGCCTGTGCAGTGAGTAAAGCGGTGGCTATTCGTCGCCCAGGCTATCTAGATCAAGGCTGTCGAGGAAGTCCGAGAAGGCGCTCAGGTCCTCCTCATCCACGTCCTCCCTCTCCTTGCGGGGAGGTGGCTTGGTGCCTCCCTCATGATGGAGTTCGGCCTCTGCGTTGATCTCCTCTTCGGGTTGGATGGATGCCTGCATCATGACCGATTCGGCGACGTAGATGGGCACTTTCAGGCGCACCGCCAACGCGATGGCATCACTGGGGCGGGAGTCGATCTCTACGCTGCGGTTGTTGACGTTGATCTTGATGCGGGCGTAAAACACATCGTTACGCAGGTCGTTGACCAGGATGTACTCCACCTTCCCGCCTAACTCATGGATGACGGCCTTCAACAGGTCGTGCGTCAGGGGGCGAGTGATGGAGACTCCCTGCAACTCAACGCGGATAGCCTCTGCCTCAGGCGCCCCGATCCAGATCGGGAGATAGCGATCCGCATTGGTGTCCTTGAGCACAATGACGCGATCCTGCGACATCAAACTGACACGTATGCTGTCAATTTCAACTCTTACCATGTCCATCTCATCGCCTCGTCATAGATGCGTGCTACACGCTTACCCGCTGTGTAGGCACATTATACCACACGCGCATATCTTACAGCGTACTTGAGCGCAGGGCAATTCGGAAGGACGGAAGGGCAGTCGATCTCCTACGCGCCTATAGGGAGGTAGCCTCCTGGCCCACTATCGCTTTCAGCAGGGCAAGGGTTAGCTGCTTGGCATCCTCCCCTATCTCTCCCACTGGCCCCACGCAAGCCGGGCAGCCCTGTACGCACGGGCAATCGCGTACAAGGTCAAGTGCTCCAGCCATCAACTCCTGATGCAGGTCAAAAAGCCGCACGCTGAACCCCAGCCCGCCCGGCGCATGGTCGTAAACGGTGATAGTAGGTGCTCCGGTTGCCGTGGAGCGCGACTCGGCCACCACACTAATGTCGTTAGGTGAGCACATCAGGAACAGCGTGGCGAGGCTGCGCAGGGCGTTTGAGAGGCCGCTTAGGGCGCTGTGCGTCCTGTGAGCAGCCTCAACCATGCGGTGGCAGGCATGGCATAGTGTGACTAGATTTTCCAATTGGTTCGCCGCGCGGTAGTTCTCGTTCTGGCCGCGGATGTAGCCAAACTCACGGAAAGGGCGCACGTGGTGCACATCGTGTTGACGCCCATTGCGCTCCGGTGCGCCACACCGCGTGCAGCGATAGCCGTCGCGGGCGCGGGCGGCGTCGCGTTGACGGGGCCAATCGGGGCCGTAGTCGTTGGGACGTAACAGGATGTCTGCTTCCTCCAGCTGGGCTACAAGGTCGGGAGTCAGGTAGAACCAGTAGGCTGTGGTCTCAAATTGCTGCGGCGGCAGGTTGATGGTTCCATATCCCAGTGTCTCATGAGTGTAGCGTCGCACAATGCGATAGCCGGTAGCCTGCGTGGTAACCATCACCCGCCCATGCGCTTTGACACAGTCGCCTGCCGGTGCTGACTCCGATTCCTCTATCACTTGCACGTTGGTCGAGGACAAGGCATCGGTGTAATAGTCCACATCTGTGCGGCGGGCGATGGCCAGGCCCTGCTCCCAGTTTAGGTGCTCGATCAGATAGGATGTGCCTTCATGTAGGTAAACTGCGCCCTCATAAACCATGATCGGTGCGCTCCCGCGATCCACCTCCCCGATCACGCGCGGTGCGCCGTTTGTGTGATCTTGAATGACCACAACATCCTGCGTGCTGGTGCGCAAGCTGATCTCAGCCGCCGGATAATCCTGCGACACCCAGCGGTATATACCGCCGCTCCGGTGCACTTCGCCGCTCTCGGCCAGCAGCTCGAGGATCGCTGGGGCGTCCTCAAACGTGCCGAATGGCTCATTCTGCTCAAAAGGCAGTTCGTAGGCGGCGCAACGCAGATGGTTGATCAAGATCACAAGGTTATTGGGGTTGATGAGGGCGTGCTCCGGTGGGCGCTCAAACAGATAGCGCGGATGGGTGGCGATGTATTGGTCTAGGGGATCGGCAGAGGCTACCAGCACCCCCACCGAGACGTCCGTCCGCCGTCCGGCTCGACCGAACTGCTGCCAGGTGCTCGCAATGGTGCCCGGATACCCTGCCAGCACTGCTGCACCCAACGCGCCGATGTCTATCCCCAGCTCCAGCGCATTGGTGGCCACTACGCCCCGCACTGAGCCATTGCGCAGCCCCCGCTCGATCTCGCGGCGCTCCAGCGGCAGGTAGCCGCCGCGGTAACCGCGTATGCTGCCTTCGTCAAGGCCGGCCTGTGCTACCTCGTCGCGCAGGTAACCCAACAGCACCTCGGTGGTGAGGCGTGCACGGGCGAAAACGATGGTCTGGGCTCCGGCCTCGATGAAGCGCCTAGCGATGCGCCGCGCCTCTAGGATGTAGCTACGTCGGATGTTCAACCGCTGGTCAACCGTCGGCGGGTTGTAGATCACAATATGCTTCTCGCCGCGCGGTGCGCCGTCCTCGTCTATCAGCACTACTGGCGCCTCGATCAGCCGCTCCGCGAGTTCTTGGGGATTGGCGATGGTGGCACTGGTGCATACGAAGATCGGCTCGCTGCCATGAAAGCGGCAGATGCGCCGCAACCGCCGCAGCACGTTCGCCATGTGGCTGCCGAAGATGCCGCGATAGGTGTGCACTTCATCCAGCACCACCAGACGCAGATTTTGGAAAAATCCGGCCCAACGGGTGTGGTAGGGCAAGATGCCCGTGTGCAGCATGTCGGGGTTGGAAATGAGGATGCCCCCTTGACGTCGGATGCGGGTACGCTCGGCAGCCGGCGTATCGCCGTCATAGATGTTGAAGCGGATGTCTGCATCCGCATCCAGTGCTTCAACCAGTTTGCCCAGTGCAGCGGCTTGATCCTGCGCCAGCGCTTTGGTGGGAAACAGGTACAGTGCGGTTGCATTGGCGTCGTGCAGCGCAAACTGGAGCGCAGGCAGATGGTAAGCCAGCGACTTGCCCGACGCCGTCCCGGCGACAAGCACCACGTGCTGCCCGTTCAGCACCGCTTCAATGGCCTGCACCTGATGCGTGTACAGCGGGGTGACGCCCAGCCGCCGCAGCATTTCCACCAACCGCCGGTCGAGCGCAGCAGGGAACTCGGCGTAGCGAGCAGGGCGTGCTGGGAGGCGTTCCCAAGCCGTCACGTGGCGCATAAAGTGCGGATCAAGGCGCAGCTGTTCAAGCAATGTGCCCAGTTCCATAGCACACAGTTTAGCGGTAGAACGGATGTTTGCAAAGACAGTCGTGCCTTGACCCGCTATAATCGCCTCTATGCAACCCACGGCTCACATCGCGCTCAACGCGCATCTGCTCTCCGGTGAGGCATCCTACCGCAGCGCCGGCATTCACGGCTATCTGTACAATACGCTCGCTCACTTGCCGGATGTCGCGCCGGAGTTTGCCTATACGGTGTTCATTGGGGCAGGGCAGCTGCCGGAGCGCTCGGAGTGGTGCATCCGTCGCTCTCGTCTGCCGACTCACAACCCGCTAGTGCGCATTGTGTGGGAGCAAGCGATTGCTCCCTTCGTGCTGGCGAGAGTGCGCCCCGATCTCCTGCACGGTATGGCTTTTGCGTTGCCTCTCTTATGGCAGGGGCTATCTGTCGTGACGGTCTTTGACCTGAGTTTTATACGCTATCCGCAACGCCTCAGCGTGGGGCGCCGTTTGTACCTGCGCACCATGACGCGGGCTTCGGTGCGGCGGGCGCGGCGGGTGATCACCATCTCGGAGAGCAGCAAGGCAGAGATCGCTACCCTGTTAGGCATCCCTGCCGATAAAATTGACGTGGCCCTGCCGGGTGTCAGTACGGACTTTCGCCCGCTTCCTGCGGAGGAGGTTTCAGCGTTCCGAGAGCGCGAGGGCCTTCCTGCCCGTTTGATCCTTTACGTTGGGACACTTGAGCCGCGCAAGAATCTGGAGACGTTGGTGCAGGCATATGCCCGCTTGCCGCAGCGCGGCGCGGTGAAGCTGGCACTGGTCGGGGCGCAGGGCTGGGGGATAAAGAGCCTCTTTGCGTTGATTGAGCGGCTCAACGTGGCGCAAGATATAGTATTGCCCGGCTATGTGCCTCGTGAGAGCCTACCCCTATGGTACAATGTAGCAGAAATATTCGCCTACCCTTCCATCTATGAGGGTTTTGGCATGCCGCCAGTTGAGGCCATGGCCTGTGGCACACCTGTTGTGACATCCAACACGACCTCATTGCCTGAAGCAGTTGGCTCCGACGGGATACTGCTACCCCCTACCGATGTAGAGGCCTGGGCTGAAGCTCTGGCCCGCCTTCTGACCGATCATGCGGCCCGCGCTGAGCTGGCGCAGCGCGGCCAAGAGCGTGCTCGCCGCTTCCGTTGGGAATTGACCGCCCGCCAGACGGCTGAAGCTTACCGTCGGGCGCTGGGTATCAGCAGGTAGGAAGCACATGGATCGTCGGAAGAGGACCGAAGGTATCATTATTCCTCTGCTTGACGTTGTCTTGATCAACGTCGCCTTTCTCCTTTCCTACGTGATCCGCTACCAGTTCGGCGTGCCCTACCCCGTTGAAGAGGAATACTACGCGCCGTTTATGCCCTACATCCCCTTTGCGCTGCTGCTCACGGCGCTCTGTTTGATCATGTTTCGCATCAGCGGGTTGTATGAGACGCGCCGCCGCAAGCGCCTCTTTGATGAGGTTTACACCATCACCAGCGGCACGGCCACCAGCATTGTTATCGTCATGGCGATCACGTTCTTCATTCAGCCTCTCGTGTACTCACGCGGGATGCTGGTGCTGGCCGGCATCCTCACAGTGATCTTCCTCAGCGTTGTGCGCTTCATCAAGACCATTGTCTTGGCCGACCGCTATCGGCGCGGCATCGGCGTTGAGCGTGTGCTGATCGTGGGGGCCGGGGAGATTGGTCGCGCCGTGATCCGCACTATCCTTGCCAGCCCCATGCTGGGTTACCGTATTACCGGCTATGTGGACGATGACCCGGAAAAGGGCGATGGGCTGGGGCGCATCAAGAGCCTTGGAGGGCTGGACAACCTGTCACAAGTACTGGCTAACGGCGAAGTGGACGAGGTGATCGTCACCCTCCCCTGGATGTATCACCGCAAGATCATCCAGATCGTTGAGGAGTGCGAGCGTGCCAATGTCCGTGTGCGCATCGTGCCCGATGTCTATCAGCAGCGTATGCGCACGGTGGACCTGGACAGCCTGAACGGCATCCCCTTGATCGGCCCCGGACCGGAGCGTCTTAGCTCCAGTGCCTTGCTGATCAAGCGCGCTATTGACCTAGTCTTAAGCGTGCTGGCCCTGCCCTTCTTCGCTTTGGTCTTTCTCATCGCCGGAGCGTTGATCAAACTGGACTCGCCGGGCCCGATCATCTTCAAACAGCGACGTGTGGGCAAGGATGGCAAAGAGTTTGAGGTGTGGAAGTTCCGTACCATGGTTGTGGGGGCCGATGAGATCAAGGATGCGGTGGCACATCTCAACCTTTTTGAGAACAACGTCTTGCTTAAGGTGCCGGACGATCCGCGCATGACGCGCGTGGGGCGTATTCTGCGCCGCACCAGCCTTGATGAGCTCCCCCAGATCATCAACGTGCTGCGCGGGGAGATGAGCTGGGTAGGGCCACGTCCCAACACCCCCGATGAGGTTGCCCGCTATGAGCCTTGGCAGCGCAAACGCCTTAGCGTCCTGCCGGGTATCACCGGCTTGTGGCAGGTGAGTGGGCGCAGCGATGTGCCCTTTGATGAGATGTGCCTATTGGACATCTTCTACATCGAAAACTGGTCGCTCGATCTTGATATCCGCATCCTGCTGCAGACAATCCCTCATGTGATCTTCGGACGTGGAGCCTACTGACCTATGCCTTCTCTTCCCTTGTTCTCTCTATCTGATCCGCGCCCGGACTTGGCGCTCAGCCTGCACGAGCAGGCCGATCTCACGCGCTTCCTACAGGCGTTGGTGCAGACCCCTAGCTACCCTACACAGGAAGGGGATGTAGCCGCCTTGGTGCAGGCGGAGCTCCGCCGCGTGGGCATCCGCGATGTGTGGGTGGACCGCGTCGGGAATGTTCTCGCACGCCTGGGCAGCGGCAGCGGCCCGGTGTTGCTCTATGATGCTCATATGGATACCGTTTATCCGGCGGAAGGCGATTGGCCATATCCCCCACACGCGGCGGTGGTTGAGGATGGCGTGCTGTATGGCCTAGGCGCTTGCGATATGAAAGGCTCGCTTGCGGCTATGGTGTATGCTGCTCGCCGCCTGATAGAGGCGCACGTAGACTTCGGTGGTACGTTGCTCTTGGCCTTTGTAGTGCAGGAAGAACCCTGTGAAGGCTACGCCCTTCGCGCACTGATCGAGGAGAGCGGTATCCACCCTGATTGGGTCGTTTTGGGCGAGCCGAGCGAGATGCAGATCAAGCGCGGCCATCGTGGCAGGGTGCTGTTCAAAGTGACGGTGCGCGGGAAGAGCAGTCATGGGGCTAGCCCGGAGTTGGGGGAGAATGCCATCGCAGGGGCGGCGCGGCTGGTCTTTGGTCTTGACCTGCTGGCTGCCGATCTGCCCGATGATCCTTTTCTCGGCCCCGGCACGGTAGCCGTGACGCATATCGAGAGCCGTGCCCCCAGCCTGAACGCTATCCCCGATGTATGTACGCTGTACATAGATCGCCGCCTGACGTTAGGCGAGACGCCCACCCGTGCTCAGGCGCAGATTGAAAGCGTCATCGAACGCGAAGGCCTCCGCGCTGAAGTGGAGATCGCCGAGTACCGTGCCTGTTCCTACACGGGCTACGAGTTCAGAACGCGAGAGGCATTCAGCGCTTGGGCATTGGAAGAAGATCACACCCTCATCCAGACCCTTTCGACGGCGGTGCGGGTAGTGCGCGGGCAATCCCCTGCCGTCGGGCGCTGGTCGTTTTCCACAGACGGTGTTTACAGCATGGGCGAGGCGCACATCCCAACGGTGGGCTTCGGCCCGGGTAATCCGGAGTATGCCCACACCATCCATGAGTCGGTGCTCCTGAACGATGTCTTTGAGGCCGCGCACATCTACGCTCTGCTGGCAGCGATGCTGCTCAGCAAACGGTAGAAAGGCGAGCCGGTGTTGTTGCAACGTGATGCGCTATTTTGCATCCAAATGGAAGGACCGACTTTTAAACGCACAGAATGGAGAGTGAAGCCATGCCGCTGTTGGATGAACGAACACGGCGCGACGTTCAGACGCTGCTGGAAGATATAGCGGGGCCGACCCGCTTGATCGTGTTTACACAGGATTTTGAGTGCCAATTCTGCCGCGAAACACGCCAGATCGCCGAGGAGATCGCTGCCCTCTCTGACCACATCACGCTGGATGTGTACGACTTCGAGAAGGACAAGGATAAGGCTGAGGCCTACGGTGTAGATAAGATTCCGGCCATTGTGATCCTCGGCGAGGGCGACCGCGATTACGGGGTGCGCTATTACGGCATCCCTTCCGGCTATGAGTTCAGCTCCCTCCTGCACGACATTAAGGCAGTGGCTGCTGGGCCGCAGGCGTCGCCCCTCAGTGAGGAGACGCGAACCTATCTGAGCAGCTTACAGAAGGACGTTCACCTTCAGGTGTTTGTCACACCCACTTGCCCGTACTGCCCGCGAGCAGTTGTGCTTGCCCATGCGATGGCCATTGCCAGCGACCGCGTCCGTGCTGACATGGTGGAAGCCACCGAGTTCCCCCATCTGGCGATGAAGTACAATGTGATGGGCGTCCCCCTGACCGTGATCAACGATCGCGAGTTCGTAGAGGGCGCCGTGCCCGAGCCGATGCTGCTTGAAGCGCTGAGATCGGCGCTCGGCGATCGTCAATAAGCCGCCGAGAGTGATGCAGAAGGCGGCCTTTCGCCCTGTTGTGGAAGGCCGCCTTCTGCTGTACCTTAGCTTACCAGCGGAATGGCGACTCCGATAGAAAAGGCGATCAGCATCTGCCCAGTGCTGTAGATCAACCACACTATATCGCGGATGTAGGGAAAACCGCGCTTGCGGATGAGATACTGCGCAAGGATCAGGTCAGAGACGGCAAACAGGACAATCCCCACAAGCAGGAGTGCTAGCGATCCGCTCTCCATCCCTAGGAGAGCAATGACTGCCACAGTGATGAGCAGCAGCACGCCGTAGATCAGGCTGGCGATGTTCATCGTGCGGCTGCCGCTCGGGTGGCGCACCAGTGTGGTCCATATCGCTACTGCCAGCACCGCACCGATGCCCATCGCTGTGGCGACCGGCAGGGCGTCCCCATGCCCTAGTTGCACCCGTAGGCTGAGGGCAGCGGCGATATAAAACAGGTGCCCTACCCCAAAGACACCCAGCGCCAGCAATTCCGCCCGCTTGAGGGGAAATACCCCCGCCAGCAGGAGATCGCCGGCTGCGCCGGCCACTAACCCGATGAGGATCAGCCACGCAAAACTCAACGCCGCTGTTCCGGCAGCTAGGCCCAGCCACATCCCGCCGTAGAGCAGCACTATCGCGATCATGACGAATTTGCTCCCGCGTGGCAAACGGCGTGATCGGTCTGCGCTGGGCCGGCCGCGCCACATACCCACAGCGTAGGCAGCCACCCAGATGATCAGCAACACGGCGAAGATCGCGGTGTAGGGCGGAGGACTGATATTTAGCATAGTTTTCTCTCCTAGCGATGCGATATGGCAAGCACAATGGGCAATGGTACGTAAGACTCATAGATACGCTCCTCGCCGGGCAGCGCAACTCCTAGCCCGCTGGAGCGCCCACCGTCAAGGTTCAGTGCTGTGTCGAGGTTCAGGTTACAGGATGCCAGCCACTGTGCTAGTTCGTACAGCGAGAAGAGGGCGCTGTCAATGAGGATGAGGATCACATAGCCCTGTTCGTCTATACCGATCACCGTCCGCCGCGCACGGCGCCCCCTATCGGGC
>Ga0197142_1003732_pt1 | contig 12618 bp, 13 predicted proteins | sample GBS60_MetaG_FD_148614 | JGI IMG/M metagenome (GOLD analysis project Ga0197142, IMG submission 148614) | Sediment microbial communities from Great Boiling Springs, Gerlach, Nevada, United States - GBS 60_MetaG | ecosystem: Environmental > Aquatic > Thermal springs > Hot (42-90C) > Sediment... | reverse complement strand
ACTCAAGATATATTCAAGAGTTAGAGAGTGTATTGAAAAAAGAAGGGATTATTCCAAATAGGTTGGTTAAAAGAGAGATTAAAATTAAGGATACTTTTAAAAATAGTTATTTTTGGAAAGAAGGATTTTTGTTTTTAAATAAACGAGAAGAAAATTTAGGAGAAGATATTTTTTCGCTAAAAGATGCAAAAGTATATTTTGAAACCGATAATGAAAAAAATATTTTTAAACTACCAACAAGAAAAGCTAAAGAAAAATATATTTTTCACGATGAAGTTTTAAAAAGTATAGAAAGTATTGGTATTAAAAGAATAAAACTTATAGATTTAGGAATTAATGTATTAAGGACAGCGCTTGATAAACATCCATTGGGATCTTTTTATTGTCTTAAAAAGAGATTAGGTAATTTAAAATCTATTAAAGAATTTATTGTTGATGAAAAATATTTAGGTGGTATTTATGTTAAGATACAAGGAGAAAAAAATCAATTAGAGAATTTAAATTTTTACGAAAAACTAAAAATAGCTTATTTTGTTATTGAAGAGGTGATTAAGTTATTAAACAAAGAAGAAAGGTTGTATCGTGGATCGAAAGAATTTATTGAACATAAGTTAAGCGAAATCATTAAAGAAAGGGTTGTTTTATATATTGATGGTGATGCGCCACGCGCTCAAGGATTAAAAGATTTACTACTTGAGAATGTTGAGTGGTTTGCTCAAAATGAGATATGGGGCACAAGTGAGGAAAACGCATTTTTAAACTTTTTTGCAGAAGTAGTTAATAAATTTAAAGAAAAATATGATGAAGTTTCAATTTTAAGAAATGAAAATTTTTTTAAAATTTATAGTTTTGAAGGTGGTTATGGTTTTTCACCCGATTTTGTAATGTTGTTAAAAGAGAAAAATAATAAAAAAAATATTATTTTGCAAGTTTTTATTGAGGCAAAAGGAGATAATTTTCTTGACAATAATTTACGATTTGAAAATTCTAAAGAAGGCTGGAAGCAAAAATTTCTTTTAGAAATTGAAAAAGAAGCAAAAACAAGGTTTGATATTTTCAAAATCGAGAATCAAGATTTTAAAATTATTGGTTTGCCATTCTTTAATGAGGGAAATAAAAATTTAGAACTTAAAAAAGAATTTGATGAAGCTTTAAGAAAACTTATTTGAAAATTAAACTAATTTTATATGATAATAAACCATTGTTTTAAGCCGGTTGCTTTTTTTAATCATTGAGGGGTTTTGTTGTGAAAAAAAGTTAATTGAAGTTTTTTAAAAAAAATTAGCGCCTTTTTTAGTTTTAAAACTTATGAAACAAAAACCAAACTGGGATAACTATTTTATTGAGATTGCCAAAATAGTTAAAAGCCGGGCTGATTGTTTACGACGTCAGGTTGGGGCGGTTATTGTAAAAGATTTTCGAATTGTTTCAACTGGGTATAATGGTACGCCAATTGGAATAAAAAACTGTACTGAAGGTGGCTGTGAGCGTTGTTTTTTGCGTCATCAAGGAAAACTTGAAAGTGGAGAAAAGGAAGAGTCTTGTATCTGTATTCATGCTGAGCAAAATGCGATAATTCAAGCGGCATACCTTGGCGTCTCAACCAAAGGGTCAACGATGTATATTACCTCCAATCCTTGTTCAACTTGTGCTAAGATGATAATTAATGCCGGAATTATTCGGGTTGTTTGTTTTGACAATCATCATGATAAGCAAGGTTTAAAACTTCTTAAAAAAGCCAAGATTGAGTTGGATTTAAAATAAAAATTCAAACTTCAAAATGCAAATCTCAAAATGACAATTCAAAATTCAAAAAGAATAAAATTTTCAATTTTTAAATTTATCCAAATATTAATAGTATTTTTTGTTTCATTTTTAATCTCAAAAAATGTAATTGCCAATGAGCCCAATAACAAATTCGGTATTCATTTAGCCCAACCTCATCTAGAAGACTTAAAAAAAGTTTCAGAGCTTGTTAACTCATCTGGTGGTGATTGGGGATATGTGACTTTGGTGATTCAAGAGAATGATAGAGATAAACAAAAATGGCAAGAAATCTTTGATTTGTTAAGAAAATATCATCTTATTCCAATTATTCGTATCGCAACGGTGCCGATAGGGGAAAATTGGAAGCGACCTAATCCTTCTGATGCTTATTCTTGGGCAGAGTTTTTAGATTCTTTAAATTGGGTAGTAAAAAATAGGTATATTGTTTTGTTTAATGAACCTAATCACGCAAATGAATGGGGAGGGGCGGTTGATCCAAAAGATTATGCTAAAGTTGCTTTTTATTTTGCTAAATCTCTTAAAGAAAGAAATTCCAACTTTTTTGTGATGCTTGCCGGTTTTGATGCTTCTGCTCCTCATTTACCACCAAAATATTATGATGAAGAGTTATTTTTAAAAGATTTAATTAATTCTCAACCTGAGATTTTTAAATTTATTGATGGCTGGGCTTCCCATTCTTATCCCAATCCTTCATTTTCCGGTTCTCCTTACGATTTTGGAAGAGGAACAATAAGAACTTATCAATGGGAGTTGGAGCTTCTGCGTCAACTTGGAGTAGAAAAAGATTTACCAGTTTTTATTACCGAAACAGGATGGGAAAGAAAAAAATTAAACGAAGAATTAGTAGCCCAAAATTTTAAAATTGCTTTTGAAAAATTTTGGTTACCAGATGATAAAGTTGTTGCTGTTACCCCTTTTGTTTTTGATTATCAGATGCCGCCATTTTTGGGATTTTCTTGGAAAAAACAAGGAGAAGATAATTTTTATCAACAGTATTATGTAGTTCAATCACTTCCTAAAATAAAAGGAAATCCAAAACAGGAGGAAAAAGGTCAAATTATTTTTAATTTACCAAAAGAATTAGTTAATAAGTCAACTTATCAATTTAAAATAAAATTAAAAAACCAAGGTCAAGGTTATTGGGATGAGATGAGTTATTCTTTATTAGCGATGAGTTATTTGAATAATAAAAAAACTGAATTTTTAATCGGTAATTTAGGCGAAATGAGTCCATTTGAGGAAAAAGAGATTGATTTTTATTTAAAAACTAAAGATGAGGGTGAAGAAAAAATAAAATTCGTTTTGCAAAAAAATGAAGAAAAGATATTAGAAAGTAAAGAATGGCGTTTTGATATTTTACCTTTACCAAGCCTTAAAATAAAGACTGGTCTTTTTCCAAAACTGAATGATTCAGGTTATGATTTTGAAGTTCAGATATTTGATGAAAGAGAAAGCTTGGTTTATCGAAAGAAAAATTTTGTTATTAAGGTTGGAGTAGGAAAGATTGATGAAGTAGAAAATGTTGTTTTTGGAAGAAAATATCGCATTGTTATCTTAAAGCCTTATTATTTACCAAGACAAAATTATTTAGTTTTTAAAAAAGGTGAAAATAAAATTAGTTTTAAGCCAATGCTGCCTTTAGATTTTAATCTTGATGGCAGTTTTAATTTAAAAGACATTGTAGAATTGATTAAAAAACCTAAGTTATTAAAACTCCTTTTTCCTTAAATTAATAATTAAAATATCTTATAATTATAATTAGAAGATATTAAATTTTTTTGAACAATTAAATACTTTTAAATTTTTTTTCATTTAATTTTTATATTGAATTTTTTTAAAATTAAAAATAAAATTTATGTTTTTTAAATACCATATAAGATTATTCACTTCTCTTTTATAATTTTTTTTATTTTTTAAAGCATATTTAATTGATCCAGTAATTATTAGAAGAAGATAAATCTTAATTTTAGTGATGTTTGTTTTTTCTAATTGAGAACCAAAATATCCGTTTAAAAATGATTCAATTAATGTTTTTTGTTTTAAGAATGAGAGTTTGATTGTATATGCGATATCCCAATTTCTATCACCGATAAATGAATTTTCAAAATCCCATAAACTTTTTATTTCAAAATTTCCACTTTTAAAATCGACTGTAAAATTTTGAGGATGAAAATCATAATACAAAAAAGAGGGTTTAAATTTAATATTATCCTTTAAAAATGATTTAAAAAGAGATTCAATAATTTTAATTTTTTTAGAGGAAAAATTTAATTTTTTTAAGACTTTAAGATCACTTTTAAACCAAGGTTTTAAAAATAAATTACACCATTGACTCTCTTTTATATAAACTTGCTTAAAAATATTTACAAAATCATCTTTATTTAAAAAAGTGTTGATTTGAGAATGAATATTTTTTAGAGTTTTTCCCATAAAAAAAGCAAAATTATTTTTTAAATTTTTTATTTTTAAAAAATCACTGCCAGTTTGGTTGTTATCATATTGTTTTATTGTTAAGAAATAATTTTTGTATTTAAAATAATCAAAGTATTGAGGTGTTGGAAAGTTGAGATTTTTTTTAAGATATAAACTTAATTTTATATCTTTTAATATTATTTGTTTTTGATTAATTTGGCTTATTTTTAAAATTTTATAGTTAAAGCTTTTATCACTAATTTGAAAAACTAAGTTATTAGAAAAGCTAAATAATCTTTTTATAAAGACAAGATTTCTTATTTTTTTCATTACAATTTCTTTAACAATTTTAAAATCATCATCATTAATTGAATAAATATTTTTATCCTCTGCTATATTAAAAATAAAATTTATTTTGTTTAGATATACACTAGTTAAACTGGCATTTTTTATTTTAAAAAGATCTCTTCTTTTAAAAGTTTCATATTTTTTATCTTTAAAAATTAAAGCTAAAATTATTCTTATTATCTCTTCATGGGTTATAACTATGATATTTTTTTGTTTTATCTTTTTTATATTCTTTAGGAAAGAAGACAGTCTTTTTATAATATCAATTTTTGACTCCCCTTTTGGCCAGGGTGTTTTCAAAGAATTTTTTTGATATAAAACAAAAAATGATCGATATTGTTCTTTAATTTCATACCAACTTCTTCCTTCAAACTCACCAAAATCTTGATCTTTTAATCTATCATCAACTTTAAAGAGAATAGGTTGTTTTAAATTATTTTTGATTATCTTTGCTGATTCTAAAGCTCTTTTTTGGGGTGATGTGATAATAATATCAATTTTTATTCTTTTTTTATTAATAAAATTAGTAATTTTTTTAATTTGTCTAATTCCGGTTTTTGTTAGAGGACTTTCATCTTTTTGACCATGAATGATATTTTTTTTGTCGCTTTCAACATTGCCTTTTGATTGACCGTGTCGGATAAGATAAATAATCATTTTTTGGTAAAATAATTGATTAAATATGACCACTAAAAATTTAATCTTACCAGAGAATCAAAATATTTTAGCAGTTTTCGCCCATCCAGATGATGATGTTTTTGGGCCTTCGGGATTTATTCTTAGTTTAAGAGAAAGAAAAAATCATATTTATGAGATTTTTTTAACCAATGGTGAATCGGGTACCAATCAAAAAACTGGAAGAAAAGAGAAAGACTTGGGCGAAAAAAGAAAAGAAGAAGCCAAAAAGTCAGCTTTTTTTATGGGAGTGAAAAAAGTATTTTTTTTAAATTTTAATGACGGCTTTTTATCAAATAATCTTTATCACGATGTTTTTAATAAAATAAAAAAAATAGCTTATGAGATTAATCCATTATCTTTTTTAACCTATGAACCAAGAGGAGTTTCAGGGCATGTTGATCATTTTTTTACCTCAATGGTGGTAAGTTTTTTGGCACAAAAATTAAAAAAGAAAGTTTTTTATTACTGTTTATCAAAAAAGCAAAGACAGTTTATCAAAGACTATTTTATATTTTTTCCTGAAGGATATGATGATTGGGAAATCGATTTAAAATTAGAGGTAGAAAAATATAGAAAGAAAAAAGAAGAGCTTATTAAAATTCATCAAACCCAAGTAAAAGATGGAGATATGGTTTTAAAAAATATGAAAAAACAAAGACCATTAATTGAAAATTTTTTGGTAAGGGATTTTTCAAATGAATAATTTAGAGTACTATTTGGGTTTTTCTTATTTTTTAGGAATTGGACCACAAAGACTATCACTTCTTTTGCAAAATTTTTCCGATGTTAAAAAAGCTTATTTAGCAGCAAAAGATGAGTTAGTCAATGTTTTGGGAAAAAAATTGACAGAAAAGTTTATTCAATTTAGAAATCAATTTGATCCCAAAAAAGAGCTAGAAAAATTAAAAGAAAAAGGAATTAGTGTTTTATCACAAGATGATAATCAATATCCTCAATCACTAAAAAAAATCGCCGATCCTCCAATTTGTCTTTATATAAAAGGTAATTTTTCAAATTTTGATTTTGAAAAAGACTTTTTTTTGGCAGTGGTAGGCACAAGAAGACCAACTTCATATGGGGAAACTTTGACCAAAAAATTTGCATCGCAGTTAGCATCGATGGGGATTGTTATAGTTTCTGGTATGGCTTTGGGTATTGATTCTTTAGCCCATTGGGCTGCTTTAAATTCTTTAGGAAGAACAATTGCAGTTTTGGGTTGTGGAGTAGATTTAATTTATCCGCCAAATAATCGAGGTCTTTATCAAGAAATTTTAAAAAAAGGCGGTCTTGTGATTTCTGAATTTCCACCAGGAAGAACTATTTTAAAAGGACTTTTTGTAACAAGAAATCGGCTTATTTCTGGATTGTCTTCTGGTGTTTTAGTAGTTGAAGGAGGAAAAAATTCTGGAGCTTTAATTACCGCTAAATATGCAGCAGAACAAGGAAAAGAAGTTTTTGCTCCTCCTTCTCCGATAAATTCGCCGATGTCTGAAGCGCCTAATTTTTTATTAAAACAAGGAGCAAAATTAGTTACTGACGTTTCTGATATTTTAGATGATTTTAATTTAAAAATTACACCAAAAAAGAAAAATAATTTAGCAAAAGAATTGAGTGATGATGAGAGGTTAATTTTTGAAAGTTTAACTATTTTACCAAAAACGGTTGATGATTTGATTTTAGAAACAAAAATCCCAATTAGTAAAATTTTAAATCTTTTATCGATTTTGGAAATAAAAGGATTGATTGAGAAAAACAAAGAAGGTAGATATCAGGTTATTAGTTGAGAAAGGGTAAAAAATAATTTTTATCTTGGATTTTAAATTTTTTTAAAAAAGCATTATATATTTTTCCCAATTAATAAATTAAGTAATTTTGAGTGGATTATTTTTTTGCTTGTTTAATTTTTTTTTATAGATTAAAATAGTCTTATAATGCTAAGGGTTGGTATTGTTGGTCTTCCCAATTCGGGCAAATCAACTCTTTTTAATGCTTTAGTAGAAAAGCCAAAAGCGCATGTGGGCGCTTATCCTTTTACTACTATTGATAAAAATATTGGCACCGTAACCGTTCCCGATGATGTTCTTTTTAAAATTGCCTCCTTAGAAAATATTGACAAAGTGACACAAGCTACTATTGAGTTTGTTGATATTGCCGGTTTAATTAAAGGTGCCAGTTTAGGGGAGGGTTTGGGGAATCAGTTTTTACATTATATAAGAGAAGTTGATCTAATTTTGCATGTCTTGCGCTATTTTCAAGATAAAAATATCCCCCATGTTCATCCAAAAATTGATCCAGAAGAAGATTTTGTCATCGTTAATGAAGAGCTTATTTTAGCTGATCTTCAAACGTTAGAAAGACGATTAAAGATAGAAAAAACTGCCCAAGAAGAAAAGCAAGTTTTGGAAAAAATAATGAAAGAAATGAATCAGGGAAAAATGGCTAAAGATATTTTTTTGTCTGAAAAAGAAAAAGAAATTTTACGTCCTTTAAATCTTTTAACCGCCAAAAAGCAATTAGTCGTTGCCAATATTGATGAAAAAGATATTCAGAATCATCCAAAAGCTGTTAGTAGTATCCCAGTTATTCCCATATGTGCCAAGCTTGAGGCAGAGTTAAACACTTTACCATGGGTAGAGCAACAAAGATTTTTAAAAGCCTATGGTCTTTCAAAAAGCGTCAAAGAAAAAATAATAATTGAAAGTTATAAGGCGTTAGATGTAATTACTTTTTATACAATTGCAAAAAAGAAAGAAGCCCGGGCTTGGACCTTAAAAAAAGGAAAAACCGCTGTTGAGGCGGCCGCCAAAGTTCATACTGATTTTGCCAAAAACTTTGTGAAGGTAGAGGTGGTTTCTGCCAAAAATCTTATTGAAATAGGAGGTTGGCAGAAGGCAAAAGAGAGGGGTAAAATTGTTCTTGAAGGACGGGATTATCAGGTTAAGGATGGTGATGTTTTAGAGTTTAAGGCAGCCATAAAATAATTTACAACTTTATTTTTTATCAATTGCGTGGTAAGTTTAAATCTTAAATTTCCTCATCGATTTTTTTAAGTCTTCTTAAATACCTTTCTTCCATTTTTGGTTGAGTGTTAATAAAGATATCAACTAATTTTTTTACTTGTTCCAATCCACTACTGTTTTCTTCATTTCCATCTTTAAAATAATCAGCGGCCAAAGCCAAAACATTAATGTGATCATTTTCTTTGGCGTGTTTTACTTGGTTATAAGAAAATCCCAAAGCACAACGAATGCCTTTGAAGCGATTGGCAACGATTGATACACCAACTCCCGAGCCACAAATAACAATTCCCAAAAAATCTTTAGGATTTTGCAGTACTGCTTGAGCCACTTTTTTGGCAAAATTGGGATAATCATCTTCCGGATCGTATTGATAATTGCCCATATCTTCCACCCGAATATTTTTTTCGTGGAGATAGTCAATTATTTTATTTTTTAATTCAAAGCCGCGATGATCAGCGGCTATAAAGATAGTCATGAATTAAGTATAAATTATTAAATAATTAAGAATCAAGTATTAACAAAGTATTAATTAGTAAGTATTAAAAAATTATAAATCCTTTCTTGGTCCACTTATAAAAATTAAAGATAAAACAACTCCAACGACAAAACCTGCCTCATATCCTAAAAGAAGATGTCCTAAAACGCCACCCAACACGAAAAATGCAGTCATCTGCATTAGGTTAAATTCACTACCCATATTGACAGCAAAATGCATAATCATAATATAAATAAAAGACAGCATTATATAAGTTGAAAGATCAAAAGAATTAGTGGTGGTTTTTGCTGAAGAAGTGGCAAAAAAAGTTGTTTGAGTAAAAATAAAAAAGTCCATCTTTTAAAAAAAGACAACTTCTAAAAAACTTTTTTTAAATTTTTCACAGGAGAAAAAAAGACTTTGTTTTAAAGCTTTTTCACCCAATGTTTTTTTGTGTTTTTTATCAAAATAAATCTCAACGATTTTGTCAGCAATATCTTTTGGGTTATCTGGGTTAGCATATAAAGCATTATCTTTAGCTATCTCTTGAAAAACTTCAATATCGCTTAAGACCGATGGGCAGCTTTGGGATGAGGCTTCAAGATAAGAAAAACCAAATCCTTCATCGCGTGATAACAAAATATTTAAACTGGCTTGTTGATAAAGTTTTATTAAATCTTCATCAGTTACATAGCCTAAGAAAATAAATCGTTTATCGTCTTTTACTAATTCAAAAAACTCTTTTAACTCTTTATGCCAAAGATTGTTAAGGTTAAACTTGGAATGTGAAATGTGAAACTTTTTGAAATTTTCAAATATCTTACCAATAAAAACACAAGTAACATTTGCGATTTTTATGGCGTGGGCAAGATTAACTAAATTTTTATTCCAAGTGGCGTCACCCACGTATAGACAGAAGTTGTTAGTACTAAGTATTAAATGTTTATCATTAATAAGTTTTTCTTTTTTTGTTTTTTCTTTTAATACTCGATATTTGCTACTTGATATTTCTTTAAAGATTTTGGGTAAACATGGATAAATGACTTTTAAATTTTCTTCGGGTATCTTTAAAATTTTAATAATATCTTTTTTGCTTGTTTCAGAGTCGGTTATAATTAAATCATAATTTTTTAAAGCCAGTTTATTTAAAAAGATATTAAAATTACCGCGTATTCCTGCGGGAAAATTTTTAGGGTATTTTAAAGGAATAAGATCATGGATAACGGCAATTTGTTTTTTAGCAATTCTTTTTAAAGTTAGCGGTTTTTGTAAGAAATTAAAAAAAGGATTGATAAAAACGTGTAAAGTTCGATGTGAAGTTTGTAACGTATTAGAGAAAATCCAATCAGGGAAGTTTTCTTTTAAAATTTGCAAGTATCGACCAACGCCGCGGACTTGAGATTGATGGTCAAAGACAGTTGGGTCAAAGCATAAAATTTGGGTCATAAAAGAATTTTATAAAATTAACTTTAACTTGACAATGATTAGTAATTTTAGATGTGGATGATTAAAAAACAGTCATTATCACTTTAGGGTATAGAAGGGAAATTTATAAGTGAAAAAGTTATTTTTTTATTTAATGAAGGTTTTAATAAAAAATTAGGGAGATTGTTTATTTTATTGTGCTTGTTGTGATTGTTCTAATTCTTTTTTTAATTTTTCAACTTCTTGTTTATATTTTAAAGAAATACCTAAATATGTAAGGGGATTTTCTGTTTGTAGTTGTCCTTGACTTTTCCAAAATTCATTTCTTCTTTTTGCTGCCTCGGCGGCATTCATATAGGCTAGCTAAGAGTTGAAGTTCTTTTAGTCTTAATTTACCTGATAATTGTTGACACTTATTATTTGTAATAAATAAATATGTTTCAACTGAAATATCATCTCCTGTTCTAGCTATGTATTCTAAATATTTAAATCGATGTTTTAAATTTTCTGGGTTAATAGAGAAACGATCATATAATTTTCCCAATTTGGGATCTTTTTTTTTGAAAAAACCATTTGGCGTTATTAAATTATCATCGGTTGGTTGAATCATATCCATTGTTAATGCTTTTTGTGTATCTAATTTCTCCTCACTCATATTTCTACTTTAGAATTATTAACTTTTTTAATCTTACTACTAATACTTGTAAAGAGGTATTTAGTTGAAATTAGTTAGAATTAGTTGGAGTTTATTAAAATTGGTCGAAATTAGCTTGAATCAGTCTTCTGATTAGGAAGGATAAGTTAAAATTTTTTATTAATCTTTTATCGCATTACTTTTTCCTCTACTCGTTTATATTGACAGATTTCTTCTTTAGTGAACCATAAAGAGACTTCATATTTAGCTTCTTCTAAATTACCTGAAGCGTGAATCAGGTTTTTAATTGCTCTTTTGCCAGTATTGGCTAGATATGATGAGTCAAAAGAATAATCGCCTCGGATGGTGCCAGGTGCTGCCTGAAGTGGGAGTGTGTGACCAGCCAATTTTCTTACCAACTCAACCGCATGAGGCCCTTCCCAAATCATCGCTAAAACTGGTCCTTCAGTAATCATATCAATTAGCCACTGACGAATCATTAGACCAATTTGATAGTTATCATCGGTACCAAGTTCTTTTTTTACATCGATACCTAAAGCTTTGTAGTTATCTAAAGTTTTTTGTCCCATACCACGAATAAATTCTTCCCTATCTTTTGGATAGTGTTTTTCAGCTAAGTCTTTTGAGACTTTTAATAGTTTGCAACCAACCATTTTAAGACCAACTTTTTCAAAGCGGGAGATAATTTCACCACAAATACCTCGAGCAACCGCATCGGGTTTTAAAACAACCAAAGTTTGCTCCATAATTTTAATTTTTTAAAAATTATTAATAAATAACTATAATAACTAATAAGATTAAAATTAATTATACTAAAAAATTTTTGGTAAAAGGTGTAATAATGAAAATGATGCAAGTTATGAAAATTAAATTGATGAACCAGAAGAATTGGCTTAAATTAATTAATCATACAATCAGACAGAAAAGATAAATCGGAAGAAAAATTAAACTTTTATAAAATTGTGATATCATATTTTTTATGAATTTAAAAATTAAACTTGTTGATAAAAATTTGCCTGTTCCTGCTTATCAAACGCAAGGTGCGGTTGCTTTTGATTTGTATAGTCGAAAAAAAGTCAGTGTTCCTCCTTGGCAACCAACTCTTATTCCTTTAAATTTAATCGTCAAAATACCCAAAGACTATTTTCTTATGCTCTGTGCTCGAAGTTCTTTAGCTTTTAAAAAGAATCTAATTGTTGCCAATGGGATTGGGGTGATTGATCAAGATTATTGTGGAGAAGAGGATGAGATCAAATTATCAGTAATTAACTTTTCAAAAAAAGAAGTATTAATTGAAAAAGGGGAAAGAATTGCTCAGGCGATTTTAGTTAAGATTGCTAAAGTTGATAAATTTATTGCAGTAAGTAAAATGAATAAAAAATCAAGAGGTGGATTTGGGAGTACGAGTTTTTGATAATAATTTTATTTTTTATTAAAAAGATTAAACAAAAAATTTTTTTAGATTCTAATTTAGAAACTAAATTATTGGCAAAAGTAAAAAAATAATATATAATGAACGATAATTTTATGAATTATTCAAATGAAGAAAAAAAGATTTTGGAAAAATACTTTACCAATACCGATGATGATGTTTTTTGCTTGATTAATCTTCCTGAGGTGATAAAAGGTACCCTTTTTTCTCGTTATAGTCGTTCAGCTAAGGACTTGCGGCGATTATTTTTGGATGAGTTTGTCAATACAAATGAGTTTAGAGACTATTTTCAGAAAGAACAAGAAAATAAAGATATGATTTTAAAAACCGAAAAAGCTGAAGATTTTTATGAGCGGATACTAGTTGGGTATGGCGATGATTCGGT
>Ga0197142_1003731_pt1 | contig 12624 bp, 10 predicted proteins | sample GBS60_MetaG_FD_148614 | JGI IMG/M metagenome (GOLD analysis project Ga0197142, IMG submission 148614) | Sediment microbial communities from Great Boiling Springs, Gerlach, Nevada, United States - GBS 60_MetaG | ecosystem: Environmental > Aquatic > Thermal springs > Hot (42-90C) > Sediment... | reverse complement strand
GCCCGCACGACCTCGCTGCAGCGTGCACGAAAGCGGCCCGATCCTTTCTCCGGCGTGCCGCAACCTAAGTGCCGGCCCGCCGAGCGTCAACGCGCCCGAGCCGTGCGCTCGGCCGGCCCCGGGGCCCTCGAACTCCGCGCGTTTTCACCCCCCGAACAGTGCCACGAGCAGCACGACGAGCACCACGGCCGCGGCCACGATCCAGATCCAGGGGATCCCGGCGATCCCCGCGGGTGGCGGCGGGGCGGGTGGCGGCGGAGCGGCCGGGCGCGGCGGTGGCGGTGCGGCTTCGGCCGCCGGGGCCGCCTCGGCCGGGGCGGCGGCCACGAGCTCGGCGAATTTGCCGAAGAACTCGTCGGCCATCTTCTTGGCCGTGCCCTGGATGAGCCGCGAGCCGATCTGCGCCAGTTTGCCGCCGACCTCGGCCTTGGCCTCGTATTTGAGGATCGTGGCCGAAGGCCCGTCCTCGAGGAGCTGGACCCGCGCCCCGCCCTTGGCGAAGCCCGCCACGCCGCCCGAGCCTTCGCCCGTGATCGTGTAAGCGGCCGGCGGATCGAGGTCGGAGAGCGTGACCTTGCCGGCGAAGGTCGCCGAGACCGGCCCGACCTTGGCCTTGACCTTGGCCTCGAGCTCGGTGTCGGAGATCTTCTGCAGCGACTCGCAGCCCGGGATGGCCTTGGCCAGCACCTCCGGATCGTTGAGCATCTCCCAGACCCGCTGCCGCGGCGCCGGGATCCGGTACTCGCCGGTCATGTCCATGGCCGTTCCCCCCTTCGGGCGATCCCCTTCCGTGCCGGGCCTTTAGGACGCGGGTCGGCGGCGGGCAAGGCAAGTGTTGGCGGGGGCGGCTCGACCGGCCGCTCGTCACTGTGCCAGCCTCGTCTTCGGCGGCAACACTCCAAGGATCGGCTCGAAGACCGAGCGGCGCCCTCCGAGAGGGCGGCGCCGAACCGTGGAACGGCGACCGACCCCCGAGCAGCTCGCCGCGCGCGCCGACCAGGCGCGGTACGTCGGCGGCCCGGAGCACGAGGACCGTCCGTCGCCCGCGGGCGCGGCACCTCGGCCACGCGCGGACGCGTCGACATGCCCGCTCTCGGCGGCGACCGTCGCCCGCGCGCAGCGCTGGTCGCGTGAATACGAGGGCTGTCCGATCGAGCCCGATGAGCTGCCGCCCGGCATCCTTCCGTCAGCGAGTCGAGGCTCTTCCGCTTCGAGTGGCTCGACGGCGAAGGCATGCGGGGACCCGAGCTCGCGATGACTTTCGCGCGGCTGGAAATCTGGATCGACGGCCTGTGCGCCACGCAGGTCCACGATCGGCGCTCACGAACCGTCCGCGATGCGATCTTCGTCCCACTCCATCCGATCGCGGAGAGGGTGCCGATCGCGGAGTGGGTGGCCGAACACTATTGGCGTCTCTTGGCCGAGCCCGCCAACCGAGCCCGATCGCCGGGCTTCGACACCGCCCACGACCTGGCGTCGGCGGATCGCGGTTACGCGCTGCCGAGGCTCCAAATCCATCCCGAGGGGCGGCACGCCAGGATCGTCGTGGTACCGCGCCGCTCCCCGCATTTTCCGGTCGATCTCGTCGCCGAGGACGAGCGATGGATCGCCACCGGCGCGCTACGACACGAACTCTGGGATCCGATGCGCGCCGTGGACGAGCGCCTCGCAGCGACGACCCGGCTCCACGACCTCCTCACGTCGCGCGAAGCCGAAGAAGCGGATCCGGAAATGGCCGAGTTCTGTCGGCTGGCCGCGGCCTTGGGTCTCGATCCCGATACCGTGCCGGACGAGGTTGCAAGCTCGATCGAACAGGCGGGAAAGCGACTTCCGATCGAGACGCTCGAGGATCTCTGCGCCTCGATCCAACCTTCGACGCTCGGCGACGGCACCGCTTGGGTCGAGACCACGAGGGAACGCCTCGAGCGGATCGAGCCCGAGAGCCCGGATGCGGCCCGCCGCTTCGCCGCGGAGCTGGTCGCCGCCGTTCGGGACGCCGGCCGGCAACGAGCGGGACCACCCTGGCGATGGGGTTACGCCGTCGCGAACAGGGTCCGTGAGCTCCTCGGATCGGCGGACCCGGAGGACTCCGCCCTCGATCGGCTCCTCGCGGGGCCGGGGATCGCCGACGGGGTGGCCGAGGTCGCGCGCATCGACGGGATCGCGGCGCTCACGCTCGCCAGCGAGCCCGGAACGCCGCGGCTGGCCGTGACCCCGCGGACCGAGAGCGGCCGGCGCTTCGCGATCGGGCGCGGACTGTTCGATTTCATCGTTACCGGAGCCCCCGTCCCGCGGCTCGCCACCCGCGCTCTGGACGAGCGGCAGCGGGCGGGGCGGGCTTTCGCGGCAGAGTTGTTGGCCCCCGCCGAGGCCATCGCCCGGAAGCTGCCGGCCGATCGCCTGCTCGAGGCCGAGGACCTCGAGGAGCTCGCCGCGGCCTTTCGGGTTTCGACCGAGGTGATCCGCCACCAGGTCGAGAACCACGGTCTCGCCCGGATCGCCGGTTGAGCTGCGCGGGGCGCCCGGTGCGGCGGCTAGGCCCGGCCGCGGGCCCGCTCGACGAGCGTCCGGGCGCAGGCGTCCAAGATCGCCTCGGTATCGATCCCCATCGCGGCGTAGAGGTCCGGGATGTCGGCCGACTGGCCGAAGCGGTCGACGCCCAGGGCCTCGACGCGCTGGCCGCGCACCGAACCGAGCCAGCCGAGCGTCGCCGGATGGCCGTCGAGCACCGTGACGAGCCCGGCATCCGCAGCGAGCGGGGCCAAGAGCCGGCTCGCCCAGGAGGCCCGCCCGGCCGCCCGCCAGCCGGAAAACAGCCGGTCGGGCGAGGTGACGCACAAGAGCCCGGCCCCCGGCACCTCCTCGCGCAGGGCCTCGACGGCCGCCCGGGCCTCGGGGGCGACCGCGCCCGTGAAGGCGATCGCGAGCTCCGCCCCCTCGCTCGGCGGCACGAGCCAATAGCCGCCGTCGAGGATCGCGCGCTCGAGCGCCGCGTCCATCCGCCGGTCGGGCTGAGCGATCGGCCGGGTCGAAAGCCGCAGATAGACCGCTCCGCCGTCGGCTTCTTGGATGTGCGCGAAGGCCCAGCGCAGCATCACCTCGAGCTCGTCGGCGAAGGCCGGCTCGAGATAGGTGAGGCCGGGCTGGGCCATGCCGACGAGGGGGGTGCCGATCGACTGGTGCGCCCCGCCTTCGGGCGCCAGGCTCACACCCGACGGTGTGGCGACGAGCACGAACCGGGCGCCCTGGTAGCAAGCGTAAGTCAAAGCATCGAGGCCGCGGGCGATGAACGGGTCGTAGACCGTGCCCACGGGCAGGAGCCGGGCGCCGAACAGCTCGTGGGCGAGGCCGAGGGCGGCCAAGTTCAAGAACAGATTGTTCTCGGCGATGCCGAGCTCGACGTGCTGGCCCGTGCGGCTCTCGCGCCAGAGCGTGGGCGAGGTCACCTGCTCGGCGCGGAACACGTCCTCGTGCTCCTTCCGGTTGAAGACGTGCCGCCGGCTGACCCAGGCGGAAAGCCCGGTCGACACCGTGACGTCGGGCGAGGTCGTGACGATCCGCTCGGCCAAGGGCAGATCCGAGCGGGCGAGTTCGCCCATGATCCGGCCGAAGGTCTCCTGGGTCGAGGTCTGGACCGTCCGCCGGCCCATCGGCAGCGCGGCCGGCACCGGCACGGGCGGGGCCGTGAACCGCTCGGTCCGCCGCGTCCAGGGCACGGCTTCGAGGAACCGGCGGAGTGCCGTCTCGTCCACCTCGAGGCCGGCGAACGGCTCCCACTCGGCGCCCGGTGGGATCCCGTGTGCGGCCCGCAGCGTCTCGATCTGCTCGGGCGTCATGAGAGCCGCGTGGGCGTCCTTGTGACCGGCCATCGGCAGGCCGTAGCCCTTGACCGTGTAGGCGATGAAGCAGTGCGGCCGGTCGTCGGCGACGGCGTGGAAGGCCTCGAGGAGCGCCTCGAGGTCGTGGCCGCCGAGATTGGTCATGAGGGCGGCCAAGCCCGCGTCGTCGTGCTCGTCGAGTATCCGACGGATCGCCGGGTTGCGGCCGAGGTCGCTCTCGAGGTGCGCCCGCCAGGCGGCCCCGCCCTTGAAGGTCAAGGCGGCGTAGAGATCGTTCGGGCAGGCGTCGATCCAGTCTTTGAGGACCTCGCCGCCCGGCCGGGCGAAGGCGGCCTGCAGCTTCTTGCCGTATTTGACGGTGACGACGTTCCACCCCACGGTCGCGAAGAATTGCTCGATCTTGGCGAACAGCTTTTCGGGTACGACCCGATCCAGGCTCTGGCGGTTGTAGTCGATCACCCACCAGAGGTTGCGGACGTCGTACTTCCAGCCCTCGAGCAGGGCCTCGAAGACGTTGCCCTCGTCGAGCTCGGCATCGCCCACGATCGCCACCATCCGCCCCTCGGGCAACCCCGGCGGCGCGAGTCCTCTGAGCCGGACATGGTCCTGGGCCAAGGACGCGAAGAGGGTCATCGCGACGCCGAGCCCGACCGAGCCCGTCGAGAAATCCACACCCGTCGCGTCCTTGGTCCGCGAGGGGTAGGCTTGCGCCCCGCCCATCGCCCGGAACCGCTCGAGCCGCTCGCGGGTCTGCAGGCCCAAGAGGTACATGGCGGCGTGGTAGATCGGGCTCGCGTGCGGCTTCACGGCGATCCGGTCGCCCGGCCGCAGCACGTCGAAGAAGAGGGCCGTGACGATCGAGGCGACGGACGCGCAGGAGGCCTGGTGGCCGCCGACCTTGAGCTTGTCGCGCGAGGGCCGGAGATGGTTGGCGTGGTGGATCGTCCAGGCCGACAGCCAAAGGATCTTCTTCTCGATCGCGCGCAAGAGCTCGAGCTTTTCCGCCGTTCCGATCCGGCCCACCGTCTCGACCACCGCCTGCCGCGCCACGACCGCCTCCGTTCCGGTTCCGACCCTTCGCCCACGCCGACCGATCTAACCGGGGTCGCCCGTCCGGCCAACCGCCGCCACGGGATCGCCGCTCCACGGCCGGTGCGGGCGAGCCGCCCGGCTCGCTTCCCGACGGCTCGCATGCCGGGGTCCGCGGCGTGAGCGTTCAATCCGCGGCGCGCGGATGCTAACCCCTGGACGAGCAGCGGGGAGCGCGAGGATGAACGAGACGAGCGGGGCGGCCGAGGAGATCCCGATCGAGGCCGAGCATCGGCGGACCGCCGAAACGCTCGCCCGGACGGCCCGCGAGGTCGCCGCCGAGCTTTTGCCCTTCGGCCTCGAGCCGCAGGACTTCGCCGCGGCACTCGAGCGCCTCGCCGAGCCCGAGCCGGCCCCGGGAGCGCGGCCGTGAGCCCGCTCCTCGATCTGCCGCTCGCCGAGCTCGCCGCCCGCTTGCGAACCGGGGAAGTGACCGCCCGGGCCGCCACCGAGGCGGCACTCACCGCACTCGACACCCGGGGCCGCGAGCTCGTGGCGGTGGCGCGCCTCTGGCCCGAGAAAGCGCTCGCCCGCGCCGAGGCGCTCGACCGGGCGCGCGCCGAGGGCCGGGTCCTGGGCCCGCTGCACGGCGTGCCCCTGGCGCACAAGGACATGTTCGACCGGCAGGGCGAGCTCTCCGAGTGGGGCACCAAGATCCATCGTGGTCGCGTGGCCGAGCGCACCGCCACCGTGATCGCCCGGCTCGATGCCGCCGGGGCGATCGATCTCGGCCGGTTGAACATGGTCGAGTTCGCCCTCGGCATCACCGGCCACAACGCCCACACGGGCCACCCCCGCAACCCCTGGGATCCGAGCCGGATCACCGGTGGCTCCACGAGCGGCGGGGCGGCCGCGGTCGCCGCGCGGCTCGTCCCGGGCACGCTGGGTTCCGACACCGGCGGCTCGATCCGCGTGCCGGCGAGTCTTTGCGGCATCGTCGGCATCAAGCCGACCTGGGGGCGGGTGAGCCGGCACGGCGTGATGCCGCTCTCTTTCTCGCTCGACCACATCGGCCCCTTGGCCCGGACGGCCCGCGACTGCGCCCTCCTGCTCGAGGCGATCGCCGGCCCCGATCCGCTCGACCGCACGACGAGCGCTCGGCCACCGGGCGCGCTCGCCGCTTCGATCGACGCGGGCGTGAAGGGGCTTCGGATCGGCTTCGCCCGCGAGGGACTCGAGATCGCACCCGAGGCCGAGATCGCCGCTCTCGAGCGGGAGGCCATGGCCGTCTTCCGCGCGCTCGGCGCTCGCGTCCACGAGCAGCCGATCCCGGGCATGGCGCCCCTGAACGCGCTGCGCCGGATCGTCCTCACGGTCGAGTGCGCGGCGCTGCACCGCGAGCTCGTGCGCACCCGCCGTGCCGACTACAACCCCGAGACACTCGCCCGGATGATGCCCGGTTTCGCTCTGAGCGCGGTCGACTATATCCGCGCGCTGCAGCTGCGCACGCCCTTGCTCGAGCGCTTCGTGGCCGAGGTCTTCGGGGCCTGCGACGTCCTGGCCTTGCCCACCTGCCCGGTCCGCACGCCGACCCTCGCCGAGACCGATACGGGCGGCGATTCGCGCTTCGTCGAGATCTCGACCGCGATGGGCTCGGCGATCGGCTTCGCCAATTATCTCGGTCTGCCGGCGCTCTCGGTCCCCATGGGCTTCGATTCGCGCGGCATGCCGGTGGGCCTGCAACTCGTCGGCCGGCCGTTCGCGGAGGCACTCCTCCTGCGCACCGCGCACGCCTTCGAGACGCAGACCGGCTGGACCTCCAGGCGACCGCCCGGTGCGGGCTGAGAAAGCGGCCGTCGGTCCCGCCCCTCTGGTCCGCAGCGAACTCCGCGGGATCGCACTCACGGTCTTCGCCATGGCTTGCTTCGGCGCCATGGACGGGATCTCGAAGCACCTCGTGACCCATCATCCGGCACCGCTCGTCCTCTGGCTGCGCCATCTCGCGGCCCTGCCCCTCGTGCTCCTGGTGCTGGGTCCGGCCGGCGTGCGGCGCAACCTCCGCTCGACCCGACCTTGGCTGCAGATCGGCCGCACCGCGCTCCTGGTCGTCGAGATGGGCATCGTGCTCCTGTGCTTCCGCGCCCTGCCCTTGGCCGACGTCCACGCGGTCCTGGCGGCGACCCCCTTGATCGTCACGGCGCTCTCGGTGCCGCTCTTGGGTGAGCGTGTCGGCTGGCGGCGCTGGACCGCGGTCGCGGTCGGCTTTTCGGGCGTGCTCGTGATCATCCGACCGGGCTTCGCCGAGGTCCACCCGGCGCTGCTCTTGGCCGCCCTCGCCGCCCTCATGTACGCGCTCTACAACATCCTGACGCGGCTCGCCGGCACGGCCGATCCGCCGGAGACGAGCTTCCTCTGGCAAACGGTCGTGGCGGCCTGCCTGCTCTCGCTCGTGGGCCCCTTCTTCTGGGAGCCGCTCACCCCCTTCGAATGGGTCTTGCTCGGGGGCCTCGCGACCCTGGGTGCGACCGGCCATTACTGCCTCGTCCGGGCGCTCGCCCACGCGCCGGCCGTAGTGATCCAGCCCTTCTCCTACACCATGCTGGTCTGGGCGGTCGTGATCGGCTACCTCGTGTTCGGTGACCTGCCCGACCGCTGGACCGTGACCGGCGCCCTGGTCGTCGTCGGCGCCGGATGCTACGCGGCTTGGCGCGAGCACGTCCGCTCCCGCGCCGGCCGGGCGGCGGCGGGCGGATCCGGCTAGATCGTCGACGAGGAGGAGAGCCGTGGCGCGAGAGGAGGCGCTCGTCGTACTGGCCGAGTTCAAGGTGAAGCCGGGCCGGATGGACGAGTTCCTCCCGTTGCTCGAGCAGCACGCCCGCAACAGCCGCACGAACGAGCCGGGCTGCCTGCAGTTCGACGTGGTCCGGGACGGCAGCGACCCGGACCGCGCCTTCGTCTACGAGGTGTACGTCGACGAAGCCGCGTTCGAGGCGCACAAGGCCGCCCCCTACCTCGCCTGGTACCGCGAACGCGCCGAACCGCTCCTCCTCGACCGCAAAGTCACCGTCCACCGACGCGTAGCGGCACCGGGTCCGGCGAAGCCGGGCAAGGTGCTCGTGGCGGTCGTGCACCTCCAGGGCCGCGAGCACCTTTTGAAGCCGCTCGTCGAGGCGGGCCTCGAGCTCGTTCCCAACCCCTACGGCCGGCCGTTGCGCGAGGACGAGCTCTTGCGCCTCCTGCCCGGCTGCGTGGCGAGCCTCGCGGGCCAGGAGCCCTACACCGAGCGCGTGTTCGCCGCGGCCCCCGGGCTCAAGGTCGTGGCCCGGCTCGGGGTCGGCTACGATGCCGTGGACGTGGCGGCCGCCACCCGGCACGGGGTGGCCGTGGCGATGGCCTTCGGCTCCAACCACGAGCCGGTGGCCGATCACGCCTTCGCGCTCATGGCCTGCCTCGCGCACGCCATCCGCCGCTACGACGAGGCGATCCGTCAGGGCCGTTGGCAGCTGCTGTTCCACGGTCGGCTGACCGGTGCCACCGTGGGCATCGTGGGCTTCGGCCGGATCGGCCGGGCGCTCGCCAAGCGCTGTCAGGGCTTCGGGATGGAGGTCCTGGTGGCCGATCCCTACATGGAAGCCGAGGCGCTCGCCCGGCTGGGCTGTACCCTTGTCCCGCTCGACGAGCTCCTCGCGCGCGCCGACTTCGTCTCGCTGCACGCGCCGTTGACGGCCGAAACCCGGCACCTGATCGACGCCCGTCGGCTCGCCCTCATGAAGCGCACGGCCTTCCTCGTGAACACCGCGCGCGGCGGGCTCGTCGACGAGGAAGCGTTGATCGAGGCGCTCGAGCGTGGCACGATCGCCGGGGCCGGGCTCGACGTGATGGCCGTCGAGCCCCTTCCCGAGACGTCGCGCCTCAGGTCCTTGCCGAACGTGGTGTTGACCCCACATGCGGCAGGGGCCAGCGAGTGGGCGATCGAGACGATGGCGGCGCGCACCGTGGCGAACGTGCTCGCCGTGCTGCGCGGTCAAGATCCCGGCGCCGGGCTCCTGCTCAATCCCGAGGTCCTGGCTCGGCCGGCCGTCGCCCCGGGCTGAGCGCACGCGTTTCGAGACGGTCGACGCATGAGCCGGATGCAGCGTACCAAGGTCGACACGGAGGTCGACAAGCGGCCCGTCCCCATCTACGGCCCCGAAGCTTTCGCGGGCATGCGGGCCGCCGGCCGGCTCGCGGCTATGACACTCGACCACATCACCCCGCTCGTTCGACCGGGTGTCACGACGGCGGCGATCGACCGCGAAATCGAAGCCTTCATGCGCGCCCACGGCGCCATCCCGGCGACCAAAGGCTACCCGCACCGCGAGCAGCCGGACAACCCGTTCCCGGCCTCCTGCTGCATCTCGGTCAACCACGTGGTCAACCACGGCATCCCCTCGGAGGACAAGCGGCTCCGGGAAGGTGACACGCTCAACATCGACGTGACCGTGATCCTCGACGGCTGGTACGGCGACACGAGCCGGATGTTCGTCGTGGGGCCGATCGAGCGGATCCCGGTCAAGGCCCGCCGGCTCATCGAGGTGACCTACGAAGCGATGTGGGCCGGCATCCGCGCGGTCCGCCCGGGTGCCACGCTCGGCGATGTCGGCCACGCCATCCAGAAGGTCGCCGAAGCCGCCCGCTTCTCGGTCGTGCGCGACTTCGTGGGCCACGGCATCGGCCGAGTGTTCCACGACGCCCCCGAAGTGCGCCATTTCGGCAAGCCGGGCGAAGGGCTCGTGCTGCGACCCGGCATGTTCTTCACGATCGAACCCATGATCAACGCCGGTCGGGCGGACGTGAAGATCCTTCCCGACGGCTGGACCACCGTCACCCGGGACCGGGCGCCCTCGGCCCAATTCGAGCACACGGTCGGCGTCACCGAGGACGGGGTGGAGGTCTTCACGCTTTCCCCCGCGGGCTACGAGAAGCCGCCCTACGAGGTTTCCTCCGGGGCAGCTTCTTGACGATATTCCCTTAATCTGACAGAAATCCGGCAGACGGCGCCGGCTCCCGGCGTCACGCTACCGGATCGCCCCCATGCTCGACCTCTCCTCGACCGGCCGCCCCGACCCGCGGGCGGCGACCACGCGCTCGGCCGAACGCGCGCCCGACCCCCGCCCCGAGACCCGCACCGAGGCGGACGGCGAAGCGCCGCGTCGACCGGTGGCACCACCCTTGCTCCTCGGCGAGCCGCTCGCCGATCTGCCGGAAGACGAGGCCGCCGGCTTCGCCGCCCTGCGGCTCGCGTGGGAAGCCCGGCTCGAGCCGATCGACGAGGCCGAGCAGTGCCTTTCCGACACCTTCGCCTGCGCCGCCTGGCGCCGCCGGCGGTTGGACGCCCTCGACGAACGGATCTTGCGCGCGCTCGCCCAGGGCCGGGCGCTCGCCGACATGCCGTCGCTTTCGACCCTGATCCGCTACCGTGCACGGCTCGCCAAAGACGCCCAGGAGCTGCGGGCCGAGCTCAAATGGCTCCGTCAGCTCCGGCCGTTCGACGTGCCGGGCTGGGCGCTCAGCCGCGCGAGCCAGCAGTGGAAAGCGGCGATGCGGGAGAAACTCGTCGCGATCCGGCGCGCCGCCCCGTGGCCGCCGGCCGCTTCGGCAGCGGCCGGATCCGGACCCCCGGCCGCCTGCGCCGAACCGCCACCCGCGGCCACGGCGGAGGCCACCACGCGCCCGGTTCGGGGCGAGCCGGCCGAGCCCACCCTCGCGACGGCGAACGCGCCTCTGGCCGCCACCGCGAGCCCCGTGCCCGCTTCGGCGCGACCCGTGGTTCCGCCGGCCGAGACGGTCGCGGGGCCCGGGCCGGCGAACGGCGTCCCGCCGAGCCCGTCGTGCCCCGCCCGCGCCGCGTCGGGCCCGATCGCTTCGGCGCCGCGTCGCCCGACATTCGGCGCGGCAACCCCGTCGGTCGCGCACGCGCCTCCCGAGAGCCCCGTCGAGCCGGCGGCGACGGAGTCGCCGAACTTCCCGATCGGCGCGCGCCGGGTCGCGTCCGGCTGACCGGCCGGGCCTCTCACATGCCGCTCGGATAGTTCGGCCCGCCACCGCCTTGCGGCGGCACCCAGTCGATGTTCTGGGTCGGATCCTTGATGTCGCAGGTCTTGCAGTGGACGCAGTTCTGGGCGTTGATCTGCAAGCGTTTGCCGCCCTTGCCGTCGTCGATCCATTCGTAGACCCCCGCCGGGCAGTAGCGGCTCTCCGGGCCGGCATAGGTCTGCCAGTTGACGCGCAGCGCCACCTCGGGGTCGCGCAGCACGAGGTGGCAGGGCTGATCTTCCTCGTGATTCGTGTTCGAGACGAACACCGAGGAGAGCTTGTCGAAGGTCAAGACCCCGTCGGGCTTGGGGTAGTCGATCCGCGGGCAGGCGGCGGCCGGTCGTAAGGTTTCGTGATCGGCGCGGTGGTGGCGGAGCGTCCAAGGTGCCTTGCCGCGGAACAGGAAGGTGTCGAGCGCGGCGTAGGCGAGCCCCGGCCACAGCCCGAAGCGGAACGCCGGGCGGATGTTGCGGGCACGGTAGAGTTCGTCCCAGAGCCAGCTCCGCCGCAGCCGCTCCGGGTAGCTCTGGAGGAGCGGCCGCTCGGCCCCGGCGGCGAGCGCCTCGAAGGCCGCTTCGGCGCATACCATCCCCGACTTCATGGCGGTGTGCGTGCCCTTGATCTTGGGCACGTTGAGGAAGCCCGCGCAGTCGCCGACGAGCGCGAGGCCCGGGGCCACGAGACGCGGGATCGACTGGAAGCCGCCCTCGGAGAGCGCGCGGGCGCCGTAAGCGAGCCGGCGGCCGCCTTCGAGGAACGGGCGGATGGCGGGGTGGGTCTTCCAGCGCTGCAGCTCGTCGAACGGCGAGAGCCAGGGATTCTCGTAATCGAGACCGACCACGAACCCCAAGGAAACGAGGTTCTCGCCGAACATGTAGAGCCAGGAACCGCCGTAGGTGCGGGAGTCGAGCGGCCAGCCGATCGAATGGAGGACGAGCCCGGGCCGGTGCCGCTCGGCCGGGATCTCCCAGAGCTCCTTGATGCCGATGCCGTAGGTCTGCGGTTGCACGCCCTCGCGCAGGCCGAAGCGGGCCATGGCCTCCTTGGCGAGCGAGCCGCGGCAGCCTTCGGCGAGGAGGGTGAGCCGGGCCTCGATGTCGATCCCGGGCTGGAAATGTGGGCCCGGCTTGCCGTCCTTGCCGACCCCCATGTCGCCCGTGCCCACGCCTCGAACCCGCCCCTGCTCGTCGAGCAGAAGCCGCGCCCCGGCGAAGCCGGGGAAGATCTCGACGCCCATGGCGTCCGCCCGGCCGGCGAGCCAGCGGCAGAGATCGCCGAGCGAGATCACGTAGTTGCCGTGGTTGCGCATGGGCGGCGGCGTGGGCAAGCGGAAGGCGCGTCGGGCCGTGAGGTAGAGGAACCGATCCTCGACCACGGGCGTCTTCACCGGCGCTCCCTGCTGCTTCCAATCGGGCAAGAGCTCGTCGAGCGCTCGGGGCTCGAGGCAGGCGCCCGAGAGGATGTGGGCGCCCACTTCCGAGCCTTTCTCGAGGACGCAGACGGAGAGCTCGCGACCGGATGCTCGGGCGAGCTGCTTCAGGCGGATGGCGGCGGAAAGGCCGGACGGCCCGGCGCCCACGATCACGACGTCGAAGCTCAACCGCTCGCGTTCCATCCCCGCCCGTTCCCGGCAACACCCCGGCCAGACCCGAAGGCCGATAGCACGGCGGGTCGAAACTGG
>Ga0197142_1003730_pt1 | contig 12625 bp, 13 predicted proteins | sample GBS60_MetaG_FD_148614 | JGI IMG/M metagenome (GOLD analysis project Ga0197142, IMG submission 148614) | Sediment microbial communities from Great Boiling Springs, Gerlach, Nevada, United States - GBS 60_MetaG | ecosystem: Environmental > Aquatic > Thermal springs > Hot (42-90C) > Sediment... | reverse complement strand
GGCGTCGGGCGATATGAGCATCACATCATCGGTGGCAACTTTAGGTTAAGCGAATGGCAAGGTGCAATTTTGAGGGCACAACTGAAACGGCTTCCAGAGCAAACTAAGCGGCGGATGGAGAACGGGACATGGTTGGCAGAACAGTTAGCCCAATTGGGGTTGAAAACCCTCAAACCCGACGAACGAATAACTCAGCGCGGCTATTACTTTTTCGTCATTCGCTACAACCCTGACGAGTTTGGTGGTGTCCATCGCGATGTGTTTTTGAAAGCGCTAAGGGCGGAAGGTATCCCTGCCTTTGCTGGCTACGGAGTTCCCGTTTACAAAAACCCAAGTTACACGCAAAGCGGCGTTGTTCATCGTGTCTTACCTTGTCCAAACGCCGAAAGAATTTGCGCTCACGAGCAAATCACGCTGAGCAACCATGTTCTCCTTGACAAGAAAAATTGTCAAGTCATTTTGGACGCTTGCGAGAAAATCAAAGCGAACTTGGACGAGTTGCGACAATTAGAGAAGATGGCAAATCGTTGAACTGAACCCTACTCAATTTCCAAAACCACCACCGATGCTATTGGGTCTGGAGCGGAACTCGGCAATCTCACAACCACCTTTTCAGGTGTTTGGTTGAACTTCAGCGAAGTGCCGTCGGCGAGCAAGTAAGCACGAGTGACTCGTTGGGAGATTGAAGGCAGTTCCAAAGTGTCGGTCCATTGGAACAAAGTGATGAAAAGTTTGCCTGGCTTGGTCGTGCACCTCCAAGGGTATTTGTTGACTGGTCGGAAGGGAGAACGACCTGCTCCATAAATTGCTTCCCCATTGACTTTTAACCATCTTCCAATCGCTAACAACCTTTCAACGCTCGGCTCAGGAATAATACCCTCAGCGGTTGGTCCGACATTCAACAGGTAATTGCCCCCTTTGCTTACGATGTCCACAAGGTTGAAAATCAACCGCTCCACCGGCTTCCAGTTGTTATCCGTGACTTTATAGCCCCAAGTGTCGTTGATGGTTGCAGGGACTTCCCAATCCCCCTCAACCACATCCTCTGGAATTCGGTTATCGCCCATTTCACGGTAGTCTCCCAGATTGTGTCCCACTCGCCCATTGACAAGGCAGTCGGGTTGGAGGGAGCGGACCAACTGAACTGCTTCAAGTGCGTGTTCGTAACTTATGTTTCGGGGCGTGTCAAACCACATCAGCCCCAAAAGTCCATACTGGGTCAAAAGTTCCCGAATTTGAGGTTTCGCTTTTTCCTCCCAATAACGGGCGAAATTTTTCTGCGACGGGTCATAGTCCCAATCGTTACCCACAGCGTCAGGATGGTGCCAATCTTGGACATGAGAGTAGTAGAAGCAGAAGCGAATCCCGTGCTTGCGGCAAGCCTCTGAAAGTTCCTTCATCGGGTCTCGCCCGAAAGGTGTGGCATCAACTATGTCATAGTCAGTGACTTTGGAGTCATACATGGCAAACCCGTCGTGATGCTTTGCAGTGATGACGAGGTATCGCTGTCCAGCCTCTTTCGCTAACTGAACCCATTCGTCCGCATTGAACTTAGTGGGATTGAACTGCTTGGCGAGTTGAGCATACTCCTTGACAGGGATTCTGGCTCGGAACATGATCCATTCGCCAATCCCTGGGATTTCTTTGCCTTTCCAGATGCCTGCAGGTATGGCATAAAGTCCCCAATGGATGAACATCCCGAACTTAGCCTCGCGAAACCATTTTATTCGCCGCTCCCTCGCTTCGTCAACCACTTTCTGAACCCCTCCTCTTGCTTGTTGAACATTCACCGTTGTTGCGAGCGATGCCCAAACAAGTGCTTTGATTGTTTCCCTCCTCTTCATGCGTTTCACCCCCTTCAGAAGGCTCTGAAAAGCCATTGCTTCCCTTCGTCGTTCCCTCCCTCAGGGAGGATGACTTTTAAGCCACTGCATCTTAGCATCTTTTCGCATGTCAAGGGGAGCGATCACAACAATTCATAACGACCTTGAACACCCTTGACACCTGTGACAGGATGGCGGAACCAGAGGCGACCAAATTGACGGGCAAGGCGTTGGGCTTCCTCTGGAAATTCGTCAATGAGGTTACAAGTTTCCTTCGGATCATCGGCAAGGTTGTAAAGTTCGTCGGGTTGTCCCTCAGGTCGGATAATGTAACTCCAAGTCTCGTCACGAATGCAACGGTCAACGGACTCATGGTAGCCGCAAATAATGGCGCGCCGATGAGTGTCCGTCTCGCCTCGCAGCACCGCTGCAAAAGATTTGCCCTTGCAAAGTTCTGTCAAGTTTCTCATGCCCAGTAGTTCAAACAGTGTCGGCAATAAATCGGGAAATTGAACTAACGCTTTTATCCGCCTCGGCGTTAGGTTAGGTGCATAAATCATGAAAGGCACTTTGAGCAACTCGGAGTAGAGGCGATCACCGCCTTTAAGGAACTTGCCGTGGTCAGCGAGAGGATGACCGTGATCGGCGAGCAGGACGATGACGCTGTTGTCTAAGTAGCCCAAATCCTTCAGGGCATCAAAGAGCCAACCGAGGCAGTGATCCACAAAAGCACATTCGCCCGCATACAAGCCACGAATGAAGCGGATTTGTTCGGGTGTCGCCCAATCGGCAGCGTTGCCTCCCATCGGCAAAATCAGGCGCGGACCTTTGTAAGCGGGGTCAGTGTAAGTGTCAAAGCGAGGTGGTGGATCCCAAGGTTCATGAGGGTCAAAACTCTCCAACCACAGAAAAACTTTGCGATAGGTGCGGTTCCTTTTGAGCCAATCAATCCCTAACTCCATAACTTGGGCGGGAAAGTAGTGGCGTTCTTCGGTGAAATCATCGGTGTTCGCCAGAAACCGAGCAACTCGTTCGCGCCATTCGGGCGGGTAATTCTCATTCACATAATCGTCAACCTTTCGGCGAGGCGGGTTTGAAGCGTAAGCATCAAATTCCTGTCCCCGAACCCAAAGGTAACTGTGGAAGCCGCGATGGTAGTTCATGCTGGCAGTGCGCAGGTAGGGGCGGAAGTAGTGGTAAGTGTCGCTGATGATGCCACAATAGTCGGCAAACCGCATGGATAAGCGTTCTCAAAGACGACGCAGCGTTGAGCGAAGACATCAATGTTGGGCGTCTGGCATGGGGGCACATCGTCAAAAACAGGTTGTCCGCCATGATAGAAACTCACATGGTCCTGCCGAAAACTGTCCAAGCAAATGACGATTAAGTTCATCTCCCATCTCCTCCTTCCACACATCAGCAGAAGTCGCGCAGTTGACCGAAAGCCCCAGCAAACATGATGGCACAAAAACTCATTGCCAAGCAAAGGTGCTTGATTTTGTCGTTTCACCTTGCTGCACTGACGGAGGCAGTGAGGTTGACCCTTATCGGTAATGTCAAGGCAAAATCGTGATGGCTTCAGTTCAAACTTGCTGTGTCGCCTTCTCCAATGGCTCGGCAAACTTGGTTTGGTGATGGGATTTATGTTTCGGCTTGGGTTGACAATTGTCGTTGGTCTTTTTCTCGTCTCAACCGCTTGCGGCTCGCAGGGCTTAAAATCCTTGCCAAAGGCTCAGCGGATTTTTGTCGTCGTTTGCGAAGGAGTTGAGTTGCGGGATTTGGAGCAGATGGATGAGCCAATCACCTCTTTGTTGAAGGAAAGCGCTATCGGTTTGCTCAGTGGAGCATCGGCTGAGTTAGCCGGCGGGAAAGGTGTGTTGGTGACTTTAGGGAGCGGGAAAAGAGCGAAGGCAAACGAACGAGCGAAATTGGGCGAATGGTTGAGGCAAAGAAATGTTTCGGTTTCCCTGCTCGGCAATAGTTCTCTGAAGGCAATTCTCGGTGAAGTGCGGGCTTCCCCAAATCCCAACCGAACTCCACAAGTCACATTCGTTTCCGCCACCAAAAGTCAACTGCCAGCCGTTGCCCATGAACTTCTCGTCCAATTGACCGAAGAAGCGTGTTTGTGGATTTTAGCGCCCAATTCAACTCGGACTGATTGGATGAACCGAAGATTAACGCCGATTTTGGTTTTCGGCAAAAATGTCCCTTCAGGGCTTTTAACCTCAAAGACGACTCGGCGCATCGGTTTAGTTTCGTCCGTTGACTTTGCCCCCACGCTGTTGGCTCAGTTGTCAATCCCTATTCCCGCTGAAGTGACAGGTAAGGTGATGCAAATTGACACCTCTGTCAATGACCGATTGGCTTACTTGCATTGGCTTGATGAACGAAGCGTGAAGCCCTTGCAGGACTTACCAGCCCTTTCCTTCACCATCGCAACTTTCGTCGTTATCGCCGTCGCTTTAACTGCCTTGGCATCCGCTTTCTCCTTGCTTGCAAGTCGTCAAGGGCTTAGCAACCTTGCCTTTCCCGCTGCAACTTTCCTTGTCATCTCCGGGATGTCAATTCCAGCATCGTTGTTCCTCGTCACTCAATTGCCCCACCAGAGCGGTGTTGTAAGCGCTTTTCAACTTTTGACAACTATTAGCCTGTTGGGGTTGCTTGCCTTGTTGTTGGCGAAAAGACTTGGCGCTACTCTTTTCCCTACTCCGTTGAAGGCAGCGGGTTTGATTTGTGCTTTTTCGGCGATAGTTGCACTGTTTGGCGTCCCACTTTACTGGGCGACGCCACTGGGACACTATCCGACCAGTGGCTGGCGATACTTCGGCATCACCAATTCAGGTGTGGGCATAGTTCTCGCGGGGACGATTTTCGCTTGGCAACTGCTGTGGCTTCCTAAGCGTCTTGTCTTGACTTGGTTTCTATCTTCACCTTTGCTGATGGGCTTTTCTCTCTGGGGTGCGAATTTCGGTGGTGCTTTGACTTTGGCAGTTGGTTTTGCCGCTGCTTGGGAACTCATCGGCAACCCAAAGCCTTCGTGGGGCAAAGTCACCGTTCTAAGTTCGTTAGCGTTAGTCTTGACACTTTTTGCTCTCGTTGTCGCTGAAAGTTTCATCCCTGTTGACCAACAAGCACACTTTGGAGCACTGCTTCAGAGAATGCGAGGTGCTGGGTGTGAAGCGCTAACAGAGATGGTTCTTCGGAAAGGGACCTTGTTGTGGGAATTTTTTGTCCGAACGCCGCTAAACTTTTTTGCGCTTTCGCTTTTCGTAGCGTTCCAAATCGCTGTAGCGAGGTTGGCAAAGTGGAGCAATTTGTTCGCCCAACTGAAGCCAGCCTTTGACGCTGTTTTCGTTGGTTCATCGGCGGGTTTAGTCCTGAACGATAGCGGGATAGAAGTCGTTGGGATGGCACTGGTTAGCGTCAGCGGATTGTTTTTCCTTTCCTTGCTTGAAACTTTACACTCGTCAGTCAGGGGTGACAGGAGTGCCGTCAGGGCGGGTCCATGAAACCGTGAACTTGTTGGCGTTGCCACCAACTCTGTATTTCTTGCCGGAGCCTTTGCCCAAACTCCCTTTCGCCGTCGGGTATCTGGTTGGCACATTTTGGCTGACGCCCGATCTGGACTTAGCGACGAGCCGACCTTCAAAGCGTTGGGGCATTTTGCGGTTAATTTGGCTGCCATATGCTTGGCTCTTCCCTCACCGTGGTCTATCGCATCGCCCGTTCTTAGGTGCGCTCACAAGGGTTCTTTACTTGGCTGCAATAGCGGGTTTGGGTTTGTGGCTTCTTGATACCCTCGGTTACCACTTGAGGTTTAACTTCCCCGTTGGGCAAAATTGGCTTAGTTTCTTTGCAGGCATCTTTGTTGCCGACTTGCTGCATTTGTTCCTTGACACAATTTTTGGGCGAAGGTGAGTGTGACTTATCACTGCCAAAGGGTTGTGGGAAGGTAAGGTGTCACCAAAAGTGAATTTTGCGGAGCAGGTGAATTGGAAAAGTTAGGCGCAAAGCGCAAGGCACGGGGACTTGCCATGATGCGCGCATCGTAAAATGGACACAAGTTGCCTTTGCGCATCGTGAATGCTCTCCGTTTGCCTTTACAAGAGTTCGCTCGCAAAAATGTCTTTTAGGCTCGTTGCGTGGTAAACTTTGAAAGGTGCCTTGAAGGAAAAGATGGAGTTGCACCGATGGAGGTGGGAAGAAAGATGGCGGAAGAAAGGCAAGTTAGTGGATGGCAAGAGTTGGCAACGGCTTTGAAGGTGATGTTTTCACAGCCGTTGCTGGCTGTAATGATGTTCCTGCAGTATGCGATTTGGGGTGCGTGGGAGCCTCCCCTTTCGGGCATCCTCGTTGAGAAACTTGGCTTCACGGGATTTGGGCTTGCCTTGATTTATAATGCGCTCCCCATCATGAACTTGCTTGCACCATTTACTGCGGGTCAAGTCGCTGACCGATGGCTACCTGCGCAGACCGCTTTGGGCATATTCCACCTCGTTGGTGGCGTTTTGATGCTAATCTTGTCAACCCAGAAGCAACTTGCGACGATGTGGCCACTGATGCTTCTGTATGCCCTCTTTTACGCTCCGACTTTGGCATTGACGAACTCAATTGCCTTCCAACACTTGAAGGACCCACAGCGGGAGTTTGGTCCAATACGAGTTTGGGGAACGATCGGATGGATTGTGGCAGGTTGGATTTTGAGTGTCATGAGGTCAGCGTTCGGCTCGGCTGATTGGGCTGTCATTGATGTCTTTGTCTTGGCTGGTATATTCTCCATCTTGCTGGGCTTGGCTTCGTTTGCGCTCCCTCACACCCCGCCTGCGAAGGAAGCGCCCGACCCATTGGCGTTCCGAGAGGCTTTGGTTTTGCTGAAGGACCGCAATTACTTGACCTTCTTCATCATCGCTTTCATCGTTGCCACTGAGTTGCGCCTTTACTACATGCTGACATTCCCCTTCCTTCAGGAGGCAGGACGGGTCGTAGGTATAACTGAACGGACGCTCCCTGCTTGGATGACGATTGCCCAGATAGCCGAAATCTTCACCATCACCTTCCTGTTGCCTTATGCCTTGCCGAGGTGGGGAGTTCGCAACTCGCTTCTCGTGGGCATAGTTGCTTGGCCAATTCGCTACATCGTCTTCGCCATCACTTGGGCTGGTCATCAAGCATCACCTTGGCTTGTTTGGCTCTCCATCGCAGCATTGGCGTTACACGGTTTCTGCTATGTCTTCTTCTTCGTTGTCGCTTTCATTTACACTGACATGGTTGCCCCTCGTGACATCCGCTCATCAGCGCAAGCGCTCATCAACTTCGCAGTGCTTGGCGTTGGGCTGTTGATTGGAGGCTTCTTCGCAGGGTTCTTGAAGGACATCTTCACAACGGATGGTCAGACCAACTACACTTGGATTTTCACCATCCCAGCCATCATCACCCTAATTTGCGCCGTTATCTTCGCTGGCTTGTTCAGGGAGGAGAGGCGTGAAACGGCGACTTGAAATTTGGCGCTGCAGTTATTTTCGGCTCACGAAATTTTCTCAGTTAATGGCAACTGGGCAACCATCGCCTTGAGTGTCTTGGCATTGACGACAGCGTAAGCGTTCACATCGTTGTTGAAGTATGCGAAAACTGTCAACCCCTGCTTTTGCCAGTTTGTGATTTGTTCAGCCCACCAAGCCAACTCGTCATCGGGGAAGAAACCGGCATAAAGCCCGTTCCAACCGTGAAAGCGAAGGTAGACTAACGGCGCTGTTACCATGTGGGCGAGTTCTTTCGGAAACGGAGGGGCAATGGGAACGCAATGAGCGACTTCGTGTCGTTCCAAAACTTTCAAGACCCCCTTGTCCTGCCACCACGATGGGTGACGGAACTCAACTGCGTGAGCACAATGGCGGGACAATATGCGAAAGAAGGCATCCAATCGTTCAGCATCGGCTTTCAGGTTTGGTGGCAGTTGCCAAAGGACGACGGCTAACTTTTCACCCAAACCGTCCACAGCGCTGAAGAACCGAACAAGGGCTTCGCTGACTTCCTTCAACTTCTTCATGTGGGTGATGAAGCGAGAGCCCTTGACAGCGAACACGAAATTGTCGGGTGTTTCCTTTCGCCATTGCTCAAAAGTCTCTCGTTTGGGCAACCTGTAGAACGAATTGTTGACCTCAACGGTGTCAAAGTGCTGGGCGTAAAAGGGAAGCCATCGCTTTGTCGGCAAACTTAACGGGTAAAAACGCTCTTGCCAATGCGGGTAAACCCAACCCGAAGTCCCAACCCTTACCATTGCCATAACACTTTGCACTCCGCACTTTGCACCTTGAACCAATTAGTTATCCGACTTCAGCCAAGACTTTTCGGACGAACTCCAGCGATTTCTGGATTCCCGGCACAGGGTTTTGTGGCTCAAGTTCGTATTCCAGCATGAACGCCCTTTTGAAGCCAACTTCCTTGAGTGCTTTAACGAAGCCGCGAATGTCCAAAATGCCGGTTCCAATGACCACATCGCGCTTTTGTTCGTTGACATCCTTTAAGTGCACGCCATAAATGCGCTTCCCAATTTTGTGCACAGCCTCAACTATGTTGTCGCCGGCTCGGGCTCCGTGTCCTGTGTCGTAGCACAAGCCAATTCGTTCGTGGTGACCTTGGATTGCCTTGACGACGCTGTCAACGCCCGGATACCTGCTGCCAGGTCCGTGATTGTGGATAGCGACATAGATGCCATACTCCTCAACGAGTTTGTCCAAGAGGTCAAAACTGTCGGGGGCAGGGTCAGCACTTAAAACTTCTATGCCCATTGCTTTGGCGAAGTCAAACAGCCTACGCATCGCTGTTTCATCGTTTCTCATCCCCACAACGCCGTAAGCGATGAGTTTGACTCCATGCTGCTGCAAGATTTTCTTGGCTTCTTCCGCTCGCTCCATCGGCAAATGTCCTGGGAAGGCTTCAAGGTAGGTCAAGCCAAGTTCCTTAACGGTTGCGACAGCCTTGTCAAAAGGCATTGACCTGAGTGAGTAACTTTGCAGTCCCAACTTCCACTCCATCTTTTGCTTCGCCTCCTTCTCTTGTCCCCAAACGGTTGTCGCTGCCGTCAACAAAGTTCCGACCGTCCGCTGCAGAAAGGCTCGCCTCGTTTGCCCCATTCCAACCGACCTCCTTTCCAAAAGTGCAAGCCAAGTGTAATTGTGGCACTTAGGTTTTGTTTTGGGCTAACTGTCGGAATTGCTCCAACTTGTGGACACCACCCATGACGATGAGCGCCATCCCTTGTCGGAGTTCCAAGTCTGCTGGTGGGTTATAAACCAGTGTTCCGTCTTCCTGCCGATATGCCAAGACCAGAATGTTCCATTGCTGAGGCAACTTCAATTCGGACAACCGTTTACCGACGAGAGGCGATGAAGGCTCAATGACCACTTCCTCAACACGAAGGGTGACTTCTCGCTGGCGCAGCATCTGGTCCAGAAAACTGACAGCCGTTGGTCTAACCATCAAAGAGACCATCCTCAAGCCACCGGTCATCTCCGGCAAAACAACCTCGTCAGCACCTGCTTTTAGCATTTTGTCCACAACGGAGGGGTGATTGCCCCTCGCAATGATTCGCAAATTTGGGTTGATTGAACGGGCGGTGAGGACGAGGAATAGGTTGTCGTGGTCGTTGCCTAAGGCTGCCAACAAGCCTTTTGCCCTCTCAATTCCTGCAGCCCTCAAGACTGACTCTTCGCTCAGGATGAGCAGTATAGTGAAAAGCCTTCCTGCTTCAGTTTTCGCAACGGGAATTGTCTCTGCATAGCCCACTGTGGACAAAGTGATGATGGTCATGTATAGGCAATCCAGCAAACTCGCTGGGCGTCCCAAACTGTGTCCAAGAAGGTAGTATCCAAGCGTCCCCAAGAGCACGAATGCACCTAAAGCAGCCCCGATGCGAACAACTTGCCTCCAAACTTCCTTCCAACTGCCCACCGACTTTTCACCCATCTAAATTTTGCCAAGACCTTCTCACAGCAGGCAAAAACTTTGGCTCATCAGGCAAACTGCCCTCGCTCTTTCGTCCCAAAGCTTCATGCCCCGCTGTGGCAAAAATCAGCGAACCAAGCATCATCCCTATTGAAGCCATCGCAACGCTTTGAAACCACAAGGCTTTTAAAAGCCTGTTGCCTTTTCTGAAGGCTAATGCCAAAATTTCTTTGCCGAAATGTCGGAATTTGTCGGAGGGATGAGCCGTGATTGACATTGCGCAAGTTCGTCTGACCAATGAGCAAATTTTGCGTTATTCGCGACACTTGATATTGCCTGAGGTCGGGATGGCTGGACAGAAGAAGTTGAGGGCAGCGAGCGTCCTCATAATTGGTGCAGGTGGGCTTGGCTGCCCTATTGCCCTTTACTTGACTGCTGCAGGAATTGGTCGGTTGGGCTTGGTTGACTTTGATGTCGTTGACCGAACGAACTTGCAAAGGCAAATCCTTTACGGCGAAAGCGTCGTTGGCGTCCCGAAGGTTGAAGCGGCGGCTGAGAGATTGAAGGACTTGAACCCTGATGTGGAGATTGAGACCTATCCCGAAAGGCTGACTTCCGAGAACGCTTTGCAAATCATGAGCGATTACGACATCATCATTGACGGCACTGACAACTTCCCGACGCGATACTTGACAAATGATGCTGCTGTGATTTTGGGCAAGCCTTACATCTATGGCAGCATCTTTCGGTTTGAGGGTCAAGTTTCTGTCTTCCTTTCACGCCCGTTCAACGGTTTTGAACGAGGACCATGCTATCGTTGTCTATTCCCTTCGCCACCTCCGCCCGGCGCTGTCCCAAGTTGCGCTGAAGGTGGAGTTTTGGGAGTTCTGCCCGGCATCGTCGGCGCACTTCAAGCAGCGGAAGCCATCAAGTTGATTGTCGGCATCGGCGAACCGCTCATAGGCAAGTTGATGCTCATTGACACCTTGAGGATGGAGTTTAAGACCGTTCGCATCCGGCGTAATCCCGACTGCCCTGTTTGCGGAGATAACCCGACAATTCGCGAGTTGATTGACTACGAAGAGTTTTGCGGGTTGAGGAGGGGAGAATTGCCCGAAAGCGACGAAATCTTCGTGACGCCTCAGGAACTGAAAAGCAAACTTGACGCTGGTGAACCATTGCTTCTTTTGGATGTCCGCGAACCCGAAGAGTTGGAAATTTCCGAGTTCCCTCACCCATACAAGCATATCCCCCTTGACGATTTGCCTGAACGAGTCCACGAACTGGACTTGACATCGGAAATCATCATTTTCTGCCGAAACGACCAGAGGAGCAGACTTGCCGCGCAAATGCTTCAGAGGATGGGATTCTCAAGGGTCAAAGTTCTCAAGGGCGGAATTAATGCTTGGTCTCAGGAAATTGACCCGTCTGTGCCGCAGTATTGATATCTCGTCAACCTTGCCAAGTTGACTTCAAGCCGGCAGAGCGGAAGTTCACTTGACAATCATGCCCGTCCTCGACGCCCACAAAGTCAAGTCAAGTTCGTCGGGGTCAATGCCGACTTGATGGGCAAAGGTAAGATAGCGCTGCTCAATTGCCAAGTATCGGTTCCGAGTTGAAGGTGGTCGGTCGCTGTCTATGACTCCGAAAGCGTGCAAGGAACGAAGTATGTGTTTGTCAAGAATGGCATAGCCGCGGAAGCTGATGTTTCGCAAGAAGTGTGAAGCCTCTTTGTATCCGATGCCTTTGAACTTCTGGACACAAGCGTCCCTACGGGTATCGCGCCCGCGCCACGATTCTATCCACGCCTTCAACCTTCCACCAAGTTCGTTTCTGACGACTTCTCTAACGGCGACGATATATTGAGCGCGAGCGGCAGGGTAAAGGTGGAAGTGAATTCGTTGGGCGATTTCTTCAGCGGTTGCGCTCCACAGGACAGGGCGAAGGGCTTCCACTCCCCTGAGCCCCATGAGGGCTGATGCCCCTGCCGTCAAGATGCAAAAGACGAGTTCCTCAAAAACTGCTTCATCGCCTCGTTCCCAAGTCTCACGGAACTCTTCCAGCCGCTGCAACACGAAAGGGCGAATGTGAGCGTGATATGCTTTCAAATCGTCAACGCTCGAGAGCGTTGCTTTCTCAACCTTGAAAATCTCCATCTGCCCATCACCAACAGGAAATTTTTGCCCACTTAGGGGGCAAAAAGAAAGGGTTTGCCGATAAGGAGCGTTTAGACCAAAATCTTCGCATCGCTGAACTCGCGGGCGAAGTTGACGAGTTCCTGCCAGTTCTCAAGGGATTTGAGACCCAACCTCAAAGCGATGCCCCTTCCTTTCTTGCTGCGTATAGCGAAGCGGGTAATGGCGTCTATCTCGCTCCACAAAAGTGCCCTGCGAACCCATCGGTCGCTGTAGACGACCCCGTGCTCGGTTACAAGCAGAACCGCTGTCTTGCTGACAAGCCAAAGGTAAAGAGTCCAAGATGCCGTCAGAGCCATTGGGATGGAAAGCAAGACAGTCACCGAAAAGGTTAAGGCTTCCCATTTAGCGTAAGCCCACATGAGGAAGCCCATGATTGCAAAGACGACCGCACAGGCAATCAGATACGGTCTCACTGCTGATTGGCGGTAGACAAAAACTTTCGTGAACTTCGCCAAAGTATCGGGTGGTCGTTCGGCGTTCATTTCACTCCCCTCCCAAAATTTCTGCCAGCAGCGCCTTTTGGGCGTGCAGACGGTTTTCCGCTTGCTCCCAAGCGAGGCTAAATGGGGCGTCCAAAACTTCGTCGGTAATCTCCTCCCCCCGATGGGCAGGCAAACAATGCATCACGACCACATCGGATGGAGCGTGGCGAAGCAGTTC
>Ga0197142_1003728_pt1 | contig 12631 bp, 13 predicted proteins | sample GBS60_MetaG_FD_148614 | JGI IMG/M metagenome (GOLD analysis project Ga0197142, IMG submission 148614) | Sediment microbial communities from Great Boiling Springs, Gerlach, Nevada, United States - GBS 60_MetaG | ecosystem: Environmental > Aquatic > Thermal springs > Hot (42-90C) > Sediment... | reverse complement strand
CTCCTCCCAATCGGCAATATCGTTGAGCAACGCCTCAGCCAAGTCCATAGTGACGCCCCGCTCCCATTCAGTGAAGTCCAATTGTCCTGTGAGCCCACAAAAGTCAAGTCCTTCCTCTTTGCACAAATCCTTCACCGCAAGATACAGGCGAATTTGCCTTGCCAATGTCCCGTCAAGACCTGGCGACAAATAGGGCGGATCCCACTCAATCGCCGCAGCGTGCTCTTCAAGCCACTTCAACCCAGCCTCAACCCTATCGTCGCTGATTTTCTCCATTCGGGCAGCAATTGTCAGTTGGCTGACATGGTGGACATGGATTCCGAACTGCCACATCCATTGGCTCTGGTCAATGTGACCCGTATACATGCCCATTGACGGACCGTCAATTTCTCCGTATCGCAACCCGAAGAGTTTCTTGGCAGCCTCATAGCCCTTTTGTCGCTTGTCGGGTAAGTGACGGCGCAAAAATTCACGGATGGTCTCTTGGACTTTAGGGTCATCAATGTCGCCCAATGCCCTGCCGAAGGGGCGACCAATTTCGTCAAGGGCACCTGCCGAAGCGAAGAAAGCGACCCAACCAGGATAACCCGGGTTGATGTTGCCCAAGAACAAAATCGGGGCATCAAACTGTTGAGCGCATTGGACGGTGAAGTCAGGATAAGACCAGACGCAGAAGTTGAAGATGACAGCCTCGCAGTTTGTCTCCTTCATCCTTCCGCCCTGCTTCTTTGCGGTCTCCCAATTCCACACCACAACATCGTCAGCGACAACTTCATGCCCTTCACTCTTCAGCCACTCAACCAATCGCTGTTGAAACCTCAAGCAATCTTCCCACAACACCTCAGCGACCCTTTTCCGTCCGTCCGTAAAAGTCACGACACCGATGCGCATTTTGCCCACCTCCAAATTTCAAGGGGTTTCGCAAACCGCATAAATTTTGGCATCGGTGTCGTCGGAAATGTAAAAGTGACTTGGGCTTATTGTTCAGTTTTTGGGTTTCACCTTTTCCTGTTGCTTTTCAGGTGGGACAGGTTGCCACCTTTCAAGTGAGATAGGTTCTCTGGGAAATTCGCCCCTCAAGGGAACGCGTCTCAGCAACTTCAAGTTTTTGGCGTCAAACTGGAGCAACATGTTGCCCCAAACGACATAAACGAAGTCGGCGTTAGCGGCAATTGCAACATGTGGCATTGGTGGCGAAACGAACGGAGGCATCGGACCGCCGGGCATGGGAGGTTGTCCGGGCATCGGTGGTTGACCTGGTGTCGGTCTGGCAGGAGGACCGAAAGGCGGTTGCAGACCCGGCACAGGTTGGCTTGCGACAACTGCTCCTGCTTGAGCGTTCTGCTGAGCCGAAACATCACGAACCCACCACAGCAAAGCAACCGAAGCGACGACAGTAACAGTCAACGCAACGCCATGCCACAAACGCATTTTGACCGACCTCCTTCTGCTATGTTGTTTAACGAAGCCTGCTAAAGCAGGTTGACTTGAAAAGTTGCAAGTTGCGGGTTGAGCGTTCGGAGAAAAAACCTAACCCGCAACTCTCAACCCACAACCCTTAACTCAATTAGCAGGCTTTAGCCTGCTTTGAGTTCGTAGCCACCTACCTCGGGTGGGTGGTCAAAGCCGTTTACTATTCGCTACTCACCATTCGCTGCCGTTTTTGTCTCGGCAAGAACCTCTCCCTCCCATCATTTTTCTTTCGGTGGTTCGGGTCGCTGCTCAGATCCGACGGGAGGGTGGTGAAGATGAAGTGGCTTAGGCAAGGGACTTCCACACTTTGGGCAATTTTGAGGTGGTGGCGGTAATTTTGTTCCATCAAACGGGCAAAACTTCCATTCCCACGCCATCAAGTTTTTGCATTTGGGACACTCACGGCGGACGGGCGTTCCACAACCAGGGCAAAAAATCGCCTTAGCCGTGTAAACTACCCAGTCCGGAGGCATTGCACCTCCAACAAAACCGAATGCCATTGGGCTTCGTCCTATCGTCGGTGGCATTGGAGGTTGAACAATTGGGGGCAAAACCGTTGGTGGGATAAATGCACCACCAATTGCCCCAAAGCCAACCATCGGTTGCTTTGGACCAATGAGATAAATTCCGTCCTTTCGCTCCCACTTCAGCCCAGCCAAGTCGCACAGGAAGTTGAGAGCCTTTTCAAAGGGGATGTCGGTAAGCCGCATGGTTAACCGTCGCTCGGTCGGGACGATTGGCAGCAACATAAAATTTTCGCCTGCTGCCCGAAAGAGTTGGTCAAAGGCTTCGGTGATTGGGGCTTCTTTGAGTTCAATGGTCACTCGCTTCTCACTTTGAGCCCAAGATGCTAACGGGAGAAGGCACAGCAGCACTATTCCACAAAGGTGCGACCAAGTCCTACGCTGCATTGTCATTCACCTCCGTTCGTTTTTAGCCATCCTTTGCAATGTGTCCCAAATCAAAGTGCGCTCAAATCAGCCATCAAGGTGTCGGCAGGGTGCTACGCTTTTCCAAGGTGATGACAATCACGGTCTTTTTCTCTCGTTGGCAGATGGTGATGTGCAGGCTCTGATTTTCCTCACGCCTCAGAAACACGCCGATTTTCTCACCCACCAGGATGATGTCAGCGAGAAAAACTTCTTTCGTCTTGCCAGAGGGGTCGGTCACCATCATGCGCAAAATCCCAGGCGTTGGGTTCGTCACTTTCGCATGGTAAGGACTTGGCTTGCCGAGCATTGCCTCGGCTTTCTCCTTTATCGTTTCCTTCAATTTCTCAAGGAGCGAAAGGGAAGGAGGTTTCACTCCGGGTGGGAAGACTTTCTCAGCATAAAACCGCCAAACCTTCTCAAATGGGTCACTCGTCTCATAGACGACATATCCGACGGGACCTGGCACGGCAGGATGTTCCGATACTTTCTTTGCCTTCGGGTAAGCCAAGGCAGCAAGGGGGTCAGGTTTTTGCTGAGAGCCTTTTTGCCCAAAGACGGGCGAAACCAATACTGCAATCACAGGGAACAACAAAAGCAACAAAGTCCATCGTAAATGTTGGTGCATTTTTCGCACCTCCCTGCGTTAGTGAGTTGCGCTTTCACTTTCTAACCTTTGCTCGCTCCATTCTGCCACAACATGGCTTGGCTCTCTGCGATCCACTAACACTGTCCGAACTACCTGCTCTTTCAGGTCGGTCACTTGCACGAAGATGCGATAAGGTGGCTCATCGGCAACCTGATAGGCATCCTCGTCCCATTCCGTCGTTCCTACATTGTCAAGAGCGAATTCGTCCATCGTCGAGTTAGAAGCGAAACGGGAATTCGGCGACGGAAGATAAAGCGAATGCTCACGCTGAATGCCAAATGCCATCGCCGTTGCTCCATTTAGCGCCAATGGGCTTTCAAAGCGCATGCGGGAAAGCGGAGAAGGTGATAAACGATCAAAGTCATTGCCACTTGAGATAGAGACAAAGCGAACATGCAAAGGCGATGATGGCTGAGACGGCAAAGCAGTGTCCGTCCAAAGGCTCAAACCAAAACCTCTCTCGCTTGTGCGCTTGCTCTCTTGCACACTTGCATGCTTACACTCTTGCACGCCCATCCTCTCCCGTCCCTCGTCCCTCACCCCTCGTCCCATCACAGTTGTGGTTTTTGGCGGGTCAGAAGGCATTGCAATGCCCCGAACACTCCAACCCAAAAGGAAGGCAGTGCACGCCGTCATAAAAAGCGAAACGATGGCAGGCAATTTCCGTCGGCGCACTGTCAACCGATTCCACAATCGTGGTGGCACAGGTGGGATGCCATCGCTTTGGGCAATTCCTCGTAGCGTTGCGATAAGCCGTTGCCACTGTTGAACCTCTGCCCGGCAGCGTTCGCAGGTTTCTAAATGCTGTGCTAATTTCAGCCATTGGCTTTCATCCATTTCGCCTTCCACCCAAGTCAGCAAATTTCGTCTCACCTGCTGGCAAGTCATCATTGTCGCCTCCCATCAAATCGTTCTATTGCAGAGCCTTCATTTTAGCCAGCAATATGGCTAATTGCCTCAGAGCCGAGGCAACCCGCATTCGCGCAGTGCTCTCTTTGATGCCCAATACTTGGGCGATTTCTGGGTAGGAAAGTTCGTCCCAAAACCGTAAGACCAAAGGCAACCTCAAATGCTCTGGCAATTTTTGAACTGCCATCTTCACTCGGTGCTGCCAATCCTGTTCGCACGCAATTGCTTCAATGTCTCGGAAGGAAGGGGCTTCATCGCTCAGTCTAAACTCGTCTTCAAGCGGTTCAGTGGGAAAATTCGCTGCTTTGCGTTGCCATTGTTTCGCTTGATTAATGACGATGCGAAAGAGCCAAGTCCCGAAAGAAGATTGTTGGCGAAAATTTTGAAGTGACTTCCAAGCCTGCACGAAGGCTTCAACGACTACATCTTCAGCATCAGCGCTCCCGACAATGCTTTCCGCCAGCCCATAGGCTTTTGCCCAGTAGCGGTGCACCAAAGTTTCAAAAGCCGTTGTGTCCCCCGATTTTGCTCTTCGGACCAGTTCCATCTCGTCCATATCCCTTCGCGCCTCCATCTTTTAGATGCACGGGCAGCGGAAAAACGCAAGAGGGTGAGATTGTGCTGGAGCAGGGAATTTGCGAACCAAATTTGGGACAGAAAGACGGCTATCTCGCAATCAGAGAAAGTTGGCTTGATAGCGTCCGTAAGGATTCCTCAGCGGGTGTCGGAGTGCTGACAATGCTAAGGAAGCCGTTGTATTCAACTTCCCGCAAAAGTTCAAGGACAGGCAACCAAGTCAGCGACTTGGCAAGGTCGGTGACATGCAAGTGGACATGTAAAGTGAAAGGTGCAACCCTAACCAAGTCCTGCCAAAACTCGCTTTGCGGGGTGATTTCACTTGAAACTTCCATGCAAACTCCAAGGTAGGGTGAGGCGATTTCGTCAAGCAAATCGCAGAGGGGCTTTGATGAACCGACCCTCATCGGCAAAGACAAGCCAATGGGGAGCGAAAGCCGTTCGGAGAGTTCTGACAGCGATCTTATGGCATCGGCGAAGATAGCCCAATCTTCTGGACCAACAAAACACACAGCGCGGGCTCTAAGTTCCTTCGCAAACGATATGACCTGTTCCGCCTTCGGGATTAGTTCCTCGGCAGTTGCAGCGTGAAGGTTGATGATGGCAGGCATAACCTCATGCTCCGCTAACTGCCTGCGAAGGATTTGGGCGTAACTGGGGCGAGTGGATGGTAGATGTTTCGCATCAATTTCCACTCCCTCAAACCCAAGCAAGGAAGCCACCGAGATGAAAGTGTTGATGGACATTTTCCCGCCTTGGAACTCTGCATCAAAACACTGAGTCCCACATGCCCATCGCATCGGCAAACACCCCGTCAACTCGCAATCAATCTGGTCATCGGTTTGCTATTAACGCTACAATGCCTCGGTTAATTATAGCGAACGCTTCCGAACAGAAAGGAAAGGCAAAAGGCGTCGCAAGAAGCCAAATCAAGAAACAACCAGAGTCACTTATCAAGGCGGTGCTGGGGGTGGCTCTCCGAGGTTCATTTGCAACCCGTTGACGGATTGACCCGAAATTTTGTCAGTGTCAAAGGTTTCACTTCGGCTTTGAGAGCAACATCTTTTGTGCCCTTTCGGGGGTGATGATGTCAACCCCTGTGTCCACCATTTGCGGAATCTTTTTGCCTTCAAGGGCTTCTTTCAAGTAACGGACAGCGAGGTAACCCATGCGATATGGTCGCTGCTCAACAATGGCTTGAATAACGCCCTCAGCACAATAACGAACTGTGTCAGGCAAAGCGTCAAACCCGACAATTTTGACCTTGCCTGTTTTACCAGCAGCCTTAACTGCCTGAGCAGCACCGGGGGCTCCCGGAGCGTTGACGCCAAAGATGCCACCAAGGTCAGGGTGTGCCGTTAGGGCGTTTTCAGTAATGTCAAGGGCTTTTGCTTGGTCGCTCTGGCAAGCCTGTTCGGAGACAATCCTGATTTGCGGATATTTGGCAATCACCCGTTTGAAGCCCTTAACCCGCTGCATCAGGTTTTCTGCTCCGGGGACGCCTTGGATGATGAGGACTTTTCCTTTCCCGCCCATCAACTTCGCCAGTTCCTTTGCAGCAATTTCTCCAGCCTTTTCGTTGTCAGTGCCAATGTAGGCGAGGCGCTTGTTGGTTTTGGCATCCGAGTCAACGGTCACGACAGGAATTCCCTTCGCAATTGCCTTCTCAATGACGGGGACAAGGGCTTTCCCGTCGCACGGTGAGATACCGATGGCGTCAACCCCGCGAGTGATCAAGTTCTCAACGATGTCAATCTGCTTGTCCACTTCGGTTTCGGCAGAAGGACCAATGAATGTCAACTTGACACCAAACTGTTTTGCTGCCGCTTCAGCACCTTTCTTGCAACGGATCCAATACTCGCCCGTCAACGCTTTCGGGACGATAGCGATTTGCCATTGCTTCTTCTGGGCATGACTTGTGGGTTGCGCGATCACCAAGAGAAGCAAGCTACCGACAACGGCGAAAATCATTGTCAACTTCCAACGCATCTCCCATCACACCCCTTTGCTGCGTGCTTTACCTGACCATATGAACTTGCATCGCCGCAAAAATTTTGACGCATCAAATGCTCTTTTCCCTTCTCGGCAGTGTCATAATGCAAAGGGCAAATCACGCTAACAACAAAGGGGGCAGAACCTCATGGCGAAATGGATGCCACTGTTTTGCGGCGACGGAAAGTTTTACACCAGAGAGCAAACTCGCCCCGTGAAAGTTGGTCGGGTTCAAATAGGCGGAGGAGCACCAGTTTCAATCCAGTCAATGACGACAACGAAAACTGAAGACATTGACGCTACTGTCGCACAAATTCACCGACTTGAGGGAGCAGGTTGCGAAATCGTTCGGGTCGCCGTGCCCAACGAAAAGGCGGCGCAAGCACTGAAGCACATCAAGGAGCAAATCAACATCCCACTTGTCGCCGACATCCACTTTGACTACCGCATGGCGCTCTTAGCCATTGAAGCGGGCGTGGACAAAATCCGCTGGAACCCCGGCAACATCCGAGACAAACGCAAAGTAGAGATGATTGTCAAGGCTTGCAAAGAGCGAGGCATCCCCATTCGCATCGGCGTCAACGCAGGTTCGTTAGACCCTGACTTGCTGATGAAGTATGGTGGACCGACACCTGAGGCGATGGTTGAAAGCGCTGCTAAGGAAATTGCGCTGCTTGAGGAATGGGGCTTTGAGGAAATCGTGGTTTCGCTCAAGTCGTCCGATGTGATGGACACAATCAAAGCCTACTTGCTGTTTGCCCAAAGGTTCCCTTACCCGACGCATGTAGGCGTGACAGAAGCAGGACCGCCTCCCGAAGGCATCGTCTGGTCGGCGATTGGCATCGGAGCAGTATTGGCGCATGGCGTCGGCGACACCATCCGCGTCTCATTGGCAACTGACCCAGTGGAAGAAGTCAAGGTGGGCAAGATGATCCTGCGGGCGCTTGGTTTGCGCCGAGAAGGCGTTCGCATCATTGCTTGCCCGTCCTGTGGTCGTTGCGAAGTTGACTTGTTTGAGTTGGTGGAGCAAGTGAAAGCCCGAGTTGGGCACATCGTGGAACCGCTGGACATCGCCGTCATGGGTTGCTTGCCGACTGGTGAAAAGGTGATGACAGAAAACGGACCGAAAGCCATCAATGCCTTGCGGGAAGGTGAACGGGTGCTGACGCACAAAGGCACTTTCGCTGCTATCACGCAAGTGCTTGTTCATCACTTTCATGGCGAATTGTTGGAAATCAAACCGCGTGGTGTCCCGCCCCTTCGCTTGACGCCCAACCATCCCGTCTACGCCATCGTGTGCAACGGGAAAGTCAAGGGTGGTCGCAAGCGATGGGAGAACATGGCTTCTGTCGTCACGAACGGTCACAAACCACAGTGGTATCTGGCGGAAGCCGTTAATCGTGACTTCGTGCTGCTTTATCCCATCGTGCAAGGTGAGTATCCCGTTGAGTGCGTGCCTGAAGCGCCTGAGTTTGTCGTTGACGAAGATTTCTTGACCCTAACAGCGTGCTATGTGGCGGAAGGTTCCCTGAGTGGGACTGAGGAGAAGCCTAACCAAATCTTCCTGTCCTTCGGTAAGAACGAAACGGAGTTGACAGAACGCGTCCTTGCCATCCTGCAACGCTACGGCATTTCAGCGAGCGAACGGGTCCGAAACGATCGCAACACCCGCGAGGTCATTATTCACTCAACGGCGTTGGCATCACTTTTTGACCGCTTGTTGGGTCGGCGGTCGGAGAATAAACGATTGCCGACTTGGATGCTGACTTTGCCCAAATCACAGCAAGTTATCCTGCTACGAACCCTTTGGCAATGCGATGGCTACATTGGCAAGGTGCGAGGTTACTGGCGGGCGACTTATGTCACAGTGTCGCCGACACTGGCAGCACAAGTGCATCAGTTGCTTTTGCGACAAGGGATCGCCGCAAGCCTTCGCGAGCAACGACAAGCCCATCGCCAAGTCGCTTACGCCATCACAGTTAGCCAAATTGATGCGTTGCAGCGGTTCACCGAATTGCTTTCCATCACTGGTTGCCAATTGACGACTGCCGAAAGAAAACAGCGGACAGGGTGCATCGCCGTAGATGACCGCTACCTTTACCTTCCCGTAGAGCGCGTTCGCTTTGTGCCCTATCACGGCGTCGTTTACAACTTGGAGGTAGCAGGGGCGCAGACTTATGTCGGTTCTTTCGCAATCGTCCACAACTGTGTCGTCAACGGTCCTGGCGAGGCGCGCATCGCTGACTTGGGCATTGCGGCTGGGCGAGGTAAAGCAGCGCTTTTCGTTGAAGGCGAAGTTGTCAGGACGATTCAAGAAGGCGACATTGTAGAAGCGTTGGTAGCGCTGGCGGAGGAAATTGCTGAAAAGAGGCGGAAGGAGAAAGAGCAAATGACCGATGACAAATGAATGACGAAAGTTTAGGGCATCTAAGGGACGCAAGGGGCAAAAAACGCTGTTTGGAAACGAACGCCTATCGGCTAACGACGGTGGTTTTTCACCGACGCATCGCTTTAACCGCATCTCTCAAACCACTCAGGAAAGCATCAAGGTGTTCTTGGTAAATTAGGACTCTTTGGCGGGAGTAAGAGCCTTCGCTTGTTTGCTGCGATTCGGTGATGACCAGATACCGCTCGCCCCGCTGGTTTTCCTTGACATCAAAGAAGTAATTTCTTTTGCCTGCAGCGACTCTCGTGTTGAACAGAGTCTGACGACGCCCCTTTTCCATTGCCTTTCACCTCCTACTCTATTCTGCACGGCATTGATGTTCTGCGCGACCGAAAACTGTGTTCACTTCACGCAGGTCTTGGTCGCCCTAAAAGTTCGCTTAAGAGTTCGTCAATTTTCTGCTTGCCGACATCGCCCATCTTCTTTTGGAACTGTTCGCCGCTGATGATTTTACCGCCAAACCGTTTTTGCAGTTTCTTTCGGTCAGCAAGTATCTTCGGGTTGTTGGTGACGAACATGGCGTTTTGGCGGATGGAGTTCATGTAGTGCACGAAACTATCGCCATACTCGTCCCGATAAGTTCTCCGAAACTCTTCCCACTCTTCATCTGTCAGCAACTTCGCTTCTTCAACTGCCCATTTTCGGACTTCCTCCAACTCCCGCTTCGCTTCTGGTTCAAGGCGCTGCTTCGCTCTCCAGTAAGCGTCAAAGGGAATTTGACCTGACAAGAACAGGTGGGTTATCAACTCCAACTTGACCAAGGCAGCAGTTTTGATTTTTGGCGGTTCTTTCTTCTTTCGCCCCATGTCGGTTCACCCTTCCATCATTGTGGCACAGCCTTCCACCCGACAAAACCCGCATCGGGGAAATCTCCGTCTAAGACAGGTTCGGGGTGCAAGGAAAAGTCCGACGGCGATTGCCTGAGGGTGCTGCGGGCTGCAACTACGCTAAAGCCAACGAAATCAAGCATTTGCTTCAAGTCTGCACGGGATAGGAAATGGGCTGCTTTGTAGAAAGGATGTCCCTCACTTGCCTTCCGCTTGTAAAACTCGCCCCATGGCGAATCAGCGAAAACCATGCCCAAAACCAAGGCGCCGTCGTCACGAAGCACTCGTTTCGCTTCACGAAGGACACTGATTGGGTCATTAACAAAGCACAAAGTCACGACGATTAAAACAGCGCCAAAGGAAGCGCCTCGGAAAGGCAATTTCTCGCCCACAGCCTGAACTACTGTGACATTTCGTTTCTTGGCTAACAAAAGGGGTTTCATCGCTGGGTCAATTCCGACATCAACCTGCAACTCCTTAGCAAACCGACCACTGCCCACCCCGATTTCAATCCAAGGTTTGGGCGAACCACTCAACAAGGGACGCAAGACGGCAACTTCAAGTGGGAAAGCGACTCTCCCAATTGGACTGTCATACCAAGCGTCGTATCTTTCGGCAAGTTCTTCAAACAACTGCACACTTTCGCCCATGATGTTTCGCCCCTTAAAGTTTTGCAACCATGCTTCGGTATTGCGACGGCGTAGAGCCGAACTTAGCTTTGAAGTATCGGGTGAAATGGGACAGGCTTTCAAAGCCACAAATATCGGCGATTTGCTGAACGGTTTTGTCCGTCGTTTGAAGCAACTGTGCTGCTTTCTGCAACCTTCTTTCCAAGAGCCACTCCTTCGGTGACATCCCGATCGCTTTTTGGAACAGCCTTCTCAAGTGAGTTGGCGAACACATCGCTGCCTTTGCCAAATCCGAAACAGTGACCTTTCCATCGGTTGAAGCGAAAAGTTGGAATGCTGGACAAAGCAACTTTATGGCTTTGGCATCTTTCGGTGAAGCAGTTGGGCGAAACCGTTGTGGTTGCTCTTGAACGCATCTCAAGAGAATATCCGTCACCAACGCTGTCCCACGCAACTTCCAACCCTGTGGCTTCAAATGAAAAAGTCTTGACAACTCAAAGGCTGCTCTTGCGAAATTTTCGTCCCCGTCAACTTTAGGCGGGAAGCCGAGCAGGTCAAGGACACATTGGACGCCTAAGAACCTCGCTGTGAAGCGGACAAAGGTGGCGCAGAAAGGGTTAGCACCTACCGAGGATGCTGAGTGACGAACCCCTTCAGGGACAAAGATGAGATTTCCTGAGCCAGCGACGAAATTTTCCCCACCGATTGTCCACCTCGCCGTGCCTTCCCAAACAAAAACCATGAGACTGTGGGGCAATTTTTGGGGCGGAAATTGCCAACCCAATGGAAACTCGTGATCCCAAGCACCGATGAACCTGATTTCCGTGTTGTCCCAAACCCACGCCCATTCGGAGAGTGGACCAGCGTCAGGGAAGGGCGTTAACTGAAGTTTTGCCCCGACCTTCATGAGACCATCACCGTCCTCAGTCGCATCAATTATAGGGCATCAGCCTTTGTGCCTGTCCAACGCAAACTGGTTGGTTCGGCTTTGGCAAAAAGATGGTCGGTTTTGACCTTTATGGGAAAGCAATTGCATCACAAACTTTGTCGTGCCCAAAGGGCAAAAACGAAACCAAAGAAGGAGGCGATGAGGATGTATCTGCGGATAGACCGATTGCAAATTGAGTTGCCGATGCCAAAAGAACCTGACCCTAATGCCGCTGCAGCCGTTCAGGAACTTTTGGGCGGTCGCTTCGGTGAGATGTCAACCTTGATGAACTACACCTACCAGTCCTTCAACTTCCGCGCCCACGACAAACTCAAGCCTTTCCGTGACTTGATCGCAAACATCGCAACGGAAGAGTTAGGGCACATTGAATTGGTTGCAGCAACTGTCAATGCTTTGCTGACGGGAGTTACGAAACCTGCTGACCCAGATCAAGCACCGCTTGCTGTGGGCAAAGATGCCCGCAACACTTGGCACTTCATTGCCACCGCTCAAACTTCCCTCGTCGGTGACTCAATGGGTGGATTTTGGCACGGAGGCTATGTGTTCAACAGCGGTAACTTGGTGTTGGACTTGCTGCACAACTTCTTCCTTGAATGTGGTGCTCGCCTTCACAAAATCCGTGTCTACGAGATGACGACAAACCCAGTCGCTCGCGAAATGATTGGCTACTTGCTCGTCCGCGGTAGCGTCCACGCCACTGCTTACGGCAAAGCCATTGAGGTCATAACAGGTGTTGACATGACCAAACTTTTGCCCATTCCCAACATCCCTAACAGCAAGTTCCCAGAAGCCCGAAAATACGAAGAGGCTGGCATCCACCGAACTCTCTATCGCTTCAGCCCCGACGATTACAAGGACATCGCCAAAATCTGGCGCGGTCCGTCACCCACAGGCGATGGCGATTTAGTCGTCGTTGATGGTCCGCCAACGGGAGGTCCTGTCCCTGTTTTACCAGAAGTCCCAGAAGAATTTGCACCGGGCTTGACCGCAGAGGAAATCGCTGAACTCGCCAAGAAATTGACAGGTTCGTGAAATTCGGAAAGGAGTTCCAAGACGAGGACGGGGATGCTTTCTCGGCATCCCCGTTTTTTTTTTGTGACCACAAGCGCTCCTGAGTCAGTCCATTACGCTTCAAACTATTGCCTGCCAAAATTTGTGCTGACGCAAATTGCTTTAAAGCGATTTTCAACTTGCGGGAGTGAAGGGCAATGGCTGAGCAAAAGACGCTCCAACAAATCGTCGTCCCCAACAT
>Ga0197142_1003727_pt1 | contig 12632 bp, 6 predicted proteins | sample GBS60_MetaG_FD_148614 | JGI IMG/M metagenome (GOLD analysis project Ga0197142, IMG submission 148614) | Sediment microbial communities from Great Boiling Springs, Gerlach, Nevada, United States - GBS 60_MetaG | ecosystem: Environmental > Aquatic > Thermal springs > Hot (42-90C) > Sediment... | reverse complement strand
CCGGTAGATACAGTCAAAATAAAATTATGCAGCAAGAAGTTATGGAAAGCGATTTTCGAACCCCCCGAAAATCGCAAGTTCTTAAATATTAACAGGTTAGAGGAGTGAGCCCTCCGGTTTTGGGAAAGTGCAGATTTTTGGAACCTCTGAATAATTCAACGTGGACAAAAAGGAAGTATTTCAGGAGATTTTTCAGAAAACTCCATAGATCGAGATCCTGTCAATGCTAGCATACAATCCATTGGGGGTACCTTGGGCAACCTCAGAGGCCGACAACATAACCAAAAGGCCACCTAGTTCACTATCAGGATTTTTCAGAGGTTCCTTTTTATATTCTCCATTTGGCCTATTGGAACCTATTGGAAAGAGTTCCTTTGCCAATATGGAAAATCTCCTCTGAGGCAAGTAAAATAGGTCTTTTCCGGGATTTTCTGCCTCTGAAATCACCACGTTGTCAGGCAGACCCGGTCGAATCCTTCGGGGAAACCGTTGACGGGTTTAGGACCACTACCTATAGAGGCATCGGATACACCAACCCACTACATTTTGTATTACAGACTCCATGGCGGGTACGCATGTAGTAACCAGCCATCTTGGAAGTCCTTGGTGGAGACTGCGTTGGCCTCCGTGAACGGTTACCCTTCGACAAGGAGGTAGCAAGCCAGATCGCGGTAGCCCAACCAGGTACCTGTCCCATGCCCTACGGCGCCATCGGACCAATCGCTATTCATTTACCCCAACGAGCCGAGGATAACGATCAACTGGCGGCCGAGTTTCCCAAGTGGAACATGGCGGCCATTTACGAGAAGACCGGCATTCGACGGCGGTATATTGCCGGGCCGGAGGAGTGTGCTTCGGATTTGGGGGTGGCGGCGGCGGAGAAACTGCTTCGCAGCTATGGGATTGAGCGTTCGACGATCGACTTTTTGCTTTTGTGCACGCAGACGCCGGACTATCCGTTGCCCACCACGGCCTGTTTGATGCAAGCCCGGCTAGGGCTTCCGGCCCGATGTGGGGCATTAGATTTTAACCTGGGGTGTTCTGGATTTGTGTATGGATTGGCTTTGGCGGACGGGTTGATCCAAAGTGGGGCGGCCAAGCGGGTGCTTTTGATCACTGCGGAAACCTACTCCAAATACATCCATCCGACGGATCGGTCGCTTCGGACGATTTTCGGCGACGGGGCTGCCGCCACCTTGATCGAAGCCTATCCGACCAGAACGTTGGAGGCGTTTGTCTTCGGTACGGACGGCCGAGGCGGAGCAACCCTGATGGTGGCCGACGGCGGCGCACGGCCCCCGCATCGGGCCCTCCAACCGTCCAAACGCCATCGCTGGCCAAGCCGACTGTTCATGGACGGTCCCGAACTAGTCAAATTTACTCTCCATGTCGTTCCCCCCATGGTCGAAGAGATTCTGAAGCAGACTGGCTTGTGCCGAGAACAGATCGATTTTTTCCTTATGCATCAGGCTACGGCGATCATGCTGGAGCAACTTCGGCAGCGGCTCCACCTGGCCGAACGACAAGTGCCAATCAACCTGGAAAACTACGGTAATACGGTCTCTTCGACGGTGCCATTTTTGATCTACGATCTGCGGACATCGGGAGAACTTCGGCCGGGGCGCCGGTCGATGCTGATTGGGTATGGGGTGGGGCTTTCCTGGGCCGGATGCCTCTGGACGGAGACGTGGCAGGCCGATCCAGCCATCCCGACGCCGGATCCACTGGCCCCAGTCTAGTAGCCGAGCTAACCACCTCGGCCGCTTAGTTCGACTTTTGCCAATTTGGGGTCCCCGGCATCGGGGCCATGGCCTAACTCTTTGTGAATTTGGGAGTTAGGGAAATGCATGAACAAATATGGTATGGTTTGTAACTTTCGATAACACAAAGAGTTACGAAAAATGGCAAAAGTCGAGCTTAGAGGCTGTCCCAAAATGCCGTCTTTCGCCGTTTGTACCCCCAACCAACAGCCCCCCGACTGCCAAAAACCACCAATAAAACGAGCACTTTGGTAAACCTGCGGGTTGGGAAACGGTCCGGGCCGCCGCACAACTACCCATTTCGGGACAGCCACGTCGAGCCTATCCCAAAATGACGCCCCCCTTTCCGATCCTTCGATGCCGGTAGGCCTCCGAGGCCAGGATAAATCCAATCCCCCTTGGCTTAGCCTGATTTGGGGATAGGCTCTTATTGATCTTTTTGATCTTCGCCGATGGTACCGGCACTTATTGATGTTCGCAAAACCAATGGACACCCAAAGTGGCTGAAAACAAGGGATTTTGGCTGGCTATGCGATTTGCGAAGATCAATAACTCGCTGGTTTTCGGGCAGGTTGGTGGCCCTTGGTTTTGCGAATAGACATAGCGGGTTGATGTGCTTTTGGACGTAGATGCACGCCTGGCGCTGAGTTTCGGCAAGGCGTGGGGGTCGGACAGGAGGTTATTCCGTCCCGGCGTCACTGTGCTAAAATGGCACCATGGGATGTCTTTTCGTCATCGGTGGGCTGCTTGCAGAGGAGAGGAAACTTGCGAACATTTGTGCTAGTCGGTGTTCTGGGGGCGGCTTGGTGGAGTCTGGCGTCCGTGGCATGGGCCGCCGAGGAAACGGGCTCGAAGCGTCAGAACCTGCCGCCTCCTGCCCCAAAACTCCGTCCCATTCAAGGAACCGGAACCATGGAACTCAGGAAAGAACCGTTTGGTAAAGCAGAAGGGAAAGACGTTGATCTGTACACATTGACAAACCGGAACGGCCTGCGGGTCAAAATCATGACCTACGGCGCCACGATCATTGCCGTGGAAGTGCCCGACCGTCATGGCAAACTGGACAATATTACCCTGTACCTGGACACCTTGAAAGACTATCTGAAGGGGCATCCGTTTTTTGGCTCCACGGTGGGCCGATATGCCAACCGAATCGCCTTCGGACGGTTTACGATCGACGGCGTAACCTACCAATTGGCCACCAACAACAACCGCCACCACATCCACGGCGGGCGAAAGGGATTCGATAAATACGTCTGGCACGCCGAGCCGATCCGAGGCGAAGATTACCTGGGCGTGGTCTTTTCCCATACCAGCCCGGACGGGGACGAAAATTACCCCGGCACCCTCCAGGCCAAAGCCACCTACACCCTCAACAATCAAAACGAACTCCGCATGGTTTTCGAGGCCACCACGGATAAACCGACCCATGTGAATCTATGTAACCATGCCTATTGGAACCTGGCCGGGGCCGGGTCCGGCACCGTTCTGGACCATATCATGATGCTCAATGCCCACAAATATCTGCCGGTGGATAAGGAGCTCATGCCGTTGGGCGATCCGGCGCCGGTCTTTGGCACGCCGATGGATTTTCTCACCGAGCCGAAAACGATCGGTTCCCGAATCCGAGAGGTTCCCGGCGGCGGGTATGATCACTGCTATGTGCTTCGGAAAGAAGCACCGGGCACGTTGACCCTTGCCGCTCGGGTGGTCGAACCGAAAACCGGCCGAGTCATGGAGGTCTTTACCACCCAACCTGGAGTACAATTTTATACAGGAAATTTCTTGGACGGTTCTCTCCGGGCCGGAGGCCATACGTACCCCAAACATGCTGGCTTCTGCCTGGAAACACAACATTTCCCCGATTCGCCCAATCGGCCCAGCTACCCATCGACACTGCTTCGGCCCGGCCAGCAGTACCGGCAAGAAACCCTCCATAAGTTCAGCCTGCTGGCGGAATAACAGCGTCTCTGTAACACTTTAGACTGTATCCACTGGGACCAAGGACCACAATTTATAGTGTTCGAGCCGATTTTTACCCCTACAACTCGTAGGGGCTTGGCCCGGTGGATACAGTCCCGATAGATCCACATCATTGCGAAAGTGGCCCAAGTGGGCGAAATATTTTCGTTTTCGCACTTGCCAGTAGTCCAACCACTTCCGGCATTTGGGAGCCGGTTGCGTTGCAATGTCTGGGCCACCATAGCTTGAGTGCCGACACGGATGCACCGCAAGCTGTGGTGGTTTGCAGGCCGCAACGCAACCGGCTCGGCATTTTGTGGACTTGTTTAGCTTGACTGTATCCACCGGAAGCGATTGCCCCAATCTGTGGAGTTTCAGCCAGTTTTAGCCCCTAGATATGGTGGGAGCCTGGTCGGGCGGATACAGTCAAATTATTGCAAAATCAGGACCTCGTTGCATTCTGCAGGCCCATAGTTTGACTGTATCTACCGGGCCTAACTCCTATCAGTTGTAGGGGCCAAGAAGCGGCTCGAACACCACAGATTGTGGTAATTGATCCCGCTGGATACAGTCAAGTTAGCAATTTCCACGCACACCAGAAAAGGGTTTACCGTGGGGGGGGAGAGGGGATTTCCGGCTGGGCTAGTTGTTTGACCCGAGCAAAGTCGGCCGCCGCCTTCTCCTTTTGGCCCAGCTTTTCGTAGGCCATCGCCCGGTTGTAATACACGCTCGGAAGATTCGGGTCCAGGCGAATTGCTTCACTGTAGTCGGCCACCGCCTTGGCATAATCGCCCTGGAGATAATGGGCATAGCCTCGACTGATCCAGGCCGACACATTCTCCGGCGCCAGATGGATCGCATAGTTCAGGTCTCGGAGGGCCTTATCCAGTTCCCCCTTTTTGGCCCGGGCATAACCGCGGGCACGCCAGGCTTCGACATGTTTCATGTCCAATCGCAGGGCCTGACTGAAATCGGCGATCGCTCGGTCGTAGTCTTCCTGAGCCATGTAGATGGCCCCTCGGCTTAGATAATTTTCGGGGTCGTTGGGATCATACTGGATGGCTTTGTCGAAGTCGGCCATGGCCAAATCCAGTTGATCCATCCCCGCATAGATTTCGCCCCGTTCCCGATAGGCGTTGGCATATTTCGGGTCCAATTGCAGGGCGATGTTCAGGTCTTTTAAGGCGGCTTCCAAATCCCCGGCTGCATGACGGGCAAAACCCCGACTAAAATAACACATTGGGTCTTTCGGCGCCAGATACACCGCATAGTTCAGGTCCCGCAGGGCCAATTCAATCTCCCCGTGCACTGCCCGGGCAAAACCACGATCACACCACACTTCGTGGTTCCGCGGATTCAGCCGAAGCGATTGGTGGTAATCTTCGATCGCCTTTTCGATCTCGCCCAGGCGAAAATAGACCCGGCCTCGACACGCATAAGCGTCCGCATCCTCCGGACTGAGCCGGATCGCTTGGTTCAAATCCACCATCGCCTTTTCCAAATCCCCTTTCAAGAAATAGGCATGGCCTCGTTCCCGATAGGCTTCGCCAAGGTTCGGGGCCAGTTTTAGGGCTTCGTCATATTCGGCAATGGCTTTATCCAGATGCCCCTGATGGAAAAAGACAAAGGCCCGATTCATCCGGGGATCGGGGTCTTTGGGGGCCAAGCTCATGGCTTTGTCTAGATCGGCCAAGGCCTTCTCATATTCGCCTTTCAAGGCCCAGGTCAGGCCCCGGTCGCACCAGGCGTCGGCAAAAGCGGGCTTCAGCTTCAGCGCCTTGTCATAAAGCGGCAGGGCTTCGTCCAACTGACCTTTGTTAGTCGCTTCCACCGCCTGATGATAGGCCTGCATAGCCGGGTCATCGTTGGCCGAGGGCTTGGATTCCTTTTTGCCCGGAGGTTTTGACTGGCCTCCCGACGCCTTTGCCTCCGGCGCCGGCGCTTCCGGCGCCTCCTGAGCAGACTCTTGCGGCGCCATCTTCGATGAAGGCGAGCGCTTCGAAGCAGAGCTTCCGTTAGGAGAGATTTTCAGGCTGGGCGGCAGCGGCGCTGTGGGCAACGGCCTTGCCAGGTCTAAGTGGGCCGGTTGTCCTAAAGCCGGGCCGCCGGCCTCCGCTGCCAAAACAAATCGCACCAAGCCCACAGGCACCCCTAAGAAGGCCGTTGCCAGGCACCCCATTACCCACACCAGCCCGGAACACCCCCTTGGAATTCGCCATGCCCCACAGATTCCCATTCGCGGACAATTCCTCCTGCCTGTGCCTTGTCTGCCACCAGCGGCAGATCGAAACACCATCAGTGTGCCCTCCCACAAGGTCATGGAAATATCCCCAGGGACGGTTTAAAAATACGTAATCCTTTAGCCGAATGAAGCAATTCGTCTCTCCTCTGGCGAGAAAGAGCGGCCTGCGAAGCAGGCCAGGTGAGGTGGTGCCGGCAGTGCGGGCCTTTGGCCCGCAAATGCGTCAACCAAACGTTCAACCTGCCAGGATTGGCGGACGAGACGTCCACGCGCCCAGTAATTTCACCTTCCCTCTCCTCTCTTGCGGTAAAGGAGAGATGGGGATAGGCCTCCCCATCAAGGGGGAGAAAAATAGGATTTCTGTAACATTATAGTTTGACTGTATCTATCAGGCCGGGCCCCTACCAGATGTAGGGGTTAAAAATCGGGTCGAACACCACAGGTTGTGGTCATAGTTCCCGGTAGATACAGTCAAGATAGTGGAATGAAGAGGGCTCATGTGTCCATTCCTGAGTAAGCAGGAATCCAGGCTTGTTCCCGCGTAAGCAGGAATCCAGCCTTCTTGCAGCGCAAACGGGAACCCAGGCAAGGTCGGGAACCCAGGAAATATAGCGTTTTACTTTCTGGATTCCCGCTTGTGTGGGAAGGACACCCCTCAGCCGGCCTCTCTCGCCAGGGCAGCGGCAAGTTGGTTCATTCGGCACAAGTGTTACGGATTTCTTTATCCGGATGCACTGTTACCTTAATTTTTTCCGGGCTATCGGGATTTTCTATCGGCTATCTGGAAGCAATCGGCTTTATAAGGGGATTGGAAGTAAACTAGTCAGGGGGTTGACGTTCGTGTTTTACACGCATAGGAGATGTTTATAAATTATCCATGTTGCTTATATTTCCCATTTTCAACAAAAAATCAGTAAGAAGCCTCCATCTGCAGAAACCCAGACCATAAGATACCTCCCAGGACTATCTGCTTTCTCTTTTCTCTCACAGTTTTCTCCCTCCCCTCTAAAATCGGAATTTCCCGAAACTACCATACCGAGAAAATGGGCGGTTTTCCCGGTATGGAAAACCCTCTTGCAACTCCCATGGGCTATTTCGAACCCCCTGATTATTGCCCTGGAATACCTACCAGGTGATTCCTGCAAAACCGGCGGGCCCAATTACCACCATCTGTGGTGTTCGAGATGATTTCTATCCCCCACAACTGGTAGGGACCGGTTCCAGTAGATACAGTTGTCGGCTTCATGGAACTCTCTGGCGACCGACTGCGCCCACAACTGGTAGGACCGGTTCCAGTAGATACAGTCAAACTAAATAGTTACGGTTCCTCTTATATTTTTTCCCTTTTGCGTGGCGGGGGAGGGGGAACGGAATTTGCAGATGTCGTGCCCGCCGGACCTGCCAAGCAGGTTCGTCCGGCGGAGCTGACAAGGAGGTTTTTAGAGTATGAGCTTTCGATCACTTTTCACCCTCCGGGAACCGTTATGAGCCGACACCCTGCACAAGACTTCCCCTCCAAATCTAACCGTCCGAAGGCCGCGGCTTCCAAGCGGTGGGCAAAAAAGAAGCCGCTGGGCAGAATTGCCGAGCGGCTTTCGGAAGAACGATTATGCCGCCTCTGGCCACCAAGTGTTGTGGCCCTGGCCTGAATGAAACTGACGCTGGAGTTGCCGAAACGTCGTTAGCCGGCACTATTTCTTTTTGCCAGCGGTCTTTTTGGTGGCCTTTTTGGCAGTGGTTTTGCAGGTGGTCTTTTTGGCGGCTTTTTTGGTAGCCATCGCACATCCTCCGTTGAAAAAGGACTTCTGGGCCAGTCCCTCCTAGCTGCCAGTCCCGACCTCCGAGGTCGGGCGGGAAACTGCGCCCTTGGACCATGGTTTTGCCAAGTTCCCGTTTCCCACGTGCTCTTCCCTGAAGCCTTCGCTGCCAGCTACCAAATCAGCACGAAAGAAACGGAATTGCTATCTGTTGTAGCAATCTTTCGGAAAAATGCAACAGGGGTTGAAGCGTTTTTGGGAAAATTTTTCAAAAATTTTTGGAATGAGTCTCTCCGAGACTTGCGCACCTCTGAGGTTGCCAAGCCGGTGACGGCAAAAAGTCTCCTGCTGGGAAACAGAATTCTATCGGTTGAAAAAGTTGCAGGGTACGACTCTGTCCTGAAATTCCGGTTTTGGCCGGGAGGCAGACCCTGCTTTTACCGGCAACCCTCCGAAAAACCCACACAAAACGGCAGTTTTGGAAATTGGAGATGTTTTGGAAGGATCGGCTGATAGGCTCTGGGAGGCAATTTCTGGCCAGCTTCTTACCACCTCCAACCGTAGGCGTCTGGCTGGGTGGTTCCAGTCAACCTACCTCCATGGTGCTCCTGCGGCGGCCTGCAAGGAGAGGAAATTCGCCACGGCCAAATAGCCAAATAGGATCGCCAGAAACCAGCTCTTCCACACGATCAGGGCGGCCACACAGAAGCCCCCGGCCACTAGCACGGAAAGCACCATCGTTTGCAGCATCCCTTGCCGGGGATTGATCCATTCCAACACCTCCTTAACGATCTGGCCGCCATCCAGGGGATAGACAGGCAGCAGGTTCAAAAAACTCCAGGCAAGTAGGATCGTAACCAACCAATTGGCCCATTGGTTGAGGATTTCCGAACCGGGTAGCATAAAACCAACCCAAAGACCATACGGAAGCCCGACTTCGAACATCATGGGTTGCCCGGTCAGCCAAACCAGCGTCAGAATCCCAAAGGCCAAAGCCAACGAGGCGCCCGGCCCAGCGGCATGGATCAGGATTTGGCCGACCGGATGGTGCGCCCAGCCACTGCCGCCCCAGAACCGATCATACGCCGCATATCCGCCTAGGCCATACAGCGTAATCGCCGGTCGAAACCCAAAGAGCCGCATCACCAGCGCATGACCCAGCTCATGCACCAAAATGGCCACAAACACTGCCAAAACCCATAGCAGCAGATCCACCGGCGAGCGGATCAGGTTGGCCCCTAAAATCACCGCCACCAACCAGAAAAACGGATGCACCCGGACCGGAATGCCAAACAGATGGAAAAAAATATCCGCTTGGGTCCGTTCTGGTTCACCTAAGAGCATCTTGGAAATCCTTGGCGCAGAACCGTTCTATTCGCTCCCACCAGGCAGGTGATTCCCGGAGCCTGGATGAATGGTACCCATTTGGGCCGGATAAGTAAAGGGGATAGGGAAAGGTAACACTTTCGCTGAATGGAGTACCCCTGATGGTACCCTACCGGTTGGCCGGCTCGGGGGCAGGATGCCTGCCCAGCAGGATGCGAACGGGACGTCCGCACTCCCAGGGAGTTCTTCAGCCGGCGGAAGGGTTCCAAATAAAGAAGGGCCGGGACATGGGGTATGTCGCGGCCCTTCGTGCGTGAAGAGTTCCCTGCCTGGCGTCGGCTGACCTTCGGGAAAACGGTCAGACCCAAAGGGGAAGGGAACAGACGATCATTGCACCAGGACGAGGTTCCGGTCGGCGGCTACCATGCGGAAGACCTCTTTGAGTTGTTCTTCGTATTCCTCCACGGATTGGCCGCCGGGGATTTTGAAGTAAGCGCCCCGGGTGATGTCGGCGATTTGTTGCATCAGATCGTCATCGGCCTCAGCGCCCAGGGCGATGGCGATAATGGGAATCCGTGCCTGAGCGGCTGCGTAGGCCTCTTCGATGGCTTTTTGTTTACCTGTTGTGGTACCTCCAGGCAGGTTGGCCTGGCCGTCGGTCATCAGGACCATGACCCGTCGGGCGCCGGGCCGAGCGTTTTGTTGCAGTTGGAGTCGGCCCACCGCCATACCGGCGGAGATATTGGTTTGGGGATGATAATGCCCGGCCTGCCGACGCCGCACAATCTGGGCGATGCTCTGAAAATCACCCGTCAATGGGTTTTCTAGCAGCGCCGTGCCGTTTCCGGAGGTGTAAATCGCCAATCCCAGCCGATCCTCTGGACTATTCTCTTGCAAATAGGCGGCCAGTACATCGACGGCATCTTTCAAGGCGGTGATCGGCTGTTCCGGTGTCCGCCATAAGTCGGGTGTGCTTGAATACCGATAGCGCTCATCCTGAAGGTAGTTGACCCAGGTCAGATAGCCGTACTTTTTCCGGTATCCTGCATTGTTAATGGAACTGTCGGTCATCACATACTGGATGTATTCATCCCAGGAACCGCCCGGATAAGGATACGGCACGTTGGTCAGTCCCAAGGTGCTTTTGACCGTGGAAACGTTATTAGAGCTGATGTACTGTGGGGTCCACTGCATGTTGCCGAAACGGGGTGAACCCAACGCCTGGTAAATCTGAAGCAGGTTGGCTTCCACCGCAGCCCGGCCCAATGTAGAAATGGCCCGAAGTTGGCTGTCGAAGCACATCGAAGCGGAATAGTCCAACACCAGCATGATGTCCCGGGGAGCGAAGGTGGCAATGGCCTTGGCTTCGGATTGGAAAAACTGTTTGCCGAGTACCCGGCCAAAAAACAAAGGACGCTCAAAACTTTGTAAGGTAACTTCCACAGCGGAGCATTCGGTGGTGCTTGGGATGAAGGTGCGGCTGTTTTTGTCCCAGATGCCATAACGGATCTGGACCTGTTCTGGTCGAATCGGTTGGCCGCCCACGCAGTGGAGACCGGCGAACCGATAGACGGCCTGCGCCGCAGCGGCTTTACCTTCGTTGGCCGCCCCGGCGCCGGCCAGGGCGGCCGCGTCGGCCGCCGTTTGCAGCTCCGTGCGGGTCAGCACGACATAGCCCAAATCTACGCCGAAAGCCACCATGCCGATCAACACCACCATCAACACGGCAGTCAGAACCAGGATGCCCCCGGGCCGGTCGGTGTTGCGGTTTCGGCCGGGGACTCCACTTGTTCGGCCCAGGGCCGAATGACGCCGCCTCGGTAGTCCGGCCTCAAACCGAGTGGTTGGAACTTCTCTTCCGCCGCTGGTTTGCAAAGGTGTACGAGGTGTAGTTTTCATTGTTTATCTCCTGTTGGCAGGAAAAAGGGGAACCGTTCCAGCCGCTGAATATTTCCGGGATACGAGAATCCTACCGGAGCCGATCGGAAGGTCCGGGGAACTTTCATCGCCCACCCCCCGGGCCGAAGCAGAGATAAGCCGGTATCCCGGCAAGAGTTTCGGCGCCGACCGCCTGGAACTGGCCACCTCATAGAAGGCCTTTGGACTAAAAAGAGTTTGGGCGGTTTGGGAAAAGCTGTTTGCCAACCGGATCGCAAGGTCTAGGAGCAGCATGGCCGAGTACCTCACCGCAGTGGCCCGCCTGCCGGGCAGGAAAAACCCTCCGCCCGGTCTAGACGAGCTTCTGGAGTTTCCGCTCGGAGGACCTTCGGCAGCCTGGCGAACTCCCCCAGAGGAGAGTCCCATGGCTTTGCGCCCCGACCTTGCGATCGGTTTGCCTTTTCGGGTTCTTCGGGCGTTAGGTTCCACAGAAAAGACAAACTACATCCCACCATTACAATCAGTAGGTTACAAAACGCCCTTTGTCAAACCGACTCGCAGAAAATAAAAACAGCCGACCTGAGAGAGGTCCTCTCAGGTCGGCTGCAAGGAGGGCTTGTTGCTGGTGCGATCTGGGATGGCTACTGGCGTAGCCGGGCTAACCGTGAATCCGGGTGATGCCTGGCTTATGCGTGGGAGGGGGTGAAGTTAGTAGGTGAAGATCAGGTCCACGCCGCCGGAGAACTGTTCCCGGTCATCGCCATCGTTAAAGGGTCGGGCTCCTGCCGTGAAGTTGCCGTTGGCCCAGTCATACCGGATTTCAGGCCGGATCGTCAGGTTGGCATGAGGCTTCCAGTTCAGACCCAAGGTGAGGGCGTAATAATCGGGAGCAGAAGCTCCTGCCCATACGACGTTGGGAATCCAGAGACCATCGTCGTCATGGAACCATTCAAACCGGCCGCCGAGGCTCCAGCACTCGTTGATCTTGAAGAACAGGTATTGGTTGATGCCATACCATTGACCATTCTGCATTTGCGCGCCAACATTGGTGACCAAGCCGAGGTCATGTTGGAACACATAAGTCCACCGATCGTTGATGGCGAACTTCACCACGAAGCTGTTCATGTACAGATCGCCCCAATCCAACCCCCACCGCTCGCCCCGGTCGCCGGCACTGACCATCCAGGTGAAGATAATCCGCTCGCCGATGGGCACATCCACTCCACCCAGGAAGAGGCTGGCTTCGCCGGGGTTATCGAAGGCGGTGTCCCAGCCGGTGGTCCAGCCCGCATGGATGTTCAACCCGTCGGTAACCTCATAGCTTGCCAACACGCCGGTCAAGGTCTGCGGTTCGCCAAACTGATGGCAGTAGCTATGGGAGTAGAAGAAGTTTTCGGTCACCGGAACCCGTTCATAGCCGATCGGCGAGAAGAAATGTCCTAATTTCACCGACAGCTTATGCCAGGCCACCACGGCATACAGTTGGGGGATGGCTGTGCCATAGACGCCGTCGTCGGAGCTGATCCAGGCGTTATCCCAGGCGAACCGGCTATTTCGGAAGGCCCGGGTATCGGGCGCATCGGCGCCGAACAGGATGTCGAAGCGGAATCCCCAGTCGAAAGCGCGACATCGGGTATCGGCCTTCTTATCCACAAACAACCAGGTTTGATCCACCGTAAAGTCATTGTCGGGCCGGTAACCGATGGG
>Ga0197142_1003726_pt1 | contig 12633 bp, 16 predicted proteins | sample GBS60_MetaG_FD_148614 | JGI IMG/M metagenome (GOLD analysis project Ga0197142, IMG submission 148614) | Sediment microbial communities from Great Boiling Springs, Gerlach, Nevada, United States - GBS 60_MetaG | ecosystem: Environmental > Aquatic > Thermal springs > Hot (42-90C) > Sediment... | reverse complement strand
CTGGTACAGTACCTCCTGCTGTTGTGACTGGTATCGCCAAATCAGATCACCGACTCTAAGTATACTCTACTCCAATTTATAATTTTTGGGTGTAGTTTAAATTAAAGTTGTATCAAACCTACTACATGAAAGTACCTAAGGAGATAACCACGTACTGCCCTAGATGCAAGAAGCATACAGATCACTCTGTATCCCTGTATAAGAAGGGCAAAGATAGGAGTATGGCTCTAGGTGTAAGGAAGCATGAGGAGGAGAAGAAGGGTTATGGAGGTCAGAAGTTCCCAGAGCAGAAGAGGACAGCAAAGACCACTAAGAAGCAGATGTTCAGGTTCAAGTGCAAGGCATGTGGATATACACTCCAGAGGGAGGGTATAAGGCTTAGAAAGGTAGAGATAGTATGAGAATGAAGAGGGAACATGTGACTGTACCGATGCCTAGGAGTATGTTCCTACTAGTACAATGTACAAGGTGCGGTACAGAGAGGGTCGTATACTCCCATACAAACCTGCGTATAGTATGCAGTAACTGCTCCAAACTGTTAGCAGAGAGTAGTGGAGGTAAAGCCATCATACATGATAAGATCTTGGCTAGGTTAGACTCAACATCTCAGCGGTCTTGAGGTCCTCTAGGGTATTAACATTCACGGCTATCCTGATATCATCTATCAATATATACTCTTCCTTATACAATATACAATCGCTAGCGTCTACTATATCTGGATCAACTATACTTATACCACTATAGTACTGATCATTACTGTATGCTCTAGGCTTATCACTTAACTTCAATGAGCGTAACAGATCACCACTTAATGTTATTGCAACCCATGAGTTATTGTATCTCTCATGATTATAGTTGTAATAGCTGACTATATATCTGATCAGATCGGCATCTACCAATGGGAGGTCACAGGGCATAATAAGTGTAGGTTCAGATCCATGATTACTTATACGATTTAGAGAGTACACAAGATCACTCACATAATTATCCCCGCTGGTATGTAATACGATCAGATCATACTTGCTCAGGTATGCCTTGGTATTGGGTGTATTTCTACTCACACTGACAAATATTCTGTTGAATGATGAAGATCGAGCCAAGGCATCCAGCACGTATTCAATCATAGCCTTGCCATTGAGTATAACCAATGGCTTCTCTATATCAAGACCAAGCCTGCTCCCTCTCCCTCCGGCCATCACGAGTGCATGCATGTACGATCAAATAATCAATCTCATGTATAGGATTTAAACTATGCATAAATTAATACGGTTAAAGATGTAAGCCTAGTAAGCTCATTGGTTGCACCAAAGAGGTCCCCTGATACACCATTGAAGTTCTTGTATGCTACAAGTAACATTATAAGCATGGTTATTATGGATGCTATCATTGCGTATATGCCCTTGTATGATGATAAAGGATATACTAGAGATATGGTCAGTAATGTGGATACAAGTAACCTAATCTTACCTCCCCTTGCCTTTATGCTCATTATAGTAGTGAATGGAGTACTCATACCGTTCCATGCAGACCTGCCTATCGATGCTTGGAGTACCATCGAGTACTTTGCTATACTCTCACTCACTATAAGCCCTATAATCAACTCATTCAATGATGATATTACTATGATCAATGCTAGTATGTAGAGTATCAGTACTATTGTTCCCGCAGAGCCTATGGCAGGGTCTCTGAGTGCTCTTATCTTAGACTCTCTTCCTTTGGCCATAACACCATCGGCAAAGTCTGCGAGTGCATCTGTATGGTGTAGTCCTGTTATGAATAGTAATGATGCTACTATTATCAATGCAAGCAAAGTATAATTCTCTATGAATAATATATCAAGTGAGTATGCAAGTAGCCCTACGATGAGCCCTATGAATGCCCCTACTACTGGGAATAGGAACATGTGTCTAGCAGTGTACTCAAGGCTATGACCTCTACTAGGTATTATCGTTAAGAATGATATCGCTGCTAGTAATCCTCTTATCATGCTACATCTGTAGTAATAGTATGTTCCTAGTAATTAGCAATGGTATGACTAGTGCTGATACGAATATCAGCATACTGAGCTTCATGATCCTTAATGCATATATGTAGTGCTTTACATCTATACGCTCATATGGATCGCCTAGAGTATAGTAACCTATCTTCTCTAGTCTTATCCTTAATGCTCCTGCAAGTACAGACATAGGATAACCAGAGTTCTTGCTTGGTGTGTTGTGCCTATCCCTAAGCATAACCCTTACTCCATTCCTCCAATCTAGACCTAAGAGCATAGATGCAAGTACCATACTCAGAGCTGTTAGTCTGGCAGGTATGTAGTTAAATACAGTATCTAATCTGGCGGAGCAGTAGCCTATATATCTATGGTAAGTATCTCTATAGCCTAACATGGAGTCCAATGTATTTATGACCCTGTATGTGAATGCCAGAGGTACACCATATACACCATAATAGAATAATGGGGAGTTTATCCCATCTACAGTACTTTCCCCTATACTCTCTATAACAGCAGAGAGTATATGCTCCTCGTCAAGTTCTGACGTATCCCTTCCTACTATCATGGACACTCTCCTCCTTGCCTCTATTATATTATCACTCAATAGTGCGTCTATGACACTCCTTGCATGCCACTCCATCGATCTTATGGCAAATGTACTCTTTAAGACGAATACGGATATGATGAATAGTAGTACTTCGTTGAATGATACCAATGCTAGTATATAGTATACCGCTATAAATGATGATACTATCAGTGAGGATGCGAAGGTACACCCATTCAAGTACTCAATTCTGATCGATCTATACCTCAGCCTCGGCTTGAAGTAATGTATGATCTTACCAACCCATACAGTAGGATGCATCCTTACACGGTACTCGCCTAATGCTATATCCAGTATTAATGCACTTACCAGTATCAGTATCTCATACATGATATTTATTATTTATCTGTTGTTAATTATCAATCCTCTTACCTTCTCCATATCGATGCTCCTCTTCACTATATATGCTACTCTGTCTATACTCTCATCTGTAATAGAATTATCGATCGTATCAACACCAAGTGAGTCCTCTTCTGGTATGTTGAGCCCTGTTATGTAAGGCACTATACCCAGTACCATCTTCCGTGAGATTGACTCGAACCTCTCTACTGCTCTATGTAGTATTCTAGTATCACCCCTGAACTTGTTTATTATGAACCCCTTGACCAGTTCCCTCTCATGGCTCTTGAGTAGTCTGAGTGTACCGATCATGCTAGCGAAGCATCCACCTCTCTCTATATCAGATACTATGAGTACAGGTGCGTCTATCCTCTCTGCTAGTCTCATATTCGCTATATCATACCTTGAGATGTTTATCTCTGCTGGTGAGCCTGCGCCCTCTATAACTATTATATCGTACTCCTCTGCTAGCCTCTTATATGCATCGAGCACTACTCTTAACCCCTTCTTTAATACAAAGTGCTTATAGTACTCCTCTGCATGAATTACACCATACTCCCTGCCTAGTAGTATAACACTGCTCATATAATCTCCCAATGGCTTGAGTAGTATAGGGTTCATATACACACTAGGCTTAACCCTAGATGCATATGCCTGCACTGCCTGTGCCAATGCTATACTGCCATCCTCCGTTCTGTATAGCCTAGATGACATATTCTGTGCCTTGAATGGTGCCACTCTATAACCCTCATCTACGAGTATCCTACATAGGGCTGTCACTATAGTACTCTTACCAGAGTTGGATGATGTCCCCTGTACCATTATACATCTACATCTACCTGTATCCATAATCATCACCTATACTCCTTAGGGCATCTACTAGCATTGTGTTCTCAAACCTTAGCCTTGTAGATACCCTGATGTAGTTGCTGTCATGCATACCGTAGAAGTTACTACAGTCTCTAACTAGTATACCTCTATCAAGTAGCATCTCCTTTAACATGGTAGAGTCTATATTGGATCTAATAAGGAAGAAGTTGGTATCCGATTCCATAGCCTCAAAGCCTATACCCAAGCTAGATATGGTGCCAAGTAGGAATGATCTCTCCTCCTCTATCAGAGATCTACTCTTCTCTAAATACTCCGAGTCATTCAGAGCCTCTACACCTGCTATCTGTGCCAATGCATTCACACTCCATGGTACCTTAACCCTCTGCAGTATATCTACTACATCCTTCGAGGCTACACAGTAACCTATCCTTAGCCCTGCTAGACCGAATACTTTGGTCAATGATCTTACCACTATAAGGTTATCGTACTCTGCTACCCTCTTAACATAACCACCCCTCCCTGTGAACTCTATGAAAGACTCATCTAATACTACGATTGTATCATCATCGTAACACTGCTCAAGTATAGTCTCTATATATTTATCATCTGCTAGTATACCTGTAGGATTGTTGGGGTTACATATGAAGAGCATCTTTGGCTTGCATGATGCTATCCTCTCCTCTATGCTATCATCTATCCTGAGGTTATCCATTAGTATATGCTCTATCGTTGCGTTATTCCTCCTAGATGCATGTGCATACTCCAAGAACGTCGGTTCTACTATGGCTACCTTATCGTTACTTGCTATGAATGAGTCTGCTAGCGTGTATAATATCTCAGTCGAGCCGTTGCCTACTAGTATATTATCCTTATCTATCCCTACCCCTAGATACTCTACTATACTCCCTTTGAGTGTCCTTGCATGAGGGTCTGGATACTCTACTATAGCATCACTACCTACTATACTATTCACTAGAGCCTTTATCACATGCTCAGATACACCAAGAGGATTAACAGTTGTACTGAAGTCTATACCTATATTACGGTCGTTCAGATAGTACCTGCCCCCATGTATAGGCATATCTAATCTGAGTAGCCATTCCTTGATCGATCTATCTAGCCTCATACTCTGAGTATTCCATCCTATCTATTTATTTATTCAATAGTAGATACTACCAGTAAGCGCTCTCGCTCTTATAGAATGAGTTACTCTTCCTTAACTCAATATACCTTGATATACTATCGATACCCTTGAATATGCCCTCCGGTGCGAAGAGTGTTGGTGTCACAGTATCGAATCCGCCACAGCATCCCTCCCTCTCTTCACTTATGTTGTACTCTACAAACTCTATCCCAGACTCCCTCAGCAGCTCCTTAGCCTTAACGCATACCTCATCATTCCTTACGAAGAGTACACCTTTCCTTACCATGTATACACAGCATTATGAGCAGTATATAAGTAAATAGTCTGAATCCGAAAGATTGATTAACTCTAGTACTCAATCCATCGTATTGGCTACGTTCAAGTTAGTGGTAGGAGATAAGAACGGCAAGGTGGTAAGCTACGAGGTGAAGGATGATAAGGCTAAACCCTTGATAGGATTAAGGATAGGGGACACTTTTGATGCTACACTCATAGGTCTACCAGGTAAGATAAAGATAACGGGAGGCAGTGACAAGTCTGGTATACCCATGAGAGCAGATGTACATGGTGCGGTTAAGAAGTATGTTCTATTAACCAAAGGTACTAATCTAAGGAACGCTGCTAAAGGAGAGAGGTTAAGGAAGTTGGTCAGAGGTAATGTCATAAACGATGATATATATCAGATAAACGCTGTACTTCTGGATGCTGTGAACGTGGGAAAAGAAGGGAGCAGTGAGGCTGAGACCAAGACCATCTGAATATATGGTAAAAATGAAGATGAGACAAGATAGCATGGGATAAGATTGGATAGGATTGATACAAAGATTAATACCATCCTTCATAGTAGCATTGATGTTGCAGTGGAGAGAGACTCTGCCTGATTGGTATATTAATAAATATGGATATCAGCCGTGTATAAATATAGGTACGGCAGGTCATGTAGACCACGGTAAGACTACGCTAGTGGAGGCTCTCACTGGAGTATGGACAAGTGCTCATAGTGAAGAGTTGAAGCGGGGTATAACTATTAGGGTAGGCTATGCCGACGCAGCATTCTATAGATGTTCATCGTGTGATGAGCCAGAATGCTACTCAACATCTCCTATATGCAGTTACTGTAGCAACAAGTGTAAGCTGAGCAGAGTGGTGAGCTTCGTAGACTCCCCTGGGCATGAGAGCCTCATGGCAAATATGCTCTCTGGGGCAGCACTGATGGATGGTACATTGTTAGTTATAGCAGCAAATGAACCTGTACCTAAACCCCAGACTAGAGAGCATATGATGGCACTACATATACTAGGAATAAAGAGTATAGTGGTTGTACAGAATAAGATCGATCTGGTGAATTACGATGAAGCAAAGGCTAACTATGCTAAGATAAAGGAGTTCATATCAGATTACGTTGATGAGGATGATACCCCCATAATACCTGTATCGGCACAGCAGAAGGTCAACATAGATGCCCTGATACAGAACATAGAGGAGCATATACCTACTCCAGAGAGGAATATGAATGCTGACCCTATAATGCATGTATTAAGATCATTCGATGTGAATAAGCCGGGTACACGTATAGAAGATCTTAAAGGAGGAGTATTAGGTGGTTCTGTGATTCAAGGTGAGTTTAGGATAGGCGATGAGATAGAGATAAGACCTGGTATATACGATGAGAGTAATAACACATACAAACCTATAGTGAGTAGGATAGTCAGTCTTGCTACTAGTGCTGGTGGAGTAGAGTACGTTAGACCTGGAGGGTTGATAGCCATAGGTACTAGATTGGACCCTTCATACACAAAGAACGACTCTCTAGTAGGTTCAGTGATAGGCAGGCCAGGTAAACTGCCAGATGATATAGATGAGGTTACTATAGAGAGTAGGTTGTTCAATATAGCTGTAGGTACAGACGAGCCTATAAAGGTAGAACCTATAAAGGTCAACGAGGTTCTAAGAGTGAATATAGGTACGGCAGCGTCTGTAGCGACAGTCAGGTCTACACATGATGGAAGGTTAACACTCAAGCTAAGAAGGAAGATATGTGTGCTGCCTAAGAGTAAGGTAGCTATAAGCAGAAGGATAGCAGATAGATGGAGGCTTATAGGTGCAGGGAGTGTAGTTGGCATATGAAGATGACGGAAGGTTGATATAGAGTAGAGTTAGAGTAAGGAAGGTGTTACTATATAGTAAGGCTACTCCTCGATACAAGCTTCATAATAGCACTCGTGAGTAAGGCTGTAAAGTGTATGGATAGACTGGAGGTGGATCTAGGCAAGGTTGAGTTCGTAGTACTTGATGCTGTGATCAGAGAACTTGAGAGGCTATCAAGGTCAACTAGTACGAAGAGGTCCAAGGCAGCATCTCTAGCATTGGATATGATAAGGAGCCAAGTATTAAGTGTAAGAGTAGTCAATGTAGATATTCACAGGAGTGTTGACTCTATGATAGTGGATTATGCATCTGCTAATGGATGTTATGTAGCAACGTTGGATAATAAACTCATGAAGGAGTTAAGAGCGAAGGGTATAGGGGTAGTTACGTTGATGGATGATCTTGTAACTATCGTACATTAGTATCTTTTGAATATATTGGTCATGGTTGTGAGTATTCCCATAGGGTCTACATATATATGTGGCCTTGCTATACCAGCTCATTACCGTGTCTCTTTATTAGACAGTTAGGTATATCACATATATCTAGTTATGCAATGGTAATACATCATCACTGAGGCTATAACATTACAGGTATATCCATATCTAGTTATGCCTTGATGATATTCATAGACTTACGTATTAGCCTGAATAGATTATGTTAGTCTCATTGATGGATGATAGATATTATAAGAGTAAATATACTTCATTACAATGAATATCATTGTTTATAATAATTTAATCCTAAGTTAATGGCTTAAATAAAGTTTAAATTCCAAAATCTATTATACATTATTAATGAAAGGGAAGAGGATAGTACTTACAGCAGATAGATCTCTTATGTCAAACTACAGAGATAACATGCTCTTTGGGTTTGTTGCGTGCATGCCAGTAGAGAAGATATCAAAGCAGATATACTATAGAGTATTCTGCCCAGCAGTCCCTGCAGATAAGTTCACAGGCGAGGCTCTATTTGCTCCTCTAGGATTAAGAAGAATAGAGTCTAGTCTTATAGATGGGTTCGGTAAGAAGAATGTTATGATAGCCCATCCTGATTACTTGGATAAGGTTATAGGAGAGGATACGGAAGTGGTAGGAATAAATGTTATGGACCCACAAGGGATAGGACCTATAACGACATCAATAGCTGGGAAGCCATATACACCATACACCAAGTACACATTCGAGGTATTAATGGATAAGGTGAAGAGGTTAAAGGCTAGGTATGGCTTCAAGGTTGTTATAGGAGGTAGTGGGGCATGGCAGTTGTATAGAAAGGAGGATAGAGAACACTTAGGGGTAGATCATATCGTTCTAGGAGAGGCCGATGGTTACGTTGTAGATATGTTCAATGATATAATCGATGGTAATGCTAAAGAGTTCATGTCAGTTATGACGAATAAGATAGGAGATATACCATACATAAGAGGACCCACATGCAATAGCACTATAGAGGCTATGCGAGGATGCGGGAGAGGGTGTGACTTCTGTGATCCTAATAGAAGGATGAAGAGGGACTTCCCTATAGAGAGGTTAAAGGAGGAGGCTAGGATAAATCTAAAGTACCATACTTGTATATGGTTACTCTCAGATGAGATAATGCTCTATGGCTGTGATAACAAGGATATGTACCCTAACAGGGATGCCATAGTAACATTGTATAGAGAGATGAAGAACCTAGGAAACGTTGATTATGTAGGTGCTGTACATGTAACATTCTCATCTGTAGTAGCAGACCCAGAGTGTGTTGATAAGATAAGAGAGATAAATAACTTTGGTCCAAGCAGATGGAGTGGTATACAACCAGGGATAGAGACAGGTTCTATAGAGATGTTCAAGAGGCATATGCCATTGAAGGCCAAACCATTCAGCCCTGAGGAGTGGCCTGAGGTTGTTGAAGAGGGCATAAAGATACTTAACAGGAACTACATATTTGCTGCCTGCACTCTTGTTATAGGTTTACCTGGAGAGACCGATGATGATGTAAAGGATACTATAGACCTGATAAAGAGGCTCGATGGTTCTGCGTTCGTAGTAGCACCATTACTATGGACCGATTACTTTAACCCAGAGAACTCCTTAACGACTGAGAGGTTTACAAAGTTACAGTGGAAGTTATACTACCTATGCTGGAAGTTAAGTACAAAGGCTATATACAATTGGATATGGTATGCTACTGCACACTTCCCTCCATTCATAAGGCATATAGCAGGAGTATTCGGTAAGATTGGGGCACATTACCAGCTGAGGTATGTAAGAGACAAGGCAAAGAGTATACTAGGAAAAGACCCTGACTTTGATTAGATTTGTTATTTATTATCTCATATCTATTAAGAAATCTGTATTATAATCACTTGATCAACTCTTTCTTTCTTTCTTGATCCCAATTGGTATGATAGATTAGATGAAGTAACCATGAACATGTGTGCTTTGCCAGGAAATAGGGGAGGAGCATTCTGATCAGATGAGCTACTAATAGGTAAACAAGCTCAAAAGTTCATCAAATAACTATAATCACATAAAGAATATCAGTATGGTTAACTAACCCCTAATTGTAGATAAACTTTAAATATAAACAATATAAAATAAGATTATGGTTGGTATACAAGATACAAAGAATATTATAAATCTTCTAGTTGATAAACAGTATTGGCATATATACGGCAAGGCAATAAAATCCATGATAGGGAAGAGAACTCCATTCTATGGTTCAGCAGATATAACAAACTACTGTAATCTACACTGCTCACACTGCTACTGGTGGATGAGCAGGAACTCTAGCATGCAAGAGTTAAGTCTTCAAGGATGGAAGCATGTAATAGATGAGATATTCAAGAAGAGGTTCAACGTAACCCATGTGTATATTCTTGGAGGGGAACCTTACCTTAGACCTGATGTTATAGAGCTCTTCAGTAATGAGATGTATAGAAAATGTACTGTAGTAACGAACGGAACTATGCCTATAAAGTTCTTCAAAGGAATAATACTTTACATAATATCAGTGGATGGACCGATGATGGTGCATGATATGATAAGGGGTAAGACATACGATAAGATAAAGAAGAATGTAAGGGAATTCACTAGCACATATGGTAAGAAAGGCAAAGGCTTCTACACTGCAGTTAACATGACCATAAACACCTTAAACTACAAGTACGTTAAAGAGATGGTCGATGAATGGATAGATATGGTAGAGAGTCTGGTATTCCAGTTCTACACACCATTCAGTGATAATGACCCATTATGGTTACCATTCGGGGAGGAGAGGAATTTGGTTATAGATGAGCTTATAAGGCTCAAGAAGGAGTATCCTACATTCATATTGAATCCTATACGACAGCTGAATACCTCTAGAAGACCATGGGGTGGAAGGTGCCCGAACTGGATGTGTGTTGCAGTGGATGCATTTGGTAGGATAAAGAGTCCATGTAGCATGGGTAGTGCTGATCCTAACATGCCACAGCCTATATGTGAACGATGTGGATGCTTGGGTAACTGTATAGCTTATACCTATGGGCTTAGAGGTGATCCTAAGCGGGAGTATGATGTATATTCCAACTTGGTCAATATTCCATTAGGCGGTTCTCTAATCTCACACCATAAATGATATCTGTATTACATTAGTAACTAAATACGATGGATATTTATTTATAAATAAAAGATAAGATCTATTAATTCTTAGCTCTTACTCGTATTGAGTTCTTTAATCTTTATACTGTCTATTATAATGAACTAAGCCAGAACTCCTTTATACAAAGAAAGAATAAATAATTATTCAAGAAAGTAACTCTATGCTAGAGTACAGAGGAGTAAAGATAGTATGGTTAGGGCATGATACATTCAGGATAAGTAACGGCATTAATATATACATAGACCCTTATAAGTTAAGGAGTGAGCAGAGTATAAAGGCAGATATACTGCTTATATCACATGAACACTTTGATCATTTGAGCAAGGATGATATAAGGAAGGTTATAAAAACAGATACAATCATAGTCACAACTAGGAGATGTGCTGATGAACTGAAGGATGTTAAGGTTAAAGAGATAAATACGATAAAGCCATGGGAGCGAGTCACTATAAAGGGCATAGATATAGAGGGCGTACCTGCATATAATGTAAACAAGATAAATCCTGATACGAGGAGGCCGTTCCATCCCAAGGAGGACAGCATGTTAGGCTTTATAGTAACACTCAATGGTGTAAGGATATACCATGCTGGAGATACAGATGCTGTAGTTGAGATGGGTAGACTCTCAGGTATAGATATAGCATTGCTTCCAGTGAGCGGTACTTACGTAATGACGGCTGAAGAGGCTGTAGACGCAGTTAACATGATAAGACCAAAGGTTGCAGTGCCTATGCATTACGGTACTATAGTGGGCTCAGATGAGGATGCGAAGAGGTTCAAGGAGATGGTCAAGGTCTGTGAAGTAAGTATACTGAGTAGAGAGTACTGAAGGTATAGAACAAAGAGGTATATCGTTACATTATATTTATATTATTTATATTTATTCTGTTATTCACTCATTCATTCGTATACTCATTACTCATCTGTTCATCTGTCTCTCCTTGATCCTTCTTATACCTCTCGCTTATCCTATACCTTATATACCTGTCATCCAATGAGAATCTTGGGGGATGAGGGTTATGTGTACTGCTATTGCATCTAGGGCACCTATCTTTCATTGTGTATATATTGCATGTTAGGCATCTTCTAAGTAGATGTCTCATTACAGTACACCTTTACGTGATTCTTCTCTTGTGAACTTGAATGACCCATGCTTCTTCTCTATTCCCTTCTGTATATTATTTAGTACGCTGTTCAATGCTCTCTCTGCTACCTTGAAGTTCTCTGCACGTACAGTGATCCTGTACCTTGGTGCGCCTATGTATGTTATCTTAACATTAGCATCCTTCACTCCACTCTTGCTCGCAGTGGAGAGTGTATCTTTTATAACATCTATACCCTCTGCCCTTGGACATCTTATCTCCATAACCCCGCTGACCTCTACATGAGGTATCCTTATCTTACTACATATATCCTGTATAGCATTAAGAATACTCTCTGGTAGATTGAGATGCTCTATACTCTTTATACCCTTCCTTGCTACATCCTCGAACATCTCATAGAGCATTGGATACTCTTCTTGTATGAGATCGATATACTGGCTATACTCTTCATCGCTCAGATTGCACCTCTCCTTTATTATCTTAAGGAATGCCTTTGCCTTCTCGCTCTTCTTATACTCCATTAACTTAAGCCTACTCTCCTCATTGGTGACCTGCCTTAATGATAAGTCTACCTCTCTCCTTGCCTTGTTGACCCTTATGACCTTGAGTACCAGCTTCTGCTGGGGTTTGATGTAATGCTCGATATTCTTTATCCATCCTGTTGCTATCTCAGATATATGCAGAAAGCCTAATAGACCATCATACTCATCAAGACCAACGTATGCCCCCTGTGCAAGTATATCTTTGACTGTAGCGATTACTAGCTCTCCTTCCTCTGGTAACTCATCGCTCTTACGCATAGTTATGCTAATCTTATGTGTAATTTATTCATTCATTA
>Ga0197142_1003725_pt1 | contig 12635 bp, 11 predicted proteins | sample GBS60_MetaG_FD_148614 | JGI IMG/M metagenome (GOLD analysis project Ga0197142, IMG submission 148614) | Sediment microbial communities from Great Boiling Springs, Gerlach, Nevada, United States - GBS 60_MetaG | ecosystem: Environmental > Aquatic > Thermal springs > Hot (42-90C) > Sediment... | reverse complement strand
TCGGCGCCGTCAGGCCGCGCGCACGGAAAAACTCCGCGATGGCCTCAACCGAGTCGTACGTCTGGGGCGTCGACAGGCGCCTTGCCACGCTCTGGCGGACCTCATGCCGTTCAGCAAACAGATCCAGGCCGGCCTCGGGCGCCGGCGCCAGCGAGGACAGGCCGCCCCAGTCGATGTGCTCATGCGGAATCTCGTCGAGGAAGCGCGAGGGCTCCTGCTCCTCGAGCGTGCCGGCGCCGAAGCGCCGCCGGCGCCGGGCCCAGCTCAAATAGAGCCGCTTCTGGGCGCGCGTCATGCCGACATAGCAGAGGCGCCGCTCCTCCTCGAGCATCGCCGGGGAGTCGATCGAGCGCGAGTGCGGAAACAGGCCCTCCTCCAGACCCGCAATGAAGACCACGGGCCACTCCAGTCCCTTGGCGTTGTGCAGCGTGAGCAGAGAAATCTGCGCGGCGCTGTCGATCTGGTCGCTTTCGGAAACGAGTGCCGCATGGTCGAGAAACTCCTCGAGCGTCTCGCCGCGCGCGGAGGCGTCCATGGCCGCGTTGACCAGCTCGTTCAGGTTGTCCAGTCGCGATTCGGCGCTCGGCTCTTCGGCCGCCTCGAGCATCAGACGATAGCCGGTCTCCTCGATCAGGCGCGCCAGAAGCTCTCCGGGCGAGCTCCGACGCGCCTCCTCCGAGAGCCGCTCAATGAGCTGACGGAACCGGGTCAGGGCGGCGTGGGCGCGGGCGGGCAGAGTTGCGCTTGCGAGAAGTGAGCCAATAGCCTCCCACAGGCTCAGGCCGCGCTCGCGGGCATGCCGCTCGATCTCCTCCACGGTGCTCTTGCCGATGCCCCGCGCCGGCGTGTTGATGATCCGGAGCAGGCTGACCGGATTGTGCGGGTTGACCAGGAGCTTCAGGTAAGCCAGCATGTCCTTGATCTCGGCCCGCTGGTAAAAGCTCAGACCCCCGACGATGTGATAGCGCCGGCCTGCTCGCCGCAGCGCCTCTTCGATCTGTCGGGACTGCCAGTTGGTCCGGTAGAGCACGGCCACGCGCGCCTCCGGCTCGCGCGCCAGGAGCCGCTCGATCGTCCCGACGATGAAGAGCGCCTCGGCTTCGGCGTCGGCGGCCGCATGCACCACGATCCGGTCTCCCACCTCCCCGTCGGTCCACAGCCGCTTGCCCAACCGGTGGCGGTTGTGAGCCACCACGGCGCTCGAGGCCGCCAGGATCGTTTTCGTCGAGCGGTAGTTCTGCTCGAGGCGAATGATTCGGGCGTCGGGAAAGTCGCGCTCAAAATCCAGAATGTTGCGAATGTCAGCGCCTCGCCAGCTATAAATGGACTGATCTTCGTCACCGACGGCGCAGACATTGCGCCGCTTCTCGCTGAGCAGCCGCATGAGCTCGTACTGGACGCGGTTCGTGTCCTGGTACTCATCAACCAGCAGGTGCCAGAGACGGTCATTGAGCCGGGCGCGGAGTTCGTTGTCGTAGCTGAGCAGCCGAACCGCCTCGAGCAGCAGGTCGTCAAAATCCAACGCGCCGGCGCGCCGCAAGCCGGCTTCATACCGCTCGAAGACGGCCGCAAGGCGAGCGGCGGACGGGTCTTTGGCCTCTCGGAGAAGATCCTCCGGCGCCATCCGGCGGTTCTTGGCGTGACTGATGCGGCTGAGCGCCGCACGGTACTGCATGAAGCTTTCGTCCAGGCCCAGGTCCCGGTAGGCGGCTTTGATGAGAGCGAGCTGGTCGTCTTCGTCAAAGATGACGAAGCTCGGCGTGAAGCCGGCTCGGAGCTCCGACAAACGCGCCCCCTCGCGCCGCAGCAGCTGGACGCAGTAGGAGTGGAAGGTCGAAATCCGAGGCGTGTCAAAGATGCCCGCCTGCGACAGCATGGTCTCGACCCGGCGACGCATCTCCTCGGCGGCTTTGTTGGTGAAGGTGACGGCCAGGATCGAGCGGCCGGGCACGCCGCGCGCGTACATCAAGTGACAGATGCGATGTGTGATGACTCGAGTCTTTCCGCTACCGGCGCCGGCCAGGATCAACAGCGGGCCCTCGCCATGGGCAACCGCCTCCTGTTGCGGGGGATTCAAGCCGTCCAAGAAGTCCATCAGGGGGTGGGTACACCGGAATTCTAACACGCTCGGGCTCGGGCCACCGATGCAGACCACTTTGGAAAAGGGCAATGCCGAGGGAGTTCCTCTTGCATAGTACTAGGAGTACTAGTATAGTTGAAGGCATGGACAAACTGATCCCAGCCTCCCCTGCTCGCGCAGCTCTGGAGCAAAAGCTCGAGCTGCTTTACCTGAGGCGCACCGCCGTGGATCGCCTGATTCACTGGCTGGAAGCGTACTCGGAACTTGCCCGGGCGGCTCAGCCGGAAGGGCTCAAGAAGATCGGCGGGCCGGCCGAGCGGCGGGCCTAAGCTTGGACGCCAAGACGCTGGGGCGGCGCCTGTCGGGTCAAGGAGACGGCCAATGCCGCCTCGATCGCGGAACCCTCGGGACTCCGCGCTCACACCCCGGTTTGCGAGCCGTCGATCCGGGCGCCGCTCAGCAGCCGGGCGAGGACCGCGGCGCGGAAACTGACGTCGCCAAAGGTGAGCAACGCCGCAGCCGCGGCCAGCAAGGCGCCGGCCAAGATCCTGGCACGCATGCGCAAGGCTGCTTTCACGCCAAAGTATCTTGCAAAGCGGATCAGCCCGGCGGCATAGTCGGCGCACAGATCCGCCCGCGCGGCGGTGTCGGCCGGCCGCCAGAGGCCCTCACCCTCCGCCGAGACGGCGCGCGCCGCCGTCAGGACCACGATCCGCTTTGCCGCCGTGTTGATCTGGGCAAACAGTTGCAGGTTAGAGCCGAACTGGCCGTACTTCTCGTCGAAATAGTTCATGCCGCGCAAAAAATGGGCGCGAACGAGCATGGCCCGCGGATCGGCCGCAGCGGTCGGGATCTCTTCGGCATGGAGCGCCTCGGGCTCGACCGGGACGGTTCCGGCGAGTGTCGGCGACCAGCAATCGCCCCGCCGCCAGGCCCGGTAGAGTCTGTCGAGCGTGGGAAGTTCCCCGATGTGGGAGACGGGCCGGCCCTCCCGATCGACCAGCAAGGGACAGGCGATGACCACGCTCGGATCGGCGTCCAGCTTGGCTGCCAGCATGGCGACCGTCTCCGGCAAGACCTCGATGTCCGGATCAAGGAACAGCAAGAAGCGGCCCCGCGCCGTGCGCGCTCCGATGTTACGCGCCTTGGTGAGACCGAAGTGCCGGGGAAGCCGCAGCACGGTGATGCCGCTCACCTCCTGGTCGATTTGGCCGCTCGAGTCGCGCGAGCCGCAGTCGACCACCAGAATCTCCATGGCGTCGCCCAGAGAGGAAGACTTCAGCGCCGCAAGCGAACGGGCGAGAGCCTCTTTTGAGTTGTAAGAGACGACAATAGCCGAGACAGCGATACCTGACGCGCCCTCTTCTTCCATGGCACTGAAGATGATAGCGCAGGGTCGATGAGAGGGGGCTTGCGGGAAGGCGCCGGGCGGCACGGGTCAGCGGGAGGGCCTGCCGCCGCACCCGGACCGTCACCGTGTTCGGGAATGGGCCCTACCGTCCCTCGTAGACTGGGAAAAACTCGTACCGGTCGCACGATGATCTCTTGACATGCGTCCCAAAATCGGTCATAATCCACGAAGTATTGTTTAAGCTGTCTGCGTAGCCGGATGAGAAAACGAGCCTGGGATCGTATGTCCGGCCCGGTAGAAATTACAGAATCCCCTGGGTCGTCTGGATAAATTTTTCTGTTTCTCGCACTAAATTGAGAGGGCTTGTCGGGCGGCGTCAGCGCTGCGAGGGGTCCCATGGTCGGTGAGCGCCGACCTGACGGCGCCGCAAGCCCGGAGGTGAACATGGTTCGCTTCAGTCGCTACTCCATCCTCTCGGACAGGATGCCGGATGGCCGCTACGTCCTGATGAACGGCATCAGCGGCGCGCTCGATGTGGTCTCACCGGAACTAGGCGGGATGCTCGAGGAGGCGCTGTGGAACGAGCGGCCAGAGCAAGCCGACTGGGTGGTCGAGCATCTCGATGAGGAGACCCGTCGGCAGTGGCTGGAGCGGGGGCACCTGACGGAGCTCTCCGCCGACCAGGAAAGGCAGCTCGTGACCACTATCGCTTCGGCGCTGCACGATGAGCTTCGCCGTCTGCCTCGCTTCCTGATCGTGCCGAACCTGGATTGCAATTACCGGTGCACCTATTGCTTTGAGCGGCCCCTGCAAAAGACGCTGTATGTCATCGGCTCCGAGATCAGCCACGCCAGGGGCAACGTGGTGATGAGCCTCGGGCAGGCGAGCGCGATCTATGCCTGCATCGAGCGGATCCAACGGGACGCCGGCCACCCGGGAGGCGGACAGATCATCCTTTACGGGGGTGAGCCGCTCGACCGGGCTCATCGGGGCGTCGTAGAGGAGATTGTCCGTCTGGGAACTGCGCGCGGCTTTTACTTCGCCGCGGTCACCAACGGTCACGACTTGGACGAGTTCGTGGCGCTGCTGGGGCAGGGGGCCATCGAGCAGGTACAGGTCTCCATCGACGGCCCCAAACGGATCCATGATCGGCGCCGCATCGCGCTCGGCGGGGGATCCTCTTTCGACAAGGTCATGGCCAACATCCGGCTGGCCCTGGCTCGGACGGATGCGCAGATCCAGGTGCGGGTGCATGTGGACCCGCAAAACATTGAACATTTCGACGAGCTGCTCGAGATCTTCTCTGCCGAAGGCTGGCTGAACCATCCACAGGTGGTCATCTACGCGAACACCGTGTATGTCAAAGACGCCTGCGGTCGGGTGGGGACCCGGATCGACCACGGCGATATCGTGCGAGAACTTCGCGAGCGCGTGACACCGTACTTCAACGTGTACATGAGCGCGCCGGACTTTCACGCCTCCGCGGCCATGCGGCCCGTTTTCGAAAATGGAGACCGGTTCAGCTTGCGAGGCACCTACTGCGCGGCCAACAGCGGCATGTACATCTTCGCGCCGGACTGGCACGTTTATGCCTGTTGGGAGTCGATCGGCAAGGCGTGCAGTCGCCTGGGACGCTATAGCGCCGACGGCGATCTGGCGCTCGACGAGGCGATGGTCCGGCGCTGGTTTGAGCGCTCCATCGCGACGGTGCCGGAGTGCCAGCGTTGCGCCTACGCCCTGGTTTGCGGCGGCGGGTGCGCGCAATATGCCGAGTACAACCACGGCACGCCGTATCGCCCCTATTGCGACGATTTTCAGCGGATTTTTCGGAGTGCGCTGGCCGACAATGTCGCCTACTTCCTGGAGCAAGGCGAAGGCAAGGTGCAAGGGATTCTGTCTGCGGAGTCGACCGCACAAGCAACGGCAACAGCAAGGAGAGACAATTGATGACGGACAAGCAGGACAAGAAGCAAAGACGGGAGTTTCTGAAGGTTACGGCGACCGGAGCGGTGGTGGCCGCCGGCGCCGGGGTGGCCGGGGCTCAGCCGCCCAAACGATCCGCCATGCCGATCAATCCCCAAGCCAAAGCGGTCTTGCCCGATGGAAGCATGGCGGACCGCGCGGAGATCTTGCGGCGGCTCGGATTGCGGCCGGATGTTCCGGTGGACGCCTGGCTGGTGATCGTACAGTGCAGTTCCAACGCCTCCGCGCTGCGTCCCGAGCAGTTGCGGCAGATTGTGGGTCGGGGTGCGGTGAAGAAAGAGGAGTTGGACCCCGACAGCCTCAAGGTGCTCGAGGCCCCCGAGGGGGCACCGGCCCGCCCGCCGAGATAAACCGGCGGGAGCGGTTCTGCAACAGCCTGACAACTCGGTTTCGCGAGGACTGAACCCCTGGTCGGTGCGAAAATCCCGAGGGGTGTCGGAGCGCAAGCGCTCGAGCCAACTGGATTTGCTCGTCGACCTCGACCAGGGCGAGGATCCCCGTACCCTCGTCCTGAGTAGGGCCTCCGACTGGCTGCGCCGCGAGCTGGAGAGTTTCGATCAGCGCGGCTGGAAGAAGGATCTCGACGAGGCTCGGCGGACGGCGCTGGCCGAGCTGGCGCTGGTGAGCTTGCTGCTCCGACGCTTGCCGCCGGCCGCAGGCGACTACGGTTGGCTGGTCGAGCCGGCCACCCGGTTGCTGGTCCGTGCCTTCCGGCGCAAACAGGTCCACGGTTTTCTATTCGAGGGGCCGGTCGCGGCTTTTGCCGGACACCTGCTGATCTGGCTGGCGTTGCCGCCGGAGATCGCCGAAAGTATCGTCACTCGATCGAGGCTCGAAAGGCTGCTCGACGAGAGAAACGTCACGCGCGTGGAGCGAACCCCGACGCGCCTGCTCGAGCTGCGGTACGTGCTCGATCTGGCCGACCTCCGGCATGAGCTTCCCGGCTGGCGCGCTCTCTACCGCCGGACGCTTGCGGCCAGTCGCCCGGTGACGGCCTCCCTGGAGCCGTCCGACATTTATGCGATCACCCACACCGTCTTCTACATCACGGATTTCGGCCGCGAGCCGGGGCGGGCTCTCTCGAGTGCCGAGAGGGTGCGGCTGATCCAACTGACCGACGAGCTCCGGCGACGGACGACACGCGCCGGGCACTGGGATCTGGTCGCCGAGCTGATCCTGACGCGGTGCTGTCTGGCGGGGGCTCCATCCAAGGCGGACGGCGTCGGCTGGGAGGCGCTGGCTCGGGCGCAGGCCGCCGACGGCACGTTTCTTACGCCGGCGAGGCAACATCTCCTGGAATCCCTTGCGTCGGAGCCCGAGGAGCGCCGGGAGCTCATCTTTCTTGCGAGCTACCACACGTGTTTGGTGACGATCCTGGCGGGCGCCGTTGCCGCCTGGCTTGAAGCGGCCGGGCGCCGCCGTGCGAACAGAGCCTGATTGGAGCCCGCCCGCGAGGCGAGCTCCGCGCCCTCAGGGAGAACTGCGGGCGGCAGCAAGGGTGCTTTTCTGCGCCGGGGCGCCCGGAGCGGGAAGCGCCATGAGCGCAGCCAGCACCTCGATGCCGTCCCAGAGGTTCTGCAATCGCAGGTTTTCGTTATGGCTGTGCTGGTTGCCGTCGTGGTTGGCGATCGGGACCAGAATGACCGGCGCCTCCAGAATTCCCGCCACGGCTGACATTGCCGGGACTGGGCCTCCGGTCGGCATTTTCATGACGGGTCCGCGTGCCTTCTCGACGGCGGCTATGACGCGCTGGCTGACATCCAGTTCGATTGGGGTGCGGACCGGATTCAAGGCGGGTTCCTGCTCGATGCGGCAGATCCGGGAATAGGTGCGGCGAAGGCTTTCGCCCGGCTCCGCGTCGGTGACATAGAAGCCTTGCTTGCGGATGTGTTCGGCCAGGCGGGCCGCCGTCGTGCGCGGGTCCATGCCTTTGACCAGATGGACCTCGACAGAGGCGCGCGCCAGCGCGGGAATGCGCCTTGGGGCCGCGGCGCCGACGGTGCCCGCGGCGATTCCGCGGATGTTTAGCGCCGGCTGGTTGATGGCCTCGGCCAGGGTGCGCGAGCCGCCTTCCGTTTCCGCCAGGCCGAGCTCCCTCTTCAGAGCGAGATCATAGTTCGGCGCCTGGGCGATCGCCTCAAGTTCAGCCTTGCTGAGCGGCGCCACGCCCCGATAAAACCCCTCGATCAGGACCTTGCCGGTCTCGTCGCGCATGGAGGCGAGCAGCCGGGCAAGCTGGAGGGCGGGGTTGGGTGACCAGTTGCTGAACTCGGCGCTGTCGAGCTCGCGGCGCGGTCCGTAGACGGTGAGCTCGAGCGCCAGCCAGCCGCGGGCGCCGAAAACGAGCTGCTGCTGGCGGTTCGCAGGGAGCGCGCCGTCGACCAGCAGCCACAGATCGCTGGCGAGCAACTGGCGGTGCGCCCGAAGAAGCGGTTCAAGATGCGGCGAGCCGATTTCGTTTTCGCCCTCGATAAAAAACTTCAAATTTGCCTCGAGCGGCACCTGCCGTTGACGCAGGGCCTCAAGCGCCGCGGCCATGGCGATGATGGCCGCCTTGTCGTCGGCGGCCGAGCGGGCGTAGAGGCGCCACTCCGGATCTGAGGGCCAGCCGGGGTTGGGCAGCGGGATGGGCTGGCCGCCGGCCTCAAGCGCCGTGCTCATCAAAACGGGGCTGAATGGGCCGCGCGTATACCAGCGTTCGGGCTCGGCGGGGTGACCGTCATAGTGGGCATAGAAGGTGATGGTTTGCCTGGCGCCGGGCGTCGCCAGCTCGCCGTAGACGACCGGCGGGGCGTTCGAGCTTTCAAGCAGACGGGTTCGGACGCCGCGCCGTTCCAGGATCCCGGCAATCGCCTGGGCGTTGCGGCGCAGGGCGGCCAGATCCTGCGCCGAATTGGGAAGCCGAAGCAGCCCGACGAATTCGTCCAGGATGGCGCGTTCCTGGTTCTCGCGCCAGGCGCGGGCCGCCTGGACGGCGTCGCTACCGCTCAGGGAGGTGGGGCCGACGACGGCCACGAGCAGCGCCAAGAGCGCCATGCTTTGATCTTAGCAGGGGCACGGCGCCAGAAATTTGTCCTCCGACGAAGCCCTGACGCCGGATATGAGCCGCTATCCTGTTCATTCCTCGATGGTTATGAATTGGAACCGGCTGTGCTTGGCCGAGCGGCGGGGACGCCGGATGGATCGAATCGGTTTCCAACTGGAACGCTACATGGACGTGCTGGCCTTGCGCCAGAAGCTGGTGGCCTCCAACATCGCCAACGCCGGCACGCCGGGCTACAGAACGCGCGACATCGATTTTGCGAGCGCCTACCAGGGGGCGCTCGCCGGCGCGCCCGCCAGAGTGATCGAAGTGGAGAACCTCAAAGGGCGCAACGACGGCAACAACGTGAGCCTGGACCGCGAGGCGCGGCTGCTGGCCGAGAATGCGCTTCGCTTTTCGGTGGCTTCGCAACTGATGCGCGCCCGCATCCGGCTGCTGCGAAGCGCCATCAAGGAGGGCGGCGGATGAGCCTGTTTTCGCTGTTTGCCGTCAGCGGCTCGGCCATGGCCGCCCAGCGGGCCCGGGCCGAGGTTTTGGTGGAGAACCTGGCCAACGCCGAGACGACGCGCACGCCGGAGGGCGGGCCCTACCGGCGCAAGGACGTGGTCTTTGAAAGCCGTCCGGCGCCGTCGAGCTTCTCCAGTGTCCTGGCCGCGGAGCTTGACGGCGAGCTGATGGGTGTGGGGGTGGCCGAGGTGATCGAGGACGACCGGGAGCCCGAGCGGCGTTATCTGCCCGGTCATCCCGACGCGGATCCGGAAGGCTATGTCGCGTTTCCGCGGGTGAATCCGGCTGAGGACATGGTGGATCTGCTCAATGCGGCCCGCCAGTATGAGGCCAACGTGGCGGCCATCGCGGCGGCCAAGGACATGATTCACCGCTCGCTCGACCTGCTGCGCTGAAGCGGCCGGGAGCGGGCAAAGCACAGAAGCGGGAGAGGGAGCCATGTCGATGCTCGATGCGGTGCGTTTGTCGGCGCCGGCCGCCGCCGTCGGAGCCGAACCGGGCCCGGCGCGGCGTGTCGCCGGCGGCTTCGAAGAGGTGCTGGCGCACGCCATTCGGCAGGTGGAGAATTTCCGGCGGGATGCCGATCAGAAGCTGGAGCGCTTCCTGGCGGGTGAAGGTGAGGACCTGCACTCGGTGGCGCTCGCCGCGCAGCAGGCCGAGCTCGCCTTCGAGCTGTTCCTGCAAGTGCGCAACAAGGTGGTGCAGGCCTATCAGGAAGTGATGAGGATGCAGGTTTGAGAGCGTCGCCGGCCTTGCGGCCGAGCGGCTCAACTGCGATGAGCGCCCGAGTGGTTCGTCAGGGTCGGCCGTGCCGGGTTGCCGGCGGCCGCCAGAGGAGTCGGCGTGGCTGAACTCAAGCGGCTCCTCGCCCATCTCAGCCTTCGGCAGAAGGTATCGCTCGTGGTGGCGGCGGTCGCGGTGGCCGCCGCCCTGTGGGCCCTGGCGAACTGGAGCCGGGAGCGGGATTTTCGGCCCCTTTTTACGGGCCTGGCCGCCGAGGATGCCGGGGCGATCGTGGCGCGTCTGCGCGAACGCGGCACACCCTATCGGCTGGGCGACTCGGGCGCCACCGTGCTGGTGCCCTCGGCGCTCGTGGCCGAGGCGCGGCTTGAGCTGGCCGCCGCCGGTCTGCCGCGCACCGGCCGGATCGGCTTCGAGCTGTTTGACCAGAACCGCTTCGGGGCGACCGATTTCGCCGAGAAGGTCAACTTTCACCGTGCGCTGGAGGGCGAGCTGGAGCGCTCGATTCTGACCCTGGCCGAAGTGGAACGCGCGCGGGTGCACATCACCCCGCCCAAAGAGTCGGTGTTTTTGGAGTCCCGCCGCCCGGCCAAGGCGAGCGTGCTGATCAAGCTCCGCCCCGGGGCGCGGTTGGCGCCGGGCTATGTGCAGGCGATCTGCCACTTGGTGGCGAGCGCCATCGAGGGCTTGGAGCCTGAGGCGGTCTCGGTCCTGGACGTCTACGGGAACCTGCTCAACCGCCCGCGGGCACGCCACGACCCCGAGGGCGGGCGCCCGCCGGAGGCGCTGCTTGAATACCGCCAAAGCCTGGAACGCGATCTGGTGGCGAAGATCCACGAGACACTGGAGCCCTTGCTCGGCGCCGAAGGCTTCCGGGCGAGTGTGAGCGTCGAGTGCGATTTCACCTCGGGGGACCAAAGCGAGGAGATTCTGGACCCGAGCCGGTCGGTGATGACGAGCTCGCAGCGCACCGAGGACACGGGCGGCTATCCGACGGCCTCCGGCGTGCCGGGCACAGCTTCGAATCTTCCGCGGCCCACGGCACGGCCCTCCTCGGCGGCGCGCAGTTACTCGCGCAAGACGGAAAACATCACGTATCAATCCAGCCGCACGGTGCGGCGCCTGCGGATCCCGCAAGGCGCGGTGAAACGGATGTCGGTGGCGGTCGTTATCGATCACCTGGTGCGCTGGGAGGGGCAGGGGGCGGAAGCCCGGCGGATCGTCGAGCCGCCCTCGGAGGAGAGGCTGAAACGAATTCGGGAGCTCGTGGCGGGCGCCGTGGGCCTGGATACGGGACGGGGCGACCAGCTCATCGTCGAGAGTCTGCCCTTTGAGGCCTCGCCGCGATGGCAGCGCGAGCAGGAGCCGGGCACGACGCCGGCGCCCGGCGGCCCGCCGCTGCCGGATTGGCTACGCGATCCCAAGCGGCTTGCCGTGGCGGGGGCCGCGGCGGCGGTGCTGCTGCTCGCCGCGGTGGTCCTTTTGCTTCGGCTACGCCGCCGGCGTCGGCTGAAGATCGAGGCGGCCCAGGCGCTGGCGGCGGCCGAGGGCCCCGCCGGGGCGCTCGAAACGAGTGAAACCGCCGCCGAGCGCATGGGCGCCGAACTGGCCGACCAGGCCGAGCAGCAGGCCAAACTCGAGCGCGAGGCGCTCGAGACGTTACGCCTGGCGCCGCCCAAGACGAAAAAGAGCGAGGTGCTGGCCAAGCACCTCAGCGAGGTGGTGAAAAAAGATGCGGCCGGAGTTGCGCAGGTGGTGCGCACCTGGCTGGATGAGAGAGAGTAGTCGGCGATGATTCGCAATACCGCCCCCGAGGAACGCCTGAGCGGAGTGCGCAAAGCCGCCATCCTGACCGTCGTGCTCGGTCCGGCGACCGCCGCCGAGATCGTGCGCCACCTGAGCGAGGAGGAGGCGGACCTGATCAGCCGCGAAGTGGCGCAACTCGGAGCGATTTCGACCGAGCAGGCCGAGAGGGTGCTCGAGGAGTGCCACAACATGCACATGGCGCGGCACTACGTCATCAAGGGCGGCGTCGATGTGGCGCGGGAGCTCCTCATTCAGGCCTTCGGGCCGGAGCGGGCCAAGAAGCTGCTGGACCGATTGATGAAGGCGCTCGGCAGCGACGCGGCGAGCTTCGAAGCGCTACAGCGCGCCGACCCGCAGCAGCTCGCCAAATTCATCCACTCCGAGCATCCGCAGACCATCGCGCTCGTGCTGTCCCACCTGAACGCCTCGCAAGCCGCATCCTTGCTGGCGTCGCTGCCGGCGGAGATCCGCTCCGAGGTGGTGATCCGCATGGCGAGCCTGGAGCAGATCTCGCCGGAGGTGGTGGGTCGGATTGCGGGCATCATCGGGCAGAAGTTGAAGGCGCTCGGCGAATTCAGCCGCGAGGCCTACGGTGGCGTGCGGGCGGTGGCGGAGATGATGAACCGGCTGGACTCCAACACCAGCCGCGAGATTCTCTCGACGATCGAGGAGCGGGAGCCGACGCTGGTGGAAACGATCCGGCACCTGATGTTCGTCTTCGAGGACATGCTGCTGATTCCGCCCGAGGGGATCAAAGAGGTTCTGGCGCGGGTGGATCGGAAGCTGCTGACGGTGGCCCTGAAGGGCACCAGCGATCAGCTCAAGCAACATTTTTTCCAGTGCATGTCGCAGCGGGGCGCCGAGATGTTGCGCGAGGACCTGGAGGCGCTCGGACCGGTCAAGATCAAAGAGGTCGAGGCGGCCCAGCAGCAGATCATCGCCATCGTCCGGCAGTTGGAGGCCGAAGGCGTGCTGAGCATTCGGGGCACGGTCGGCGAACAGTATGTCGTCTAGGGTGCTGACGGGCGAGCAGGCGCGGCGAGCGCAGCCGATGAGATGGGACGTTACGCCCGCCTCGGCGGGTCCGGCCGGCGCGACGGCTCGACCGCAAGAGGCTCCCACGG
>Ga0197142_1003724_pt1 | contig 12635 bp, 21 predicted proteins | sample GBS60_MetaG_FD_148614 | JGI IMG/M metagenome (GOLD analysis project Ga0197142, IMG submission 148614) | Sediment microbial communities from Great Boiling Springs, Gerlach, Nevada, United States - GBS 60_MetaG | ecosystem: Environmental > Aquatic > Thermal springs > Hot (42-90C) > Sediment... | reverse complement strand
GGTCCCTTTGTGGGATCGGGGCCAGGCAGGGGGAAATTATGGTTGCTGGCGGGCACTCCGCTCGGCAAGGGGGTCCAAGACCTGTTGAATCCGCTGAAAGATGTCTTCGACCGTGCCCAGGCCGTCGATGGTTTGCAACAGGCCCCGGCGTTGGTAATAGTCCAAGAGGGGTTCTGTCTGTTGGCGGTAGGCGACCAGGCGTTGGCGGATGACTTCGGGTTTGTCGTCCGCTCGGGCTCGGCCGGAAAGACGCCGGAACAATTCCTCATCCGGTACCCGAAGTTCCAGCACCACATCCAGGGGGGTGCTATCTTGGGCCAACATCTGGTCCAACGCCTCCGCCTGAGCCAAAGTACGAGGAAAACCGTCCAGCAGGTATCCACGTCGGCAATCGTCGGCAAGGAGACGGTCCTGAACGATTTGCAGGATGATCTCATCCGGAACCAATTGGCCGGCGGACATATAATGGTCGGCCAGTTTGCCGATTTCGGTCTGGGCGTCCCGGGCTGCCCGGAGCATATCGCCCGTCGAAAGATGGGCAATTCCGTACCGTTCGACCACCAAAGCCGCCTGGGTTCCCTTACCCGCCCCGGGCGGCCCAATAAACACAATGCGCATGGTTGCTTTCCTTCAACAATCCCTATAAAAACCTAGCTTCGGCGGGTCAAAGGAATATCGGGCCATTTTAGAGGCTGTCCCGAAATGCCATCTTGTAACATTTTAGCCGAAGGAAGGGGGACGAAAGTGTCATTCCTGCGCAAGCAGGAATCCAGGTTTATTCTCCCGGAGGCGGAAACCCAGGTTATATAGAGTTTCACTTTCTGGTTCTGGATTCCCGCTTTCGCGGGAATGACACCCTTCAGATGGCTTCGGCTCAGCCGGTCTCTCCCGCCGGGGGAGAGGCGATTTGCTTCATTTGGCTAAATAGTTACGCCATCTTTTCCTCCATCCGACCGGTTCTACTCGATGGCAGAAGATATGGAACAACCCTGTTTTTTAGGGTTTTACCAACTAAGAGGGTGCGCCGGGATGTCGGCCAACACCCGGATTTGGCAATTTTGGGACAGCCTCTGGAGCTCGACTTTTGCCATTTTGGAGTACCCGGCATCGGGGCAATGGCCTAACTCTTTGTGAATCTTGGATTTAGGAAAATGCATGAACCAATGCGGTATGGTTTGTAACTTTCAATAACACAAAGAGTTACGGAAATTGGCAAAAGTCGAGCTTAGAAAGGACCTCCCGTTTTGCATTACGATGACTGTTGCATTACGATTACTGTAGGAGGCCTTTGTAATTGCGCATGACCAGATGGCTGTCGATTTTCTGCACCAGGTCAAACGCCACACTGACGGCAATCAGCAGGCTGGTGCCGCCATAGAAACTGGCAATGTCATAACCCACATGAAGCCAACTGGAGATCAGGGTAGGGACAATAGCCACCAGCGACAAAAACCCTGCTCCCACATAGGTGATTCGAACCATGACTTTTTCCAGATATTCGGCGGTCCGTCGTCCCGGACGGTATCCCGGGATGAACGTTCCGTAGTTTTTCAAGTTATCGGCCATATCCTTTGGATTGAACGTAATGGCCGTCCAGAAATAGCAGAAGAAGTAAATCAGGGCAATGTAGAGGATATTATACGTATAGCCATCGCCACGGTGGAAGGCTCCTTCCAGTTCTCGGAGCCAAGTGGCCTTTGGATACAAATGCGAGAGATAGCTAAACAGCACGGAAGGAAACAGCAACAGGCTGGAGGCGAATACAATGGGCATGACACCGGCCTGGTTGACCCGCAGAGGCAGGTATTGGCGGGTACCGCCGTAAACCCGTCGGCCACGAACATGCTTAGCGCTTTGAGTAGGAATGCGGCGTTGGCCCAACGTAATGAAGACCACGCCGAAAACCACGCCGATAAACAAGGCCATCAGCACGATCACCTTGTCGATGCCGGCTTCTCCGCCCAATTGGATCTTCTCTTGTTGGAGCATGGGTTGAAACAGGCTTAGACCGGCTGCCGGCATCCGAGCCAGAATACCCGCCATGATCAAAAGGCTGATTCCGTTGCCGATCCCGTATTCGTCGATCTGTTCCCCCAGCCACATCAGAAACGTAGCACCGGCGGTCATGGTCAAGACCATCGTCAGTTGCCACCACAAGGAGAGGGTCCCGCTACTTGTGAGAAAATGATCATATATCAAGCCGTTCCGCACCAAAAAGTTCACATAGAACCAACTCTGGCCAATACACAACAGCACCGTGGCATACCGGGTATATTCGTTGATTTTTTTCCGACCTGCTTCGCCTTCTTTCTGGAGCTGTTCCAACGGCGGATACACACTGGCCAAAAGCTGGAAGATAATCGACGCCGAAATGTACGGCATAATCCCCAGGCCGAAAATGGTAGCCTGACTCAATTGGCTTGCGCTGAAGATGGCAGCGTATTCGAAAATTTGCCCTAACCCGGTTTGGGCTTGTTGCTCAAACCACTCTCGCATTTGGCGGTGATCCACAATTGGCAGCGGAATCTGCCAGCCGATCCGATAAATGGCCAGCATGACCAGCGTTAGGAAGATTTTCCGCCGCAATTCCGGGATGGTAAAGACGATACGGATTTTTTGCCACATGGCCAACCGTTTCCCTTACTAACCGACCAACCGTGCCATCGTCGTCCAGCATCCTTGCGATGGGCTGGAGTTTCCGCCTCGGTCCCCAGGGTTCTGACCCGGTAACACGTTAGCCGAACGAAGGAGATGTGGCGTGTCATTCCTGCGTAAGCAGGAATCCAAGCTGTTTTGTGCCGCCCACTTCCCCCTCACCCAGCTAGGCTGACGCCTAGCCGACCTCTCCCACCAGGGCGGAGGCGTACTGGGTTCCCGTTTGCGCGGGAATGACACGCTGGGTTTAGGCCGCCAGGGAAGAGGCGATTCGCTTCATTCGGCTAAAATGTTCCTGAACCGGGAGTTTTAGGAGGTTTTCGGTTTTTTGGGTTTCATTTTGTTTTTCGGTACGGGTTTGGGGCCGGGGATCAGTTGCACCTGGCCGCCGGCTTGTTCGATCTTCTCCTTGGCGGACCGAGTAAACCGATGGGCCGCCACTCGGAGCGGTTTGGTGATTTGCCCATCTCCCAGGATTTTCAGCAGGTCATAGGGGCCTTGGACGAGTCCTTTTTCCCGGAGGATTTCCGGGGTAATCTCCTGATGGGGTGGGAAAACTTTGTCTAAAACCCCCACATTAATCTCCGCCACGACAGGAGCAAACCGGTTATGGAATCCGCGTTTGGGGATACGGCGGACCAAGGGCATCCGGCCGCCTTCAAAGGTAGGCGGACAGGACCACCCGGAACGGGACGCCTGACCTTTATGGCCTCGGCCGGCGGTTTTTCCGTGGCCTGAGCCTGGCCCCCGGCCTACCCGTTTGCGCTTCCGATGTTTGGTAATGCCTTGGTGGACAGTAGCTAAGTTCATGACAGTGGAACTCCGCGTAAGCGTTCGACTTCGCTCCGAGAACGAAGACTTTTCAAGGCTTCGACGGTTGCCTTGACCACGTTATGTGGATTGGTCGAACCATAGCATTTGGTCAAAATGTTCCGAATGCCGCAGGCGTCGCAGACGGCCTTGACGGCCATGCCGGCAATCACGCCGGTGCCTTCGCCGGCCGGGATCAGCACCACGCGCGACGTACCGAAATGCCCCCAGACTTTATGCGGGATCGTATCGCCTTCCATGGAGACGGAAATCATATTCCGTTGGGCGTGCTTGAGGGCTTTTTCGACGGCTGGGGGGACTTCGTTGGCTTTGCCGTACCCCCAGCCCACCCGGCCTTGCCCGTCCCCGACAACAACCAAGGCGGTAAAGCTAAATCGCCGTCCGCCCTTGACCACGGCAGCGCAACGCCGGATGGCCAACACCTTTTCGATCAGTTGACCTTGCAGGGTAGTGGGTTCCGTTTCCGGTTCCATGGGAATGCTCTTTGTTTAAGGGATCACAAGGATAAAAGCTGTTTAGGAATTTTCGGAAGGGGAAGTCGGCTTGGCCGCTTTGCCGGAGCTGGCTTTCGCTTTGTTCGTCGTAGCGGTTTTAGCAGCCTTTTTAGTTGCTTTTTCGGGCGTCGGCTTGGAAGGTTCTTCTTCGGGAATCTTTTTCGGGCCGAGGTCCAAACCGGCCTCTCGAGCGGCATCGGCCAGGGCAGCCACCCGACCATGATATTTATATGGCCCCCGATCAAAAGCCACCTGGGTAATCCCGGCTTCCAAGGCACGCCGAGCGATCAACTGGCCAACCCGTTTAGCCGCCTCGATATTCCCGCCGTGTTTTAACTGCTCACGGAGTTCTTTTTCCAGGCTGCTGGCAGCAACGAGAGTGTCTGCTTGGCCGTCGTCGATAATCTGGGCGTAAATATGGCGATGGCTGCGAAACACACTCAGCCGAGGACGACTCAGGCTCCTTTTGAGCCGATTCCGCACCCGAAACTTCCGACGCAACCGTCGCAATGCAATCCGCTTAATGTATTTCACGGCTTCGACTCTCTTACCCTATCAGGAAATATCCAGGAAGCATTCCTCCTCCCAGAGAAGGGGACTTTTCTCTAGGTGAACAAATTCAGCTTTTCCCCGGCTGGCGAAGCTGCCCAAGCCCCGGTCTGACCGGGTAAGGGGAAAATTCCAGGCAACTGCCGGTTCCCAGTATCTGGCCCAACGGAACGTTCGCCCTTCCAGGACTGACAGTGCCAGCCTTTGGCTCGCATCCGGGCAACCCATCGGTTCACCCTTCCAAAGTGTAGGCGAACGGAACGTTCGCCCTTCCCGGGACGGGCCCCTCGCCCGGCTTCGCTCTCAGCCGGCCTCTCCTACAGGAGGAAAGTGGATTTTCCCCAGTCGCCGGAAATGTTCCTGGGAAAATTACTTGACAGCGGCTTTTCCTTCCTTCCGACGGATATGTTCGCCTTCGTACCGAATTCCTTTGCCTTGGTAGGGTTCTGGTTTTCGTTTGGCTCGAACTTCGGCGGCAAATTGGCCCACCAATTGTTTATCAATACCTCGGATCACAATGTGTTGTTGATCTGGGCAGGTCACTTGTAAGCCCGGCGGGATGGGGACTTGCAATTCATTGGCAAACCCGACCCGGAGTTGCAACATATTCTTTTGCTTTTCCACAGCCGCCAAATATCCCACCCCTACGATCTCCAACCGCTTTTCATACCCTTGGGTAACGCCGATGATCATATTTTGGATCATCGCCCGGGTCAGTCCGTGAAGGGCCTTGGCTTGTCGGGTTTCCACCGCCCGACGGACCTTGACCTGTCGGGCAGCCGGATCGTATTCCACCACCACTTCCGGTCGATATTGCCATTGGAGTTTGCCCAACGGCCCTTCGACGCAGATGGTCCGATCGGCGATTTGCACTTTTACGTTTTCGGGGAGCGGAACGGGTTTTTTACCAATCCGAGACATCGCTTTGGCCTTTGTGCATCAAGCGGTTACCAGACCTCACAAAGCACTTCGCCGCCCAACCGCCGCTGCCGGGCTTCCCGGTCGCTTAAGATACCTCGGCTGGTGCTCAGGATCCAGATGCCCAAGCCGTTGAGCACCGGTTTGAGTTTGGCAACGGGGCTATAGATGCGGCGACCTGGTTTGCTAATGCGGCGGATATGTCGGATGACCCGTTCTCCGTTGGGGCCGTATTTCAGATACACCCGCAGCAGGCGGACCGGTTTGGCGTCAATTTCTTCCCAATCCCAGATGTAGCCTTCGCGTTTGAGGACTTCGGCTACACCGCGTTTGAGGTTCGAGGTGGGCATATCCACGAAGGGGTGTTCCACCCGAACCGCGTTTCGGATACGGGTCAACATATCAGCAATCGGATCGGTCATCATAGGTTTTTGCCTGCCTCGCAAACCATCTCCTGAATCCAAACGGGCCTGGTCCCGGGCCTCCTACCCCGGTCAGGCTACCTACCAACTGGCCTTTCGGACGCCAGGAATCATTCCCTGATCCGCTAAGTTCCGGAAACAGATCCGACAAATACCAAATTTCCGGTAATATCCTCGGGGCCGACCACACAACCGACACCGATTCCGATACCGGGTAGGAAACTTCGGTGGCTTCATCGCTTTGACAATCTTCGCTTTCGATGCCATAACCTTCCGTCCCTCCTAGGATCTTTGGAGGCCGATCCTCCCCGCCCTTTGCGGACTCTGCCAAGGATCACTTACCCAACGCACGTATTGTTCGTTTCTCATTCTCGTTCGTCTTTCCCAGCATGGGGGATTCTGCCCGGCCACAAAGGATGCCAAAAGGTTATTTCTTTTTCTTTTTGGCTGCGGCAACCTTCCCAGGAACCGCCTCCGCTCCGCGGAATGGCATTCCGAGTGCCCGGAGCAACAACCGGGCCTCGTCGTCACTGCGGGCAGTCGTGCAGATGGTAACGTTCATCCCCTGGGTCCGGGTGTATCGGTCCGGATTCAGTTCCGGGAAGACCCATTGTTCGGAAAGGCCGAGGCTATAGTTGCCATGGCCATCAAAGCCTTTTGGGTTCAGGCCCCGAAAGTCTCGCACGCGGGGCAAAGCGATGGAGATCAGGCGGTCTAGGAATTCATACATGCGTCGTCCGCGCAGGGTCACTTTACACCCGATGGCCATCCCTTTTCGCACTCGGAACCCGGCCACAGATTTGCGTGCTCGGGTCATGACCGGCTTTTGGCCGGTAATATGCATCAGGGCGTCCATCGCCTCTTCCAGGTGTTTCTTTTCGCTTGTGGCGCTGCCAACGCCCATATTGACGATGATCTTTTCCAGCCGGGGCAAACTCAGTGGATTGTTCCGCCCGAGCTGTTCAGCCAGTGCCGGGAGGACTTCCTTGCGGTAACGTTCCAGAAGTCTTGGGAGGGTTTGAGCGGACATGGTGGTTTAGCCCTCCGAGGGAACGGACGTGTTGGCCGCCTTCGCCCGAGGCGATCCGATGATGCCTAACCCGGCCCCACATTTTTTGCAGAAGCGTTCTTTGGAGCCGTCGGCCAATCGGCGGGCGCCGGCGCGTGTGGCCTTATTGCATGTCGTACACACCAGCATCACCTTGGAGGCCCACATCGGCGCCTCCTTGGTCAATACGCCGCCCTGCGGGGTTTTGCGTGTACGGCGCATGTGTTTTTTGACCTGGTTGACCCCTTCGACGACGATTTTGCCGGTCTTCCGATCCACCTGCAGGATCTTCCCCCGGACACCTTTATCGTCGCCGGAAATGACTTCCACCATATCCCCGGTTCGTAGGCGCATCAGACCACCTCGCTGGCAAGACTGACAATTTTCATGAAGGCTTTTTCCCGCAGTTCCCGAGCCACCGCCCCGAAAATTCGGGTCCCCTTCGGGTTCTTGTCGTTGTCGATGATGACGGCGGCATTGCTATCGAAGCGGACATAGGAGCCGTCTTCCCGTCGGGTCGGCTTCTTGCAGCGAACGATTACGGCCCGGACAATCGAACCTTTCTTAAAATCGCTCGTGGGCAGCACACTCTTGATGCTGCAGACTACGATGTCACCCAGGCCGGCATATCGCCGCCGGGAACCCCCCAACACCTTAATACACATCAATTCCTTAGCCCCCGTATTATCCGCTACATTTAAGCGGGTCTGCATCTGGATCATGGCTGCACCCTCATGGAATCCATGAATCGATGGTTATCGTCTGGGTGGCGTTCCTACTGGTGGAGAGTGCGAAGGTCTGGCCGCTTTTGCTCCACCCGGAAGGAACACTCTCCTCCCAGATAAAGACACGGCGTCTGTCCATCTCTTGCCCGTACTCTTGCTGGTTGGGCGATGCTTTTGAAATGCAACAGGTGGCCGCCAAGCCGAACTATACATCTATGGTCCTTACTCTTTCTCCTATTATCTTTACTCTTGCTGGTTGGCCGATGAGGGATCGGCTGCACCGGTCGGTGGGCTTTCCGACGGCGTCTGTTGGGACGGTTCGGCTGCGGCGCCGCCAGAGGAACCCACCGGCCGCTGCGTAATCGCCTGCTCCTGTTCTTGGACGACCTGTTCGTAGCGGGCGGCCTCCTCGATGGCCTCCCTTTGCTGGCTGGTTCGCACAATCCGGACCAACTTCCACCGTTTTAGGCGGGAAAGGGGCCGAGACTCGATTATCTCCACCCAGTCGCCCACATGGGACTGGTTCTGCTCGTCGTGCACGTAGCAGATGGTCCGCCGACGCATGTATTTGCCGTATTGCGGATGGGCCACCAATCGCGGGATCTCCACCCGCCGCGTCTTATTCATCTTGTCCGAAGTTACAATCCCAATAGCCACTTTCCGCGGCATAACTACTTTCCCCTCTGCTGGATCATGCAATTAAGGAAGTACTGGAGCTTCCTTAGGCTTTGGCTTTCTTTTTCCGTTTTTTCTTGCGTTTGCCTTTCGTGATGGCAACGGCCGCTGGGCCTCCTTGTTCCAAGGCTCGTTTGCGTTGCCGTTCGGTAAGGATGGTTTTAATTTGGGCAATGAGCCGACGATGCCGCCGAAGCTCGCTGGGGGCATCAAGCCGTTCGGTCGCCGCCTGGATACGAAGCCGAAACAGGCTTTCGGTCGTCTCCTTGAGCGTGAGCATCAGTTGCTCATCGCTCATTTCCCGCAATTCAGAAGCCTTTGTTCTCGGCATGGCTTATTGTCATCCCTAAAGGAGGTACCCTTTTAGCCGAATGAAGATGCGATCTTTTCCCCTCTCCCCGGGCGGGAGAGGGTAGGGTGAGGGGGGTATCAGAAGGGCATGGTTGCCTTCTTTTTTGCCCCCTCACCCGGCCTGGCCTTTGGCCAGGCCGGCCTCTCGACGGACAGGGGAGAGGCGGTTGCTTCAGTCGGCTCAAGTGTTACCTTTTCCCCAAGAAATCGACATAGTTACATCGTCCGGCGCCGGATGAAGCGGACCCGAATCGGCATTTTATAGGCCACACGGGCTAGGCAAAGTCGGGCCGCCTCTTCGCTGATCCCGCCCACCTCGTACAGGACGGTTCCGGGTTTGACCACGGCGGCCCAGTATTCCGGCTCGCCTTTGCCTTTGCCCATCCGGGTCTCCAGCGGGATGGCGGTAATCGGTTTGTGGGGGAAAATGCGCACGTAAAGCCGACCTTCATGGCGCAGGTATTGTTGGGCGGCGATTCGGCCCGCCTCGATCACCTGCGCACTGATCCATCCGCCTTGCATCGCTTGCAGGCCGTAGTCGCCAAAAACCACGCGGTTGCCTCGGGTGGCTTTACCTCTTATACGTCCTCTTTGGCTTTTTCGATGTTTGACCCGTCTGGGCATCAGCGCCATCGCTCGGCTCCTCGTACATGCCTTGGTTGATCCAAACTTGAACGCCAATCACCCCCTGCGGGATTTTGGCAATGGCGAACCCGTAGTCGATTTTGGCCCGCAAGGTCGAAAGCGGAAGCGAACCCAGGATGGCTTTTTCGCGGCGGGACATCTCGGCCCCGCCCAATCGGCCAGAAAGTTGCACTTTGATCCCTTTGGCCCCGGCCTGCATCGCCGTATCCATGGCTCGCTTCATTGCCCGTCGGAAACTGGCCCGTTTGGTAAGCTGTTCGGCAATATCTTCGGCCACCAGTTGGGCTACGATTTCCGGCTTGGTAATTTCCTGAACATCGATGTTGACCCGTCGGCCGGTGAGCATCTGCAGCTCGTTTTGCAACTCTTCCACACGTTCGCCCTTCCGGCCGATCAACACCCCAGGACGCGCCGTATGCAAAATCACCTTCACCTCATCCCGGGTCCGCTCAATTTCAATATTCGCAATGGCCGAATAGACCGGCTTGTCCTCTCGGTCCCTCCGGTCCGGTCGGTCTCGGTCGGATTTCGGCCTCCAGTGTTTGATGTAGTGGCGGATTTTATAGTCTTCGACCAACAAGTCGGAGAACTCTTTTTTCGGCGCATACCACCGACTCCGCCAATTCACCATGATCCCGGTCCGGAAGGCAATGGGATTGACCTTTTGTCCCATAGTGTGCTACTTTCCTGTACCGACTGCAAAATCAAACTTGCCTTTTGCCTACCGCCTCCAAATACTCTAAAACACCCTGCCTATCTCAGAAGGCTTACCACGGTACGGTGGTTCCATTGCTCAGAGACTTGATTCCCCCGCCCACTCTCTGAGCGGATAACCATCCAAAACCTTTGCCCAGGGCCAAATCTCCGGAACATTTTAGCCGAAGGGAGGGGTCATCTCTGCATAAGCAGGAATCCCGACAACAAGCCCTCCTTGTTTTGACGTTCTGGATTCCCGATTTCGCGGCCGTGACACCCTCACCCGGCCAGCCTGAACGGTTGGCTAGCCTCTCCCGCAAGGGGAGAGATGCCTTGCTTCCATCGGCTAAATGTTACAAATCTCCTAATAATCCAAAACCACATGAATATGGGAAAACCGCCGTTGGATGATGGTCGCCATCCCCCGAAACAGCGGCCGATACCGCTTCATCCGGGGGCCTTCATCCACCCGGACCTCCACCACCCGAAGCGCGCGAAGATTGGTCGCTCGAAGGTCTTCGGCGTTTGCCAGAGCGCTTTTGAGCACCTTTTCTAACATGCGGGCCCCCCGATGGGGCTGCATCCGGAGAATATCCATGGCGTCGTCGGCATACGCCCCTCGAATCAGGTCCGCCACCCGCCGCACTTTACGAGGGCTAATCCGGGCATACCGATACACGGCTCGGTAAGGCATGGTTATTTCTTCCCTTTACTGCCATGACCACGGAAGGTACGGGTGGGGGCAAACTCCCCCAATCGATGGCCTACCATCTCCTCGGTAACAAACACTTTAATATGCTGCCGACCGTTGTGCACCAAAAACGTGTGCCCCACAAACTCCGGAATAACGGTGCACGCCCTGGCCCACGTCTTGATCGGCTCTTTGATCCCTAACTGATTCTGCTTTTCCACCTTCCGGAAAAGCTTCAGATCCACATAGGGACCTTTCTTCTTCGACCGACTCATAGCACACCTTTTTTTAAGTTACCAATCCGTCACATATTCGCCGAAAATGGAGGGGGTTCCTCAAAGGGCGGACATCTCATCCGCTTTGTATGCGGACCAAAGGCCCACGCTCCTAGGAGCCCCTTCCCCCGGCGGTACCGTCGACGCCACCGGCCACTCCCGCCAGGGAAGAGACAAGCTTACTTCATTCGCCTACAATGTTTCCCCATTCGCCTACAATGTTTCCCCCAATTCCTGGGGATTCATATGCCTATTGCCGCCAATACCGCCTTTTCTGCCCTATGCAGGCACGTCTCTATGTCCCTTCTTTATCCTTTCAATTTCAGTTGTCCGTATCGGACGGAGCGGCGACGGCGGATGATGGCCTTATTGGAGGTTTTTCGGCGTTTGCGGGTGGAACCGCCTTTGGCCAGTTTACCCGTCGGACTGACCGGGTGCCGACCGCCTTTGCTTCGGCCTTCGCCTCCGCCATGGGGGTGGTCGATTGGGTTCATGGCCGTCCCCCGCACATAAGGCCGCCAACCCAGCCAACGGTTCCGACCCGCTTTGCCAATCTGGATGTTCATGTGATCGGCATTACCCACTTTGCCGATGGTGGCCCGGCAATTGATGTGCACCCGCCGGATTTCGCCACTGGGCAAGTTGATCTGCGCCCAGGTGGCCTCTTTGGCGGCTAAGACAGCATAGGTGCCAGCAGCCCGGCACAGTACCGCCCCACCGCCCGGCTGTAATTCAATATTATGAATCTCCAAGCCCAATGGGATTTTCGCCAGCGGCAGGCAATTGCCCAGCGTCGGCGGGGCATCCGGCCCGCTCAGCACACGCATCCCCTCTTTCAGGCCCTCCGGGGCCAAAATGTATCGCTTCTCCCCGTCCAGGTATTTCAACAGGGCTATCCGGGCGCTACGATTCGGATCATACTGGATCGAATCCACAATGGCGGGGATGCCGTCTTTATTCCGCCGGAAGTCGATGATCCGGAGCATCCGTTTATGGCCGCCGCCTCGGTGCCGGGCTGTGATGATCCCCTGATTGTTTCGTCCGCCCGTTTTATGTTTGGGCACTAGGAGCGACTTTTCCGGCTTTGCCCCGGGTGTCAGCTCGGCAAAGTCGCTAACACTGGCACCCCGCCGACCCGGCGACGTGGGTTTATATACACGAATGCCCATCGCTGAATCCTCCAACTCCCTCAGCGCCTCGCATTTCCCCGGAGGGCGTCGTGGCACTCAAACTCTCTCGGCCACCATCTCCCCTGAGCAGCTCGGCTGCCCAGAGACTGCCGATTAGAAGAAACTGATCTTATCCTCTTCGTGCAAGGTAATGATAGCCTTTTTCCATGCTTTGGTATGGCTTCGGATGAACCGATAACGGCGAGGTTTGCCACGCCGATTTTGTGTCCGTACCTTCACCACCCGTACATTAAACAGGTCTTCGACCGCCCGCCGTATCTGCTCCTTATTGGCCAACGGATGCACCTCAAAGGCATACTGGTTGTACCGTTCCGCTTTGTGCAGGCCCTTTTCGGTTACCAAAGGCCGCAGAATAATCTGATGTGGTTCCAACTCCAAATTGACATCCGTTATATCCCAGCGCATTACCGTTGCTCCTCGGATTGCAATCCCCTCTGCCCGCCTGTTCCCCCTCCTTCCGTTTCTATGAG
>Ga0197142_1003723_pt1 | contig 12636 bp, 12 predicted proteins | sample GBS60_MetaG_FD_148614 | JGI IMG/M metagenome (GOLD analysis project Ga0197142, IMG submission 148614) | Sediment microbial communities from Great Boiling Springs, Gerlach, Nevada, United States - GBS 60_MetaG | ecosystem: Environmental > Aquatic > Thermal springs > Hot (42-90C) > Sediment... | reverse complement strand
GATACAGCACGGAGAATGGCGCTTCGTCGGCCTCTAGCGCCTGCCGAAACAACTCCAGCTCGGCAGCCCGGCCGACGAACGAATGTAACCGGGCCCGCGCCATTCGGTCGGCGAAACCAGAGGAAGTCTGAGCTTGTAGCATCGATTCGCTCGTCATGTCTTCTCCTTTATACCGCCCAACGACTTGCATCAGCGGCGGCGCGTAGCGACGTCCGCTGCATGCTGTTGTTAGGCACCGCAAACGTGAATCAAGCCACAAATCTCTCTATAGCCATCGCCATCTCATCCGGCACTTCATACATGGGGAAGTGGCTGCGCGCGTCTAGCTTCGACACCTGGAACCATGGATGTGCGGCCGCAAACGATTGCTGGGCAGCCAGGTATCCGGGATCGTCCGGCTGGGCATACAGATGCAATACCGGCACCGGTGGGTCCAAGCTCGCGAGCGCCTGTAGGGGGCTCCCGGCCTTTGCATAGGCCCCGCCGATCTCGCGGCCTGCGCGTGCCCACATTTCGAACGGATACGAACCCATATCCTCGCGTACATAGTGGGCCAGCTTCGGGATATCCAATCCCTGTAGCCACATGGAGAAGAGTTGTTCGCGCGTCTGCTGCCACTGTGCGGGATCCTGAAGCGACTGCAGTGCCCCGAGGAAAGGCGGCGGCGCCTCCAGGACGATCCAGTCAAGCAGCACAAGCTTTGGGATGCGGGCAGCCAGCCTCCGGCGCAGTTCGATGGCAACCCAGCCTGCATGGGACAGCGCAACCGGCACGACCTCGTCCGCCCGGCTCGCCTCGATCACTGCAAGCGCATCGTCAACGAGGTCGCGAAATCCGAAATCTTCCGCGGGCCGCGCCGACTGTCCATGCCCGCGCCAGTCGAGCGCCAGCGTGCGCCTCCGTGTGGCGCAGCGCCGTACGAGTTCGTCAAAGACCTTGCGACTACCACACCAGCCCGGCATGAAGAGGAGCGCCGGCTCTCCCCGGCCCTGGTCGTCGTAGCTGATTCGTATCCCCTGCGATTGAACTTCTGGCATCAGCTCCCCCCGTTTGCGCCTAATGTCTTGGCGATAAGCTGCGGGCGCCGAAGGCGACCGTCAGCTTCATCGGCTTGTTAGCCAGCATCCCGGCCCACGGCTCCCGGAAGTGCGTTCCCGAGCCAATCGCATACGGGAGAACTCAAAGTCAGTTGTGTAGTTGCAGCCCACCTCCCGCGACAACATGGAATATGATGATGACGAGCAACAGCAACGCCGCAGCGTGAAACCCCATGATGCGGACCCACTGCTGTGTTCTCGCGGGGGCCTCGCTTCCCAACTCGGAAAGCCGGCGCCCGTACGCGGTCAAGCCACGGGGCTTGTATACGTTCAGGATAGCGATTCCCAGCAGTACTACCAAGCCTAGGCCGGCATGAAGTAGTTCTCCGCGTAGGGCAGGGCGCAAGACATCGCGAACGTCTGCATTTGCAGCGTCAACAGGTATAGTTCCAAGCGGTGTAACTACCGGCGACAGATGCCACAGTAATATGGCAATAGCAACCACCGTAAGGTGTAAGGAAATCACAACCCAATAATGTCGAAACAGTCCCCAGGATGCGCTGAGGGAGATTGCGATCCCAGTAATTAGAGCAGCTAGAGCGAGCGGGACGATGACATACCAGCCAATCAATCGCAGCGCGACCCACGTAGCAGGCAGAAGCTGATCACTCCAGCTCGTGATAGCGGCTATGACCAGGGTGAGATAGGCCAGGACTGCACCGATCCACCCCACGGAGACAACGATATGCGTCGCGAGGAGAAGCTTTCGAGATTTAGGATTCATCTCATCATCTCCTTCCTATGCTGCCCAACGGTCAGCCGCTGAGCCGCGGCGCAGAGCGCCGTCGGCTCCGCTCCAGCGGCAGGTTATACAGCCCTCTCTGTCAGGAGCTCGCCGCCTCCGCCCACTGCTTGGTATCGGTGTACTGCTGAAAGCGGACGACCTTGCCATCGCGCAGTTGCCAGACGTGCGCAAACTGCGCGTCTACTGCTGTGCCCGTCGCCTTCATCGTCCCTCGGTATCGGCCTTCGACAACCACAGTGTCTCCGCCCTCGACGAAGCGCTCAGGGAGGACAGCAAAGTTCTCTACGTCCGACGCGATGCGTCGAAAGACGCCTTCGGCCACAGCCTGGGGTCCGATGTATGGATTACCGTCGGCATAGAAGAACCGCATCGTCCCGCTTCCCGAAACGGTCCTCCCGGAACGGCGCCGCCAGATAGAGCGGGTCCGTCTGCTCCACGAAGAGGACCTGGCCGCCGGATACGGGGAGGTCTATCTCCCCGACGCGCTGGAACGAAAGTACTCCAATGCGGCCCGTGAGTTCATCTGGCCGTATCTTTTCCCCACCGCTCAGCGTTCTGTGGACCCCCGCAGCGGCAAGGTCCGCCGCCATCCCGTTGACCCTTCCGGCCTGCAGCGGGCCGTCCAGCAGGCGGCCCGGGAAGCGGGCATCCCGAAGCGCGTGACCCCGCATACCCTGCGGCACTCCTTTGCCACCCACCTGCTCCAGGCCGGGTACGACATCCGCACCGTCCAGGAGTTATTGGGCCATAGGGATGCGCATACGACAATGATCCGCGCCCACGTCCTCCAGCGCGGTGGCCTGGCGGTGCGCAGTCCGCTGGATTTTTAAGAAGTCTGGAGTAACCGATGGACCTCCTCTGTGTCGCCCCGATTGGCGTGGAGACCGGCTTCTGGCGATGCCGAGATCACCGCTAAGGGCGATTTTCAAATTTTATCCCAGAGGGGGGAGATTTGTCAAACGCAATCAGCAGGAAAGGCACGGCTTTCCAGCTATGAGGATCCGGTAGGGGCGACCGGCCGGTCGCCCCTACCGGGCACGCATATTCGAAATCCATCGACCAGGAACCGATCCCCCAGCGCCCTTATCCGTCTCGCATCTGGAAAAACCGGAAAGCCATGTTAAGGAAAGGAAAGGCTAGGCCGCCGGGTCAAGTGGGTCATCTGAACGATCTCACCGCAAAAGGAACATCCACCCCCCTTCCGCGAGGGCTTCCCGAGCCGCTTGACGTCCCACCTCCGTCAGGCGGAGTCGTTCACCCTCCCGGATCACCCACCCCGCCTCCTCCGCCCGCTGGATCACCGCAGCCGTGAAGCCGGGCTTCCAGCGCAGATGCGTCGGGAGATGGGCGAGGGCGCACTCCTCCGCTTCCGCCGGGGTGCCTTCGTGGCTCAGCAGATGGACCGCCAACAGCTGCTGGGCCAGGCGCCAGCGCCGCTGCGCCGCCAGGCGGCGCCGGGCGATCCACCCGTGGCGCGGCCCCCCGATCCAAGCCAGGGCGAACAGGAGGCCTCCCGTCGTCGCCATAGCCCCCGCGATGGAGACATCGAAGGCATGGGCAAGGCCGTATCCACCCATCGCCATCGCCACCCCCAGCCCGACGGACCCGAGGAGCATACGGCCCAGGCGATCGGTCAGAAGATAAGCGGTCGCCGAAGGCGCCACCAGCATCGCCACCACCAGCACCACCCCGGCGACGTCGAAAGCCGCCACCACCGTCAGGGAGGTCAGGGCCATCCACGCGTAGTGCAACCCAGCCGGCCGGAACCCGAAGACCTGGGCGAGATCCGGATCGAAGGCGGTGAGCTGGAGCTCTTTGTAGAAAGCGAGGATGAAAAGGATATGCAGGACGAGCAGCGTCCCCATCACCCAGGCGCCCCGGGGCCCCAGATCCCATCCGCCCCACGTCAGGCGATCGAAGGGCGCGAAGGCCAGCTCCCCCAGCAGGACCGCATCGAGGTCCAGATGGATGGAGCCCACGCCGCGGGCGATCAGCACCACCCCCAGGCTGAACATCGCCGGGAACACCAAGCCGATGGCTGTGTCCTCCTTGACCCGCCCGCTCCGCAACAGGACGTCCACCAGCCCCACCGTCAACACTCCGGCGCCGGCGGCCCCGAGGAGCAGCAGCGGGGAGCGGAGGTCCCGGACGATCAGGAAAGCCGCCACGATCCCCAGGAGGATCGAATGGCTGATGGCGTCGCCGATGAGGACCATCCGGCGCAGCAGTAGGAAGGCCCCCGGCAGGGCGCAGGCGGCCCCGGCCAGGGCAGCCACCAGCATAATCTCAACCTGCGGGGCGAGCATGGGACTTCCTCCGGTGCAGATACCAACGGCGCAGAAGCCCCCGGCGCGGCGCGATCAGGAGGGAAAGCAAGGCGATCCCACAAGCCCAGAGAACGATCAGGGGTCCCGTGGGCAGCCGGCCGATCTCCGCGCTCATCAGCGTCCCCAGCCCGCCGGAGAGGGCGCCGAACCCTCCGGCGAGGACCACCATCCGCTCCAGACGATCCGTCCACTGGCGGGCGGCAGCCGCCGGGGCCACCAGCAGCGCGCTCACCAGCACCACCCCCACCGCCGGCAGGCCGATCGCTACGGTCAGCACCATGAGCGCGGCGAGGAGCAGCTCCAGGGCTCCTACCGGCAGGCCACAGGCTTTCGCGAAGACCGGATCGAAGGCGAGGAGTTTCCATTCCTTCCACAGGAGGATCAGGAGGGTGAGGACGAGGAGGGCTACCAGGGCGATGGCCGCCACATCCCGTCGGAGCATCGTCGCGGCCTGTCCGAAGAGGAAGCGATCCAGGCCGGCCTGGGCCGCCGTCGGCCGCTGCTGGGCCACCGTGAGCCCCACGATCCCCATCCCGAAGAACACGGAGAGGACCAGGCCCAGGGCCGCGTCCGGCTTGATGCGGGAGCGCCGGGGGATCTGCACGGCGAGGAGGGCGCCGATCCCAGCGGAGAGGGCCGCCCCGAGGAGCAAGGGCGGAAGCTCCCGACTGCCGGTGATCAGGAAAGCGAGGACGAGGCCGGGCAGGGCCGCGTGGCTCATCACATCCCCGATCAGGCTCTCCCGGCGGAGCACAGCGAAGACCCCCAGGGCCCCCGCCACCCCGCCCAGCAGGCTGGAACCCAGGGCAACCGTCCAGAACGTGGGATCCCGAAACAGTTCCGGAACCATTCCACCCCTCCGGGGGATGGCGTCTCTGCCCCATGCGCGCCTTATAGGAGAGCGACCGGAAGACCGGCGACCGCTCCCTGATAGGTCCGGCGCAGGTTCTCCACGGTGAAGGCCTGGGCCACCGGCCCGCTGGCGACGCAACGGACGTTGAGGAGGGTCACCCAATCGAAATAGGCCGGCACGGTCTGGAGATCGTGGTGCACCACCACGACGGTCCGGCCGGCCTCCTGGAGGCGCTGCAGAACCGCCACCAGGGCCTGTTCGGTAACCGCATCCACGCCGGCGAAGGGCTCGTCCATCAGGTAGAGATCGGCATCCTGAGCCAGGGCCCGGGCCACGAACACCCGCTGCTGCTGTCCGACGGAGAGCTCGCCGATCTGCCGGTCGGCCAGGTGGTCCATTCCCACCTGGGCCAAGGCCTCCAACGCCCGCTCCCGATCCGCCGGGCCCGGCCGGCGGAACCAGCCCAGGTGGGCATAGCGGCCCATCAACACCACATCCAGGACCGTGGCCGGGAAATCCCAGTCCACCGCGGTGCGCTGGGGGACGTAGCCGACCCGGCGGCGGACCTCCGCGGGAGGGTGCCCGAACAGGGTGATGGATCCGGAAACCGGACGGACCAGGCCCATCAGGGCCCGCAGGAGCGTGGTCTTCCCGGCCCCGTTGGGGCCGACCACCGCCATCCGCACCCCTCGGGGAACCCGCCAGTCCACATCCCACAGGGCCGGGCGATCCCCATACATCACGGTGAGATCCTCCACCTCGATCGCCCACTCCTCCCCGATCATCGCCGTTCCTCCGAAGGCAAAGGCTCCAGCAGCCCACGGATGATGGTCTCCAGGTTGTAGCGCATCATCCCCGCATACGTGCCCTGCGGGGAGTTGGGGTCTCCCAGGGCATCGGAATACAGCGGCCCGAGGACCCGCACCGCCCATCCGCGCGCCCGCACCGCCTCCTGAACGGCCTCCAAATAGCGGAAGGGCACGCTGGTCTCCACAAAGATCGCCCGGATCCGCCGGCGGGCGATGAAATCGGCAAGATCCTGGACGTCCGCCAGGCCCGCCTCCGCAGCGGTGCTGATCCCCTGAAGGCCGCGGACCTCGAAACCGTAAGCCCGACCGAAGTAACCGAAAGCATCGTGAGAGGTGATCAGCACCCGCTGCTCGGGAGGGATCCGCGCCACCTCCGAGCGGATCCAGGCGTCCAGATCCTCCAGCTCGCGCTGGTAGGCCTGCAGCCGGGTCGCGTAGAGATCGGCGTGGGCGGGATCGAGATCCCTCAACGCCTGCGCCACCGCCTCCGCCGCCCGCATCCAGAGGCGGACGTCGAACCAGATGTGGGGATCGGGGGTGCCCTCGAACCCTGGAGGATAGCGGAGATCCTCCGGGGGGATGGCCTCCCCAACGGCGACCACCGGGGCCCAGCGGGACATCCCGGCCAGGACGTCGGCCATGCGAGCCTCCAGATGCAGGCCGTGGTAAACGATCAGATCCGCCCGCATCAGCTTCCACACGTCGCTCTCCCGCGCCTTGTAGAGATGGGGATCCACCCCCGGCCCCATCAGCGCGGCCACCTCCACCCGATCGCCCCCGATCCGCCGAACCAGGTCCGCGACCAGGGTGGTGGTGGCCACCACGCGGATGGGACGCTGCGCCAGCTCCGCCGCGCGGGCCCGCCGCTCCGCCGGAGCGCAAGCGACGATCCCGCTCACCGCCAGCACGAGCCAGAGCGCCCACCCGCCCCACCGCATTCCCTTCAATTCCCCACCCACGGCGCCCTCCGAGGCGATCGTCCGAACAAGATTTTAGGCTTTCCTAAAATCAGCGTCAAGCACCTCGATCCGTCCCCTCTCTTCTCCGAGCGCCGGCGAACCGCAGAGATGAGGATGTGTGCGCGTCGCCCGTTCCTCCCCTTGCCTCCGGGGGCTATTGCCCGCAACATTAAAGAGGGGCGCGTTCTCCTCCTGCGCGTCCGCATCCTCCCGGGAGGAAGCGAGCGATGTCCAGCGTGCATGGGGGACGGCTGGCGGCGAAGGCGTTGAAGGCGGCCGGCGTGGAGGTGATCTTCACCCTGTGCGGCGGCCACATCCTGCCCATCTACGACGGCTGCCTGGACGAAGGGATCCGGATCATCGATATGCGCCACGAGCAGGCGGCGGTCCACGCTGCCGATGCCTGGGCCCGCCTGACCGGACGGCCGGGCGTGGCGGTGGTCACCGCGGGGCCGGGGGTGACCGACAGCGTCACCGGGGTGGCCAACGCCTTCCGGGCCAACAGCCCGGTGCTGGTCATCGGCGGGCAGGGGCCCTTCGCCCAGCTGGGCCGTGGGTCGCTGCAGGAGATGGACCACGTGGCGGTGATGCGGCCGATCACCAAATGGGCCGGCGCAGTCTACGAAACCGAGCGGATCCCGGAGTTCATCGAGGTGGCCCTGCGCCACGCCTGGAGCGGGCGCCCCGGCCCCGTCTTCCTGGAGATCCCCTTGGACGTGTTGTTCCGCTTCGTGGACGAGCGGCACGTGAACTTCCCCCGTTTCGACCGCCCTGTGCCGCGGCCCGGGCCGGCGAAGGCAGCCCTGGAGCAGGCGGTGGGGATGCTGGGCGAGGCCGAGCGCCCGGTGGTGATGGCCGGGAGCGCGGTCCGCTGGTGCAACGCCTACAGCGCCCTGGCCCGCTTCGTGGCCGACCTCGACCTCCCGCTGTTCACCAACGGCATGGCTCGCGGGACGCTGCCGCCGGACTCCCCCCAGTTTTTCCAGCACGCCCGCCGGAAGGCCTTCGCGCAGACGGATCTGCTCATCCTGGTCGGCGGGGAATTCGACTTCCGGCTGCGGTTCGGGCAGGAGATCGCCGCCACCGCCCGGGTCATCCACGTGGACCTGGAGCCCACGGTGATCGGCCATAACCGCCCGGTGGACTTGGGGCTGGTGGGGGACATCGGGGAGATCCTAGAGGCGTGGCGCCAGGGCATGCAGGCGCGCTTCCCCGGCCGGCGCTTCACGGCGTGGCGCGAGGCGCTGCGGGCCGTCGAAGCGGAGCAGGCCGCCTTCTGGGAGCAAGGGAAGGACGCGACGGACGTCCCCATCCACCCGCTGCGGTTGTGCCACGAGCTGGCCCGCTTCATCGACGAGCGGACCATCGTCATCGGGGACGGAGGGGATATCGTGGCGGCAGCCTCCCGGGTCCTCCCGGTCTACCGCCCGGAGAACTGGATGGATCCGGGGCCCTTCGGCTGTCTGGGGATCGGGGCGCCCTTCGCCATCGCCGCCCAGCTGGCTTATCCGGACCGCCGGGTGCTGGTGCTGTTCGGGGACGGGGCCTTCGGCTTCAACGGGTTCGAGTTCGACACCGCGGTCCGCTTCGGGTTGCCGATCATGAGCGTGGTGGCCAACGACGCGGCCTGGAGCCAAATCCGGCGGCCCCAGATCGAGATGCTGGGGGAAGCCCGGGCGGTGGCCACCGCGCTCGCGCCCACCCGCTATGACCGGGTGGTGGAAGCCCTCGGGGGATACGGGGAGCTGGTGGAGCGGCCGGAGGAGATCCGGCCCGCCCTGGAGCGGATGGCCGCGGCCCGCCGCCCGGCCTGTCTGAACGTCCGCACCCAGCCTCTGCCGCCGGGCGTGCTCTCCGCTCGGTATTTCTAAAGGCTCCGGTTTCACGGCTCCAAGGGGAGGGTTCGGGATGCGGGTGCTTCTCACCGGCGGCACGGGCATGCTGGGACGCGCGATCCGGGAGGTCTGGGGGTCGCAGCCAGGGGTCGAGCTCCTCGCCCCGCCCCGCGCGGAGCTCGACCTCGCCCATCCACCCCAGATCTTCGATGCCGTTTCGCGCATCCGCCCCGAGGTGATCCTTCACGCCGCCGCCATCGCCGACGTCGACCGTTGCGAGGCCAACCCTGACCTGGCCTTCCGGGTGAACACGGTGGGGACCGCCTGTTTGGCGGCGGCCGCCCAGAGGATCGGCGCTACCCTGATCTTCATCAGCACCGACTATGTGTTCGACGGCACCAAGGGAACCCCCTACACGGAGTTCGACCGGCCCAACCCGGTCAACGTCTACGGATGGAGCAAACTGCAGGCGGAGGAGTATGTGCGGACGCTGTGTCCCCGCCACTTCGTGGTGCGCACAGCGTGGCTCTTCGCCCCCTGGGGACAACACTTCGTCACCCACACGGTGGAACGGATCCGGAAGGGGGAGCCTGTGGGGGGGATCGCCCAGACCAGCTCCCCCACCTTCGTCCTGGACCTCGCCCAGGCCCTGCTCCGCCTGCTGGAGTATCCGGCCTACGGGCTGTATCACATCGCCAATCACGGGGCGGTCTCCCGCTATGAGATGGCCCGGACCCTCCTGGCGATGTTGGGGCGGGATCCGGAGGAGGCCGTGCGGCTCTCGGGGATCTCCGGCCGGCGGGCTCCCCGCCCCGATCGCAGCCCCCTGCGCAATTACGTGCTGGAGCTGCAGGGCCGGGACCCCATGCGGCCGTGGACGGAGGCCCTGGCGGAGTGCCTGGAGCGGATGGGGCTCCGGGTGCGCCATCTCTCGTCCTGAGCAGGAGCCTATACAACCCGATAGGAGAGGACCCGAATGGGCTTGAAAGAACGGTTGCAAGAAGACCTGAAAGCAGCGATGCGGGCGGGGGACGAGCCGCGCAAGACCGCCATTCGCATGGCGCTGCTGGCCATCCGGATGGCGGAGGTGGAGGCCGCTCGCCCCTTAAGCGAGGACGAGATCCTGAGGGTGCTCCAGAACGAGGTGAAGCGGCGCCGCGAGGCCCTGGCGGAGCTGGAGAAGGCGAACCGGCCGGACCGGCTGGCGGCGGAGCAGGCGGAGCTGGAGGTCCTGCTCTCCTACCTCCCGCAGCCTCTCACCCGGGAGGAGATCGAAGCCATGGCCCGGGAGGTGATTGCGGAGGTCGGCGCCGCCACGCCCGCCCAGCTGGGAGAAGTGATGAAGCGGCTGATGCCCCGGGTCCGCGGCCGGGCGGATGGCCGGGAGGTGCAGGAGATCGTGCGCCGTCTGCTCTCCGGGCCGTCCGCCGGCTCGTGATCCCATCGGTTCATCGCCCGCCGATTATCGCAGCTCCCAGGTCACCTCAATCTCCACCGCGATCTCCAGCTCCCCGGCCGCGACGGGGACAGCGGCTGCCTCGGCGGCCATCCGGGCCATGGGGACCGGGATGGGGCGTGCGAAGGAAACCTCCCGGACCATCCGCACGGGCCCCAGCTGGGCCCCCAGGGCGGCCGCCAGGGTCTGGGCCCGGGCCTTCGCGTCTTCGGCGGCCAGCCGCCGCGCCTCCATCGCCAGGCGGTCCGGGCTCCCGATCCGGAAGGCGATCCCCTCCACTCGGTTCGCCCCGGCCGCCACGGCGGCATCCACCCCGGCGCCTACCGCCTCCAGATCCCGGAAGATCGCGGTGTAAACGTGGACGACCCGATACACCCGAGGGCCGATGGGCCGGCCGGTTTGCGGATCCCGGGGCTCCTCGAACTGGATCTGGAAGGAGGTGGTCTGGATGTCGTTCTCCGCCACCCCATGGGCCTTCAAGGCGTCCAGCACCGCGGCGGCCCGCTGGTTGTTCTCGGCCAGGGCGGAGGCCAGGGTTTCCCCGGACGTCTCCACCCCCAGGGTGACGACCGCCTGATCCGGTCGCGCCCGCACGGTCCCCACCCCGTTCACCGTCAGCGTGCGCGGGCTCGCCTCTGTTCCCTGAGAACGCACGGCCTGGGCCGATGGCCCCACCGGCACCCCTGCTCCGGGCGCGGAGGGATTCGTCCGGCACGCGGCCAGCAGGATCCCCCCCACGACCCCCAGCCATCGCCAGCGGTTCATATCCGCCTCCTGATCCCATCGGGATGTAAGATGAAATTCGCTTCGGCATCCGGAGGAAAGACGTTCCGGATCGCCCTTCGGTTCCCAGCCCCCCGGACGACCCCGGAGGGTGGAAGGAGCCTCAGCGAGCGAACCCCGAGGGGCGGGCGACGAGGCGGGTCAGCGCCCCAAGGGTCAGGAGATAGATCAACGTCCCAAGGCCTCCGACGGCGAGGAGGTGAAGGGCTTCGCCGGTGGTGGAATGGGGGAGAGGAAGCCGGGCCCATGCCATGGAGATGCCCAGCGCCATCATCAGGGAGGCGACGAGGACGCGGAGGGCGAGCCGGGACAGGCCGTAGGGGCGCATCGAGCCCACCTGACGGAGCAGCAGGGCCCCCATGATCGCCGCGTGGGCGGCCCACTGCACCGAATTGGCCACCGCCAAGTCGGTCACCTGCAGGGGCCGGAACAGCGTGGGGGCCAGGGCGGCCGCGAGGTAGATCCCCACGTTGCAGATCAGCCCCACCAGGGCGGGGGTGAAGGTGTCCTGCCGGGCGTAGAAGGCGAACACCAACGGCTGATCGACAGCGGCGAAGATCAGGCCGGGCAGGTAGCCCCGCAGCACCCCGGCCACCACCGCCGTGTCCGTGGCGGTGAAGCGGCCGTGCTCGAAGAGGAGGGCGATCACAGGTTCCGCCAGCACATACAGGCCGAAGGCGGCGGGGATGATCAGGATCAGCACCATCCGCAACCCGGCGGCCAAGGTGCTCCGGAAGGGCTCCAGATCCCCCTTCCCCTGGCGAGCTTCCACGCTCAGGCGGGAGAGGCGGGGGAGGATGGCCACGGAGATGGCGGTCACCACCAGCCCCAGGGGGAACTGGATCAACGTGGTAGCGTAGCGCATCCAGGCGATGCTGTTGGGGCCGGTGCGGGAGGCCAGATGGTAGCTCAGCAGGATGGCGACCTGATTGACCGCCAACCCGAACACGACGGGAAGGTAAAGGCGCAGGATCCGCCGCAAGGCGGGATGATACACGGAGGGGCGGGGCCACAGGCCATGCAGGGCAGGCAGCTGCAATAGCACCTGGGCGATGGCGCCCAGGACCATCCCCAGGGCCAGGGCAAACACCCCGATGCGCGGCCCCAGCAGGAGGGCGGCCATGACGATGGCGGCGTTGAAGGCGGCCGCGGTGAAGGCCGGCAGGGTGAACCGCTGGAACGCCTGCAAGAGCCCGCCGAGGACCCCGGCGGCGGCGAGGAACCACACCGCCAGAACCGTCAGGCGCAGGAGGTCCGCTGTCAGATCCAGCAGATCGGGATCCAGGCCCCCGGCTAACAGCCACGCGACCGGCTTGGCCCCGATCTCCACCAGAAGCACCACCGCCCCGATGATCCACCCGGCCCAGACCAGGACCGCGCCGGCCAGACGCCGGAGCTCCTGAGGCCGATCCGCATATTCCCGGAACACCGGGATCAGGGCGGAGCTGACCATGCCCCCGACCAGAAGGTCATACAGCTGGACGGGAACCACCGCTGCGGCCTCGAAGGCGCTCAGCGGCCCGCTGGACCCGAACAGCCCGCTCTTGACCGTCTCGCGCAGCAGGCCGATCAGGCGGCTGGCGACGTTGCCCGCGGCGATGATCAGCGCATCCCGGGCCAGAAGGACCGTCTCCGCCTCCCGCCCGGCCATCTGTCGGATCCACCTGCGGAACCGTTCCCACCGGTCCATGTCGGTCTCCGCGCCAGATTCGGCGGGCGCACAGATACCCCCCGGGACACCTTCCCCATTTTACGCGCAGGCCGGAGCGCGT
>Ga0197142_1003722_pt1 | contig 12636 bp, 12 predicted proteins | sample GBS60_MetaG_FD_148614 | JGI IMG/M metagenome (GOLD analysis project Ga0197142, IMG submission 148614) | Sediment microbial communities from Great Boiling Springs, Gerlach, Nevada, United States - GBS 60_MetaG | ecosystem: Environmental > Aquatic > Thermal springs > Hot (42-90C) > Sediment... | reverse complement strand
TCCCGTAAAGGAGAGCCAATTCCTTTCATCTGTAGCCTCCTCCTTCCATCTGCAAATTCCAGCGCACTTAAGGGTGAGGCCTTATGCTCGCCTTTAGTCCTCCGCTCAACTCTATTCCAGCCCGTATCTCCGCACCCCCAGCGCCTGGAGGAGCACCAGGGCCACGAAGAGCGGGTTGTTGATCAGATACCGCCGCCAGAGGCGCCGGGGTTCGGTGAGCAGACGGAAGAGCCATTCCAGACCGGCGCGCTGCATCCAGCGCGGGGCCTGGGGTTTGACAGGGTATAACGCAGTTATCAGGTCTGCTCATTCTGACTGACCTTACGGAACCTCGCGGTCAGATCCCTCAATGCCAGTGGAACCAGAAACCACGGCTCCAGCAAATAACGTCGGGCCAGCCGGCGGGGTTCGCTCCACAACCGGTAGAGCCATTCTAACCCCATACGCCCCATCCAGCGAGGAGGTGTTGGAATGACGCCAGCCACGTAATCAAAGCAAGCGCCTGCCGTCAGAATGGCGTTGGCTGAAATGCGCTCCAGGTTGTCCAAAACCCAGTGTTCCTGGCGCGGCATGCCCATCCCCACCATCAGCACATGGGGCTGAAAGCGGGCGATCTCTTCCAGCACAGCGTCATTTTCTTCCGGTGTGAAATAACCGTGCCGGGTCTCAAGCACCAGCCCCGGATATTGCCGCCGCAACTTCTCCGCTGCTCGGGCCGCCACCCCTGGCTTCCCGCCCAGGTAGAATACTCTCCATCCCTCGGCTGCGGCCGTAGCCATAAGCGGGTGGAGCCAATCTACATATGTGACCCTTTGCTCTCGGCGCACAGAATAGCCCAGTAACTTGGCCCACAATAGAAGGGCCATCCCGTCAACGCGCACTACGTCTGCCAGATCACAGTATGCTTTTCGCTTTGCATCCACATGGTATAGATATACTCCGTGCAGGTTTTGCCCTGCTATAATCACCCGTACGTTCCTGTGCACAGCACCCCGAATTGCATGGTTCAACTCCTCTACCCCCATAGGGTGGATTCTGACCCCCAAGATTTCTATCTCTTCTACCCAGGTTTCCCCATTTTCCATCACAGCCACATCACTCTATCTAAAGGGTGTTGCCAACCCGATAAGATTTCTCCCCAAGCTGTCTCGTCGGCCTTAGAACATTCAATGAGCCCGATAATCGCTCCTGGCAAACTATGAAGATCTGAGTATATTTGCTCCAACTTCTGCCCAGATAAAACTTGCAGGATTGTTTTAGCACTTCTGTCTACGGCAGCAAGTACCTTCTCTCGCCATATTTCTTGCCTATCCTGTGTCAACTGACGATAGGACCTTATCAACAGGAAATTCCCATCCAAATCAATACAAAATGGCTTTTCCTTGTAAAGTCCATTTGGCTTCTGTAAATGTAAAGTTGATTTAATCACCGCCTCTGGGTACGGGAACGGTCGCATTTTTGCTTCATATATCCAATAAAAATGTGCGGCTCCTCCCATATCAACTACTGTAGGTCGTTTCCAAAGGCTGTTCCAGAAGGCTCGCTGCCAATATCCCGTTTCAGGATCTATATGTTGGTCTAGCCATTCAAAGTACGATTGAAACCACATCTCTACATCAACCTTCCACCTCCATACCTCGTTGATCACTCCCTCAAGCATCCCAATCGTTGCTGCAACACCTCCTCCATTATGAGAACCTCGCCAGATGTAATGCCAACCCAAATTCTTCCTTAACACGCTTCCAGGATGCCAGCGGAAATCAAGCCTCTCCAGCCATTGACCCACACAACTCGGCTTTGATAAAAGGGGAAACAGGTCATCAATAGGTCTCAACCTTGCCACATACTGCTCATCTTCTTCCACTTCCAACAAACGCAACGCGCCGATAGCATAAGCGGTAGCATGTTCTTTAGGATATCCCTTTTCGTTGTTTTTTGTAAACCATCCCTTCTCATCCTGACACGATAGGATACAAGCCGCCCATCTCGCCCGCGATGCTTTTGACGTCCATGTAGCCAGTTCGCCAAGGCTATATAGAACATAGACCGCGTCTGCCATCCCGTACAAATCCGGTGACTGGAAGCCCCTTTTCAGGCAAAATTCGCCACTCAGCGGAGGCCTATACGGTGCAATAGAGTGCATTTCTAAAAACTTATGAATTGACCGCCGGGCACTCGCAACAAGGTCTTCCATATCTCCCTCTCTCAGTTGGTTCTCCGCAACCATGTAACAAAATGGCGTATCCCTTCCCGAAGCGAAACTTTGGGCTTAAATCCCAATAGCCTTGATGCTTTCTCAATGCTGGCCCAGGTGTGCGGGACATCACCTGGTTGCCTTGGCTGGAACTGGATGATTGCCTTGATCCCCATCTCCTCCTGCAATATCTCAATCATTTCCAACAAAGAGACAGGTTGGTTATTCCCGATATTAATTATCTCGTAACTGCTACGCTCATAATGGATAGCCTGGTATATACCATTCACAGCATCATCAATAAATGTATAATCCCTGCTGGTTAAACCATCGCCAAATACCGGCACGGGTTCCCCTTTAAGCATCAACCGTGCGAACTTGTGAATGGCCAAATCGGGACGCTGTCTCGGGCCAAATACTGTAAATAATCGTAGGGCAATAAACCGAATGCCATAAAGATGACTGTAAACATGCCCTAATAACTCACCAGAGACCTTGGTGGATGCATAGGGACTGATCGGGAGCAAAACGGAATCGTCTTCTTGCCATGGTACGGAGGAATTCACGCCATAGACACTGGAACTGGAGGCAAATACAAACTGTTTGACCATCCAAATTCGCGCTAACTCAAGGAGATTTTGTGTACCCCTCACATTTACTTCATAATATCCAATTGGGTCCTGCAAGGAAGGTCTAACCCCTACCTTTGCAGCCAGGTGTACAATAACATCGTATCTTCCATTTAGACAGTTCTTGAGGGCTTCTAAATCACAAATATCGGCTTCAACCAACTCGTAATGGGGAGAATGGATATGCGTCTCAACATTTTCTTCTTTCAGATACCTCTCGTAATAAGGATCAAAGTTGTCCACAACTGTGACATGCCATCTGCTGGCCAGCAGTCTGTCTACCAGATGACTGCCAATGAAGCCAGCCCCGCCAGTAACCAAAGCACGATTCATCTTTGGGCCTCCATGTTTTTACGCGCCTGCTCATTTTGTCTCAAAATGGGTTCTACGCGAGTGATCAGTTCTCGCACACGCGCTTCCCAGGTATGCCTCTCAGCGATTACAGCCCGACTACGCACACCCTTCTGTACCCACAGGTCCCGCTCTGCGTAGGCCTGCCGTAAAGCGCGCTGGAGATCTTCTTGATCGTCCGGCTTGAAGAGATAGATTGCCACCCCATCATCCATTAACCGCTGAGCATCGGCATAAGCGGCGGCTACCACGGGACGTCCCATCGCCGCATACTCGTAGAGTTTAAGAGGGGAAAAGTACATAGCGCCCGCAGCGAGAGGAATGGCACCCGCGTACCCCAGGTCAAAACCGGCAATATAGTCGGGCACCTCGTTCCACGGTACAGCCCCCACAAACCGTACCCGCTCCGATAAGCCTAAAGCGATTGCCTTAGACTCCCAGGTTGTGCGCATCACTCCGTCGCCTATTACTACCAGATAAAACCCGATACCTTCGGCCCACAAAGCAGCGAGAGCGTCCAACAAAAGGTCTATCCCTTTCCATGGCTGAAGTATACCCACATAGCCCAATGTGGGGCCTTCAAAAAATCGCTGGGGACGCACGTTCGCTGGATTGATGCGTTCTACATCCACACCGTTGGGGAGAACAACAACCTTGTCAGGGGAAATACCTGTCTCTTGCACAACCAGGTCCGCCAGCGCCTGACTGATGCAAACCAGGACATCGCACCGCCGATAGGCCCACCGTTCGTGCACTCTGAGCAATCCTGCCAGCGCAGACGCGCGTCTGTCTTCTGAAGCATTCACAAAGTACAACTCATTCGTCTCCAGAATCCAGGGAATGCCTTGCCGCTGAAACCACCATCCCAGCGACTGAAAAGCGCCGTAGCGCTCGTAAGCCAGACCCACCGGCCCGATCTCCCGCCACGCCCGCCAACCATTGAGCCATCCCATGCCCAGACGGAGGACATCCGTTGCAGCGCGCCTCGCCCAATTCCGGCGAAGTGCGTCTGCGCTTTGCTCACCCCGAACCCATGTTACCGGCACCCGGTCGCCGACAATGAACGGCCGCACCTCCCAGCCCAGACGCTCAAAGGCGCGTATCACACCCAGCACGTGGCTTCGGGGACCCGCAGCCCCTGCCTCCGGCCGGGTGGAAACGCGCGGCGCTCCCGAAAGATAGGCAAGTCTTTTCTCCGTTTTCTCTCTACACGTGGGCATATTCGGCGATCACTTCGTCGTACAGGGCTTCCAATTTGGCGTTTTGCTTTTCTAGATTGAACTCCTGCTCCACGCGCCGCCGCCCGGCTTCGCCCATCTTACGCCGCAAGGTCGGATCTTCCAACAACAATCCCATGTAATGCGCCAGTTCGTCTACATTGCGCTCATGGCACAAGAATCCTGTTTCGCCATCAATAACAGCTTCTGGAATTCCGGCGTGATAGGTACTCACGATCGGTAACCCCGCTGCCATACCTTCAAGAATCGTGTTAGGCAATCCTTCTGTATCGCCAGTTTCATCCGTGACACTTGGTGCTACCAACAAATCGGCCTCACTCAACCATTGAATAACCTTTTCGTGATTTTGAGCCCCTAGGAAACTGTAAGTATGAGTAGGTAGATTTGCCAAAGCCCAACTCTCTAATCTCTTTCTTTCGGGACCATCTCCGATTAAGACCAACTTTGCATTTGGAAAGGTTGCAGAGACAAATCGGAATGCCTGTAAAAGGTAAAGTACCCCTTTTTTAGGAACCAATCTCCCTACAAACAAAATAACCTTGATGCGCTGATCATGGTTTCTTTTCTTAGGATGTATTTTGGTAACGTCAATCCCACAATGAATCACACGAATCTTCTCTTCCGGAAATCCCTGGCTGATCAGTTTGTTTTTTATAAATCGAGAAACAGCAATAATGGTGGCAGATTCTCTTAATAATCGTGATTTCTTCATAAGGTAATTTTTGTGTATAAACGCGCAAGCATTTTTCCAGGTAATCGAAGCATCTAACCCGTGATATGTCACAACAAGAGGGATTCTCAAAGCTCGAGCCAGTGGTATAGCTATTACACCATCAGGACCAAAATGGGCATGAAGCAACTGAGGTCGAAGTCGCTCCGCCCATTCCAGAACATCATTGGGAACCTGCCCCAGAACCTTCCAACGGAATTCTCGCCACCATCCTTGCCATCCCCCTTCGTTAATCACCCTTACCCTGTCATCAGGCAATGTAATAGCAGCGCCCCTTGGCCGTTTTGCGCCAAGCATGTAAGCTTGATAGCGCTGTAGCCTAAAGGTTTGATTGTAGACAAAGGTCTCAGATAGAGGCAATGGCTGATTACGATATACCAACACTTTAGCCATAATTTTCCCGTTTATGTTATTTGTCGCCCTTTATCGAGAAAAATAGCCACACCAGTATGACCCAATACAAACCGGTCCCCAAACGCGATTCCAAGAGGAGGTTGTATGTTACATTTAGGGAGAGAAAATAAACGGCAAAACATAATGCAAATACTGGTAATGGATTGATGGATTTTCTTTTTGTTACTTTGGTTATAGCACTACCAAAGTAACTCAAGAAGATAAACGAAGTGAGAGCGAGACCTACGACTCCCACATCAAGCCATGCATCCAGGTAGCCATTGTGGGCGTGGGTAGGGTCCCAAGGCAAAAGTTGCACGACAGTTATGGCGGGGCTTACTGGGCTCGCCCAGAAGGCGCCATATCCATATCCTTGCCAGGGCCGATCAACCGCATAGGATAAGAGCAACGACCATAAAGGCAAACGTCCTGTTAGCGTGATCCCCTTGCCAAATATACTTAGAATATCCTCAAGGTACGTTGCGATCGCAAGCACGGCAGGTATAAAAACAGTTATACTTCCAAAAAACAGGGCTGGGCGCAATAAAGAGGGCAAACGAAAACTATTTCGTAAATAAACCCATGCTGCGAGCGTGAGGAACACGGCGAAGAGGGACGTAATGGACCGAGAGGCTAACAGCAGGCTCATAGAAAGAACAAGCCACACTGTCCACACTCGCTTCGTACCGGGGTTAACCTCTTGACGGAGCACAAGGAAGATGATAATAGCCAGCCCCACGGTTCGCCCCAGTATGTTTTTATGGGCCATGACCCCTCGCCACGCCCCTTCGTGAGGAGAGCCCATGATGGCCCATTCCGGAATCACAGCGACGGCCATCAGGCTGGCCATCACCACGATGGCCAGGGCAGCGCCCAGCATGCGCAGCACTTCTTCCAGTCGGTAGCGCACGGCAAGCAGCAGACCGTAGAGCACGCCGAGCGATGCCGCCAGGCTCCGCCGCAGGGTAATCTCCGGGGCCACCGACCAGAGCGTGGACAGCAGCACCCAGCCCACCAGCGCCCACACGAGCCAGCCATGTCGGGACACCCGCCAGGCACTGCGCGGATGAAAGACGAGCAATCCTACCCCCAGATAGGCTACGGCCAGAAACAACCGCTGCACCGGATCGCCCTCGCCGGGGTCAATCCCGCCCAGGGACATCTGCCGCCACAGGGGGACAAAGGCGCCAGAAAGGAGCACGAAGGCGAAAGTGTGCCAAAGGTATTCCAGTTTGCGCCAAGAGATTTTCATATCCCCGCCCCTGGGCCGGAACGCCAATGCGGGAACTCCCGTCCCAGGAGTTCCTCCAACCTCCGTACGTCGTCGGCAAAGCAGGCTTCCAACTCCAGCCGCAGATCCTCAGGCAAAGGAGGACGAGGCCGGTACCGCGTATTCCAGGCCTGAAGGCGCCGCACAATGCCCAAACTACGCTTGGGAAGCCATCCCTGGACATGCTTGCTCTTTGCCACAAACCTGGCCAGGGCACGGATGGCCCGGCCTATGCGGGGAGATCTCCATTCGCGAGCGGGGTTGAATACCGGGAACTCCTGCCGGCCATCGTCCGGAACGTCCAGGAACTCCAATACACGCAGATATTCCCGGCGCGGGTTTTCCTTAACATCATCTAATACCAGCACCAGGACCCGCTCACGGGAGACGATTCTGAAGAGCCGTTCCATCTGCTCCCCCAACCGACACCAAGCAGGATAATCCAGGAGTACCGGGTCCTTGCAGCCCGGAGGGACCCGTTCACCCGCTCGCCGTTTCGGCGCCAGTTGCCAGGCCTGCCAGAAATCTTCAATATTTTCGTTGAAGGAACGCAATTGTTGTTCATGCAGGGAATAAGCCATATCTACCGGATTGCGCACCATCACGATGTAACGTGCCCCCGACACAACTTCCTCAATGGATGGGACCGCTACCCTGGAAAACAGATAAGTAGTGGATGCTTCTCCCACAGCCCTGTGCTGAGACCCAGCGCCGCGAAATAATCGTACATATGCTTCCCAACCGTAGGGCCAGCAGTTACCAATATCCTTTGAGAAATAAAAAGGCTCCTTAATCGGCGACATATAGATGTTGGGGTGCTCCGCCAGCCAGGCGGCCAGCGAAGTGGTCCCGCACTTGGGCGCACCGATGAGGAAGAAGTTCGGCAATCTTGCCATATTCGCGCTCCTTCTTTGCTTGCTCAACGCAACCAGGCAGATAGATCCCGTCTTAACAGGTCCTGCAGTCTCAACACATCTTCCCGATATACCTCTATCAGGTATGCACGTACTTCTTCTTGCAACGCTGGTTTTACCAGCAATTGAGACCGGGCCCGCCGTCGTATAGCTTCTGGCATCAAACGTTTACCGATCTGCTGGGCTGCCTGTAATTTTCGTATGCGACTGAACAATCGACCTGCCATCCCCCTTGGCACGCCCGACACATTATGCCGCTCGAAGCGAATTGAAACATCAGGATAGACCTCTAAAAATTCAAAGAGGTCACGCATCACGAACGAAGGATTTGCTCGCAAATCATCAAACAAATACACCCGCAGCTGATCCCTTGGAAACAGCGCCAGGTAGCGCGACAAGTGACGGAAATAGAATCCTTTCCACTTGTAGTAGAATGCGTATCCAGCCCCCTGGCGCATACGCTCCTCTTCCTGTGCCAGGGCCTCGGGGAAGCTTAATTGTTCACGTCCATGCTCAACGTTATGAATCCAGTTAGAAAAGGCCCGTTCCACAGGGTTCCGCAAAATGGCAATCAGGCGCGCGCGGGGAAGATAGCGCGCAATCCGGCCGGGGGCATGTTCTGCATGTAAGTACGATGGTGAAGCCTCGCCGATGGCGACATGGCCTTCTCGGGCCTTTGAAAACAGAGCCAGGTAGTGTGACCACTCCGTGACAATCTCTGCCGAGGGTGGCGTCTCTCCCTCATACGTAAAAAAATGAGGCTCCTTGACCGGGCTCATGTAGACCTGCGGATGCTGACGCAGGTATTCGTACAGCGAGGTGGTTCCGGCTTTCTGGGCACCGATAATGAGAAAATTGGGCAACCTCATACGACTGTCCTCCTGCCAAAATCAAATGCCAGGCTATTAATTCCTAATCTCTGGCGCACCGCCCACCAGAGCAGAACATTCCACGTGATGAGCGAGATTGCAGTTGCCACGGCCGCACCGATAATCCCCAACAAAGGGACCAGAAGCAGGTTCAGCATTACGTTAAGGATCGCGGATACCGCCAGGCCTTTTGCCGTATCCCGCTCATGTCGGGTCATATTCAGGAGCATACCCACCGAGCCAGCGACGGAATTCACTGCCTGTCCCACCAGCAGGATGAGCAAAGGAATATATGCCCCCAGGTAGGCTTGCCCGAAGACCAGCCGCAGGAAGAGCCGTCCCAGGAGAATATAACCAAGGGTCATCCCTACATTTATGGCCAGGATGACCCGAGCGCTGGCGGTTACCAGGCGCTGCAATCTCGCCATATCCCCCTTTGCGTAGAGCGCCGCGAAGCGAGGTGCCACCACCAGATTCACCGCCTGGAGACCAAAAGAGGCCAGGACGGAAATCTGGGCGGCTACCCGGAAGATGCCGATTTCGGCATCCGGGACGAAAAACCCCAGGATAATGGTGGAAGCCTGCTTGTTGATCAGGCTCATTCCACCGATGAAGGCCAGAGGCAGAGCGCTCAGCCACCAGATCCGGCCCTCATACTGGGGCCTGGCAACTCGGACCGGAGAGGGCGTCGACCGCCAGAGCATCCATGCCCCGAATCCGAAGGCCAGGGCCGCGGCTGCCACGTTGAGCGCCATCGCCTCCGCTGCGGAGAGAGAGCGGCCCAGCAGCCATGCGGCCCCGCCCAGGAGGAGCACCAGAAGCCCGGGGCGGATCAGGAACTCGGGCATCTGCCCGGCCACCACCCGCTGCAACCCCCGCAGCGCCGCACCCCGGAGATTGCCCAGGGCAACCAGGGGCACCAGCAATATCGCCCAGGCAAACGTGCTCAACCGCTCGCCCCCGAAAGAACTACGGAGAAACCAGGCCAGGACGGCACCGACTCCCGCCAACGCCAGAGATAGCAGCCCCGTGATGCGCCCTGCCCAGCGCCAGATGCCCTGAACCAGGTCCGGGCGGTCCTGAGCCATGCCCCGCGCGGTCTCCCGGACCACCAGGGTGGGCAGGCCAAACTGTGTCAGCACGGAAAGCACGTTGATCCAGGCATAGACATAGGCGTAAACCCCGTACCCGGCAGGTTCCAGCAGCCGGGCCAGGAGCACCGTGCTCAGGAAATTAAGTCCTGCCGACGCAATCTTCAGCCCCATGCTCCCGATGGTGTCCCGTCCCAGGCGCGAGTTCACCGCTCGCAGGAACAACTGGCGCGCACGCGCCACCCCTCCGGTAGGTTGGGGGCGTGCCCTATTGGGAGCCATCACTTCGGTCTGAAGCCGCATATCCCTTCCATCCAATCAGGCCAATCAGGAAGGACGCCTATCCACTATTCGGAGTTGCTTCCCCCGTTTTCACAAATCCCCGCTGGATCAAGTACTCCAGGATGATGCGAGCATTTTCCTCCGGGGTATGGTTCACCGTATCCAGGCGAATCTCCGGATTCTCGGGCGGTTCATACGGGTCATCAATGCCCGTGAAACCTTTGATCTCACCGCGACGGGCCTTCGCGTACAATCCTTTGACATCCCGTTGCTCGCAAATTTCCAGCGGCGTGTCCAGGAATACCTCAACAAAATGGTTGGCCCCCACCATATTGCGCACGTCGTTGCGGGTAGCCCGATAAGGGCTCACCGCCGCGCAGATCACCACGCCGCCATGGCGGACAATCTCTGAGGCCACGAACCCGATCCGACGGATATTGAGGTCTCGGTCCTCTTTGCTGAACCCCAGCCCTTTGGAAAGGTGCGTGCGCACCACATCCCCATCCAACAATGTCACCTGCCGGCCATGTTCCATCAGCAATTGGGTCAGAATTTCCGCGGTCACCGATTTACCCGAGCAGGGCAGTCCGGTAAACCAGATGCAGACCCCCTGCTTATAAACGGGAGGGTAACTTTCCGCCAGGATTTCGGCAACCTCCGTTCTTGTGAACCACTCCGGCAGACGGCGTCCGTTGTTCAGGAAGTTCTCCCGAACCTCGGTGCCTGAGATCAGAACATACCGTTGCCCCGGCGCCAACCGGGATAGTTCTTCATACCGTCCCTCGTCGGGCAGGTAGACCATCGTATCAAAGGGGATAACCGCCACACCGATCTCTTGGCTGTACTGAGCGGCCAGTTGCTGCGCGTCGTAGGGGCCGTAGAAAGGCCTTCCCCGCGAATCCACCCCTGGCCCGGCATGGTCACGCCCCACGATCATGTGGTTGGCCCCGTAGTTGCGCCGGATGATCATATGCCAGACCGCCTCGCGAGGACCTGCCAATCGCATGGCCAGAGGCATCAATGCCAGGAGAACCCGCCGCGGGTCGTAGTACCGCTCAGCCATAATCTTGTAAGTACGGACGCGGGTATAGTGGTCCACGTCACCCGGCTTGGTCATCCCGACAACCGGATGCAACAGCAGCACCCCGTTGACCGATTGGGCGGCGCGCTTGGTCATTTCCTCGTGGGCCCGGTGAAGCGGGTTACGGGTCTGGAAAGCAACAACATTCAGGTGGGGGTTACGGGCGATTTCGGGATTCTCTGCCCCGATTTCCTCCAGCCGGCGGCGCACCTGAGCCGGGGTCAGGCGCAGGTCCCGGAAGTCATAATGGGAAGGTAACTGGATGACCCGCAGCGGGCCGGAGATAAAGAGCGGCCCCCACGTGTAAAGTTCTGCCACCAGCGGATGGCGGGTATCCAGCGTACCGAAGACCTTCTGGGCCAGTTCTTCCCGGTCCCATTCATACACTTCTTCAATGGTCATGACAGCCAGCAGTTCGTTCTTGGCATTGCGCAGGGCGACGTCCTGCCCGATGCGGATGTGCGGCCCGGGTTCCACCGGCAATGTGACCGGAATGGGGAACAGATACCCATTGGCCAGACGCATCTCATCCAGCACCCGCTGATAATCCCGCTGGCCCATAAAGCGGTCCAGCGGCGAGAAAGCGCCTGTTGCTAACAGTTCCAGGTCACACACGGCTCGCTCAGAGAGCAACACCGAGGGCAGGTGGCTGGCGTACGCCTTGACCTCGCCAATATCTTCTGGTGGCACCAACAAGTCCACCAGTTGACCTCCATAGGGAGGGATTAGAAGATACGACATCGTGACTTCACCTCGCCAGATGATGTAGAAGTGGTGCTGTACTCGGGCGATTACGCCAGGGAAAGGTAGATGGTCCGGATGCTCAGGATGATGATCAGAATTCCCACCAGGGCCATCAGCAGGCGGGTCGGTAATTTTTTGCAGGCATAGGCGGCCAGTGGGGCCGCGATCACTCCCCCGATGAGCAATCCAACGATGATTTGCCAGTGCCGGGAAATCAGCGCCGGTATGATCACAATAAACGTGGCCGCTTGGGCGAAGGTGACGAAGAACTCGGTGGCATTGACCGATCCGATGCTGAGTTTGGGATTGTGCCCCTGGGCAATCACCGTGGTGGTGACAATAGGTCCCCAACCTCCTCCGCCAATTGCATCAAAGAACCCACCGAGAGCGCCCAGAGGAACGAGGTAGCGCGGCTGTTGGTATTCGTGCACCTGCCGGGCCGCTCTCCAGAGAATCAGGCAACCCATCACCAGCAGGTAGGCCGAGACAAACGGCTTGATAATGCTACCCTCCTTATCCAGCGTGAGCACGTAGGCTCCCAAAATCCCGCCCAGGACACCGGGAATGACCAGCCTCAGGAACAGTCTCCGGTCCACATTTCCCAGCGAAAAGTGCGAGAGTCCAGATATGGCCGTCGTGAAGACTTCGGCACTGTGTACGCTGGCACTGGCAATCGCGGGCGGCACCCCAATGCTGAGCAGGAAGGTGTTACAACTCACGCCGTATGCCATCCCCAGCGCCCCGTTAATCATCTGGGCGATGAAACCGACAAGAATGAAAGTAAAGATATTTGTTTCCAAGGGTCCTCCTTAGCGGGGGGTGGCTTGTTCCTCAGTGCTGGTCAGGCAAT
>Ga0197142_1003721_pt1 | contig 12640 bp, 9 predicted proteins | sample GBS60_MetaG_FD_148614 | JGI IMG/M metagenome (GOLD analysis project Ga0197142, IMG submission 148614) | Sediment microbial communities from Great Boiling Springs, Gerlach, Nevada, United States - GBS 60_MetaG | ecosystem: Environmental > Aquatic > Thermal springs > Hot (42-90C) > Sediment... | reverse complement strand
TGTAGATGTGGGAATTGTGAGAACTGGTCTATTAGAGAAACTTGCATCCGATGGGAAAATTAATATGGGAGATTTAAAGGTCCTACATAAAATTGATGATACATTTCCTTTTGTTCATTCAACACCTTTATGGCCAGAATGGGTCCTTGCTGTTAGGTCTTCTGAGATTAATCAACAGGAGAAAGAGCAAATAAAAAAAGGCCTACTAGGACTATTTGGAAACCACGAGGTGCTTGTAAAATGTAACATTGCCGGTTTTAAAGATCCAACTGAAGCGCTTAATTCCAACGCTCAGTTTTTTGATGTTTTATTAAAAGTCTATCATAAAATTAATAAGTAGAAAGTGAGACCAATGGGGGTCATTTAGTATGAGAAATGGGTTTATTCTCATAGGGCAGGAATATTTGAGTGAATATGAGTCAGCATTTTTTAAAAAGCTTTGTGAGACCATTTCTGATGGTGAAATTAAGGCCTTATTTGCCAAGGTTGCGAAGAAAGATACAGCCACTTTTGAAAAGCTTTTGGATTTCCGCTTTGATTCAGGTAGCTATAAAGTGCCATGTTGGATATGGGGAGATGGGATTGCGCCTTTTCTTTCGTTTTTATGGCCTAGAAGTCCTAGGGATGGGGTTTATTTGGAATGGGATTCTATGTCCTGTAGAAAATGGGTTGATTATATATTTGAAAAACCTTTTCAGGTTCCTTCATTTAATCGCTCACATGAGGGTAGATTAAATGAAATAAGCGCTTTTGAACTGCTTATGACGATGGGATTCTATAATGTTTCTGGTATCTTGAACGTTGTTAGATCTGATGGTGCTAGTTCTCAGTTTAAAATCAGAAAAGGGTGTATCATAGAAGCTAGATCTAGAGAAATAGAAGGAGTAGATGCTTTATACGACTTTATTTCATGGCGTGATGGTGTTTATATATGGAAGGTAAGTTTTTCTGATGTGCTCACTAGTATCCCAGAGTATTCACAGCCTGTTCCAATATTGCAAATTCTCGATGAGTATAAGAAGTTGCTGAAAGAAAATATTCATATTTTCGAAATCATCGATTCTCTAGAAACACTTATTGAACTGAAACCATCCCATTGTGCTCTGGATGATCCTGCGGATCCATTTTTCCATCATTATGCTAGAATTTGTGATATTCTATCTAAGGAGAGTGTGTCTATTGATGTGCTACTCCAGATTTCTACAATGAGTCCTGTTAGAACTCTATTTTTCGTGAATCGTATTATTTCCTTGGGAGATGCTGTTCCCGTTTCCTCCAATAAGGAAGATGGGTTGCCTTCTTATATTGCAAGTATTGACAATATTCCAGACAATGTGCCTTCAAAACCATATCGAACACTCATAGTTGATGATGCCCCCTTTTTCATCAAAGTTTTAAAACGTATAGTGGATAAAGACAGCAGGTTCGATGTTGTTGCTACAGCAAAGGATGGAATAGAGTGTTTAGAATTGTTAGATGAAAAAGATCCTGATATTATAACCCTTGATCTAGAGATGCCTCGCCTGGATGGATTGAGCACTCTAAAGAGGATCATGATTCAGAACCCCAAACCTGTGGTAGTGCTAAGTGCCTTTACTGGGGAGAGTTCCAAAATGACTTACGATGCTTTTAAATTTGGAGCTGTAGATGTTATAGAAAAGCCCAAGAATTTCAGCGTTCAAGATATGGAGCAAAATACCAAAAATATTCTGGATCGTTTGGCTAGAGCAGCTAGAATTCAGCTTGAAGAGGTGAGATATGTTAGAAAATCACGAGAAGGTGTGGAAAAGGCTGCTGAGAATGTCCAGGTTGCAAAATATGTACAACCTCACGATCGAGTATTTATAAATGTTTTTGGCCCTGGAAGTTTTTCGCACTTCCTTAAGGTGCTTTTCATGCTTGATTCTATTGATTTAGATGTTGGCATGATTTTTTATTTGCCTGTGCGTTTTGAAGCTCTTAAAGAACTTGCGATATATATTCAGGCAGATTGCAATAAATATGTGAAACTTATCGATGAAAATCCAACACCCCTTATAAAAGATTATCGCTATATTTGCCCTCAGGATCGTTTGATTACTGCCTTTTCAACCTCTGAAGGCGTTGCCTTGGCTATCAGCAACAAGGAATTCTCTCAAGAAGATAAAAATGTGTTGTGGACCTTTCTCAATTCTGCGTGGGATATTTTCAGTTCAAATATTGTGCTGTCCGGAATATCAGGAAATGAAGAAGATGCTGATGTTTTTGAGCATTGTGCGCGGAGGGGAATTCCAGTATTCTATCTGAATCCTGAAAAATGTCTTTATGCTGGGCTGTCCATTAAACTGCGAGAAAATGGAATAGGAACGGAGGTTAAAAGGCTTGATTCACTGATCGAAATGTGGAAAGAAATGACTAATGCATAAACGGAGGGAGTTTTTAAGATGCAAACAAATATAATAAGCCAACCTCGCTCCACCAAGCCGGTTGTTGTAACTCTTAAAAGCTTTGTTTGTTTTACCGTTGCTGGAGAAGAGTTTGCTGTTGATATTATGAGAGTTCGTGAAGTTATACGTCTTCCGGCTATGGCTCCAGTTCCCAATGTTCCTGAGTTTATGGAAGGAATTATTCATCTTCGAGGACGTATTGTTCCCGTGATAGACCTTAGAAAACGCCTTAGAATAGCAGGACGTGAATATAAACCAATGGATAAATTCACTCGAGTTATCATTATTACTCTTGATGGTAAATGGACTGGTTTTATAGTGGATACTGTTAGTGGAATCATTAAGGTGCCACAAGACTCTTTAAAGCCAGTTCCTGACGTTTTAAAACAACAGGTGGGAGGTGAGTATTTCGATGGAGTAGTACGTCTTGATGAAAGGCTTATAATTGTTCTCAATCTTCATAAGATTCTTTCTCCAGAAGAACGAGGCAAGTTGCAGGAACTTGATATAGATAGTATCAAAAGGATATTGGTGGAAGGGAACTAACAAGCCAAAACAAAATATAGAAGGAGTGTCCAATGGCAAAGATGCAAATGGTATCAGAAGGAGGCATGAGTGTAAGAACAAAACTTGTCGGTCTTTTCCTTTTGACAATTATTCCTCTGGTGTTGCTTCAGATACTTAACTATCGAACTTTTAAATCACAAATAGATAAGGATATCGAAACTCGTCTTGTAACGGAAGCGACCAGAATCTCTAATAATATAGATCTTTTTATGCATGAACGTGTTGCGGATGTTAAGTCCTGGGCACAATTGGACGCTGTTAAGACGGCTCTTGAAATTGGTGGAGGTCAGGCTGGGTGTGACGATCTTTTGAAGACTCTTGTGGAGAATTACGGCACATTTTACTTGCTTATGGTTGTTGATTCTGGTGGGCGAGTTATATCTGCAAGTATGATGGAAGCTCTTGGGTTTAGTTTGAAAGAAATGCCATGGTTTGGAGAATTAATGGATGGCAAAAGTATTGCCCTTAATTGGCAGAAACACGATATTTTGGAAAAAATTATACCACCTTCTAGGGGGTATTCGGTGCTTTTTGCGGAACCGGTAATGTCGGGAGGAAAGCCTCTGGGTGGTATCGTAGGATTTGTGAACTGGGGTATAATTGAAAACTTAGTTAAAGCATCAAAAATTGGATCTACTGGTTATGCTTATGTTGTGCGTCAGCCGGAGTATCAGGTTATAGCCCATCCTGTTGAAGCTCTTTTGGGGAAAACCGGTTATGATCTAGGTGTTCCAGGGTTGGTTGAAAACGCTAAAAAAGGAAAAACAATATCTAAGTATCGTTGGAAGGATCCCGGAACTGGCAAAGAAATAGATAAAATTGCGGGACTTGCTACCAGTACCGGTTATGGATTGTTTAAGGGATTTAACTGGGGAGTTGCTGCTGGAGCTGATATTTCTGAGATCTATGTCGCTCTTCCCACGGTGCGTAATCAGTTTTATGTCATAACTCTACTTTATGTGGTCTTTATTATAGCTATTGCTTTCTTGGTTAACGTGCTTGTTAGCCGTCCGATTTCTGAGATGGTCCGTACTATGGTCGATATTACACACAATCTTGACATGACCAAACGTGTGTCTGTTAAGTCAAGGGATGAGCTCGGTCAAATGGCTGTAGCTTTTAATGGCTTACTTGGGCGGCTTCAGCAGACCTTCCTAGGCGTTTTGCGAGGTCAAAAACAAGTATCTGAGGCTGTAGAACAAGTCAAAACCATTGCTTCTCAGATTGCAGAAAACGCTGAGCAACAGGCAAACCAAATTCAGGATGTGCTTTCTCAGGTTGAGGGTCTTAGGAAGATGGCAGAAGAAAGCCAGCAAAACGCTCTGGAAAGCCAGTCTTATTACGAAGGCATTGCTACAGCTCTTATGGAAATGTCCACAAGTATTAGGGAAATTGCAAACTCCGCTTCCAGGCAGGTAGAAAAAGTCCTGGAGGCTCTGGACTATATTCAGCAGATGAGTGAAACGGATGAAAAAGTTTCAATCCGAACTGCAAGCCAGCTTGAAGCCGTTGAAGAAACATCTCAGGCTATTGCTCAAATGAGAGCAGCTATTCAGAAAATTGCCGAGCGAACTCAGGAAACCGCTCAGCGATCGCAAGAAGCTCTCGAAACAGCTTATTCAGGACAGCAGACCATTGAACAGATGGTTGATAGAATGAGAGTAATAGCAGAAAGTGCTGAACGTGTTACGGAAATAGTAGAAGTTATTTCTGATATCGCAGACCAGACGAACCTCTTAGCGTTGAATGCTGCTATTGAGGCTGCTCGGGCTGGTGAACATGGTCGAGGATTTGCCGTTGTTGCTGAAGAGGTTCGGAAGTTGGCTGAACGAACCAGTGAGGCGGCACGAGAAATTGCAGTTCTTTCTAGAGAGAGTTATGAAAAGGTGCAGGAAGGAAGAGATCTTGCTTCGGCAAGCCAGCAGGTTCTACAAAACGTAGTGTCGGCTTCTGATAAGGCTAACGCTCTTACCCATGAAATTAATCTGGCGACTCAGGATCAGACGAGAGAAGTCGAAAGAATCGTTTTGGCAATGGATCGTTTGAGCGCTCTTGCTGAAGAAATAACAAATCTTACTAGCGATCAAATTGTTCGACGTGATAGAGTTGCCGAAATGGTTCAGGAGATCCAGCAACTTTCTCAAGATGTCGATGCTGCAACTAAGGAACAGGCAAGGGGTACAGATCAAGTGAGTCGAGAAATAGCAAAGGCTAATGAACGTGCGGCACGTATTGCCGAATTGACCACAAGACAGCAAGAGTTTGCTCAGAAATTAGAGGTGGTTATTAGACAGGTGGCAGAACTTACAAATACCAACGCTATCGGAGCTCAGAACTCTTTCGAACTGAACGAAAGACTCGTAAGTGTTATGAAGGAATTCTCTGAATTACTAGCCCAGTTTAAGGTTAACGGGGAGGAAATACTCAAAACATTTAGCGAGGAATAAAGATTAAATCTAAACTGACGGCTTACTGAGTAGGGTGTATCTGTGGTTATTAGGTAAGAGTGAGCCGAAAAATAAAGATCCAAAGGGAAGGAGTGCGTTATGGGCATATCAGAGATTGTAATAGATTTCTTGGAAGATGCTAAGGATCAACTTAGCCGTTTTGAAGGCTCACTCCTTAAGTTGGATCAGGAACCGGAGGATAAAACTGCTCTATCTACGCTATTTCGGGCAGCTCACAGTCTAAAGGGATCTTCTTACTACACAGGTTTTCAGCATCTTGGTAAATTCATCCATAAAGTAGAAAACTTGCTTGAGCCGATAGCAAAAGGTGAAGGAAAGCTGAGAAAACAGGCTATAGACGCATTGTTTTCAGTGTTGGATTTTGTAAAACAGAGTCTCCATAAGATTCAGAATGAAGGTGAAGATCTGCCGGTGCCGCATGAACTCGAGGTTAAGCTTGAAAAAGCTTTTTCCGAAGGTGAGCCGTTGCAATTTGACTTTATGCTCGCCGACGTTAAGCCTATTGAGGGGGAGGATTCAGATCCTGAACTATTCACAATATATATCGATACTCTTCATGAGCAGTTAAAGCTTATCTGTGAAATCACAGTTTCTTCGGGATCTATATCTAAAGATGAAGCAATTCAAGCTCTTGAAAGATCCTTTGTACGTCTTATAAATTCTAGCCGTTATATGGATTATGAAGTTCTTGTTAGGTTTTTTGAGGGTTGGCAAAGAACTTTAGTGGAATTGATACAAAAAAGCTCTTCATCAAGTGAATTAATTGATGTTTCGAGCCAGTGTGTGAATTACCTTGCTAAGATTTTGCCATCTCTTGATGCCCATTCTCTTATTGCAATTCTTCGGGGGGAAGGAGGCAAGCCGCTTGAAGCGGCGCGCCCTTTTACCGATCAAGAAGTAAAGGTCATCGACGAAGAGCTTGAGTCGGCTTTTGCACGCTGGATGGAAGACGTTTCACAAACGGGGGTTGAAGGATTTGAGGAGACTGTTGCTGATCATGAGCTAGAGAAACCTACTGCTGGGCATGAATTATTGGAAGAGATTTCCGAAGAAAGTGCTCCACCTGGGAAACTGTGGGAGGAAATTGTAGAAGAGGAAGAGGAGACCGTATTTCCTGTTTATCAGGAGGAGTTAGCTACTCCTGAGGAAATTCCAGTTCAACCTGTAGAAATGCTCCGGGTCGATCCTGCTAAAGTAGATCATCTTCTTAATGAAGTGGGAGAACTGGTTATAAGACGGTCACATTTTGTAACTCTAACGGCAGAGCTCAAGAAGATTGTTGATGAATGGGCTATGGCTGGTATTCTAGATACAGAAAGAAAAAAAGTCCTAACTGATCTTTGGCAACGATATCGTGATGCTGTGTCCAGTCTTGGACGTGTAACAGCGGATCTTCAAGATGCAGTCATGAAAATTCGTATGTTGCCTCTGATGCAACTTTTCCAGCGTTTTCCAAGAATAGTCAGAGATCATGCTTCTCAGTACGGTAAATCGGTGCGGATGGTGATCAAGGGTGGTGAAACAGAAGTAGATCGTCGCATTCTAGAACAGCTTTATGAACCGATGATTCATATTCTAAGGAACGCTGTTGCACATGGAATAGAATTGCCGGAAATTCGTAGAAATCTTGGTAAACATGAAGAAGGTACCATCACAATTAGCGCGTATTATCGAGGGCAGCATGTAATTATAGAAGTTACGGATGATGGAGCTGGGGTTCCCATAGATCGTCTTAAAAAAGTTCTTGTGGACAAAGGGTTTTTTAAGCCGGATGAAGTGAATAGAATGGATCCCGAAGATTTGCTCGATGCTATCTTCCTTCCGGGAATTTCGACGGCTATTGAGATTGATGAAACGGCAGGTAGAGGCATAGGTCTCGACGTGGTGCGTGATGAATGTAGAAAAATAAACGGTCATGTTTCTGTCAGATCGTGGTTGGGTCAGGGCACACAGTTTGTTATCCAGATTCCCCTAACTCTGGCAATTATTCCAGGTCTTCTCGTTAAAATTAGGGGTGATATTTATACACTTCCTCTTGCTTCTGTTGGGGAGATTTACGCCTTTGATGAGAGAAAAATCAAAAAAGTCCATAATGCCTATTTCTTGACCCTTGAAGATAGAACTGTGCCAATTATTTTTCCTGATTATATTTTCTCCAGAAAAGCTGACACTGGAGAGTTTATAAAGGGACATTACATTGTTTTGTTGCGAACCCCGGCAAAGGAAGCAGGTCTTGTTGTGGATCAATTTTTAGGTCAGCAGGAGGTTGTTATTAAACCTATAGAAGACGTTATGGATGTTATTCACGGTTATGCTGGAGCAACTATTCTTGGAGATGGGACTATATCTCTAATCATCGATGTTCCTGCAGTAATAGATTATATGGAGAAACTTTATAAATGATTCCTTTTTAATAGTATAGCCGGACGATTTTAAACTAATATGGTCAATTGTGCTGTAGGGATTTAAGCTTATGGCTGAAGAAAAAAGGTCAGATACCACTCAAAAGGGGCTCCGGGGAACTATTTCAAATGTTAGTATTTCTCAGCTCCTTCAAATGGTTTGCGTGGGGCAATCCCCTTTGATGATCAGGGCTTTGTGTGAAGGAAAAGAGGGTGTTTTCTACATTAAGGATGGCCAGGTTCTTCATGCCATTACGGACCAGAAGACGGGAGAAGATGCTTTTTTGGAAATAGCCTTGTGGGATGATGTTTTGTTTGAGATAGTTCCTTGCGTAGAAGATGTTCCCCAAACTATATTAAAGCCATGGGAATATCTTGCTCTGGAAGCTGCTCGAATAAAGGATGAGTATGAAAAGGAAAAACTTATACATGTGTTAATTGTTGATGATTCATCCTTTTTTGCACGACAGCTTAAGAGGATTATTGAGGAAGATCCCGAATTCGTGGTTGTAGGAGTGGCTAATAACGGTGAAGAAGCTATAGGATATATGGAAGATGAGATAGTGGATGTGGTTACTCTTGATGCTTTTATGCCAGTTATGCCAGGTGACACTACTTTGAAGCATCTTATGATTCGTTATAGTGTTCCTGTTGTGGTGGTAAGTGCCTTTTTGGAAGGGTCAACCGATATACTTTTTGATTTTATGCGTCTTGGAGCCGTAGATGTCTGTTCTAAGCCTCAAAATCGTGGTGAGGGACTTGAACAATACGGTCGCACCCTGCGTTCAATTCTTAAAAAAGCTTCAAAGGCAAAAACGGATCGTTTCAGAAGATGGAAGCCCGAATCGGAAAGTAGCGATGAAATTTTTAAGTTTAATGAAAAATATAATAAAAAACTTCTCATCATTGTTGGTGCTGAAGGCTCTCATATGGATTGGTTTAGATTGCCCCTATGGGATTTCCTGTCGGTCGGATATGTGGTCTGCTTTTCCAGTATGGATAAAGAATTCATTCCTGCGCTGGCCGAACTTGTGAGCAAATATAAAGGGTGTAATGTCAAGGTGTTTTCCGGAAAAGAGCAAGAAAGCATAGCTCTGAATAGGAAGGTTCTCAATTTTTTATACGCAAGGTCTAGGTGGAAGTTTGATGTGTCTGGGGCAGAAGAGTATAAGGTTCTGCCTGATGTTGTTTCTCAAGTCGATTGGCGGGAAGGTGTTGAGACAGCTATTCTAGATATTGTGGATTTGTTGCATGAACGTTTAGATATAGGTATTCTGTGCCTATCTGGTGGTGATGCTTTTTCTGATGCATGGCTTGATTCCATGGCTGAACGTAAGGTAAAGTGGCTTCTACCTCCCGAAGACGTTTTGCTATTTCCTGATATGGTTGAGTCAGTACTGAAAAAATTTGAGCACTTGAACAATGATAAGTGTAACGTTTGCATTGTTCGAGGCGAATATACATATTTAGGCTCAGCTTGGAAAGAAGAGTAGCGTTGATTATAAACGTGTATAAACAGTTTTTGTTCAGGCAGACTCAATGGGAGAAAATCCATGAAAATATTAATTACCGGTGGGCTTGGGTTTGTAGGGACACAGGCGGCTAAATATTTTCTTTCAAAAGGCCATAGTGTGACTCTAGTTGATCATTCCCCTTCACCGAAACCCTATACTCCCAAAGAAGCTGATTATGTATTTGGCGATACAACTGAGAAAGGATCATGGCAAAATGCAGTGGCTGAGCACGATGTGATAATAAATCTTGCTGGAACTTCCATTTTTCAGAGATGGAATGAGTCTGTTAAAAGAAAAATTTACGATTCTAGAATTAAAACTACTGAAAACGTCGTGGAAGCACTTCGAAGTGGTGCAGTTCTTCTCAGTACTTCGGCTGTAGGATATTACGGGGATGGGGGTGAGAAAATACTTAGAGAGTACGATCCCCCTGGTAATGATTTTCTGGCTAGAGTCTGCATAGATTGGGAAAAAGCGGCGTTACGCGCTACCGAAAAGGAAGTGCGTGTGATAGTAATGCGTTTTGGAATTATTATGGGGAAAACTGGTGGAGCTCTTGGTGAGATGCTCAAAGCCTTTCGTCGAGGATTGGGTGGACCTTTAGGAAGTGGTAATCAGTGGTTTTCCTGGATTCATATGAAGGATCTTCTGCGGGCTATGGAATTTACAGCTGAAAAGTCGTCTCTTGATGGGGTCTTCAATTTTTGCACTCCTAACCCTGTGAGAAATAAAGAATTAGCTAGTGTTTTGGGAAAACTCCTTGGCAAGCCGGCTTTTTTCAGAACCCCTGGTTTCATCCTGAGAATAGTGCTTGGAGAATTCGGGAAAACGCTTTTGATGAGTCAAAGAGTAATTCCAGAACGTTTGCTTAATGCTGGTTTTAAGTTTTTGTATCCCGACATTTATAGCGCTTTGTCGGCAGTTCTTTTTGAAGAAAACTAAGCCACTTTTTTATATGAGGTGGATAAATGCAGAAAAATACTTTGAAGTTCATTCTCGATGCAATTCTTTTTATTAGTTTAACGTCAACCGCTGTAGTGGGACTTTTGCTCGCCTTTGTAATACCTGGTGGTGGTAACGTGCCTCATGAGGAAAAATTCTTTTTGGGACTTCATCGACACACCTGGGGGGATATTCATTTGACGCTCGCTCTCATTTTCCTTGGTGTTTTGGTTGTGCATATAATTCTCAACTGGTCATGGATTGTAGGAAGTGCACAAAAATATTTTGGTGAGCGATGGAAGAAGTTTTTGTGGTCTCTCTGTGGAGCTTGGTTTGTGGTGTTGGTGATTGCAAGAATTGTTGCCAAATAAACGACAAAGCATTTTGGGAATTAATTGCTGGTTCTCTTAGTGTAAATATGGAAGTTTTGACCTTTGATGGTGATGTAGTAGCATTCAGCGCTTTCATCCCAACTAATGTTGTTGGCAATTTCATAGTAGGCTATTTTTCCAAACCGAGCTTTTAAATTCTTACGAGTAGCAAGACAATAAAGCGATGATTCGGCTTCGAGCCAAAGTGTTTCCGGCTTTAATGGTTCTTTTCTTCCGTCTGTAAGTTCAATATCTATTGATTCAATTCCCCCTTCAGCGTTCTTCGAAATATAAACGTATTTGATCCAGAGAGGCGCATCTTCTACATCCACTGGGTGAATTTCCCCCTCACATCGAATATAGTAACGCCCCTCTCTTTCAAAAAGTGATGCACTGAGGATTTTTAATAAATCACGATCCAGCACGGGATTGCCTTCACAAAACCAATCCCCGTTTTTGTCGATAACATAGTGATAGACATGCTTCTGGTATCTTGGAATTAATGGATCTTTGTTTACTGCTGACATGGCTACCCCCTTATTTTAAGCATAGCTCTTCGGGAGTGAATGCCACAACCCAGTCAATGGATGGTGCATTGGAAAGAAGCATCACCAGCCGATCCACGCCCATAGCTATGCCTGCCGATGGAGGCATTGAGTCCATAATATCTAGAAAGTAAGATGGAATAGGGAGTCGAGCATGATTTATTGTTGCCCGATTTTTGTATGTCAAGGCATCTTCAAAGCGCCTTTCAAGAACATTTCTTTCGGTTATTTCTGTGTTGCCGTTGGCGAGTTCAATACCACCCCAGTAAACTTCAAAACGTTCGCAAATTGTGTCACAACACTTGGCAAGAGCCGCCTCTGAAGGTGGATAATCTTTAATGATACATGGAGCTGAAAAATTGGAAAGATATGGTTCAATTTGCTCCACGATTGCTAAAGAAAAAGCTTCCGAATTTGGGTGTGTAAAAGGATTCCAGCCAACTTTTTGTTCGAAGAGTTCTTTCACCGTGAATACATGCCATTCCTGTGAGTAGCTTAGCCATCGGTCTCCGTATGGAAAAGGATCAGGAAGGGAAAGCCTCAGTCCTAGAAATTTTATGAGTTTTCTACAGTCGTCCATGAGCCCTTCGTAAGAACAGCCCCGTCGGTACCACTCAAGCATCGTAAATTCAGGAAGATGCTTTTTGCCACGTTCACCCTTTCTGAAAACTTTTGTGATCTGATAGATCTTTTCATAGCCTTTTGCCAAAAGCATCTTCATTTGAAGTTCGGGGCTTGTGATGAGAAACCATTCTTCAGATCGAAAAGGATCTATATGATATTCCGGCGTAACAGCAGGAACTCTGATAGGAGTTTCCACCTCAAGGAAACCTTCAGCGTCGAAAAACTCCCTTATCGTCCTGATGATATCTCTACGTAGCTCAAGATAGAATCTTTTGTTAGCCTTAGTCTGATGACGAACGGTGGCCTGATTCATGGTTTTATAAACCAGAAAAGTAGGGGCAATCCCTCTTCGGCGGGCCCCCTACTTTAAATCTCAAGCTCGCTCAACATAGGCTCCTGTTCTTGTGTCTATTTTCAATATATCGCCCTCTTCAATAAAAAGCGGCACCTGAAGTTCGTATCCAGTTTCTAAAACTACAGGTTTTGTAGCTCCAGAAGCCGTATCCCCTTTCACACCCGGCTCAGCTTTAATCACTCTGAGATTTACAAAATTAGGGAGAGTTATGCCGATAGGTTTTTCCTTAAAAAATAGCATGTTTACTTTAAGGTTTTCCGTTAAGTAATTTACGACATCCCCGAGTTGATCTGCTGACATTTCAACCTGTTCGTAAGTTGATGTAACCATGAAATGGTATTGTTTTCCTTCTTTGTAAAGGTATTCCGCTTCCTTTTCTTCAATATCAGCTTCCACGAAGCGATCTCCCGATCGGTATGTACGATC
>Ga0197142_1003720_pt1 | contig 12641 bp, 12 predicted proteins | sample GBS60_MetaG_FD_148614 | JGI IMG/M metagenome (GOLD analysis project Ga0197142, IMG submission 148614) | Sediment microbial communities from Great Boiling Springs, Gerlach, Nevada, United States - GBS 60_MetaG | ecosystem: Environmental > Aquatic > Thermal springs > Hot (42-90C) > Sediment... | reverse complement strand
GGGCACTTGCTGGCACCGTTCGTTGCGCCATTGGTATGCGCCGACGTGGTCTGTTCAAGAGATTGATTCGACATGTAAGTAGTCCTCCTGTATCATTTGTTTGTTTAGAAATAAATTCAGCATCTGAAAGAACGCCACTGCCGCATCCGAACCTATCACCAGAGCCACGGCCGTGCAGAGAAGGGTATGGTGATAGTTTGATAATAGTAATGGTTACTAATTATTTGAAGATAACCGAAAATCTGCATTGATGCAAGCGGGAACGAAAATTTTTTTGCGCTGGGCAGGCTAACTGGAAATGCAGCGGCTATCGGCGGACTTCACGCTGGAGCTTACCGTTTTTGTCGTAGAACAAATGGCGCACCACGCTACCCTTCTCGAAGAATCGTTCTTCTTTCAGGACCTCGCGCTGACGCTCATCCAAAGCGAAAGTTGTTTCTTTAATGCGGTTGCCAAACTTATCGTAATCGGTGCGAATGATGGAAGTGGATTTGCCTTTTTCGTCGATAACCTTACGCAGAACAGGTGCGCCATACTCATTGTAAGTTTCATCAATGATAGGGCGGCTAAGGGCATCGTAGCGCACCTCACGGCGGCGGTTCCCAGCCTCGTCGTAGAAGGTTTCAAGAATGGCGACCCCGTAGGAATCTTCGCTTAAGACGCCCTTGGCATTAAAGAAGCGCTGCTCAATTGGCTGACCCTGCGCATTGTAGGTATAGCGGCGAGTGTATTTGAGCTGCTCATATTCGTCGAAATCTGAAGTCTCAATGACGCGACCGAAGCCATCATACTTGAAAGTCTGCTTTTCAATCAGCTTACCATCGCTGCCATAGACTGCATGGGCAACACGATGACCAGCATCGTAAGTAAATTCATTTCGTCGTAGCATCTTCATAGAGGCATCGTAGTAGGTATCGGACTGCAGGTAGCCGTCGCGAGTGTAGGTAAAGCGTTGAAGGGCATACTCGGCGGTGTTGTTTTGCAAGTTGTTTTTAGCATCGCGAAAGGCACGCTCCACTAAGCGACCCGCATCGTCATATGTCAGCGTGATTTTCATGCTCAGCGTGCCGCGCCCATCATAGAGCTGTTCTTCGACCAGGCGCGACTTTTTATAGATATACTTAGTTTGCGACGTGCGTCGGTGTTCGGCATCGAAGGTGGTTTTTTCAATAAGTTGATGCTGTGCATTGTAGCGAAATTGAAGTTCTGGCGCACCCAGTGCATTGAACGAAGCCGAGACTTTGCCGCGCTCAAGATAAGCAACGCCAAGCAAGTCCGTGCCTGAAGCGTTGTAGGCAAAGCGGTAGCATGCATCAAGATACGGCACATCTTTTTCAGAGACGGCAAAGCGACCCACGAAGAGCTTTTTCTCATCTGGCAATGCCTGCCGGTAGTAGCGAATGTTTTGTGCATGAGCCAAATGAAACGGCACGTTGAGTGCCAGCAGCAAAATGATGAGCGATTTTATCATATCGTCTATCCTCTGGGATGAAATGTTTTATGCACTTCTTTGAGAAAGGTGCGGTCAATGTGTGTATAAATTTGTGTGGCTTTGATGCTACTGTGTCCAAGCATTTCTTGAACAGCTCGAAGGTCGGCGCCGCCTTCAAGCAAGTGTGTCGCAAAACTGTGCCGTAGCGTATGCGGTGAAACGGGCTTGGTGATGGCAGCGACCGCAGCATAGTGACGAATGAGGTTGTAAATCGCCATGCGCGTCAGTGCCCTGCCACGATGATTAAGAAAAAGCGCATCAGCAGAAAATTGATTCATGAGCCTGACACGGCACTCCACACGATATTTTTCAACCCACTCTATGGCAGAGCGTCCAACAGGCACCAAACGCTCCTTCGAGCCCTTCCCAAAAACACGAATAAACCCAGCCTCAAAAAAAAGATTTTGCTGTTTCAATGTAGCAGTTTCACTGACGCGCAAGCCACAAGCATACATCAGCTCGAGAAGAGCTTTATCGCGCAACGCATATTTTGAAGTGCCGTTGTGCTGCAAAGGCGCATCGAGCAGACGAAACACCTCTTCTTGAGACAGCACAGTCGGCAAGTATCGCGCAGGCTTGGGCAGCGAAAGGTCGTCAGCAGGATTGGTGTCTAATTCTTTTTCAGCAACTAAAAAGCGATGCAGACTGCGAATGGCAGAGATATTGCGCGCAATGGAAGTGGATTCCAAGCCAAGCTCACTAAGCAGTCGGACGAACGCCTGTAAATCCGCAAGTGAGACACTGCGCAGTGAGGCGTGGCGTTCAGCAACAAAAGCAAGGTAGCGAAGAAGGTCGTTGCGGTATGCCTCTTTAGTGTTTTCGGTGAGATTGCGCTCAAGCGTAAGGTGATGGAAAAAATCGCGTAGATACAGGGAAAAGGGCGGTTTGAGTTGAACCTCGGACATCTGAACCAGTGGCTAAAGTTTTTAATTTACGCTTAAACTGAGATTTGTCATACAGGCGAAAAAAATCGGTTTTTCCGACCATTGAAAAAAACTAATTTCATGGCAAGAAAACAGTGAGTAAAGCGCGCTTTACTCGGAAGTCAAGAGAAATCAAGAAATCAACAAGGAGAAGCGAACCATGTTGAAACTATTTGCAGAAACCGGTGCAAAAGGTAAAGCGGCTAAGAAAGCAGTCGATGATGGCATGGTAACGGTTACGGTAGATGGTCGCTCGGGAAAAGTGTTGTGTGGAACTTCGTTACTGTTTGGGGCATGGTCGGCAGGAGTGATGTTGGTCTCGGCGTGTTATGGACATGCGCTATGCGCAGGCTGTGTGGTCGCAGTTGAAGAAGGTGCAGAGCATCTTTCGCCGATGACGAAAACCGAGCGCGAAGCCATCAAGGCACATGGATTTCCAGAGCAGGACGAAAATGGGTATCCCTTGCGTTTGGCGTGTCAGACCAAAGTGTTCGGCGATGTCAAAGCCTATGCTTATACCAAAAAGGGTAGCGCTGAAATCATAAGGCACTAAGCCAGCACTGGTGAGAGCGGAAAAAGATGGCGAAAAATTTTTTCGGTGGCGCCCAGCCGCGAATAGACATGGGTGCGACAGAGATGCCCGCAAGTATGCGCCAAATTTTCATCGGTGAAAAAAGCCTGCAGCGACAAAAAAAGCTCGCTCTCTGTGCGCACAACTTTCGCCGCACCGATTGCCGCAAGCTCCTGCGCCTCACGTGACTTATGAATGCGATGACCATACACCAGCGGAATGCCATACACCGCCGCTTCCAGAACATTGTGAACATTCGTGCCAAAACCGCCACCGATATAAGCTACATCGGCAAGAGAGTAAAGCTCGGCTAGGTAACCAATCTGGTCGACAACCAAGACCTTGTCGCCAGAAAATGCCGCAGAAAGTGACGACAGGCGCTCGAAGCTCAAAGCGGCGCTGGATAAGTGCTGCTGCACGTGCTCAAGAGTTTCGGTATCGACTTCATGCGGCACAAGAATCAGCGAAAGATGAGAAAATTGCGCGCGTAAGCGCTTGAAAGCCGGTATCAACAGCGCAAGGTCAGACGCCCACACACTGCCAGCCACAAGCACTTTTTTGCCTGCTAAGCATGGCGGCAAATGCTTCACCTTGTCTGTGGATTGGCTGCGGAGCAACACTTGGTCGTAGCGTGTGTCGCCAGCAACTTCCACGTTTTTCAAGCCAAAGGCGGTCTCAAAATTTTTCTTGTCATCTTCTGTGACGGTGAAAATTTTATCGAAGAGCGAAAACACCTGTTGATAAAAACTTCGCAAGATAGGTTTCAAGTAAGCGCTATCGCGGCGCAGCGTTGCATTTGCCAAAATCAGCTCGACGCCGTATTCACGAGCCGTGAAGAGATGATTGAACCAAAAATCATAGCGCATCAGAAGCAGAAACGAGGGACGCAGAAGCTCAAGAAAGCGGGCGGCATTGTGTTCGGTGTCTTCAGGCAAGTAGCAGACAAGGTCGGCATCAGGATAATTTTTGCGCGCTTCATATCCAGACACGGATAGAAAAGAGACGAACATGCGTGCATTTGATGAGGCGCGCAGTTTTTGAATAATCGGGCGCGCTTGTTCAAACTCGCCAACCGATGCGGCATGAATCCACACACGCAGGGCGCCATCGTTAGGCACATGTTGCAAGGCTTGCTCAATGCGCTCAAAAAGACGCTGGCGACCTTGAAGTGTGGCTCTGATTTTGGGCGAAAACAAAGCCGCAATTCTTGCACCAAGTTGCAACAGCGGAAAGAGCAGCAAGTAAAGCACACGCCAAAATTGGAGCATAGAAAGTTAGCATTTTAGCCGTGTCTGTATGGGAAAGCTCGAGCGATGCATAAAGCAAAACAATTTCACGCAATCATCAAACTGCAAACTCACAAACGGGGCAGTAGCTTGCGTGCAGCATGAGCCATCAACCCTGCTTCGAGGTTACTTTTTAACAAGTTCGCTGGCGCGTTCAGCCGCTTTGACAACCGCTTTAATCAAGGTAACGCGCAGCCCGCCATCTTCCAGTTCCAAAAGCCCATCAATGGTGCAGCCCGCAGGTGTGGTAACGCTATCTTTGAGCAGAGCAGGATGCTGCTTGGTTTCAAGGGCGAGTTTTGCCGCACCGAGCATGGTTTGGGAAACCAGCAAGGTGGAAATCTCACGTGGAATACCGAGCTTGACGCCTGCTTCGGCCAGCGCTTCAATGACGACGAAGATGTAAGCTGGACCGCTTGCCGAGAGCGCCGTGACGCCATCAAACAAGGCTTCATCGAGCTCGACGACTTCACCGACGGCGCGGAAAATTTCCATTGCCAAATCCAGATGTTGTGGCATGGCGAACTTGCCTTTGCAAAGTGCAGTCATTGCGGCGTTGATAACGGCAGGCGTATTAGGCATGGCACGTATGACGGGAATGGGTTTGCCCAATCGTTCTTCGATGTAACTGGTTGTCACTGAAGCGGCAACACTGATGATGAGCTGTGAAGGCTGCAAGATGTCGCAAATGTCTGCGCAAACGGTCTCCACATTTTGAGGCTTGACGGCAAGCAGAATCACATCAGAGCGCTCGGCCAAGGCACGGTTGGGGAAAATCGGCTCAATGCCCAGCTTGGCTCTGACACGTGCGGCGGAACTTTCGTGCTTGACGCTGCACAAAAGCGAATGGCGCTGAATCACGCCACGGTTAAGCAACCCCAGTGCAATCGCTTCGCCAAGTTTGCCTGCTCCAATAATGCCTAAAGTTTTGCCTGCAAACATCACTTGAAGTTAGGTTTGATGAATAACACAGTGCTTACAAAACGGGTTTGGCGGAAGCCGTGATTACCAATCCTTTTCAGGTTTAGCAGAGGCATTGGATTTTTTCATCTGGTATTTTTTAAGCATCTCTTTTTCATTTTTCTTCAGGGCGTTAAGAATCTGCTCAGCTTCTTCGGGCGTGAAATTTTGAGGCTTTGGCGGACTTTTTTCCTCCGATGGCGACTTAGGGTTAGAGTTGTCTTTCGGCGGCTCTTCATTTTTTTTCTCGCCCTGCTCCGATTCTGGCGGTGGCTGATTTTGATTCTGTGGTTGGTCGGAGCGTTTCGGGTCGTTAGGGTTATCTTTTGGTGAATCTTTGTCGCGCTGATTTTGCTGGCGCTGCTGCTGCTGTTGTTGCTCACGCTGCAAGAGGGAGCGAGTAAATTCATAATTTTCTTTGGCGTCTCTATCGCGCGGGTTGAGTGCCAGCGCTTGCTTGTAGGCATTGAGCGCTTGCTGATAGAACTTCATGCGCTCTTCGACGGGAGCATCTTTGCCACGCTTGACGAGAGCATTCCCGATGTTATAGTGTGCATCGGCGCGCAGGTCAGGGCTGAGAGCCGGATTTTGCGCAAGCGACTCAAACTGCTTGATGGCAGCGTCATACTCTTTTTTCTTAAAATCGGCACTGGCGCTATTGAAAAGCGCCTCTTTCTTCTCTTCAAGGGTGGGTTTCTCGGAAAGAACTTTCTCGTAGTGCCGTTTGGCTTCATCATATTCGCCACGATTGAAGGCGCGATTACCACGCTCAATATCCAAGAACTGTGCCTGTGCAGAGCGGTAGAGCAGCATCGCCACGGCTAATGCAAACAATAGACCCTTCATCAATAGACCTTTCATGCTTTGCCCTCCTTCACACGGCGCCGTTCGCCGATAAGCGATTCTAACACCAAAAGCGAAAGGGCAACGATGAGAAAAATCTGAAATCGGTCGTCGTAGTCGACAAATTCTCTTGAAGAGAGCTCTTCTTTTTTGAGCGTGTTGAGTTCAGAAATCAAGGGTTCTAAGCCAGCAGTTTGTGCATCAATGCGATAAAAGTTCCCGCTGGTTTTATCGGCAAGTAGACGCAGATGTTCAGGAGTAAAGACAGTGGTTACCACACCATCTTTACTGCGTTTGAAATCAATGCGCTGACCCTGTGCATTGTAGATGGGAATCGGAGCAGGCTGGTCAGACCCAATGCCAATAGAGTAGATGCGGATACGCTCGGCTTGGGCTTGCTCGAGCGCCTGGTCAAGATTGCCTTCAAAATCTTCGCCATCGCTAAAGAGTAGCACCACTCGGTTGCGGGATTGATTGCGTTCGCTGGCACTCGCCCCAACTTCAATGCCTTGAAACGCGCGCACCGATTCAGAGAGCGCCGCATAGAAATTTGTGCCCTGCAATTCAATCGCATCTGTGGAAACCACATCTAAAAATAGCTTGAGCGCATTCTTATCCGTAGTGAGCGGACACTGCAGAAAGGCTTCGCCAGCAAAGACAACAAGCCCAATTCTATCTTGACCGAGTTTATCAATCAAACGGGCGATTTCATACTTGGCTTTTTGCAAACGATTCGGCTTAATGTCTTCGGCAAGCATGCTGTTTGAGACATCGAGCGCAATCACAATATCAATGCCTTTCTTTTTGACTTCTTTGAGGCGCGTGCCGATTTGCGGTGCCGCAAATGCCACAAGCAATGAAGCGATGGCAATCCATGTAAAAATGGCTTTCCAGACAAGTTTGGCGCGACTGCGCGAAGCGGCAAGGCGATGAAGTGTATTGAGATTGCCTATCTTGCCAAGAGCCGTAAAGCGCGCCCAAAGCCCATAGACAAAAAGCAAGGTAAGCGGGATAAGCGCCCACAACCATATCAGATGTTCAGGATAACCAAAACGCATGTTGTGTGATGGTAAAGTGCAAATATACACTGCGTAATGCGCTTAGGTGCAAAAGCGGCACAAAAAATTCGACTTTTGTCAAGACCAAATGCGCCAGTATCTTCGCCAACTTTTCTACGCAAAATATGTATGCAAAAAAATTGAGTTTGCCTCGTTGCGAAGTATATTTTCTAACACCCTGCATAACAAATATGCGAAACTCCAGAAACGCTCTCATCATTTTTTCTACATGTATCATCATCATGGCAAGTATGACAAGCAAAGTCATGGCGCAAGCAAATCCAAAGGACGTGGAAAGTGTCGATGCCATTTTGGCGCGCTGTATGAGGTAATTTCAGGGGAAGCTGGCAAAGCAAGAAATTGGGAGCGATTCCGTTCGCTCTTCGTGGCGGGCGCACGTCTAATGCCCATTATGCGGCTATCATCTGGTAAAGATACCTTGCGTGTCATGACGCCAGAAGATTACATTGAAATCGGCAAAAAGCGGTTTGCTGAAAAAGGTTTTTTTGAAAAGGAAATCGCACGGCGCACCGAGCGTTATGGAAATCTGGTGCATGTTTTCAGCACATATGAAGCCCGAGAGCGTGCAAGCGATGATAAACCTTTTGTTCGTGGCATCAACAGCATTCAACTGCTGTATGATAGTACGCGCTGGTTTGTGGTCTCGGTAATGTGGCAAGCCGAAACAGCAGAGTTTCCATTGCCTGAAAAATATCTGAAAACTGCGCCTTAGCTTGGGTATCGTTGTGCAAAAATTGAAAAGACAATATGAGTTTTTAGCATCAACTGCTATCATGATTGTATCAAATCAAATCTATAAGCAATGAGTCGTCTTGCGGTAAATCGAAAGTTCGAGCTGGTCGCTGATTACAAGCCAGCTGGTGACCAGCCCAAAGCAATTGAAGAACTCACGGAAGGCGTGTTGCGGGGCGACAGGTATCAGACGCTGCTGGGGGTAACCGGTTCAGGGAAAACCTTCACCATTTCAAATGTGATTGCCAATGTCAATAAGCCCACGCTGGTCATTTCGCACAACAAAACGCTGGCGGCGCAACTGTATGGAGAATTCAAGCAGTTTTTCCCAAACAATGCCGTAGAGTATTTCATCAGCTACTACGACTTCTATCAGCCCGAGGCATACATTCCAGCCAGCGACAAATACATTGCCAAAGATTTCCGCATCAATGATGAAATTGATAGGCTGAGGTTGCGGGCAACCAGCGCCTTGCTCTCTGGGCGCAGAGATGTCATCGTCGTCAGTTCGGTCAGTTGCATCTACGGGTTAGGGTCGCCTGAAGAGTGGGCAGGGCAAGTCATCATGTTGGAAAAGGGAATGGTGCGCACACGCAAGAGTCTTTTGCAAGAACTGGTATCGATTCACTACACACGCAACGACAGTGAATTTACGCGTGGCAAATTTCGCGTGCGTGGCGATAGCATCGATATTGTGCCCGCTTATGAAGATTATGGCGTAAGGGTAGAATTTTTTGATGATGAAATTGAGAATCTCTACTTGCTCGATATCAAAACAGGCAATGTGATAGAGTCCGTTGAGAGCATCACGATTTACCCAGCCAAGCAGTTTGTTACGATGGAAGAAAACTTGCATCGAGCAATGCGAGACATTCAGAAGGAACTGGCATGGCGACTGAATGTGCTGCGAGAAGAGGGCAAGTATGTGGAAGCCCAACGCTTGGAGGAGCGCACCAAATACGACCTTGAAATGATGCGGGAACTCGGATACTGCTCTGGTATTGAAAACTATTCGCGTCATCTTTCCGGGCGCAAAGAAGGCGAGCGACCCTATTGCCTATTTGATTATTTCCCGAAAGATTTTTTAGTCATCATTGATGAGTCGCATGTAACCATTCCGCAAATTCGCGCCATGTATTCGGGCGACAGGCAGCGCAAAATGGTGCTCGTCGAGCATGGCTTTCGCTTGCCATCGGCGCTCGATAACCGCCCATTGAAGTTCGAAGAATTCGAAGCGCTCTGTCCGCAAACCATCTTTGTGAGCGCAACGCCCGCCGAGTATGAACTGCGCCAGTCAGGCGGCGTGGTCGTCGAGCAAATTATTCGTCCAACAGGTTTATTAGACCCAGAGATTGAGGTGCGTCCTGTTGCGCATCAAATTGATGATTTGCTTGAAGAGATTCGCAGGCGCGCGCAAGAGGGCGAAAAAGTATTGGTGCTCACGCTCACCAAGCGCATGTCGGAAGATTTGCAAGATTACTTGGATAAAGTTGGGGTGCGCTGTCAGTATTTGCATTCAGAGGTCAAGGCTTTAGACCGTGTGCAAATTCTGCGCGACCTTCGCACCAATGAGTTTGATGTGCTCATTGGGGTCAATCTGTTGCGTGAAGGGCTGGATTTGCCCGAAGTCTCGCTGGTTGCCATTCTGGATGCCGATAAGGAAGGATTTTTACGCGATAAAAAATCGCTGTTTCAAATTGCAGGGCGAGCGGCACGCAACGCCAACGGGAAGGTCATTCTCTACGCCGATAAAATCACGGCATCGATGCGCGAAGTCATTGAGGAAACAAATCGCCGCCGCACGCTACAACAAGCCTACAATGAAGCAAATGGCATTACACCCAAAACCATCAAAAAGTCACTTGAACAGGTCATTACCACGACCAGTGTGGCGGATGCAAACCGTAAGCTACAAAAAGAGCGCTTAGGCGTTCAGAGTTTCAATCCTGAAAATGTGCTCATGGAAGTGATGAGTAAAATGACCAAAGAAGAAAAGCTCAAGATGCTGGCGGATATGTATGCCGAAATGTATGACGCCGCAGAAAAAACAGACTATGAAAGAGCCGCGTATCTGCGCGATGAAATTGCGCGTCTGGAAGCGACCTTAGACCTACGCAAATGATTTATGCCGTCATTCCGTGCTACAATGCGGCACGAACTTTACCCACGCTGCTGCACGCACTCTCGAGCATCATCCCAAGCGAACGCATCATCTGCGTCAATGATGGCTCAAAGGATGAGACCATGAGCGTGCTATCGGCTTACGCAGTGCATGCGGCAGTGCATGAGCACAACAAAGGCAAAGGCGCAGCCCTCAAAACAGGGTTGCACAATGCCTTGACAAAAGGTGCTTCGGCAGTGCTGACGCTGGATAGCGATTTGCAGCACAATCCTCATGATGCGCCCAAGCTCATTGAAGCTATTGCGACATTCGATATGGTCATTGGCTCACGTCGAAGTGCGGCGCAGTTCCGAAAATCTGCAATGCCACTGGCGCGGCAGTTCTCAAATCGTATTACCTCGGGCATGCTATCCTATTTGCTCGGGCAAGACATCTTGGATTCACAATGCGGCTACCGAATTATTCGAGCCGAGTGTCTGAAAGCCGTGCTGCCGCTGTGCAAGGAAACAGGTTACATGTTCGAGACAGAATTTCTCATTCATGCCGCAAAGCTCGGCTTCAAAATAGGCTTTGTGGAGATAGAGACAATTTACAGAGGAGAAAAAAGCTACATGCGCTACGCGACCGAGACAAAAAACTTCCTAAAACTGCTTTGGCGAGAAATACGCTTTTCAGCACCTGCCAGAAAAAGCCGCTCTTGAGGCGCGCTGGCGTAATAGGTGCTGGCGGTGCAAACGCACCGTGCGCATAAACCAACCTAACGCTATCTCAAACCAAGCTGACGCATTTTGGCATCGAGCTGGGCAAGCATTTTTTTGGGCGCTCGGAAACGGACTTCAATGTATTCGCCATCGTAATTTTTCTCGAGCACTTCGGCTTTGTCGTGCAGCAAGCTGATGAATTTGTAGTCAGAGATATGCACACGCGCCGTGCGCTCTTGGAATTCAGAGTCTAACACGCTGGCAAGCATCTGCTTGAGCTGCTCAATCCCAATGCCGCGTTCGGCTGAAGTAAAGACCAAATTAGGATACCGCTCTTTGACGGCGGCAAAATCAAAGAAGTTGGGCAGCAAGTCAATTTTGTTGAAGACGGTGATGGTTACTTTGCTTGAGACATTAAGTTCTGAAAGCGTGTGCTGCACAACTTGGATTTGCTCTTCATAGTTGGGATGAGCGCTATCGACAACATGCAAGAGAATATCGGCATCACGGACTTCTTGCAAAGTGGATTTGAAGCTCTCGACCAACTTATGCGGCAATTTGCGAATAAAGCCAACGGTATCTGAAATCAACGCGTGCTTATTGCGCTGAAGGGTCAATTGGCGCGTCGTGGTATCGAGCGTCGCAAAAAGTTGGTTTTCACCTTTCAGATGCGCGCTGGGACAGAGCGCGTTCATCAAGGTTGTCTTGCCAGCGTTGGTGTAGCCCACAAGCGCAATACGAATCGTGTTTTCACGCCACTTGGTTTGAATGTGGTGTTGCTTATCAAACTCACTAAGTTTGCGTTTGAGTGTGGCGATGCGCTGCCAAACCAAACGCCGGTCGGTTTCAATTTGTGTTTCGCCGGGACCTTTTGTGCCAATTCCGCCTTTTTGCTTGGAGAGGTGAGTCCACTGGCGCGTCAGGCGCGGCAGAAAATACTCTAACTGCGCAAGCTCGACTTGCAGCTTCGCCTGCGCCGACTTGGCATGCACGGCAAAAATCTGCAAGATGAGCGCCGTGCGGTCAATAATTTTGCACTCTAAAGTTCTTTCCAAGTTGCGCACTTGCACCGGCGAAAGGTCTTCGTCGAAGATGACAACATCCACGCCCTTTGCTTTGACAAAGGTTGCCAGCTCATTGACCTTGCCTTTGCCAACATAAAAAGCAGGGTCAAGCTGGGTGCGTTCTTGGATAAACTTATGCAGAACGATGGCGCCGGCAGTATCGGCAAGTTGTTCTAATTCGCTGAGGTAATCTTGCACTTGAGATTTGAGCACTTCGGGTGGGCGGCTGACGCCAACTAACACGGCTTTTTCGCGAGAGACTTGTGTATCCAATACTGAGCAGGTTTAGTTACAGAAATTTTGCATAGTGTTCGGCGCTTGAATTTAAGAAAAAACTTTTTGTATGCAACAGCCGCACACCGTGCGTTACGACGTCATTTTCTCAATGATGCAAACGGCATGTGCTGTGGCGCCTTCACCTTTGCCGACAAACCCTAACCCTTCGCTGGTTGTGGCTTTAATCGAAACGCAATCCAGCTCGAGATGAAGGCAGCGAGCGATATTTTTGCGCATCTGTGGAATGAACGGAGCAATTTTCGGCTTTTCCAAAAGCAGCATGGCATCGACATTGACTGGCTTGTAATTTTGCCGTTCCAAAAGCTGGCGCACTTTTTTGAGCAAGGTTTGGCTATCAATATCTTTGAATGCTGGGTCGCTGTTTGGAAAATGCTTGCCAATATCGCCGAGCGCCGCGGCGCCTAAGAGGGCATCGCAAATGGCATGCAGCAACACATCGGCATCGCTGTGTCCGTCAAGCCCTTTGTCGTAAGGAATTTCTACACCGCCGATGATGAGCTTGCGCCCAGCAACAAGCGGATGAATGTCAATGCCAATGCCTATTCGCATCATGAGTGTAGTGAAATTTGAG
>Ga0197142_1003719_pt1 | contig 12642 bp, 8 predicted proteins | sample GBS60_MetaG_FD_148614 | JGI IMG/M metagenome (GOLD analysis project Ga0197142, IMG submission 148614) | Sediment microbial communities from Great Boiling Springs, Gerlach, Nevada, United States - GBS 60_MetaG | ecosystem: Environmental > Aquatic > Thermal springs > Hot (42-90C) > Sediment... | reverse complement strand
CGGCGCCGCAGTTGTGCCAAGGCAAATGGTGCACATACAAGGAGCAACGGGAGCAGAGTGGCACTGCACAGGGAGGGAGGCCGATGGTCAGGTCCGGCAAATTGCTCATGAGCTTGTGGGTAGGAATGGCTTTGGGGCTGGGCATACCTGGCCTCGTGTATTTCCTCTGGCGAGCACTGGATAGCTCTATGGTATCTTCCCCTTTAGAAGGCAGTAACCCCGAGACACACCGTCTGGTTGCAGATTCATCCCTGTCACCCCACGAGGGCGAATCCGAAGAGGCGACGATGACGGATCCCGCACCCCCAGCACGCAAGCCGATCCCCGCCCCGGAACTGGAAGGGGGAGTAGCCTGGCTCAATACCGCTGGTCCGTTATCTTTGAAAAAAGACCTTAAAGGGAAAATCGTGCTCTTGGATTTCTGGACCCTCTGCTGCATCAATTGCATGCACATCTTGCCGGACCTGGCCCGGTTGGAGAAGAAATACGCCAACCAACTCGTCGTCATCGGAGTCCACTCCCCGAAGTTCGAGAACGAGAAAGACACTCATAGCATCCGCAAGGCGATCCTGCGTTATCAGATCGAGCACCCCGTCGTCAATGATGCGGACCACAAGATCTGGAATGCTTACGATGTGGAAGCCTGGCCCACCTTCGTGCTGATCGACCCGGAAGGCAACCTGGTCGGTTACACCACCGGCGAGGGGCGCTATGAGCTACTGGACAAGGTCATCGAAAGTCTCATCGAAGAGCATCGCAAGAAAAAGACTCTGGATGAACGCCCTTTGCGTTTCGATCTCGTGCGCTTCCGGGAAGGAGGAGACACACCTCTGTTCTTCCCCGGCAAGGTGCTGGCCGATGCCGCGAGCAACCGCCTGTTCATCGCAGACAGCACCCACCATCGCCTGGTCGTCACCGATCTGGAAGGGAAGCATCTCTTTACCATCGGAACGGGACAGCCCGGGGCGGCAGACGGACCGTTCAACAAATGCCAATTCCAGGACCCCCAAGGAATGGCTTTGCAGGGCGAGATTCTCTATGTAGCGGATCGTAAGAATCATCTGATCCGAGAAGTGAATCTGCAAACTCAAACGGTGCGAAGCATCGCAGGCACGGGGGAACAGGACGGAGGATTTACCCATCGCCTGCTGGACAAGCCGGTGCCCGCCCGCAGCATTGGTTTGAACAGTCCCTGGGACCTCTGCCTCATCGGCGATACCTTGTACATCGCCATGGCCGGCCACCATCAAATCTGGGCTTACGATCTGAAAAAGCGGGAGATTGGACCGTATGCCGGCACCGGTCGGGAAAATATCCGGGATGGTCCCCTCCGTTTCGCCGACTTCGCCCAACCCAGCGGTATCACAACCGATGGTCGTTTCCTGTACGTCGCAGACTGCGAGACCAGTTCGCTACGTAAGGTCCCCCTAGGGGGAGAAGGGCGTGTCGAAACTTTGGTGGGACGCGGCCTGTTTGTCTTCGGTGATGTGGATGGTCCCGGAAGGGTGACCGATCCCTCTCAAGATCGGGAAGCCCGCCTGCAACATGCCATTGGTGTCGTTCATCATGAGGGCAAACTCTTCGTCGCGGACACCTACAACAACAAAATCAAGGTGTTCGACCTGCAAACGGGCCGATTGGAAACCTTTGTCGGTCACGAAGCCGACTGGCCTTTGCTGCCGCAACGTTTCCATGAGCCTGCTGGTCTGAGTTACGCCGGTGGCAAGTTATACGTGGCCGACACCAATGCCCATCGCATCCAAGTGATTGACTTGAAGACCCGCCAGGTATCCACACTTCCGCTACGGGGAGTCCAACCGCCTGCCCCGCCGACGCCCTGAAGTCCAGGTAACCACTCGAGCCAAGATCTGCCCTCAGTTTTCTTGAATATGACTTCAGGGAAGAAACACCTTCCTTCCTCCCAGACCCGTTTCCAGAGAAGAAGCAACCGGTACGAGGCACTTCCCTATCCTCGTTGCCCCAACACCTTTCTTGCCACGACACCCCTGGCTGATATGGGGGCAGATTGTGCAGCAGCTTCACCCAGTCAGGACAGAAGCGTCCGCCAGCCTATGCAGAGCCTCTTGAAGCAGGGGAGCCAAACGATTACGGATGACTTGGAGGTCACCTCCCGGCGGGGCCTCTCCGGGCAATAGCAACATTCCCCGTGCCACTCGGCGGGTCAACTCTTCCAGAAGTTCCGCCTGGGTCCGGGTACCGTCCAAAAGGGGTATCAGGATACTATCGAAGTGATTTGGGCGGAACACTTCATGACGTCGGTTGGCACCCCCGGTTTCCCCCAATTCCAGGCGAACCCGCAGCGAACGCAAAGCAACAGGCCGTTCGGTCACCGACACCCGCGCGATGGGCAGAGCATGCAATTCGACCAGATCCGAAGAGAGGTACACATGCAAAATCTGCACAGCCAGCGGCATGCGTACTTGTTCAGGTGATTGTCCCAGCATTCCCGCCACCCGCTCGACCAGTTCCGCAAACGCCAAGGTGCCCGGCCAGTGCTCCCCCAAGATGCGGAAGGCTGCCTTGAGGATCGGTTGGGACGTGGCTACCACCATGCCAGATTTGGAACGATACTGCACCGTAGCTGTGGAGCGTACATCCCCGCTTTCATCCACCACCCGGCGATGGGTACAAACGTGCAAATCGGCGATACGTTCCGGTTGAACAGTCCAATCCGGCTGAATTTCCCCTCGTACCAATAGCGTCTCGCGGAACATCCGGTTGCGAATAAAGTCGAGGTATTGTTCCGCCTGGATCTGGTCAGGCGCCACAATCTGGAGCGCTTGCTGAACCTCATAGGGGAAATTGCTGCTGAGCATCGTGGTGATCTGGGATTCACCGAGGTAGTTCAACCCGTGCCTTTGCGCAGCCGCGATGAATTCGTGGAAATACACCGGCTCGTTGACCTCCTCCAGATGCTCGTGATAGAGGTAATAGTCCGACTGTTGCCGCAGATGCTCCAGCTCCAGGCGTAGTAAAGTGGCATAGGGACCGCCGTCGATGCGTGTCGCCTGGGCCAGGAAATCCAGCAGCGCCCGGGCCTGACGGATTTGTTCCCCCGGCGTGGCAAAACGCTGAGCATGATAGCGCATCATGTCCCGAATCATGCCGCGCATATGCCAGCCCGGATAGGTATTGTAGGAAATGTATGCGATTCCCCGAGGTGACAATTGCTCCGAGCAGATACTCAGAATCTTTTCGCGCACGCGATCGGGGACCCAGGAGTAAACCCCGTGACAGATGATGTAGTCGAACTGACCCCAGGAACGATCGATATCCAGAATACTGGCATGGATGAGGCGGACATTGGTCAGGCCGAGCGCTTGCAGAATCCGCTGCCCGTCCGCGATCTGACGGCCAGACAGGTCCACTCCTACAAAGGTGCTCTGGGGTAGGGCTTCGGCCATGGGTAGAAGATTGCCACCGGCAGCGCAGCCCAACTCCAGGACCCGGCAATGGTGTATTGCTGGCGGATCCAGACCAAAGAGTCTGGCGATGACGGCCAGGTGGGAAGGATGGGTCTGGGGAAAGGGATAACTGGCATAGGGAACTTCATCGTAACTCGTCGCGGAGACCTTTTTCTCCGGAGAGGATGTTCCCGCAGCTGGCCACTCTCCCTCGGGCGATGTCATCCCACCGGCAACGGAACGGTTCATGATTTCCTGCACTCCCGGATTTCCGGATAGTTCGTATCATTCGGGCTGATGGACCCTTCTCTGCCCCAACTGGACATTCGTTTATTACTCGGGCTGATGGACCCTTCTCTGCCCCAACTGGACATTCGTTTATTACTCGGGCTGATGGGCCCTCCTCTGCCCCAACTGGACATTCGTTGACCGCTCCTCGCGGTCCTCACATCCGCTTTGGGCTGTCTAGCCGATCCGCCACAGGCAGGGTATCATCCACTCCATCCCACCCGCAAGAGGGGTTCCTTCCTCCTGCTTGGAATGCTTCTCTTCCTTGAATGAAGAGGTCCTGCCATGTCACGGCGTCACACCCTGCTGGGTTCATTGCTGAGCTTCTCCCTGGGACTGGGTTTGATCGTCTCCAGTTCCCTGCCCTCGTTGCACGGGCAACAGAAGCTTCCTCCCGTCAAGATTGCCCCGCAAGCCCCTACGCTTACTACGCCGGCCCATCTGGGTGTCAAAGCAGGAGAGAAGGCTGAGGTGGTTTTTACCGGTACCAATCTCAGCGATCCGACGGGAGTGATTTGCACCTGCCCTGGCGTGCAGTTTGTCATCCCTCAAGATGGCAAGAACGGATCGAACCCCAACCAGTTGCGGGTTCACATCACCGTACCCCCTCAAACCTCTCTTGGAGTTTATGGTCTGCGGCTGGCTACACGACAAGGCGTCTCGAATATGCGACCGTTTGTGGTCGATGAGTTGCCCGTCGTTCCCGAAGCGGAGAACAATCGCAGCAAGGCAACCGCACAATTCCTCACCACCCCTGTGGTCGTCCTGGGGCGCACGGATGCCGAAAGCAGCGACTTTTTCAAGATCGCCGTTCAGGCCGGACAACGTCTCACGTTTGAAGTGCTGGCCCGTCGTCTCGGCTCCCCGTTAGACCCCTGGATGGTTCTCTACGATGCCAAAACCCAGCGGGAATTGATCCACCTGACAGCCGACGATACGCCGGGATTGCAAGGGGACTGCCGACTGATCCACACCTTCACCCAAGGAGGGGAGTACCTTATCGAAGTACGGGACAGCACGTGGCGTGGCGGATCAGATTTTTATTATCGCCTCCGCATTGCCGATTGTCCGGGAGTGACCACGGCCTTTCCTCTGGCGTTACAACGGGGGCAAAGTGGCTTGATAGGCTTTACCGGACCGGGAGCGGAAAACCTGCCTCCTGTTCCGGTGCAGGCACCCACCGATATGACCGTAGAAGCCATCCCGGTCGCCCCACGTTACGCCCAGGGAACCGTGCCGGGATGGCCTGTTCCTGTATCCCTGCATGATTGGCCAGAAACCATCGAGCACGAGCCGAACAACTCCCCCGACCAGGCTCACCGGCTGCCGCTTCCGGGTGGCGTCTCGGCACGCTTCGACAAAGTGGGCGACGTGGATTATTTTCGCATCAGCGCCAAAAAGGGGCAAAAAATCGCGGCCATTGCTCGCACCTTCGAGTTCCGTTCCCCCTGCGAGGTGTTCTTGCGTGTATTGAACGCTCAAGGAAAAGAATTGGGCCGCAGCAACCCTGCACAACTCCCCGCCCGGGCCGAATGGACCGCACCGGAGGACGGCGAATATGTCATAGCCTGCGAACACCTCAATTACCGCGGCGGAGTCCATGAGGTGTATCACCTGGCCGTGTTGCCGGTTCGGGGTGATTTCACCCTGAGGTGTCCGGTGGATCGCCTGGAAGCTCCAGCGGGTGGAACCACAGCCATTCTGGTGGCAGTCAACCGCATGGATGGCTTCAACGGACCGGTCGAGTTGCAGGTGGTCGGCTCTCCGGTCCTGAGCGGAGCGATCACGGTGCCGGCAGGGCAAGACTTTACCTTCCTGCCGATAAGCATCCGTAAAGGCACACCGCTGGGTGCCTATCCTTTTCGCGTGCAAGGACGTGCCACCCTTGCAGATCAACCGGTGATTCGCCACGCCCTGTTCCTGGACCAGTTCCGGAGCAACTGGGCCAATATGTCCCATCCGCCTCTAGAATTGGCCGGCGTCTGTGCCCTGGCCGTCGTGGAACCGCCATTTTCGGTCGTAGCCCAGGCTCAACCCTCGTCTCTGACCAGGGGACAAACCGGCAAACTTCTCCTTTCTGCCAAACGCGAGAAAACTGCCGAAGGGGACATCGCTTTGACTCCTTTGTATCTTCCTTCCAACGTTACTGCTGCAGTCAAAGCCATTCCCAAAGGACAAGCCCAGGTAGACACCGAGTTGAAAGTCGCATCCAATGCCGCCCTGGGTTCACATCCTCTAGTTTTCCAAGCTTCCTCCAAGATCGGCGGTAAAGACTACCAACTTCTGGCTCCTACGGTGATCCAAGTCACCGAGCCGACCAAGGAGGCCAAAGTGCCAACACCGGATAAGAAGCCGGCGAACAAGTAAGGTTTCCCCCTGCTGGGGCTTCCCTACGGCTCTTCAATCGGCTCCTGTTCACCCCGATTCCGATTCCTCATTTCCGCGTGAATCGGAAAGTTACCTCAGCAGCAGGATCTTCCGGGCATCATTATTCCATGTTCCGGGATCTGAAACGAGCATCTGAGGTGAACAATCGGCATCGGCGACCGATGGCCAGGAGTTGATAAGAACCTCCCTTCTGGTCAAGGACTAGTCCCCCTCAAAAATCCGCAGAGAGTGTGCTTGCATGCCCCGGCAAAGCTGGTATAGAGAGCAACCACACCAGATGCCCTGGCATTGAGAGACAAGCAGGGAGAACTCGAAATCAAACGAGAAATCAGGATGGAACTAGACGAACAGAAAGTCGAAGGCAGGTCCCTGTTACCAAAGCGGGGAGTTTTCACGTGAGGATGGGCCGGCAAGGCATGGGTAGTCAGAACATAGTGTCCCTGGCTTGCGGCTGTTTGTTCGTGGGGTGGCTTTTCCTATTGCCAGTGTCCCACGGGCAAGAGGGGGGTCAGCAGGAGAGCTCCGTATCGATCCGGAGTGGGTCGGAGGCAAGCCGAGTTGGAGGGCTAACCAGCAGAAGTCTTATCGAAACCTGGCGCCGGGGAATGGAGGCGGTATATCGGGGTGAAGTGGTAGAAGAGGTCCATCGACCAGGCCAGGAATTTCGCCGTCAGCACCAATTGGAAGTCCGCCTCATTGGTGTGGGTAATCAGGGTCGCTGGGCCGATCTTGCCGTGGTCACCCAGCTACGCCGCCAGGATGAAGGTTGGAAAGAAGGAATCCACGGAATTGTTCAAACAGGACACCAGGCGGACCACCGCGCTTTGATGCGTATCGATTGGCTGCGTGTCTATGAGGATGGACGGGTTCGACAGCTACTGCCTGAAGGTCCACCCCCGCTCCTATTCACCGATAAAACCCCTTCCCGAGAACTGACGGCTCCGCCGGTAGATAGCTTCCCCCTGGGAGAATGGTGGATGTTTGCCCCCGGGGCCGACAGCAGTAGTGGAGAAGCCACGCGCTGGTGTGGGGGACGGCTGGAACGCTGGGAGCAATTGCTCCCTGAATCCGTACATGGGGAACGTTGCCTGGTCTGGCGCATGCGTCAGACGGGTGGCGAGGAAGTCGGTGCCGAGGTGTGGCAGAGACAGGACCTGGTGTGGGTATCCCCACATGATGGAGTCAGCCGCAAAGTCCAACGGCGGATCGAACGGCGCAGTGGTTCCCATGCTCTGCCCTGGGCCTGGGTGGAGGTACGTTATGAACTAGTGACGCTGATGCCACTCGGTGGCCGACGCTGGGAACGGCTGCGTCGAGACCTGGATGTCGCCTATTGCGCCCTCCGGGATGCCTCCGCCCTGGCTCGATCAGCCGGACAGGGGAGCCCGCGTTTATTGGAACAGCGACTGGCCCGTCTGGAGGCCTGTCTGGCCGATGGCGACACAGCCGACCCCTACCGGGAACTGTTGCTCGCCGCTCAGCGAGCTTTGGAAGCCGCTCAACGCGGCCAACGCACCGTCGGAGCAGATGAAATCACCCCTGTAATTGCCCGCTGGCCTTCTGTCGGGGAACCTGCTCCCGAACTTCGGATCGGACAACGACGTTTGGCTTCCTGGCAAGGACAGGTCGTTGTCCTGATTTTTCTCGCCGCGGATGGAGAGACTACGGAACTGACCCTGGCCATCGCCCATGCCCTCCAGCAACGCTTCGGCCATCAAGCCGCCGTCATCCCCCTTGTGGCTTGGGGAAATACGACAGCAGCCGAACAACTTCTGCAACGGCGACGCTGGAAGCTGGAACTCTACGACGGACGAACAGGGGCGCAACACTACGCCGTCACGACTGTACCGCGATTTCTCCTGCTGGATCGACATGGGATCGTTCGTTGGAGCTTCGCCGGTGTAGGACCTGAGGTGGGCTTTCTGGTTCGGGAACAACTCCAGCGATTGCTGGCCATGCCCAATTCTACAGCCTCGCCAGACCCGCCAGACCACAAAACCCCTACATACCATCCAGCTGTACCACCATGAGAACCTGGAATCCCGGCAGTTGCCGTTGCTTCTGGCCAGGCACGCAGGATAGGATGCGTCAGAAAGTCCATCGAGGGAGCTCTGGATGGACGAGGGACAACCCCCGGTGGAGGGTCACTTTGTAGAAATCCTGCTGCTCGGGTCGGAATGATCCGCGAAGAGCGGGCAGGTAACTGCAGCGGTGTGGAGTGCAGCGTGAGCACTCACAACTGGATCCGAGATTTCTGGCATGAAGCCGAATGAGTGGAACATTCCCGGGCCTACAGGCCGATGTGCAGCCACAGGTCAACCTATACCTCCGGGAGCCGACTATCATACGGTGCTCTACCAGGAAGCAGGTCAATGGGTGCGGAAGGATTATGCGGTACAAGCCTTCCCCGGTCCACCCGCGAATGTATTCGCGCATTGGCAGGGTCACATGCCGATCGCGGAATCATCCACACGCTTACCTTTGCTTAAGGCCGATACCTGTTTGTCTTTTCTGGAACGAACTGCCACCGCCACGGACGAGCGGACTTTGGCGCTGCGTTATGTAGCGGCGCTGTTTCTCTGGCGGCGGCGACGATTGCACCTGCAGAAAGTGGATCATGACTCTCAAGGGCGTGAATGTTTGCATTGGCACGATGGCAAAAGTGGGCGAAATTACACGGTCATCCATCCGCAATTGACCTTGCAACAGTTGGATGCCTACCAGACGGAACTATCCCTGCTGGCGGAAGAGGAAAGCGAAACGAACGAATTTTCCCATACGAAACTGTAATCATGAACATGCGGCATATTGCGGGGTGCGTAAGCCTGGTAGTCTTGCTCTTGCTGGCGCAAGGATGCAAGCAACTCGATGATTGGCGTCACGCGGTCCAACAACGCCGGGGCAACCGAGGGGGAGATCCGATTCCTCAGGTCAGCGCCGAGCAACTGGTGCATTATCTGAACCAACAGGCGAGCCGGCTTCGCACGCTCAGCTATGCAGAAGTCCGGATGACGGCCCGTGAAGGGGATGGCCTCAAAGGGGCCATTTCCTACACCCTCCGCGGACGATTGGCAGCCGCCCAGCCCCGATATTTCCATCTCACTGCCCAGGGAGGGCTGGCGGGTGGAAAAGTCGATCTTGGTTCCAATGATGAGCGCTTCTGGATTTATCTCGACGCCCCCGGAAACAAGCCCCTCTACGTCTTCGCCACGCATGCGGACTTCGCCGCTGGCAAAGTCCAACTGCCGGGAAATCTCCCTTTTGAACCAGATTGGGTTCTGCAGGCGCTAGGTCTGGCGAATTACCCCACTACGGCACCCTATGAAGCGGTCCAGGTCGATGAACGAGCCCGCACTTACACACTCACCTGGACGACCACCACCCCCTCCGGTCAGTCCGTCCGCAAGGACGTTGTATTTGCAGTGGACACTGCCGGAGGCAGCCGACCCCAGGTGCTCCGCCATACGATTCGTAACCCCAACGGTAAAATGATCTGCTATGCTGAGATCAAGTCCGCCTACACCTTTCCCACCGGCAGTGTGGATCCCCATACTGGACATCCACATATCGTACAATGCCCTCATCATGTACTGCTACGCTGGGAAGAACAGAAAGTGGAAATCGATCTCCGCCTGGAAGAAGCACGTATCAATCAGCCTTGGACAGCGGAGCAGATACGTACCGAGTTCACCCCTCGCATTACTACCGCTGTCCCTATCAATCTGGCAGAAGCCCGTTTTCCCGTTCCTTCCACACCCCGCCCTTGATTGCACTCCTCAGTCTCAATCGACCCAGAAGCATCCGGAGCTAAGGCCTGTGCCACCTGGTTCTGTCCCGGATGAGGCATGAGCGTGCCGGTCTGGCCTGATCTGTAAAGTCCAACCTTCGCTGGCAGAAAAGCACGTAGCAGTGACACAGAACGGCGATGAAAACGGACTGCAGAGGAGGAATCCGGCGCTGTTCTAAGGGGACACACCCCCTCAGGGGGATAAATCAGGACCGACAGCGGCGAAGCAGATGAAACAAATGTCCCGTAGACGGTCCAGAAAACGTACGCTGTAGTTATCCGGAGTTGCGCGAAAACCTGCGACAGCCGCTGTCGGTTCTGGGGGTGGTTTTTCGGGGGCACAACTTGTAGATTCGCTCCCAGTTATGGCTCACCTACGGCTCACCGCCGATTACTGAGCGACGCGGAACCCTTTGGCCTGGGCTTGCTCGCGGATGATAGCTTTGAGGGCTTCATCGAAGGCCTTTTCGCCGTCATTTTTGACCCTCTTAGCCATCTCTTCCGCGATCTTCTTTTGTCGCTTGGCGTTAAGCTCCTGGATCTGCTTCTGCAAGGCGGCCCGCTGCTCGGCCTTCTTGTTCAAGTAATTCAGCCGTTCTTCGGGCTTGAGGGCTTTCAGCTCGGCGGGCAATTCGTCCTCCTTCAATTGGTTGATGTCAAAATTCTTGTCATTGCGCAGTCGGTCGACTAGATCCCAGTGGGCATTCTGGTACAGGTCTGTCGCCTTGACTACCGTCCGGTCCAGCGCAGCTTGAGGAACAGCACCAGGGGCACTCGCCGATCGCGCGTTGAAATCCTGACGAAGCTGGTTCTGGAGCCGATTTTGTCCTTCACGTCCGTAGGCTACATAAGTCTGGTTCAATTGCTCGCCCAGTTTGAGGATTTGCTCGTCATACTCCGTTTTGACCACCTCGAGACGGACAGCTTTGTTCTGGTCAATGTTGATGTGTCGCCCGTTGCAAGCAGTCGCGAAGGCTTCCCAATCCGGAATTTCGTGATCTCTCCCATACTTACAGTAGATGGTATTGATGATGACATCCTGCTTTTTGGCCAAGGCCGCCACATCCTTGAGAGACACAGACTGATCTTGATTGACCGGCTCATTCCCGCAGACGAAGATCAATCGCAAGGCATGCGGATGTTTGCTCCATTTTTGTTCTTCCAGGGCCGCCTTGGTGACTCGAGCCACGTATTCTTCGCCACCGTTGGTACGCAATCCAAACAGGGCACCGTACACCTCATCGAGGTCCTCGGTCAAATCCACTTCTTTCCGGACCCACCCTCGAGCAGGGTCGTAATGGCTAGCCCCGTAACTGTACAGCCCGACGCGGAGTTTGGGTGTGGGCTTGAGTCGAGACAACTCCAGCACAATATTCCAGAGTTGCAACTTGGCCGAGTTGATCAAGCCATCCATGCTTCCCGAAACATCCAGGCACAGGACCACGTCAATCGGATTATCCTCCGGGGCAACTTCCCGTGCAGGAGCTTGTGGTGGATCCGCATACGCCACTCCCCCGGAACTCACCAACAGAGTGTATGCCGCTGCCGCAAGCCAGGCGATCTGTCGTAGCTTCTTCATAGGCAACCCTCCTCGACTTCCGGAGCGCGACTGGTAGAAGGGGCCTGCTTGTTCTGAAAGTTTTGTGGGGCTTACACCCTTTTTCCCATCTCTGTTGGCCTTCTGCCCCTTTTCGTTTCTGTCCACCAGTCTGCTCCTACCTGAACGACGAGTCTGCCCTGCCGATGGATTGGATACGTCCATTCCTGCCATCTAACGTCGTTGAAAGGCTCGGAGAGAAATCGGGAGTCGGCCCCCGCCGATGGGAGTGAAGCAGTACCACCTCGCCAGGCTCAGGCGGATGGAAAGGATGGTCTCACTACGGGATATGAGATGAGAGCGTGGGGTGACCGAAGGTAGGGAAGCGGCTATGGGAAGGACAGCGGTTATGAGAAAGGGTTTTGTTGGGAAGGAGCATCAGGCAGGTTTGAGATAGCCGACTCACGCTTAGTCGGTGATGGTGATCCCCATACTGCGGGCCGTCCCTTCAATGATGCGCATGGCGTGTTCGAGATCTCGAGCATTCAAATCGTTGAATTTCTTCCGGGCAATTTCTTCGACCTGTTTTCTGGTCAAGGTGAAGCCTTTGTATTTACCGGACTTTTTGGCATCCGCGGGGATGACTTCTTTGCCTTGCTTTTTACCCGCGGGAATCTTGGCAGCCAGTTTGATCAGGACCGCTGCGGGTGGGCTTTTGATTTTGAACTCGAAGCTGCGGTCGGAATAGACTGTAACAATGACCGGCAACATCAGCCCCTTCAGGTCGGGCGTATTGGTTTTTTCATTGAATTGTTTGACGAACATGCCAATGTTGACACCATGCGCACCGAGGGCAGGCCCCACAGGTGGAGCAGGTGTTGCCGCACCCCCCGGACACTGCAATTTGACGATTCCCACCACTTGCTTAGCCATAGTGCACCTTGTCCTAGCAAGCCCAGATATCCCACAAAACAACCAGGATCAATCCCTCATCCTTTCACCAAGTCGATCCTTTGCGGAACACACCAAGCCAATCCTCTGCGGTACACCCCGTGGAGTATTCCCGCCGCAGGACCGGCATGCCAGCTCTGCAACCGATTCCCGCTGTCCTTCCGGCACTGCCTTTGGGGGTCAAAGAAGATGCGGCTGCAACACGCTGGGATAAGCATTTTATGAGTTCGCCGGTAAAGGCAAAGGGGAGAGGCGGCAGGCACATC
>Ga0197142_1003717_pt1 | contig 12645 bp, 13 predicted proteins | sample GBS60_MetaG_FD_148614 | JGI IMG/M metagenome (GOLD analysis project Ga0197142, IMG submission 148614) | Sediment microbial communities from Great Boiling Springs, Gerlach, Nevada, United States - GBS 60_MetaG | ecosystem: Environmental > Aquatic > Thermal springs > Hot (42-90C) > Sediment... | reverse complement strand
GCAATTTCAGGTAACTCCTGAAATTGCCATTATAAAAACACTGATTTTGTCATTCCGAAGGAGAGTAAGCGACTGAGGAATCTCCTCCTTTTTCACCAAATAGATTCTTTAATGAGAGATTCCTCGGGGTATTGAACCCCTCGGAATGACTGCATAAACGAAATATTGCTTTTATTCTGTATCGGCAATTTCAGGAGTTAAATATCTCTTAACATAAAATAATAATTTTGTTAAACTACATATATGATTGATGAATGGATAAAAGAAATCAAAGAAAATCCAGAAAGTAATTCAATAGGTATGATTCTTATTCATAATGGAATCGTAAGGGCAAGCAGCCGTGATGGTCAACCTGTAAAAGGGATGAAACTCTCATATGATAAGAAAAAACTTGAGGAAATTATTAATTTAATCAAAAAAAAGGAGGGCATTTTTGAGATAAAAGTATGGATTAATGAAGGATTATTAAAAGTAGGCGATGATATAATGAAAGTTTTAATTGCTGGAAGATTTAGAACAGACGTTATTCCAGCATTGGAAGAACTTGTTGGTAAAATAAAAAATGAGGTTGTAAATGAAGAAGAGATTCTTTAATTTTTACTTATTAATTTTATTATCTTTATTTTCTTTATCCTGTGTGGAAGAAATTGATCCTCTTTCAGGTAAAAAAACCTATACTCTTCTTTCAACAGAGCAGGAAATTCAAATTGGACAGAAAGTTATTCCAGTTGCAATCAATGAAAATGAAGGATTGTATCCTGAAAAAGATGTTCAAAATTATATAAGAGAAATAGGATACAGAATTGCCAATGTGACACAAAGAAAAGTAGATTATAAATTTTATGTTGTAAATTCCTCACAAGTTAATGCCTTTGCTTTGCCCGGAGGACCTATTTTTATAACAAGAGAACTTCTTTTAAAAATGGATAAAGAAAGTGAGCTTGCTGGAGTTTTAGCCCATGAACTTGGTCATATAAATGCAAGGCATCATGCAAAATTTCTTGAGAAAACCTACGGCATGAGTGTGCTTGTTAGCATATTAAGCATAGCATTGCAAAGCAGTGAATACTCAGCCATAGTTACAAGTCTTGCTCAGCTATCTGCAGGGCTGTTACAGTTAAAATTTAGCAGAGATCAGGAAAACGAAGCAGATTATCTTGGAGTAAGATTTAGCTATCAGGCTGGATATGATCCCAATGGACTCATAAATATGTTCCAGAAGTTTAAAGCCTTAGAAAGAGGTAGCACTGTAGAATGGCTTAGTACCCATCCTTTACCTGACACAAGAATAAAAAATGTTCAGAAAATGATTTCTGAAAAATATCCAAATTCAAACAGATTAAGACAGGACAGCGAAAGATTTCAAAAAATTAAATCTATGTTAGTTTCAACAAAGGATTCATACGATTATGTAGAAAAAGCAAAAAAATATATAAATTCTCGCAATTTCATAGAAGCATTAAATTTGCTTGACAGAGCAATACAAATTTATGGAAGCAATCAAGCATATACATACAGAGCCTTAGTTAATCTTAATTTAAAAAAATACACTGAAGCAATCAAAGATGCTGATAGGGCAATAAGTTTAGATAATTCTTATTTTAAACCTATGCTGATAAAAGGGATTGCTTTAAACAGAATAAATCAATGGAGAGATAGCGCCTTTTTCCTTGAAAAAGCTAAAAGTCTTATTAGCGATAATGCTACTCTTTATTATTATCTTGGAGTAGATTATCATGAATTAGGGGATAGAAATAGAGCCATAAACAATTTATCAACAGCTTTAAAATTAACAGATGGTAAACAGGGCTGGGAAGCAGATGCGCAGAGGAGATTAAGGAATTTAAGAGGATATTAAAATTAATATTTAGGAGTGCTTACATATGAAAAAAGCTCATCTTTTTATAAGTGGAAGGGTTCAGGGAGTTTTTTACAGAGCTTTCACAAAAGAGGTTGCAGATTCCCTAAAATTAAAAGGTTGGGTAAGAAATTTAAGAGACGGTAGAGTGGAAGCTGTTTTCGAGGGAGACGAAGACAAAATCTCCATTGCAATCGAACGTTGCAAAGAAGGTCCTCCCCATGCAAGGGTTGACAACATAGAAATAATATGGGAAGAACCAGAAGGTTTAACTAATTTTGAAATCAAAAGAACTTCTTGACTTAATTCAAGATTAAAATTTAAATTAATGCAAAAATAGAGGAGTTTGTGCAATGAGATCAATATTAAAAAGACTAATCCTTTTAGTACTTTTTATTTTTATTTTTTTCACAATAACAAATTGCGGAGGTAAAGCACAGGTAAAAAAGGAGGAATTTGATCCTGTAGTCTATCTAAAAAAAGCTGATGAATTAATCAGTAAAAAAGAATATGAAGAAGCAAGAAAACTGCTACTTGAAATAAAAAATAGGGAGTCTGCTAAGGAATACGCTCCTTTAGCACAATTAAAAATAGCAGATTCTTACTTAAAAGAAGATGAAACAGAACTTGCCATAGCTGAATACAGAAGATTTATTGAACTTTATCCAGAATCAACCTACGCGCCCTATGCTCAGTACAGTATTGGCATGGCTTATTATAGACAAATTGAAAGTCCTGAAAGAGGAGCAGGAACTGCACAAAAGGCATTGGAAGAATTTTTAAAGCTTGAAAAAATGTATCCAAGACATCCTTACGGAGAAATTCTTCCTTTAAGAATTCAAAAATGTAGAAATGTAATAGCTGAGGGAGAACTCTTAATTGGAAAATTTTATTATAAAAAAGGTTCATACAAAGCTGCTGTCGGAAGATTTGAAGGTATAGTGAAAAACTTTCCAGACTTTAAAAATCTTGATGAAACCCTATATTTACTGGCTGATTCATATAAAAAACTTAATATGCCCGAAAATGCAAAGGAGTATCTAAAGATACTCAAAGATAAGTTCCCAGATAGCAATTTTGTAAAAAAAGCAGAAGGACTTAAATTTCATTAAATGGCTAAATATTTTCCTATTCTTGTCAACATAAAAGATAAAAGATGTGTTGTCGTTGGGGGAGGTTCCGTTGGTGAGAGAAAAATCAAGACTTTACTTAAATATGGGGCAAAAATAACTTTAATTAGCCCTGAAATAACTGAAAAAATAAAGGAACTGATTAATAAAGGAAAAATAAACTATATAAAAAGAGAATATAAAAAAGGTGATCTTGAAGGAGCTTTTTTAGTTGTTGCTGCCACTTCAAATAGCAAAATAAACAGTCAGATAGCAAAAGATGCAGTTTATCTCGTAAACATTGTTGATAAAGGAGATTGTAAAGAAAATAGGAATAATATATCTTACATTGTACCGGCGATATATGAAATAGAAGATTTAACAATAGCAATTTCAACAGATTTCCCTGCACTAAGTAAGCTCATCAGAGATGAAATAGGTAAAAATTATGGCAAAGAATTTGCTAAATACTTAAATTATCTTAAAAAAATTCGCAGAGAAATAAAGCAAAAAATAGCTGATAATAGGGAAAGACAGAAAATTTTTAGAAAGATAGCATCAAAGAAAATTGTGTCAATTTTGAGACAAAAAGGTTTCGAAGAAGTAAGAAGGGAGATTGAAAAAATCATTAATGAAACATAAAGTTATAGTCATAGGAGCTGGATATTTTGGACAGCGACATATAAAAATGCTTGCTCAGATGGATGATGTGGAAATAATTGCTATTGTTGATAAGGATATTAACAAAGCAAAGGAAATTGCAAGGGAATATGGAGTAAAATTTTCAGATAATTTCAAAGACCTATTGAAAGAAGCCTCTGTATTTTTCATAGTAACGCCAACAAGCTCCCATTTCGAAATTGCTATGGAGTTAATTAAGGAAGGTAAAGATATTTTTATTGAAAAGCCAATCACAGAAAATCCTGAGGATGCGATTCTTCTTATAGAAGAAGCTCTGAAAAACAAAATTATTTTTCAGGTTGGTTTAATTGAAAGATTTAATCCTGTTGTAACAACTCTTTTTGAACAAATCAAAAGACCCCTTTTTATAAGAGCTGAAAGAATATCACCTTATTTAGGAAGAGCCACTGATACAGACGTAACCTTTGATTTAATGATCCATGATTTAGATTTAATCATTTTCTTTAAAAGAAAAATCGGAAATGGAAATTTTAACAATCTTAAAGTTTTTAAAAAAAGTCTTATTACTGAAAAAATAGATTTTGCTACTGTATGGCTTGAAATATTGGTAAATAAAAGACCTTTTATAGCTCAAATTACAGCAAGCAGAACAGCACCTGATTTTAAGCGGAATATATCAATTATTGAGGATGAGTTTATAATTTATGCTGATTTGATCAATAAAAATATAATAAAAATTAACAAAGATGGCAAAAAATATGAAATCCCTATAGAAAATAAAGATAATCAGCCTCTTTATGAGGAGATAAGAGATTTCTTAAACAGTGTAAGCAAAAGGAAACTTTCTCAAAAAGCTCCAACACCTGATGAAATATTAGAGGTGATAAAACTAATAAATAAAATAAATGGAGGCAGTATCTGATGAAACCATTCATTGATCTTAAAGCACAGTATTCAAACATTAAAGATGAAATACTTAGATGTATAAACGAAATTTTTGAAAGTTCCCATTATATACTGGGAGAAAATGTAAAAGATTTTGAAGATGAAATAAAATCTTATCTTGGAGTATCAGAAGCAATAGGTGTTGCTTCAGGAACTGATGCCCTTCACCTTGCTTTGAAGGCTCTCGATATAACTCAGGGTGATGAAGTTATAACAACTCCCTTTACATTTTTTGCTACTGTAGAGGCAATTCTATATGTTGGTGCAAAACCTGTATTTGTAGATATTGATGAAAATACTTATAACATTGATCCAGAAAAAATCGAAGAAAAAATTACACCTCAAACAAAGGCAATTATTCCTGTTCACATATTTGGTTGTCCTGCCGATATGATTAAAATCAGTGAAATTGCCCAAAAATATGGTTTAAAGATAATAGAGGATGCTGCCCAAGCCTTTGGAGCAAAAATAGGAGATAAAAAAATAGGAACCTTTGGAGATATAGGTTGTTTCAGCTTTTATCCGAGTAAAAATCTCGGATGTTTTGGAGATGGTGGAATGGTTGTAACTAATAATCCAGAAATTGCTGAAAAAATAAGAATCTTAAGAAATCATGGCTCACCTGGTAGATATGTCCACGAAACAGTCGGTTTAAACTCAAGGCTTGATGAAATTCAAGCAGGTATATTAAGAATTAAACTAAAACACATAGATGAATACAATTCATTAAGAAGAAAAAAAGCAAATCTATATACAAAAATTTTAAGTGATAAAGTGATCACTCCAAAAGAAGTAGAAAATACCTATCATGTATATCATCTCTATAGTATTCGTTCAGAAAATAGAGATAAGATAAAAGAATTTCTCTCCAAACACGGTATTCCATCTGTTGTATACTATCCTATTCCTATGCATTTACAAAGAGCAATTACAAACTTAGGATACAAAGAAGGCGATTTTCCAGTGGCAGAAAAAGTTTCAAAGGAAATTCTTTCTTTGCCAATTTATCCAGAAATTCCTGATGAGGAAATCTTTGAAATTGCACAGATTATAATAAGATGTCTCGAAAACTTTTAATAGTAGCTGGAGAAACCTCTGGAGAGCTTTACGGCTCTCTGATTGCAAAACACCTGAAGAATGATTTCGAGCTTATCGGCATTGGTGGAAAGTACATGGCTAAGGCAGGAGTAAGGCTTATAGGAGAAATTACTCACTCCTTTGGTGCACTGGAGATAATTAGCCAGATAAAAAAGATACAATACAACATGAAAATGGCTACCTCTGTTTTACAAGAAGTAACCGGTTTAATTTTGATTGACTTCCCCGATTTTAATCTTTCTTTAGCCAAAAAAGCCAAACTATTAGGTAAAAAGGTGCTTTATTATGTCAGCCCTCAGATATGGGCATGGAGAAAAGAAAGAATAAATACAATAAAGAGAGTAGTTGACTTCATGGCAACAGTTTTACCTTTTGAAGAAAAAATATATAAAGAAGCTCAAGTTCCTGTTAAATTTGTAGGCCATCCAATGGTTGAAGTTATGGCAGAAGAATTATGCCAATACAATAAAAAGGATTTAAAGAAAAGTTTAAAAGAAAAATTTAACATAAACAAAAAAACAGTCATAACCCTCATGCCAGGAAGTAGACCTTCTGAAATAAAAAGAAAAATGCCCTTAATGTTAAATATTATAGAAAAATTTTCTAAGGAGGACACTCACTTTTTAATACCTAAAGCACCGAATGTCGACTTTAATCAAGATACTCTTAAAAAAATCTACTCATACGACAATACGACAATCTTAAAAGAACAATCTTTTACTGCTCTTGCAATGAGTGATTTAGCATTAATTACTTCTGGCACATCAACTCTTCAGGCAACCCTTTTACAAATTCCGATGATTGTTATCTACAAAGTAAATCCAATTTCTTATTTGATTGGAAAAGCAATAATAAAGGGAGTAAAACATATTGCTCTACCAAATGTTATTGCTGATTTTATGAATCAAGGCGATATTCGAGTGCCTGAGTTCATACAAAAATTGAATCAAGACAAAATTATCGAAGAGATGAATAAAATGATTCATGATACAAAATACAGAGAAAAAATAACAGAATTTCTCGGAAAGATTAAAAAACACTTCGATAACAAAAAACCATCGGAGGAAGTAGTTAAAATATGCAAAGAGCTTTTTTATTGATATATGAGATTCTTTATGTTATAGCTGTGTTATTTTTATTGCCAAAAGAATATTTTAAACGGTCTGTTAAAACAAGAAAAAGATGGATTAGAGAAAAATTTGGATTTTTTGTAGAATCAAGGAATAACAAAAAACCTCTAATATGGATTCATGCTGTTTCTGTCGGTGAAGTTATTGCCATATCAACTCTTGTAAAAAAACTCTCTCGGGAATATGACATTCTTTTAAGCACTATAACTGATACCGGGCAGAAAGTTGCCAATGATAGATTTAAGGAATTTTCTGTTAAGGTTATCTATATGCCCTTTGACATATCCTTTGTAATAAAAAAAACCCTTAAGTTTTTTAATCCTCTATGTTTGATTCTTACTGAAACTGAAATCTGGCCAAATTTAATAAGCATTACATCGAAAAAAATTCCAGTTTTTCTTGTAAATGGTAGATTAAGTGAAAAATCTTTCACTGGTTACAGTAAAATTAAATTTTTTATAAAGCCTATACTTAAAAAATTTGCTCTTCTGTGTGTTCAGGAGAATTCATATAAAGAAAAGTATGTCAATCTTGGAGCTAATCCAGAAAAAATTTATGTAACAGGAAATATGAAATTTGATATTGAGCTAAGGGAGATAAAATTTTTTTGGGAGAGACTTATTCCCAAACCAGTTATTCTGGCAGGAAGTACTCATGCTCCTGAAGAAGAAATAGTAATTGATGCTTTTTTAAATGTAATAAAGAGTGGAACTTTAATTATTGCACCAAGACATCCTGAAAGATTTAGTGAGGTGGAAAATCTAATAAAAATCAAAATTGTATCTTTTAAAAATAAGATACTTTTTTCAAGATTAAGCAATTTTGAAGATTTAGACCAAAATACTCAGATTTTAATTATACTTATCGATCAAATGGGAATACTCGGTTCCCTTTACAGAATATGTGATATTGCTATAATAGGAGGTAGTTTCATACCCCATGGAGGACAAAACCCTTTAGAGCCAGCCTATTGGAAAAAACCTATAATATGCGGACCCTATATGCAAAATTTCCCTTTCATTGAAGATTTTTTAAAAAACAAAGCATGCCTAATGATAGAAAGTGAACTTTTATCAGTTAAAATAAAAGAATTAATATCCAATCCGGAAATTCTATATTTAATGGGGAATAATGCCTATAAAACATTTATTAAAAAATCAGGAGCTACAGAAAGGACGTTAAAATTAATTACTCAAAGTATTGGCAAAAATCTCTTAAATAATCCAAAGCCTGATAATTAGTCAAATCAATATGAAGAGGTGTAACGGAAACATAACTTTCAATTATTGCATGAATATCTGTACCCTCCATCTTCTGCCAAGAAACAATGCCTCCTCCAATCCAATACTGTTTCTCTCCCCATGGAGAGTAAATTTCATGAATTGAATTTTCATAAGACCTTTTTCCCTGTTTAGTAATTTTTATTCCATTAATTTCTTGTAATGCCTTGTTTGGAACATTAACATTCAAAAGAGTATCAGTTGGAAGTTTTTTTTCAAGGATAAACTTTGAAATTCTCAATGCAAAATAACTTGCTGTTTCATATCTGAATGGTCTTTCTCCGACAAGGGATATGGCAAAAGATGGAACACCCAGAATAGTTCCTTCAATAGCAGCAGAAACTGTACCTGAATAGGTAACATCCTCACCAAGATTTGCACCTTTATTAATACCAGACACTATTAAATCAGGTTCTCTAGGTAAAAGCTTTTTAACACCTACAACAACACAATCTGTAGGAGTTCCATTAACACTAAAGCAGTTTTCTTTTATCAAGTCAACCCTTAAAGGTCTATGCATTGTAAGAGCGTGGCTTACAGCAGAACGGTCTCTGTCAGGTGCTACGATATAAACTTCACCGAGTTCTTTTAATGATTCTGCTAAAGTCTGAATACCCTTTGAAAAAAAACCATCGTCGTTTGTTACAAGTATCAAAGCCATTACTTGTTCCTCTGTAAAATATAATCTGCTATTGTCATAAGAGTTCTTCTATATACAGAATCAGGGAATACTTCCAATGCTTTTTTAGCTTTTTCAATGTAATTTTTTACAATTAGCATTGAGGATTCTATACAATTATATTTTTGAAGATATTTTAAAATTAAATACAGGTTTTCCTCTGAGAATTTTTCTGATTTTATTATATCTATGATTTCCTCTTTTTCTTCAGCTTTTTTTAATAATTCTATTAAAGGAAGAGTTATTTTACCTTCCATCAAATCTTTTCCAAGTGTTTTACCTAAAGCTTTCTCATCAGCTACATAATCAAGAATATCATCTACCATCTGAAAGGCAATTCCTGTGAAATGACCAAAATCTGTTAATGCTTTAATTTTATCCTCGGAAAGAGAGGCAAGAAGTCCTGCCACTCTACAAGCAGCAGTAATTAGTCCTGCTGTCTTTCCTTTTATTATTCTAATATATTCATCAAAAGTAATCGTTGGATCCCCTGCCTTCATAAGTTGCAATATTTCTCCTTCTGCCATCTGATAGGTTGCTAATGATAAAGCTTCCATAATTGGTAGACTTTCTTGTGCAACACTGACATGCAATGCCTTTGCATAAAGATAATCTCCAATAAGCACTGTAACTTGATTTCCCCATATTTTGTTTGCAGATTTTTTTCCTCTCCTTACCTCAGCCTCATCAACCACATCATCATGAAGAAGACTTGCTGTATGTAAAGCCTCAATAACTGATGCAAGTATTATTCTTTTATATCCTTTATATCCCACAAGATCTGAGCATAGAAGTAAAAAGAGAGGGCGAAGTCTTTTGCCACCAGAATTTATTATATAAGCGCCAATTTTGGGAATTAACGAAGCTTCTGACTGAAAAAGATTATAAAGCTCTTTTTCAACTTCCTTTAATTCATTTTCATAATGTTTAAATATATCATGAAAATTCATAATTTTAGCCTCATTTGTTGGGATTTTATTTCATTGTTAATATATTTAATATGCCTTGGTAAAAAGGCTCCTTTTTCAGTAATAATTGCTGTTACATATTTTGCAGGTGTAACATCAAAAGCCATATTTAAGACTTTTACACCCTCTGGTGCAATTCTAACACCTTTTATAGTGGTTACCTCATCGGAATTTCTCTCTTCAATAGGAATTTTTTCTCCAGAAGAAATTTTTAAATCAATACTTGACAGTGGAGCTGCTACATAAAAAGGAACGGAATTCTCTTTACATAATACAGCAAGAGAGTATGTTCCAATTTTATTCGCCACATCTCCATTTCTTACTGTTCTGTCAGTACCTACAATGGCAAAATCAATCAATCCCTTCTTAAGTAATGCTCCTGCTGTATTGTCTGGTATTAGAGTAACATCTATACCTGCATGCATAAGTTCAAAGGATGTAATTCGAGCACCTTGCAAAACAGGACGAGTTTCACAGGCAAAGACCTTAAATTTAATTCCCTTTTCCTTTGCAAGATACATTGGTGCAGTTGCTGTTCCAAAGCCTCCTGTTGCTAATGCACCAGCATTACAGTAAGTTATGACAGTACATCCGTCTTTAAAAAGTGGTAAAGCATTTTCTCCAATTCTTTTATTTATTTCTATATCTTCTTGATGAATCCTCAGTGCTTCATTAATGATTAATTCTTTTAGCTCTAATAATGATTTGTGAAAATTATTGTTTATCAGATTTTCAATTCTTTCAACAGCCCATTTTATATTTACTGCAGTTGGTCGAGTTTTTAGGAATCTTAAAAAAACAGGTTTTAAATCTTCCAAAAATTTTTTAGTTGTCTTTGCTTTAATTTTTAATGTTGCAATTGCTATCCCCATTGCTGTTGCGATTCCTATTGCAGGAGCGCCTCTTATTGATAAATTTTCTATTGCTTTAGCAACATCTTCATATTGAGTACATTTTATATATTCGATTTTTTCTGGTAAAAGTCTCTGGTCAAGAATATATACAGTGTTATTTTCCCACTTGATCGATTGAAGCATAGCTGTATTATAACAATTTTTAGAATTTTATTGAAAAAACCTTTTAAAAGTAAAAATTAACAAATCAAAGAAAGACTCAAAGATAGGGTTCTTAAAATTATCGATTATTTTTTCTATCGAAAACTCTAAAATTGCCGATATGAAAGCTATTTTGTCATCTCTTACCATACTCCTAAAATTGCCGATAGAAAAGGCTAATTTTGTCATTCCGAAGGAGTGTGAAGCGACTAAGGAATCTCCTTCTTTTTTCACCAGATAGATTCTTTAATGAGAGATTCCTCGGGGTATTGAACCCCTCGGAATGACTGCATAAATGTTATATTGCTTTTATTCTGTATCGGCAATTTCAGGATACTCTCAGTAAAGTGACAGTCTTTCGGAGAGTATGGTAAGGGAAAGATTTCCATTATTTTTCCCAAAGGAATGAGACCCTTTAGGACTTTATCCACCGCGGTGACAATAGAGGAAAATAGGGCAATAGAAAAGGAAGTAAAAGCATGACAATAGAGAAGGTGAAACAAAAGGGAATAAAGGTTGACTATTTTCTGAGAATGCATTTATTATTTAAAAGTGTTGAAAATTGCTGTTATAGATGGGCAGGGTGGTGGTATTGGAAGTTATATTATTAAGGCTTTAAGAGAAGCCTTTGGTGATAAAATAGAAATTTTGGCATTGGGAACAAATGCCGCTGCTTCTGCCAATATGATGAAAGCTAAAGCAAATAAGGGTGCATCAGGAGAAAATGCCATAGTATGGAACTGCACAAAGGTAGATTTAATAATCGGTCCTTTAGGCATAATTGTTTCAAATGCCATGATGGGAGAATTAACTCCAAAAATGGCAGAGGCAGTATGTAATTCACCGGCAAAAAAGATTCTTTTGCCAGTAACACAGGAAAATATTGATATAATAGGTATAGTAAAAGAACCCCTTCCACATATTGTGGAAAAATTAATCCTTCATTTAAAGGAGGAGTTAAATGTGTGAAGCTAATGCTTATATAATCAAAGACGGCAAGCTAATGCTTATATAATCAAAGACGGCAAGGAAGAAATATATCTGGAGGCAGTTGATATATTAAAACCAGAGGGAGATGAAATTTATCTTCGCAGTATCTTCGGAGAACAAAAGGTTTTCAAGGGAAGAATAAAGGAGATGTCACTGCTTAACCACAAAATAATTTTAGAGGAAAATAAATAGTTTTTTAGTTTTTTCAATGTTAATCAGATTTATCAATTTTAAAACCTGTAATGCCTTCTTTAATATGGCAATTGATGAGGCAATTAGTTTATCAGTAAGAAAAGGCAAGGTGCCTCCTACTTTTAGATTTTATGGATGGGAAAGTCCTTCAATTTCAATTGGAGAATTTCAGAATATCAGTGATGTCAATATGGATTTCTGCATAAAAAAAAATATACCCATTGTAAGAAGACCCACAGGTGGTAAAGGAATTCTTCATTTTGATGATTTAACATACAGTTTTTCATCAAAAAAAGAAGGAATTTTTAAAGGAAGTCTATTTAAAAGCTATGAAATAATAGGTCAGATATTAGGATATGCCTTTATTCTATCGGGATTAAATGTAAAGATTCGAAAGGAAAAAAAGATTACGAATAGAAGTTCTCTTTGCTTTGCCCGTTCCTCCTTTGGAGAGATTTGCTACAAAGAATTTAAGATTGTAGGATCAGCTCAGAAAAGATGGCGTGATGGATTTTTACAGCAGGGAACAATTCCTTTGAAAGTAAACAGGGAGCTTATTAAAAAAGTATTTAATATCGATGATGGCGATCTTAACGGGATTTATGGAATAAAGGAACTTTATGAAAATTTTGATATTTATAAATTTATTGATAATGTAAAAAGAAGTTTTAAGTCTTTTGATTTTGAGATTCTTGAGGA
>Ga0197142_1003716_pt1 | contig 12651 bp, 11 predicted proteins | sample GBS60_MetaG_FD_148614 | JGI IMG/M metagenome (GOLD analysis project Ga0197142, IMG submission 148614) | Sediment microbial communities from Great Boiling Springs, Gerlach, Nevada, United States - GBS 60_MetaG | ecosystem: Environmental > Aquatic > Thermal springs > Hot (42-90C) > Sediment... | reverse complement strand
CTCAAGGACTATCAGCCTGCGGGGCGGTGAGTATGACAGTTCTGGAGCGGCGGGAGGAGATTAGGAGGGTCGAGGTTTACGATACTGGTGAAGCACCGCTAACAGTAAGCTATGGCCCTCAGCATCCGGGGACAGGCCACTTCAGGATGATTATCACGATGAGCGGCGACACGATAGTGGACGTTGAGCCTGACCCGGGATTTGTCCACAGGGGTGAGGAGAAGATGGCCGAGTATAAGACATGGATCACCAATATCCCACACCTTGAGAGGCCTGTAATACTGGACTCGGCCGGTATACAGTATCCGTATGTCCTCGCCGTGGAGAAGCTGATGGGTGTGGAGCCGCCTGAAAGGGCGAAGTATCTAAGGACAATAATGGCTGAGCTTCAGAGGATCGGAAGCCACCTTTACTGGTTCGCATTATATGGGATATTCGTTGGACATGCAACCATGTTCCTCTGGTGTTTCACCGACCGTGACTATTTTGTGGATCTCACATCCCTGATAGGGGGGCAGAGGATAACCCATGCATATTTTGTGCCAGGTGGAGTAAGAAATGATGCACCAAAGAGTGTGCCCCCAGGCCTTTTACGTGAGTTCAACAGATACTACAGGATGGTGACTGGGAAGGAGCTCTCCGATAAGCATCTGGAATTTGGGAAATATGTGCAGGCTGTCTGTGAGTTCTTTGACGGCCGGCTTGACGACTATTGGGATATGTTCTTCAATAATGAGATATTCATACATAGGACTAGGGATGTTGGGGTTCTTTCCCAGAGTGATGCGATAAAACTGGGGGTTGTTGGGACGACGCTCCGGGCCTCGGGGATCAAGTATGACAACAGGGTGTGCAACCCCTATGACGCATATCCACACCTTAAGTTTGAGATCCCAACCGGTGACAGGGGGGACTGCTATGATAGGGCTGTGGTTGGATTTAAGGAGATGAGGGAGAGTTTGAAGATAATCTCCCAGGCTGTGGAGATGATGCCAGAAGGGCCTGTGAAGCTTAAGCAGCATCCCATCAACCTCAGAGTTCCGGCGGGTGAGGCGGTTGCGAGGACCGAGGCGGCCCGGGGTGAGATGCTCTACTACATTAGAAGTGAGGGCGGTGACAGGCCGTATAGGGTTAAGATAAGCCCGCCATCATTCCGACTCCTTCCGGCCATGGCACATCTCCTTAGAGGAGCCCAGATAGCAGAGATACCGCCCATCTACTGGTCCTTAAACTACTGGCCCGTCGAAGCAGACCGCTAAATCACATGAAGCTCTCAAGGCTGGTAGCCCCCACTATACTCTCGAAATCCATCTCCAGAGGATCTAGAACCTGCTCAAAAGTCGATCGCATGTATTCAATATACTTGTCAACATCTATGTTCTCCTTCCTTGCAAACTGAACAGGTGTCACACCCTCCTTATCCCTTGTTTTAACATAGCTTATGATGTCTCCAGCAGTCACTTTGACACCCCTCTCCTGTAGCTTCCTAGCAGCTTTCACATGCTGGGGTGTTGTCTTCTCATATCTCTCAAGGGATTTTGAGAGCATAACCCTGAAAGCCAGCTCCTCGGGTTTGAAGGTCCTATCCTTGAGCCTACGATACCATCCAGCCAGAACTGTCCTTATCTCACCCTTCACCCTCTCCAGATCCTCAGCTGACCTGACCTCTGCAAGCTTTCTCAACATCTCGTCAAAAGCCTCTTTTATGAAAACTGGGATATTCCGCTTTTTACCCGTAAGGCCCTTAACCTCAACAACACCACTCTCCGTCACCCCAAGGTAGTTTTTCTTCCGTCTGCTGAAGACAACATACCTGTATGTCTTATCAAATTCAAGGTCAAGCCTCAGCTCCCTCGCAGCCCATCCAACAATCTCCATGATTAGCCCGGACTTCTCACTCTTGAGGAATATCGAGTCGGTATCACCGTAAATAACCTGGACCCCGAGGGACCTAGCCTTATCCACGGCCGAGGTCAAAACATAACGGCCTATCGCAGTAACGCTCTCAGCGAGGGGTGGGCAGTATAGGGGAAACTCCTCAAATCCAAGAACACCATAGCTGGCGTTGAGAAAGACCTTTAGCGCTTTTTGAACAACATCATACCACCCTCTCAATTCGGGGCTTAGGTTTTTCTGGGAAGCCCTCGGCTTGTACCATCTAACCCTAATATCCCTGATAATACCTATTATTGCACTCTGGATTCCAGTCGTCTTCCTACAGACCCAGTGGGTTGTCTCGGGTATAATGTTATCCCTGCACTCCTCATGCAGACATCTTATCGTCTCAAAGCTGAGATTGTATTCCTTCAGGATTGAGGGGTAGAGGGAGGCGAAGTCAAGGACCGTGACGTTGAAGTGTATGCCTGGCGAGGGCTCGACAACTATTGCGCCCCTGTATTTCTTTCCCTCGATGATGGCCCTGGTCGTGGTTTCACCCTTCAGCCTTATTATATCCTCCTTACGGGGTATGAGCCAGTTGAGACCCCTCAACTCCCAGTAGAGCAGATTCCTTATCCAGCCGCTTACGCCATGCCTGCACACATCCTCCAAAGGCATCCTGCTTATCCTAGAAATCACCGCCATAAGCCTCAGCAAAAGCCTATCACCAGCCTCCACCAAAGCATGGAGAATCTGCGAGTCACGATAGCTATACTCAGCCAGCTCTTGGAGGGAAAGCTCTCCGAGAGTCTTCTCCAGACGGACCTTCCCATATCCTAGGATGGCAGTGGCAATCCCTTCCAAAGTAAACTCCCTATACTTGTTATCAAAGGCATAGACCTGCACTGACTTGTTGTTGAAAAACCTGTATAGGTCTAAATGTATCCCAGATCTGAAAGTTGCTGCATCTCTCCCAAGATTTATCGGTATCCTCTCCCTAGGTATACCAAGCCTCTCAGCCCTGTTCTTCAGATATGGTAGGTCAAAGTCATCACCATTGAAAGTGAAGATGATGGGATAGCCCTCGATTATCTCAAAGGCTCTCATCAAAAGTGTTTTCTCATTATCGAAGGTCTCGACTGAAAATTCTGGGCCGTCCACCGCCTCACCTTTTCCACGTCGTAGGAGGAGGACCTTTTTCATCTTTCGAGTTCCTGAGAAGGATATCGCTACTATGGGGTCTGTGGGGTTGCTTGGTGATGGTATGTGGGTAGGCGAGTCACCCACTATCTCGATATCAAGAGCGAGAAAGTCAATATATGGATGCTCAGCTTCAAGGACTTTGAGCCAATCCCTTAAACGCCCCACCTCATCCTGGGGAAAATTCTTGAAGTTGTTCGCAATTATCTCCTCAACCAGCTGCTCCGACCCAAGGATGGGTGTGAGAGTCATATCGTCTACATTGTATGATAGGCTGGGGATGAGACGCCTATCGTATATGTAGTTTAGATGGTATTGGATATCGGCCTCCCAGCAGGGGAGCAGCTCTCTTATGGATTTCTTTGTTCCACCTACGGCCAGTGGATCAGATGCGACTATCTGGGTGACCTTTATTCCCCTCGCCTCCAGTGGGTCATACTTCTCAACCTGTATAAAATCAATGGCCCCAGCTTCCCTTAATCTCGGATCTCCGGCCAGCTCCTCTATCGGTTTAGTCGTGAAGCAGTAGGGTTTATGCCCTGTTTCATCCCTTACCGTTAAAACTTTTTGGCTTTCTACATCCAGCATCTTAAGCAATGCGAGTCTCTCTTGACCATCGTATGCCGCTCCAAGTAAGAATAAACGTGCCAACCCTTCTACACCCTCAAAACTATGACCAGCTGGTTATAAATATCTCGCTCCAGAAGTGGCGGCCAGAAGCTCAAAAAGGATTCGACATGCAGCAGCCGAGGTTGAGCCATTATCATAGAGCGGTGAGACCTCCATTATATCGAATCCGACGATCCTAGTGTCGCGTATCATGTTTATTATCTCGAGAGTCTGGGCCGTTGTGAGGCCACCCGGCTCGGGGTTCCCCACACCTGGTGCGTATGCCGGGTCTAGGACATCTATATCCACTGAAAGGTAGACCTCCCTCCCGCCCACAAATTCTTCAACCAGCCTTGAGAGCTCCATGGTTTTTCCACACTCTACTGAGTTTAAAATTGTTATGCCTCGTTTCTTCGCATATTCCACCTCAGCCCTCTCATAACCTCTCGCACCAACCACCATTATGGGCATCTCCGGCCTCTTCTCACTCAAACGTCTTAGATACGTTGCATGGTTGATCCTCAGCCCACAGTATTCATCCCTTAGATCTAGGTGTGCGTCAAAAACCAGAAGCGATAGGCGGGGCTTTCTAAGGGCTTGGACAGCCGCCAACGTGAAGGTGTGCTCGCCGCCAATCATAACTGGGACTTTACCCATCCCGTCAATCATACGTGAAAGACGGTAGACATGCTTCAACATGGCCGAGAGACGGTAGTCAAAAACTATGTTCCCAGCATCATATATCATCACTCTCATGGCGTCAAAATCCCTGTAGAGGCTGTTTGATTCTATGTTCATGCTAAACCTTCTAACATGTTCCGGGCCGTATCGGGAGCCGGGCCTGAAGGATGATGTGAGGTCGTAAGGGACTCCGAAGGCGATGTATTCCGCCTGCTCTATCGGAGTTTCAGTTCCAACGAGAGTCTCTCTAGGCTGTGTGAGAAATTTAAACTCCTCGAAATGTTTATCCGACATACTAAGGGCCCGGAAGTCATCCCTTAAATAAGGTTAGCTTACACTTCTCTAAGAGTCCCGATGAGAGGCGGCCACCTAATCCTCTTCGCAGCGGCAGCGGTGATAAGGTTCGCCCTATCACCCTTCTTCGGCCACTCATGGGACATGTATATATGGCTGCAGAGCGGGGATCTAACCGCAAGGGGCGTTAACATTTATGAGCTTAAGGAGCTGACAGACTTTCCTTGGGGTTTCTACTCCTACCCACCCCTCTGGCTATACTGGCTGACACTCGCGCATTACATCGGAGGAAGTTTGGAGCTACAGGTGGCTATCATCAAATTTCCCATCATACTCTCTGACATGCTATCAGCTTGGCTGTTATACATGCTCGCCCGACATTATGGTCTCGGGGATGGTAGATCAGCATTACTCTCTCTTTTGTTCCTGCTAAACCCGCTCACGATCTTCATATCAGCAGTATGGGGGATGTTCGACTCTATAGCGGTCCTATTCACCTTAACCTCTTTCTACCTACTCCTTAAAGGCAGGGTCATGGTCTCCGGCTTTTTCCTCGGACTGGGTGCGGCCGCCAAGATCTTCCCAATCTTCCTAGTTATACCGCTGGCGATTTACCTGAGAAAGTTCAAGGAACATGGATGGTGCAGAATCTCCATCTACATAGGATCCATTATACTGGGTCTAGCCCTACCGACCCTACCTTACTTGACATCCCTTAGGCAAATCATAGAAAAACTCGCCTTCCACCTGACAAACATCGGCCAGTTCACATATTGGGCTGCGGTATCTCATTTCCTACAACCAGCGATAATCGGGCCCATCTCCCTCATAGCCTTCTCCGTTTTGGTATTCTTCACAATACGTAAAGCACTGGTTGAAAAAACAGACGGAAAATCATTCTTACTTGTGTCTGTAACCGGTGTCCTCCTAGCTTTCCTAGCCTCTTCCACCAAGGTCAATGTCCAATACACCCTCTGGGTTCTCCCCTTCATAATACTACTACTGGCGATAAAAAGGGATAAGGAGATGGCTGTAAACCTGCTAATACTTAACATACTCGCCATAGCATTCGTTATTGCCGGCCAGGTTTCACTCGCTCTCTTCGACCTCCGTAATCTCGGACGAATTACTCCCCAGCGTGAAAGCCCGCTAACCTCCCTAGCAAGTCTTGTTATTGTAGCCTCAGGCGTGACCGCTGGAACCAGATTCGCCGCCCTATTCACAAATCTTCTAAAGCTGAGCACCATCAGCTACTGGAACCCCTCCAGGGTGGCAGTAATAGGCGTTGTGGTTATCCTCGTCATATCCCTGAGCATCTTCCCTTCACCGAGGGGGCTCCAGCTCCCATACTCCTATGTTAGAGTGGGTGTGATGGAGGGGATAGAATCAGTTTTCTCATTGGAGGGCGATATGGGTGTAGGGCTTCTGAGATCTAAATTCGATGTCACCCATGTTGTAATACCTGTTTCACCAGAGCTGATTAACAGGCCGGAAGAAAATGTCTTCGCTAAGAATTCCAGGTTTAGAATATCGAATGAACCTTGGACTAAAAATGATGTTAGTAGGCTTGCGAACAACCTCCATGGATCGGGGGTTAAGGCCCTCTTAGGAATATATCTGAAATCACACTACAATTCAATCCATTTTGGATACCACGGGTATAATTCAACTTGGCTCACATTAGAGCATAGGACCCTCACCGATGAGGATGGGAACATTTATTTCCAATATTTGATCCCAGGAACCAATACAACCTATGCCGAATATTTTGCACAAAACGCTGTGAGGGTATTGGAGGAGCTCGGATTTGACGGCCTATACCTTATGGGTGTGGACTGGAGCAGGGAGGATGTTTTGGAGAGCATGACATACCTTATGAGGAGCTTGAAACAACATTCTGGAGGATATACTGTCTTCCTAGAATTAGATCCTTATTATCTCACGCAATCATCAGAGGTGGCTGAGCTATTTGACCATGCCGACTATATCGTCCTTAAGACCGACCCCTGGGTGAGACGAGTTAAGAACAATCCCCTCGGAAACTATACCATATCCATTTTTAGAAATCTTCTCATTGAATATGTCACAATGTCTTCAAACCGTCACGCCAGAGTTCTCTATGGGGTGTATATGATTGACATAGTGGAGGGATGGCTTACACCTGCTGTAGATATCCAGGTGCAGGTTGATCAGTATTCGAGCATTCTGGGTGTTGACGGGTATGCGTTATACAATATAAACCGCTACCTGCCTTATAGGGTGAATGTTGAGAAGCCGTCAGCGTCCTACTCCTCCTGAAGCCGTCTCCACTTGGGTATCTGGGGGTAGGCTACACCATCTCTGCCTACGATTGCTGAGCCGAGCATAAACCCACGATACCTGCCCACGACTATCTTCTGGCCATTCCAATCCCTTAAAGGAACAGGAGCCCCCATCATCCATTTACGGGCCATCTCACCATCCAGCTCAACGGTGTTGATGGTGTTTTCCTCACGCAGCAGCTGGCTTCCTTCTACAGATAATATAACCCCCCAATATTTCCATTTAGCAACATAAACACCCGCAGCCAAAACTTTTTTCAAACTATCCACCACTTGGAGGGTTTCAGAAGTGCATGCCCTCACACGTCCTTCCCCAGCTATCAGAAGCTCCATCGATTTTAGATAGTGCTCGTCGCCATAAGTCCTCCCTACAGCTTCTCCGAAAAGTTTCCTTTCAACCTCATCTAAACGTCTCAACCAGCTTCTCCTCTCTTCCTCACCTTGGCGAAGAAGAAACCCTCAGACCCGCTGTGATATGGGTATATCCTTATGCAACGACCGATGGTTGGCGGGTATTCCCTGCCATGCCATTCCCTCAAACCATGCAGATATTCGAGCTTCTCTGGTCTAATCTCGAGCAATTCAGCGGAGGGTCTTTTTTCGAGGAGATGTGCGACGACATCCTCATTCTCCAGTGGGTGTAGGGTACATGTGGAGTAGAGTAGTATGCCATCTACTTTCAGCGAGTCGTAGGCTGAAATGATTAGGCTTTTCTGAAGTCTGCTGTAGATGAGCGAATCTTTCTCACGCCATTTCCTGGCTATGCTCCAGTCCTTAGAAATTATGCCTAGGGAACTGCATGGCGCATCCAAGAGTACGCGGTCGAAAAAATCCCTCGCCCTCCTTCCAAACATCCTTCCATCCGAAATTGTTATAACAGAGTTTAGCACGCCGCATCTCTGAAGATTTGAGGCCAGCGCCTTAACCCTGGTAGTCGATACATCATTGGCCACGACAACTCCACGGCCTTTAAGCAGCATGGCTATATGGGTGGATTTGCTGCCGGGAGCGGCGCACATATCCAAAACTATCTGGCCCGGGGCTATATCTAGAAGCTCGGCGGCCAGCATGGAGACTGCGCCCTGTATGTAGACCAGTCCGAGTTTATACCAGATCGAGTGTGAGAGACGGTCCTCCGGCTTTACTGTGTATCCGTTTCTAACCCACTTGAGGGGGCTGACCTGGTAGCCTTCCTCTTCCAGGATTGGGATTATTTTCCCAGGTTCTGTCTTTAATGTATTTACTCTAAATGATTCAGGTAAGTTGGTCTCATAGGAGCTGATCAGCCTATCGTATTCCAAATCCGGTAGCTCATGTAGAAACCCTCTTAATTCCTCGTTTATTTGTAGTGTTGGCAACTCGGCCTAACCTGTTATAGGCTCACTTAAAGACCTCACCTGTCTCCAGACTCCATATAACCAAGTCTAAGACGTAATGTGGGATGCCTAGAATACTGGACAGTCTGAAAAACCTCTCCTCAAGCTTGAGATACCTATGGATTGTGATGGTTTTGGGCATTTTTCTCAAGACTCCCAGCCTGCACATCCAACGGAGAATATGGCGGTCCAGTATAGCCACATCCCGGAAGCCAATATTCCTGAGAAAGTGGCTCGCCTCCTTCATCCCAAGGCCGGGAACAATTTTCACCAGCTGGAAGCGGACTCGCGCACCATTCCCAGCCAGGATTAGAGCTGGCAGTGCATCCACTAAGCTCCTACAGGCGATAATATGGCGGGCTTTTGTGTTGTGGAATCTAACGCCAGCTCTTTTAAGAATGGCGGCGACCTCCAACAGATCACCACTCCATAACAAACCGGAAGCCTTCAGCAGCTCCACAGCCTTGTAAGCTGACCTCGCCTTTGTCTGCGGAGTGCATATGCAGAAACACAGCTCCTCCAACAGCCGGCCCCTATCATGAATATTGAAGAGACTAAACTCCTCAAGCCTCTCATCTATGATGTCCTTCACCTTCTCATAGTGGGCCAGAAGCATGAACCGAGCTGTTTTCGTCATCGCTGAACTTGGGTAATGTTTACAGCGGTGAAGAAAAGCTTTGTAGCCCCCATCGTGGTTAGGTCGCTCTTCCTCACAGCGAGGACAAGGGGAATGTCGGAGACCATCTTACCCAGCAGTAGGCAGTGCCTTGGCGGCAGGGTCTTCCCAATAATCTTAACTGTTTCAGCGTCAACCCTAGATATTTTAGAGAGCCTCTCTAAATCACTGTCATTTGAGAAATTAAAGAGGAATATGTTGTCAGCCTGCCTGTAAACAAGCTCTGGGATGGTATCAGGCTGATTGGTTATGAAAATGGGGAAGATCCCAAGATGTCTCATACGGGTCACTATATCTTCCCAGTAGGTTTCACGGAGATAGAGATGGGCCTCCTCGGCCATGAGGAAGATTGGTCTAATCTTATTTGTGGTGAGGAGGGTAGAGAGGGTTGTGAGCATGTACTCAACTGTTAAGCGTCTGGTGCTGGGGAGAAGTGGTGAAAGGTCGATCACTATGACGTTCCCGCATGCATTTTGCTTCAGGTAATCTTCTATGGGAGTGGGTTCGTTTTCGTCGGATATAATCCCAGTGTTCATAATGCTCTGAAGTCTTGAAACTAAAGCCTCCTTGACAGATTCGTTTATCGGCTGCTTCATTATAGCATCCATCAAAGCCGCCAAAGTCAAACCCCTTCCGTTCCTCGCTATTGAATGCCAAATCCGGGCCAACTCTCTGCAACTGGTCGGCGGCGTCCCATAGACGTGTTCCAAGATATCAAGGAAGCATTTAAGACCCATCTGCTGGAGAGATGTTCTTAGCGTAATCCCTGGCTTAAGAACCTTCAAACACCTAGCCAAAATACTCTCACGTCCAGTGGACTTCCTATCAAGATTTACATACTCGCCGTTAACATCGAAAACAATTACAGTCGCGCCGTGGGTTGCAAGCCCCTCTACAATCAGCTTTGCAATATGGGATTTCCCACTCTCCTTTTTACCGGTTATGATTGTTAGCGATCCGTCGAGGGATCGTCCAGAGATGTGAAAGGGCTCGTTCATGGCTGATCCGAGGTGGATTTTGAGATCGCCGGGGTCTTTTATGAACTCTAAAACATCGTTCAGGCTTGCAGATCCTATTGTTGCTCCGAATCTGCTGGGTAGCCACGCTGGGTTGGTTTCGACTTGGTTCCCACGAGCGATCCCTCTGATCTTTGCGACAAGAACCCTTGTCTCTCTCAACGCTAGGGCTAGGGAGGAAACATTATAGGGATCTATGACCGTTCTCCCACCCAGCTCTTCAACGGTCAGGTCCCTTAGAAGGTCCTCCAGTATTCCTGGGAGATCGGCGTAGGAGATGTCTACGGCCTGGGCTATTAGACGCCATTCTCCTTCTCTAATAATTAGGTAGTCGCCGATACGGATAGATAGATCTTCGGGCCTGCAGAGGATCTCGAGTGTTTCCCTGCTTTTCCTCAGTATTCTCATGTTATCCATCCAGCGGTGCGAAGAGGCTTGACCTGACGTCGAATTCATGGGTGAGACGTTTACCCATCATAGATTCCAAGGATGCTCTGAGGCTCATAAGGTCGAGTCTGCTGAAGGTTGATAACTGGTGTGCCAAGGACAGGGTTTCAGGATAGCCGTAGATGATGCTATCGCTGGCCAGAAGATCTCTGAATATTTGAACGATCGAGTATCCGTCGGATAGAGACGCATCAACCCGGAAGGAGAAGTAGGCTGGAGCTAGGTTGGCAACGTAGACCTCGCCCAATACGGTGTATCTTATCTGATTTATAACTGGCTTGATTATGTATGGTGGTGTTTGAACTACTGGCAATTCAGTAATCTTCTGCCCCATGTAGGTTAAGCGTGTGCATTTTGAGAAGGCTAGGACACCACAGCCTATTTCCCCGGCCCTATGTAGAAGACGTGCCATGGCCTCTACCGGGCTGTCAAGCGGGCCGGCGGTGAGGCTGCCGTCCAACAGCATTATACCACCTTCGAGATATTCGAGGGACTGGGATTGGAGAACGCGCTCAAAGAGGTTGGCTAGTATCTTCGGAGCGATTTGCATGCTTGAGCATCCGCCACTCATACGGCATCCAAGAAGCTCATACAATCCATGCATCAGTGGCTGTATGTTGGCTGGGGTTAGTGTGTAGAGTATGGGCCCGTAGATTATTGCCCTTCTTTTAGAACCTATCCTGCATACTATTGAGCCTCTAAGGGCCCAGATGGAGCCGTTGGGTAGGTCTGCCACTCTTATGGTGGAGGTGTCACACGCCACCACAGGCCTTGTCACACCCTCGCCCTTTATCGGTAATACCTCCGGGTTCTCAAGTCCCAGCAGGCATTCGTCCTCTTCGTTTTCTGGGCCGGTTGGATGTATTTCCAGAGGCTCTAGGACAGGTTTGCTGTCTAAGGGGTTGAGTGTAAAGATTTTTAGGATGGGGCCTAAGTATTCTTTTGGGTTTAGTTGGTGGGCAACTTGGTTATTCATCACACCCTCATCAACCCGTCAATTAACTGGTATTCAATTGAATATAAGTGTTGCCCAACATGGTCAAGATGTGGTACAACATGTCTACCATCAAGGTAAAAGTCACAATCGGCGAGACAACCGTCGAAGTGGAAGCCCCGGCAGAAAAGATAGAGGAGGCTGTAAAACATGTCCTATCAGCCCTAAGAACACACCAGCCGGCCGAAAACACAACAAAACAACCCACCAAACAGGTCACATGCCGGGCGGTTATCGAGAATATGATGGAGGAAGGCTGGCTAAGGACTGAACGCACCCTAGCAGAAGTCGCAGCAGAAATCTCCAGACGTGGATTCAACTATGATAGGACTGCCGTCGCCCACGTCCTTCTAGACTTGGTTAGGCTCGGTTTACTGGAGAGAAGGGGCGAGCCTAGGCGATACGCATACGTAATGGCAAAACCGAGGAGTCTCGATAGTCAATCCGTAAGCCTCGAGTAAGAATCTAGAAGGTAGGATAGTCCGGAGACTGTGATGGCATAGTCACCCCTCTCAAGTCTCTTGATATATCCTTTCCTGACAAGCTCGCTTAGCCTACCCGAAATTGTCTTCATCGGCCGCCCAACAACAGATACAATTACACCGGCCGAGGCCGAATCTCCTTCCCTCAAGCCGAGAGCATGCTCTAAATATCTGATAGCCAGCATCAGTAGGATAGCCTCTGATGTGGGAAAAGATTGGAGGGGTTTTACTGGGTAAATGCCCTCACCCTCGCTATAGGAGATAAGATCTTTCAGCTTCTCCAAAGTCCCGGCAATATCTCTTGACCTGTGTATCTTGTTGGCTAGCGAGTATGTTGGTATAGATTTTTCAAGAAAACGCACAACCTGGAGGTAGACATCCTCCGGCGAGCCTTCGAACTCAACTTTCAACTCACCATAGACTATTGTCACCTTGAGACTGTTGCTGCTCAATCCTTCCCCACATCCAGATAATCTATAGAACTGGGGTGGAAACGATATCGCCCATCCTCATCTCTCTCAACCAACCCCCTTTTCCAGAGCTCACTGAGCCTAGCCCTCACAAGATTCTCACCCATCCTAGTCGCCTGGGCCACCTGCCTCGGAGTCATCATATCATCGGCTAGCTGTGAAAGCTTGCGGCCCACATAAGCTCCTGCAAGACAGTAAAGTATTTTT
>Ga0197142_1003715_pt1 | contig 12652 bp, 8 predicted proteins | sample GBS60_MetaG_FD_148614 | JGI IMG/M metagenome (GOLD analysis project Ga0197142, IMG submission 148614) | Sediment microbial communities from Great Boiling Springs, Gerlach, Nevada, United States - GBS 60_MetaG | ecosystem: Environmental > Aquatic > Thermal springs > Hot (42-90C) > Sediment... | reverse complement strand
AGCACATTTCAAAATAGAACATTTGTTTTCAATCCACAACCCACGGAACATCACATTTCCCCACTTTGCCCCACATTTCCCCACCTGACGGTGATTATATACCACTTATTCCCACATATCAAGCAGAATATGCACGATCTGCAAAACTTCGTCGCCTACGATCGCATGTCGTTATCGGTGTTGTTCGCCAGAACGCGGCGGCGCCCTGACCACCTCGTGCTTTACCAATGCCGGGTCTGGACCTGCAGGTCGGCGCGCAATTCATCCAGGTCTGTCTGGCGATTGAAGCAGTGTCTGGACTGTCCCGGGTGTATCTCCGGCTTGACAGGCGCACCGGTTTGAGTTATTATCAAAAATGATAACGATATTAATCCAGCAAACGTCGGAAAGGGAAAGATCGAAAACGCCCACACCGACACGCAACATCAGTCATCGAGGCATCTATGCACACACGTCTTCAACACATCATCCTCATCATTGGTCTGTTCTCGCTGTCTGGTTTTGTTTTGTCCGCCATAGGGGCGCGCGCTGCAGAACCGCCATCCACCATTCCGCCGAATGTCGTCGGCGGCACACCGGTTGCACCGGGGGATTACCCATGGCTCGTCGGGTTGCTCAATGCCAGCGTGCAGGATGAGGCTGCCGTCTTCTGCGGCGGTGCGCTGATCGACGACGGCGCTCCGACCGCCAGTTCCCAATGGGTGCTTACGGCGGCGCACTGCCTGGTTATTAACGGTGAGGTTGTGTCGCCGTCAGCGATCGAGGTGCTTGCCGGTCAGCCTGATTTGACGCAGGTTCAGCCGGAACAACGGCATCCGGTTGCAGACATTATTGTGCATCCGCTTTATATCTACGGATATGCGCCTGTCAACGATATTGCGTTGCTCCGCCTGGCTGCACCGGTGAACGTGGGGAACACCCTGCCTGTCGCCACTCCCGCTGATGCTGCATTCTTTGCACCCGGCGTCGATGCGCAGATCGCCGGGTGGGGCAATCTCCTGCCGCAGACCGGCGTTCAGCAACCGGACATTGCACACAAGGCGGTCGTCAAGATCGTGGATGACGCCACATGCAATGCGCGGTATGATCGCGCGCTGGGTATTGAGCATCTCTGCGCGGGCAATATGCCGGATGGCGGCGTTGACACCTGTCAGGGCGACAGCGGCGGTCCGCTTATGGTAGTGAAAGGCAGCACCCTGATCCACGCCGGTATTGTCAGTTTTGGTCAGGGGTGCGCCTGGCCCCATTTCCCCGGCGTTTATGCGCGCACAGCAACCTATGCTGGCTGGATCAATGCGGTCATCAACGACCAACCGCACGTTGATGTCATACAGGAGGGTCCGTATCCTATCTGGCCCGGTGAGGATGTTCCCGACCCCACGTTGTTCCATATCTCGACTGCTGCACCCGGTGAACCGTTCACATATACGCTGCAAGTCGCCAATACCGGTATGCAGGTCCTTAATACGCTGACCATAACTGCCACTCTGCCCGGCAGCGCCAGTCTGATCGCTATCAACGACGGTGGGAGCATGGCGGGGTCTGTCATCACCTGGACTGCAACCGATCTGGCGCCCGGCGAGGTGATCGAGCGCTCATATGTCGTCTCCGCCACCACAAGCGTCACGACCGGTCCGTATGGGGTGATGGCGATCAGCGGCTCAACGACGGTCACCGCATCTGGTCAACCGCTCACGACCCTGGTGAACGAGCCGCGGCTCCACCTCTTTACCGGTGAGACGCCTTCCACCGAAGTCGGTGCTGTCTTTGGGCAATCATTTCTTCTCATCAACTTTGGACGGGGAAGCGGCGCATCCGTTGATGAGGTGGATGTGAGCGTAACGTTGCCTGCCAACGCCGATGTTGTGGCTATCAGCAACGAGGGCACAGTGGACAGTGGCGAGGCTCGCTGGCGGATCGTCGATCTGGAAGCGGAGCAATTTGTGGAGTTCGGGACTCTTCTGCGCGCGAGGGCAGTTGGTGATGTGATTCGCATCACCGATTACCGGGCGCAGATCGGCAGTGCGACACCCACTCTCGGCGCAACCGCAAGCCAGACAGTCGTCAACGAAGCACGCCGTTATCTCCCCCTGATAGCCCGCTGAACCTGGCGGTGACAGAGCGGCGCTGCAAACCAGCGCCGCTCCATGTCATCGTGCTATTCGAGAGAGGTGCGGGCAATCGGGGCGGAGACAGCTCAGTACAGGCGCACCTTGTAACCCACCGTCTTCAGCAGTTCGCTGGCAATGACATACCGCTGAATTTCGTTGGTGCCTTCGTAGATGCGGAAGACGCGCGCATCGCGGTACATGCGCTCAAGCGGCAGTTCGCGCGAGAAGCCCATGCCGCCGTGGATCTGGATGGCTTCGTCGAGGATCCATGCCAGCGAGTCGGTGCAGTACAGTTTGACGATGCTTGACTCGAGTCGCGCGGTTTCGCCGCGATCCACCTTCTTCGCGCAATCGTACACGATCTGCTCCATCGTGTAGATTTTTACCGCCATGTCGGCCAGTTTGAACTGGATCGCCTGAAAATCGGCGATTGGGCGACCAAACTGCTGCCGTTCGACAGCGTACTTGAGCGACAGTTCATACGCTTCCTTCGCTGCGCCAAGACAGGCGGCGCCCAACCCACAGCGCCCGATGTCGAGCGTCTGGAGCGCGAGCGCATACCCGCGCCCGACTTCGCCGAGCACGTTTGACGCCGGCACGCGACAATCTTCGAAGAAGATCGAAGCGGTATGCGATGCGCGCAATCCCATCTTCGGCTCGACTTTGCCGACCTTGAAACCGGGGAAGTCCTTCTCAACAATGAACGCGGTAATGCCGCGCGGACCGGCGCCCGGATCGGTGCTGGCAAAGACAACGATCACATCAGCGAACGAGCCGTTGGTGATCCACATCTTGCTGCCGTTGAGCACCCAGAAATCGCCATCGCGCACGGCGGTGGTGCGGATATGGGCGGCGTCGCTGCCAGCGTTCGGTTCGGTCAATGCCCACGCGCCCCACTTGCGACCTTCGATCAGCGGGCGCAGGTAGCGCTCCTTCTGGTCCGGCGTCCCCGCGAGATGGATCGACATCGAACAGAGCTGGACATGCGCACCCAGGATCGTTCCTGTCGATGCGCATTTGCGGTTTATTTCTTCGAGCAGGACGCAGTACCCCGTAATTCCGGCATCGGAACCGCCGTATGCTTCGGGAAAGGGAACGCCAAGCAGACCAAGATCGGCGGCTTTACGCAACATCTCGAACGGAACCCGCTCTTCTTCGTCGATCTCGCGGGCGATCGGGGCGATCTCCTTGTTGGCGAACTCGCGGACGGTCTGTCGCAACAATCGGAGATCTTCGGGAAGTTCATACTCCATCGTGTGGTCTCCCTTCTACCTGTGCCTTTTTTTCATTATAACACGTTGCAGCATGAGGATGCCTGCGCCAGCGCTCCTTCTGCTTTTGCCCATACTGCGATCTTCAGGGTACAATAATAATTCAATCATGTTCATTGACGAAAGAAGATAGATCATATGCCCGATCAACAGATTCATCTTGCAGTCACCGGCATGACCTGCGCATCCTGTTCGGCGCGCGTCGCAAAGGCGCTGAAGAAGGCGCCTGGCGTTACTGAAGCGACGGTCAACCTGGCGAGCGAACAGGCGGAAGTGCGCTTCGACCCGGCGCTGGTGACGCCGGATCGCCTGGTCGCAGCAGTTGAGGAAGCCGGGTACGGCGTGATTACCGAGCACATCGATATTCCAATCACTGGTATGACCTGCGCATCGTGCGCGGCGCGGATCGAGAAGGCGCTGCGCAGGGTTCCCGGCGTGATCGAGGCAACGGTCAATCTGGCGAGTGAACGCGCAACGGTGCTGTTCTCGCCGTCCGATGCGGGATGGAGCGACCTGGTTGCCGCCATCGAACGCGCCGGTTACGGCGTGATCGATGAACGCAGCACAGCCGCATCCGGTGAAGACAGCGAAGCCGCAGCGCGCGCGCGCGAACTGGCAGTGCGTCGCCGCACGCTCACGGTCGCGGTGGTGTTGACCACCCCGCTCTTCCTGCTGTCGATGGGGCGCGATTTTGGACTGATCGCTCCCTGGTTGATCGGCGCGGGGGCGGACATGGCGCGCTCGATGAGCGGACCGATCCACGCGATGATGGAACACATCGCTGCGCGCGACGATCTGCTCAACTGGCTGTTTCTTTTCCTTGCCACGCCGGTGCAGTTCTATGCCGGGCGCGATTTCTATATCCATGCCTGGAAGGCGTTGAAGAACCGCACCGCGACGATGGACACCCTGATCGCGGTCGGATCGTCGGCGGCATACTTCTACAGCCTGACGCTCATGCTCACCGGTCTGGCGGGGCATGTCTACTTCGAGACGGCAGCCGTCATCATCACCCTGATCCTGGTCGGCAAATATCTGGAAGCGCGTGCAAAGAGTCAGACCGGTGCGGCGATCAGGGCGCTGATCGGGTTGCAACCGAAGACGGCGCGCGTGGTGCGTGGCGGACAGGAAGTGGACATCCCTGCCGCCGATGTGCGTCGCGGCGAGATCGTCATCGTGCGTCCCGGCGAGAAGATACCGGTCGATGGGATTGTCATCTCCGGCGCGTCTGCGGTTGACGAAAGTATGATCACCGGGGAGAGCATGCCGGTGGAAAAGCGCGAAGGCGATACCGTCATCGGCGCGACGCTGAATCGCAGCGGGAGTTTTCAGATGCGCGCGACGCGCGTCGGCAAAGAGACGGCGCTGGCGCAGATCATTGCGCTGGTGCAGCAGGCGCAGGGAAGCCGCGCGCCGGTGCAGCGCCTGGTCGATCAGGTGTCTGCCGTCTTTGTGCCTGTTGTTCTGGTGATTGCGCTGGTCACATTTCTCGCCTGGTTCTTTATCGGCGGGACGGGCTTTACCCAGGCGATGATCTTTGCCGTGGCAGTGCTGGTGATTGCCTGCCCCTGCGCGCTGGGGCTGGCGACGCCGACTGCCATTATGGTCGGGGTGGGAACAGGCGCTGCGCACGGTATTCTGATCAAAAATGCCGAAAGCCTGGAGCGCGCCGGGAAGATTCAGGCAGTTGCGCTCGATAAAACCGGAACGATCACGGTCGGAAAGCCGTCGGTTACCGACGTTCTACCGCTTTCGGGTGCGACGGTTGCCAGCAACGCACCGGCACTCCGATTGAATGCAAGTGATCGCCAGGAAACGCTGCGTCCGGTTCCGTTCAACCACGGCGCAGACCCGGCTTCGTTCGCCACCAACGGCGACCCTCTTCCGACAGACGATGCACAGCGCAACGATCTGCTGCGATGGGCGGCAAGCGCCGAGGTGCGCAGCGAACATCCGCTTGGCGAGGCAATCGTTCGTGCGGCACGGGAAGCCGGTATCCCGCTGGCTCAACCCCAACGCTTCGAAGCCGTTGCAGGGCAGGGAGTGATTGCCACCGTTGAAGGGCGCAGCGTGGCAGTCGGCAACCTGGCGCTTCTGCGCGAACGCGGCATCGATCCATCGACATTCGACAGCGACGTGACACGCCTGCAAGACGAGGGAAAAACCGTCATGCTCGTCGCCATCGATGGCGTGGTACAGGGGATCATTGCCGTCGCCGATACGATCAAGCCGACCTCGCGCGCAGCAGTCGAGGCATTGCACCGTCAGGGGATTGATGTGTGGCTGATCACCGGCGACAATCGCCGGACGGCAGAAGCGATCGCCCGTCAGGCAGGCATCGATCCGTCGCGGATCTACGCCGGGGTACGCCCGGAAGACAAGGCGCGCATCGTTCATGAATTACAGCAAGGACGCCGGATTGTGGCGATGGTTGGTGATGGCATCAACGACGCACCGGCGCTGGCGCAGGCTGATGTTGGCATTGCGATCGGCAGCGGCGCCGATGTGGCGATGGAGACTGCTGACATTACGCTTATGCACGGTGATCTGCGCGGTGTGGCGCAGGCAATCGATCTCAGCAAACGCACCTTGCGCACGATTCGCTGGAACCTGTTCTGGGCGTTCATATATAACATCGCCCTGATCCCGATTGCTGCTGGCGCGCTCTACCCGCTGACCGGGTGGCAACTGAGTCCCATGCTGGCTGCCGCCGCAATGGCGTGCAGTTCGGTCTTCGTGGTGACCAACTCGCTCAGGCTGCGGCGGGCGCTGGGGGTTGTAAGGGTTGAACGTTGAAGGATGGGAGAAGGCAAGTTCATTCTACGAGTAAGGAAAATACAGATTGACCCGCAACGCGGAATCGCTCATTCACCATCAACCGATCCATGCGGTTGGCGCAGTCGCCTACCGGTATGACACACAGAATCGTCTTCAGATCCTGCTGATCAAGAAACGTCGGGGCTACTGGACATTACCGAAGGGCAAGGTCGCTCCAACTGAAGACGATGCTTGTGCGTTGCTGCGCGAACTATGGGAAGAGACCGATCTAACAGGCGTCGTCGAGGATCAGGTGGCGCAGGTCATGTATATCACGCCACGACGACGGTTGCCACGGCGTAAAATTGTGACATACTATCTCGTGCAGGTGGCGCCGGACGCCATCGCCACACCAGGAGGGCGCTCCGGCGAGATCATTGAGCGTGTGCGCTGGGTTACCCCCGCGGCAGCGCTCCGCCGGGTCAAACGAAAGCGCATTCGTGACATCATCGCCTGCGCCCGAAATGTGCTGCGCAGGCGTTCGCAGAATCACGGAGCAGCAGATCGATGATCGCATCGATTCGCGGAATACTCATCGCAGTGGCAGCGGATCATGTCGTGGTGGAGACCGGCGGCATCGGATGGATGATCTACGCGCCGCGCCCGGTGATCGCCGCGCTCGGTGACATCGGCGCTACGGTACGCCTGTTCACCTGTCTGGTGGTGCGCGAAGATTCGCTCACTCTCTATGGCTTTGAAACCGTCGAACAACGGCAGTTATTCGAGACGCTGCTCAGTGTAACCGGCGTCGGTCCACAGGCAGCGCTCAACCTCCTCTCGTCAGGAACTATCGATGAACTGCGGCTGGCGATTGCGACCGGCGATGTGACGCGACTGGCGCGCACGCCGCGGATCGGAAAGAAACTTGCAGAGCGGTTGGTGCTGGAGTTGAAAGGGAAAATCAACGTCAAGGGGCTGCCGACCGGCGCCGCAGTCACTCCGGCAGTCGCGGCGGCGAACGCCGAGTTGAGCGAGGCGCTGATCAGTCTGGGATTTACCGACGCAGAAGCGGCAGCCGCGATTGCAGCGCTCCCATCGGACGCCCCGCCTGACCTTGAAGAGCGTGTGCGGCTGGCATTGCGCTATTTTAGCGCATCATAAAATGACCCTGGATGACGAGATGTCATCGTGTGACGCAGGACTGAAGAACGATTGACCCTCCTTTCCGCGTTCGCTACAATACTCGACCGGATAACGAAACACGACAGTGCGCACGAAATCCAGACTGGAAATTCGTCACTCCACTCCGGGCACTGCAATGAATGCTGCTGATCCCCCGCAATCGACGCACGTTGTACGGCGCATCATACTCAGTTTCACCCTGACAATCGGCCTGATCGCCGTCATTGCATTGATCTCCTACGGCTGGACACAACTCCTCTTTGCCGCTGAACGGGAGCGTGTGGAGCTGGTGGTCGCCGGTACGCGACAACACGCCCTGTCACAGCGTATCGCACTGTCGGCTGAGCGCCTGATGGATACGTCTGACCCGGAAGATGCTGCCCGGGCGCGCGCGGCGCTGAGCGAAGCAATCGATGAGATGACGCAGCAGCATCAGAACCTGATCCGCGCTGTCGCATCGCTGCCGTCTGATGACCCACATGCACAGGCGATCCGTCGTCTCTATTTCGATCCGCCGACGGCGCTCGACGCGCGCGTGCAGGAGTATCTGGAGCATGCGCAGCGCCTGCACGACGATCAGAACCCGCAACGCTCCGATCTGCTGGCAATCCGGCAGGCAGCGCTGAACGATCTGCCGCACCTCTTCGACACGGCAACCCGTCTATACAGCGACGAGCGTCGCACCCTTTTGTCCACAATGGATGCCATGCATGCCGTCGTCTTTGGCATCGTGCTGATAGTGCTGATGCTGGAAGGCGTCTTCATCGTGCGACCGATGGTGCGACAGACGCAGCAGTACATCGCGCAGCGCGACGAAAGTGAAGCGCGCCTGCGCGCGCGCGAAAAAGTGACGCGCGCCCTGTACGATATAACCTCAACCACGCAGATGGATCATCTTCAGAAGGTGCAGGCGTTGCTTGCCATGGGATGCGACTACTTCCGCATGACTACCGGCATGCTCACCCGGATCGACGGTGAAGAACTGGAGGTCGTTGCAGCGCATCAACCTCCTGAGCACCTGGCGCCCGGTCAGCGCTTTGCGCGCGCCGACAGTTACTGCACCGCCGTTCTGGAATCCTGCACGCCGGTTGGCATCAACCACGCCGGACAATCTGCCTGGCGCGATCATCGCTGCTACGCGCTTCAGCGCATGGAAGCATACATCGGCGCACCGGTGCAGATGCGCGGCGTGACGATCGGCACGCTCTGTTTTGCCAGCGCCACATCCCGTCAGACGCCATTCACGGATGGAGACTACGATCTGATTCGCCTTATGGCGCAATGGATCGGTAGTGAACAAGAACGCTTGCAAACCGAAGCCGCGCTGCGCGAGAGCGAGGAGCGCTTCGCTCTGCTTGCAAGCGTCACCACCGAAGGGGTTATTATCAGTGAGCAGGGGGTCATTGTTGACGCAAACGCGGCTGCCAGCACGCTGCTCGGTTGCCCGCTCGAACAACTGCGCGGCAGATCGGTGTTTGAGTTCACAACTCCTGAAGGGCGAGAAAAAGTCGCTCACGCGCTTGCCACTGGCTATGATCGTCCCTACGAGGTGCTTGCCCGCCGCATTGATGGAACCCTCTTTCCCGCCGAGGTAACCGGACGGAACATCCCCTACCATGGACGGACGGCGCGCGTGACGACTATCCGCGACATGTCGCGGCAGCGTCTGGCGGAAGCCGCTCTGCGCGCCAGTGAAGAACGCTTCCGCCAGTTAGCAGAGAATGTCAACCAGGTCTTCTGGATCTGTACCCCGGCGCTTGATCAGATTCTGTATGTCAATCCAGCGTATGAACGCATCTGGGGACGATCCTGCGACAGTCTGTATGCGCAACCGGCGTCGTTGTTCGAGGCGATTGTTCTGGAGGATCGCGAGCGCGTTCTTGCACTCCACAATGCAGAATATCACCGTGGATACAGTATCGAATTCCAGATTCGGCGGGATGATGGTCAGCCACGCTGGATTCTGACCCGCGCTTTCCCGGTGATGAACGAAGCAGGGGTCATCTATCGCATTGCAGCTATCTCGGAAGATGTGACCGGGCGCAGGCAGGCGGAGGAAGAACTGCGTGCGACACTGGCAGCGCTTGAAGCGCAATACCAGGCAGCAGATCGCGCCCAGAGCGAGATGCGCGCAATCCTCGACGCTTCCAGCGAAGCGATCGCACTGCTGGCGCCTGATGGTACGTTCCTGACGGTCAATCGCCGTTTCTTCGACATGTTCGGCACGACCGCAGAACAGGCGCTCGGACATCGCCTGTCAGATATGCGCGCTGCCATCCGGTGGATCTTTGACGATGCCGACGAATTGTACGTTCGCATGTGCCACGCCCTTCAGGACACTCAGACTATCTTCCGCGAACGGGTGTCGCAGCGCAAACCACAGCAGCGCGAACTGGCGATCTTTTCCTCGCCGGTGTGGACGGCCAACCAGACGCACCTTGGACGCCTTTTCGTCTTTCGCGATGTCACGCACGAACGCGCTGTCGAGCGGATGAAATCTGAATTCGTGGCGATGGTGTCGCACGAGTTGCGCACACCGCTGACCTCGATCAAAGGGTATGTGGATATGCTGCTCGACGGCGATGCCGGACCGCTTGCCGATGAGCACCAGGAACTTCTGCGCATTGTCAAATCGAACGCCGATCGACTGCTGCTGCTGATCAACGATCTGCTCGACATGTCGCGGATCGAAGCAGGGAAACTGTCGCTCCACCGCATCCCGCTCGATCTCCGCCCGCTCATCCGACAGGTCGCCGCCACGATGCGACCACATCTCGACGCGAAACAGCAACGCCTGACCCTCGATCTGCCGGAGACTCCACCGGATGGTTCAGCTCCGCTCATCGCAGGCGATGCAGCGCGCTTGCATCAGATTCTGACCAATCTTCTCTCCAACGCAATCAAGTATACTCCTCCAAATGGCGAGATGACGATCCGCCTGACGGCAGAACCACCCTGGCTCTGCATCACCGTCCAGGATACCGGCATCGGCATGACGCCCGAAGAACAGGACCATATTTTCGACCGCTTCTACCGCGCACGCAACCGCGCAACTCGTGAAACCGGCGGAACAGGACTCGGTCTGGCAATCACCCGTTCTCTCGTTGAACTGCATGATGGGCGCATCACCGTCGAAAGCCAGCCGGGGAAAGGTTCGACATTCCGTGTCTATATTCCGCTGTTGGAGTATGCGGATCAGCACGACAACGCCCTGACGGCAGCGTGGACCGATGGAGAGGAAGAGCGTGATGGATGAACTGTTGCTATGTAGAGCCTATCTGAAAAACTGATATACTAATGATACCTTGATTGCTTGTTTATGTTCGTACAGATGAGTGCAATGAGCGCGTCTCACGGCGCCTTCCGTTCAAACCCGGCATTGGCGCCTCTGGGCAGCCGCTCACGCCCATCGTCTCCAGGTGACGGTTGACCGTCTCCATTGTATGGCGATATGTACACACTGCGATGGCGTCCATCCACCAGGCGTGCGGACGCATGGTCGCCCCTGGTCGCACGACAAGCGGCGCTCCTGTCTCCGCCAGGATGCGCGCCGCATCAGCCGCGCTGTTGCGGCGACGCGGTAATGGTAACGGCGAATAATTATTCGCCGTTACCGCCGTTACCGCCGCTACGCCCAACTGCCGCGCCCCGGCGGGCGGGCCAGACGCAGGTCGTGCAACCCCGCGGGCCGCATCGGAACGCGCGTCAACGCCTGATGCAGGCAGCAGACCGGATGCACGCGCCATCCAACGAACGTCTCCCTTTTCGTCGGGCGCCACCCGTGGGGCGGGCGACCGGGCGCCTTCCGACAGCGCCAGGCGCGCGCCCGGCGGCGAACCAACGCTGGCGCGGGGAGGCTATCGATGATGACCACGTCGCTCGTGACACCTGCCTCCCCCAACACCTCCGGACTCCCGGACATCCCATCGGCGTGCTGATGGAGGCGACAATTGACGCGCGCGACGCCGATCCGGTCGCGTCAACAGCGACGCCCATCTATCTGGAAAGGCGCTGCCCGTTCGTGATGACGGCCAACATGCCTAGCGGCGACGACCGCACGTCAGAATCTCGGAGGCGGGGACCCGCGCCCGCCCATCACGGTGCCGCCCCAGGCGTCCCATCAGGGTGTCAATCACGACAAAAGCGGCTATAATGTGGCGAGCAACCGTCGGCTCCTCCTAGCTGCACTGGTTGGTCTGACCGCCGCGACCATGCCAGAGGTGTCAGTGGTCGTCAACTCGCAATAAAGGTTGATGATATGAGTACTGAACCAACACCCAAGCGCACGCCAAACAACACGACCACGACCGGTTTCCGCATCTCGGACGAACGGTGGGCCGTGCCGAAACCGCTCCTGCTGTCGCGCCCTATGAACACCTATCGGTTTGGCGGCGGTCGTCCGCGCGTGTCTGATCGCTGCAAGAAGAGAGGTGAGGAGTGAGAAGTGAAAGAAAGAGACGTGCGGCTCTTTCTTCTCTCTTCTCTTCCACTCACTTCTCATCGCACTCCGTACCGGCTGTCAGTGGGCGGCGTTGAACGCGACAGACCTGTGCCCCAAATCCACGGCCTATGGTCGATGTCGCGCATGGGTCGCCGCTGGCGTGTTCTAAACTTGTGGCAAGTCGGCGTCGAACAGTTCGATGAACGGAAGGGCATTGATTGGGAGTGGCTGAGGATGGACGGGGCAATGACCACGGCGCCGCTAGGGAAAAAACCGGCTCCAATCCGACTGACCGCGGGAAAGCGGACGTCAAACGGTCGTTGCTGACCGAGGGGCATACATCGCACGTGAAGCAGGCAAACGTGCGCAGCGCTGAGCGGTTCCCCGCCGACAACGATGGCTCAATCGGTTTCGCCGCCTGCTGATACGCTGGGAGAAAAAGCCTGAGCAGTATCTTGCCTTCCTCCACTTCGCCTGTGACGTGATCGCCCTCAGTGCCGCCGGGTTATCGGATAGGCTCTTAATACAAACGTGCAACTGGTGCAGTGCATCCTGGGGGGGTAATGTTAATGATGATCCGAATATCAACTATAGAGGAAGACCGTGATCGACGATCCGTTGCTATGGTTCGATATCAAAGCGCAACCGGTGCGGCGCATCCTGGTGGTTGATGATGACCCGGACATCAATCGTCTGCTGCGCGCTCGCCTGACTGTGCGCGGGTATGAGGTGGCTACCGCCGCAAGCGGTGAAGAAGCGCTGAAACTCCTGTCAGAAACACCTGCCGATATTGTGTTTCTCGATATTTCCCTGCCCGGCATCAGCGGTTTGCACACACTGGAAGAAGTGCGTCGGCGCGGATTGGATACCGCCGTCATTATGACTACCGC
>Ga0197142_1003714_pt1 | contig 12654 bp, 11 predicted proteins | sample GBS60_MetaG_FD_148614 | JGI IMG/M metagenome (GOLD analysis project Ga0197142, IMG submission 148614) | Sediment microbial communities from Great Boiling Springs, Gerlach, Nevada, United States - GBS 60_MetaG | ecosystem: Environmental > Aquatic > Thermal springs > Hot (42-90C) > Sediment... | reverse complement strand
CTTATCTCTGCTATTATCTCATTGAACTTCCTATCATGCTCCTCTAACTTTGCTCTATGTATGCTTAACTCCTCTAATATAGCATTGAACTTCCTATCATGCTCCTCTAACTTTGCTCTATGTATGCTTAACTCCTCTAATATAGCATTGAACTTCCTATCATGCTCCTCTAACTTTGCTCTATGTATGCTTAACTCCTCTAATATAGCATTGAACTTCCTATCATGCTCCTCTAACTTTGCTCTATGTATGCTTAACTCCTCTAATATAGCATTGAACTTCCTATCATGCTCCTCTTGTCTCTCCTCTATTCTTGTTAACCTCTCCTCTTGCCTTGCTTGTATATCTGCTAGTCTTACTACAATATTCCTTAACTCTAGATGGGAATCTGTTAACCTTGCTATAGCATCCTCTAGCCTCTGCAAGCCTAGCAAGCCTATTATAGCGTATCTGAACTCCTCATCCTCCTTTAGTAACTTTAGGATATCATCCTTGAGTTTATTCAGCATATATACTCAAATTATATACACTTAATAAAAATATAACTATAACTATAAGTAATGATTGCTCACTGAGATTCTGTTAATTAACTTCATATAAAGGATAGAAGAGTGCTTTATTATGTTAACTTGCTGAAGCGTTGTATACAGTATGCTAGAGATAACACACGTTAAGAGCCAGTCTAGTTGTTGATAAAGTTAAATATCCTTTAGTGCAATCATATATATGCAGGCAGTACTTAGACGGGTAGGAGAGTATATAGTAAGGAGGTGTGAGTATAAAGATCTGATACATGTAATGAATATAAATATGGTCAGTCTCTCAGAGCATTACTCCGAGTACTTTTTTGAGGAGCTGCTCAGGGAGTTCCCAGAGGCGTTCCTTGTCGCAGAGATAAACGATAATATAGTAGGCTATATAATGTGTAAACTGGAGTATGGATTCTCGAACTTCAGGAGGCTGGGATTTGTGAAGAAGGGGCATGTAGTTTCTATAGCAGTCTTGAAGGAGCATAGGAATAAGGGCTTGGGGACAGCACTCATGCAGGAGGCTATAAACTCTATGGTTATCAAAGGGTGCGATGAGGTATACTTGGAGGTAAGGGTTAGTAATGAACAAGCTATAAAGGTATACGAGAATATAGGGCTTGGTATATGCTCAAGGTTAAGGAGATACTATAGAGATGGTGAAGACGCATATCTTATGGCTAAGGAGCTAAGGTAAGGTAAAGTAAGATATCACTGAATGATATAACCATATTATTCTTACTAATATAACTGTATCTACACTATCCTGAGCCTGCTAGCCATCTCGTCCTTAAGTCTATCTATACTTACCCTTACCTGTTGCATCGTATCTCTATCCCTTATGGTCACTGTATTATCCAACATGGTCTGTCTATCTATGGCTATGGCATAGGGAGTACCTATCTCATCTAGTCTCCTATACCTTCTCCCTATGGTACCAGAGTCATCGTATATACTATCAAAATCCTCCTTGAGCATCCCATATACTTCATACGCCTTCGCATCCAGTCCATCCTTATTAACCAGAGGAAGGACGCCTATCTGTATTGGAGCTATGTATGGTCTGAGTTTCAACACCACTCTATCTCCATCCTCTTGTAACGAATGCTCTAGTATGCAGTAGAGGCTCCTCTCTACACCCATGGATAGCTCGAATACGTGTGCAAGTACCCTCTCATCACCATCCATGACCTCAAGGTTCTCCTTACTCACCCTCATATGCCCCTTAAGATCGTGATCTGATCTATAATTACATGCTACAAGCTCTATCCAGCCTAGGCTTGTCTCAACCTCAAAGTCGAATGCCACTGTAGCATAGAATGCCTTCTCATCATCTGCCAGTCTCCTGAACCTTGCCCTGTTCATATTTATACCTGTCTTACTGTAGAACTGGTTGAGTAGAGCAAGGTAGTATGCTATGAGCCTATTAGGAAGTATACCCTTCTCTATAGCCTCTGCCACTGTAACCCTATGTATACCATCACTATCATCTATCCTTAACTCAACATCCTTGATCCTATCGAACCTTCTACTATCTATATCGTTAAGCCTTTTGGGGTTACAGAATACCTCTATCTCTGCCTGATAGAACTCCCTTAGCCTTATCAGACTCTGCCTAGGCGCTATCTCATTCCTGAAGCTCTTACCTACCTGTGCTATGGCTATAGGTAACTTGCAACGCATGACCTTGAATATCCTAGCATAGTCTACGAATATACTCTGGCATGTCTCTGGCCTAAGATAAGCCTCAGTGTTATCTGCACCTATACCTACCCTGAACATCATATTGAACCTACTAACCTTGCTTAACTCGCCGTTACACTTTATACACCTTATGCCATGCTCTGCTATAAGGGAATCCAGCTCCTCATTGCTTATACGCTCAGGCACTATCCTCTTGATATGCTCACTAACCAGTCTATCTGCTCTATGTACTGAGGAGCATCTTAGGCACCTCACTATAGGATCATTGAAGCTATCCAGATGCCCAGAGGCTACAAATACACTCCTGCTCATTATCTGTGAACCATCTATCTCAATCATACCATCCTTCCTGACCATCTCCCTCCTCCATAACTCCACGAACCTATTCTTCAATGCTACTCCCAAGGGACCATACTCCCAGAACCCTGCCTGTGCATCAGCGTATATCTCACAGCTGGGGAAGTAGAACCCCCTACTCAATGCTAGATTGGTAACTGCATCGTAGTTCATACCACTCTCTTAGAGTATCGATCAAATATAAGCATATGCCAACTCTCTGACCTTACTGATATTCTCTTCATCCCCCCTCCTAGAGTCTATGGGAGTCTCTAGTATCCATGGTATATCCCTGAACTCCTTTATGTTAAGTATATTCATGAACCCCTCCTCTCCTATATGCCCTAATCCTATATGCTCATGCCTATCAGCATGCGATGCTAGACCGTACTTTGAGTCATTTATATGGAGCAGCTTCACATTCTTGATGCCTATATGTCTATCTATAAGAGCTATTAGTTCGTGTAGAGCATCTCTGCGTCTTAGATCATAGCCGTATGCGAATAGATGGCATGTATCTATGCATACACCTACTCTCTTACCATCAAGCATCTTATAGAGCACTCCCAACTCATCTATGCTAGAGCCTATACTATTCTTCTGTCCAGCCATATTCTCTAGCAGTATAGTGACATCTTTAGAATACTCCAGTGCTGTATTACATGCATTAACTATATTCTTCATACCTTCTTCTGTGGTAGTATTCATATGACTTCCCAGATGTATAACTAGCATCCTTATACCTAGCATGGAACAGCGTTTAACCTCGTCTATGAGCACCTGTAGAGACTTCTCATAGATATCACTCTTTGGAGATGCTAGATTTGGTAGATAAGGCATATGAGCATATACAGCATCAGCATCTATCCTGCTCGAGTTCTCTGCTAACCTATCCCTGAACCTCTTCGCATCCTCATCGCTCAATGCTCTGGCACTCCAACCCCTAGGATTCCTCGTGAATATCTGGAATGCATTACAGTTCAATGCCAACGTATTATCTATGGCTTTATCTATACCACCGGAGATCGATACGTGTAAACCTAAACGTATCCCCATGGTCTAATTTATTTATAGGGGGTGTATATTAAATATTATGAGCAGTGTAATAGCAAGGTATCCATTCCTTAGAAGTGCAGGAGAGTACCTCAGATTACTCGATTACTCACTAGATGAGTTCAACGATCCCTCGATGAGCCATATAATAGATAAGGCAAGCAAGAGGGTGCTCGCTGCCATAAACGGTACAGTATACAACGAGTTGAGCGATGAGGATGTAGAGGTTGTATCATTCCTGCTTGCATGCATACTAGTAAGGAGTATAGGCGTTAAGAGTCTGTACAGGAGGTTTGCGCTGTATGAGGCTAGGAGAGCAGAACGCTTCCTACTTGAGGACCTTAAGAGGGACAGGAGTGCGATAGAGAAGATACTAGGACTGGTATTCAAGGATGTCTTTGCTGTTGATATCAAATACATACAAGGGGAGGGTAGATTCATCATGAGGGTGGAGGATTACCTTAGATACTCTACATCGTTCCATGACAGCTATTGGAGACTGACCAATAGGGTTGTGCATAGAGGCTATGTGTACCTCGATGCCAGAGATGTTATAAGGCTAGTTAGGGATGAGCTTGTACATCTAATAATGAAGAGGATAGAGGGTATGAGGATGGATATCAGTAGCCTACCAGAGCCTATACTCAGGAGGAGTGAGGGGTTGAAGAGTATGCTCATTCAAGATAAGGAGTTCAGAGTAGAGAGGTTAGAGGTTAAGAGTTATCCCCCATGCATACTGAATATACTGAGGACTCTAGAGCAGGGCGGTAACCCCTCACATACAGCAAGGGTTCTGCTAGCAACGTATATGCTTGGTATAGGCAAGAGTGTAGATCAAGTATGCGAGTTATTCAGGAGTGCACCTGATTATAATGAGAGGGTGACTAGGTATCAGGTAGAGCATCTAGCAGGATTGAGGGGTAATAGGATAGTATACTCGTGCCCATCATGCGAGAAGGTGATGCTACAGGGTCTATGCTTCAAGGCTGAGGAATGTGATGGTATAAAGAACCCAGTGCAGTTCAGGGGTAGGAAGGAAGAGGGAAGAGGGATGATATAGATGAGTAATCAAGGCTACGAGACTATACAGGTAGTAAGACAGGCATTCAGGGAGTTCTATTACAATAACAGCAGGATGTTAGAGACCCCTGAAGAGATAGGGACAAGGGAGTTCGGCTACTCAACATTCAATGGTATAATGGTTAGGCATCTAAGCTTTAAGAGTATCAATGAGTTATACGCACTCCTTATAAGGGAGGTACCTTCGGATGTATACTCTTCAGCAGCATACTATACCAATCCAACATTGCCTATGGAGGAGAAGGGGCTTAGATACGCAGATCTTATATTCGATATAGATATAAAGGAGCTGAACCCTCCATGCTCATATACCCATGATGTATATATATGCGAAAGATGCAGTAATGTGACAGAAGGCAGAGTATGCGATGCATGCAACACAACTGCTAAGAGGATAGTATTCCCATGCGATTCATGTATAGAGTTAGGGAAGAGAGAGGTGAAGAAGATACTTGCTATACTAGAGGAGGACCTTGGTATAGATAGAGTGAAAGTGTACTTCTCTGGTAATTATGGCTTCCATATACATGTTAGAGGGAGCTACCTTAACCTAGACTCTAAGGCTAGATCAGAGATAGCCAACTATGTATCAGCGAAGGGTATTGTATATGATATTCTATTCAAACGTTATAGGAGAGGGAAGATAGATGGGGAGGGTAATGAGAGAGGAAGTGATATGTTCATACTCAAGCCTAATGCATATGGCTGGGCAGGCAGGATAAGTAGATATATAATTCAAGAGGATGGGGAAGGGAGAAGAAAGAAGGGGAAGGAGAAGAAGGGATATACAAGTAAGAGGTTAGGAGACCATACATTATACTATGCATATACACATGCTGTAGAAGATGCATTACATGCTCTAAGTGTAAGTATAGACCCGAATGTAACTATGGATGTACATAGGATATTCAGACTCGCTGGTACTCTTAATGGTAAGAGTAGCCTTGCGAAGGTTACATGTGAATGTATAGACTCATTCGATCCATCAGTAGATGCCTGCTTCATAGGCGATAGAGAGGTCTATGCATATATAACAGGGGCACCAAGATTCAGACTTAAGGGTAATACCTTCGGACCCTACAGACAAGAGTACTCAAGGTTACCTTTGTATGCATTCTGTTACCTTGCATGTAAGGGATTGGCTACTATAGCTAAGAGTTAATTTATATATGCGATGGTAAGACTATAGCTACAAGATTCATTTAATTATATATACTATCTGATCATTATACCCATAGAATATATGAATATGGGTAGGGAGATCTGGTTCATAAGACGCCTAGATGAACTGAGTAGACTGAGAGGGTACGTAAAACCTGAACGTATAGATGGAGCTATAAGGATGGATACGAATGAGAATCTAGTGATGGATGAGCATCTGCTAAAGGATATACTACTTACAGTAGTTGATGCTCTAGACCCTAGAGTATATCCAGAGCAGTACGAGGAGGTAAGAGAGGAGATAGCAGGGTACCTTGATGTAAAGAAGGAGAATATAGCACTAGGTAATGGTTCTGACCAACTAATAGATCTAGTATTATCTACGTTATGCAGATCTACAGTTACTATAAAGCCTACATTCACATTCTACAACGATAGATGCATGCTACATTCCATAGATGTAAAGGAGGTTGTGTTAGACGATAATCTACTCTTTAATCCTGAAGATGTGATAGAGAGTGGAGTAGACTCATGCTATATATGCTCACCCAACAACCCAACAGGGAATCAGTTCCCAAAGGATACGATGCTGTATATCCTTGATAACTTTGATGGTCTGATCATGGTAGATGAGGCTTATGCAGAGTTCGCTGATTACACATTATGCCATGAGGCAGTCAAGAGGGGTAACCTTATAGTATTCAGGACATTCTCGAAGGCATTTGCCCTTGCAGGTTGTAGAGTAGGCTATATGATAGCATCAGAGGATATAGTAGAGCCATTCAACAGGGTAGTGCAATATCCATACGCTATAAGCAGTATATCCTTGGCGATGGCATCGCTCATATTAACTAAGGTAGAATATGTAAGGAGATGCATAGAGTATATAAGGTCTGAGAGGAATAGATTGTACAATGCTATAAATGGCATAGATGGAATGAAGGCATTCAGATCAGATGCAAACTTCATACTCTTCACATCTACGCATGATAGCTTGTACGAGAGACTGAAGGATAAAGGGATATACGTAAGGAATGTAGGCGATGTAGCATCGTATAGATCATGCGTAAGGGCTAGCATCAGTAGTAGAGATACCAACGATATGCTTATAGATGCGCTGAAGGATATAGTTAAAGAAGGGCAGTAACAAACTAACTATAGGCATGAAGGCACTCATACTTGACTGTGATGGCACGCTTGTAAGGATAAACAGATCGTACAATGCATGTATAGTAGAGACTACTCGAAGGATACTCAGATCTATAACTGGTGAGGAGTGGGGCAACTATGCAGATGAGGATATGATACTTGCATTCAGGATGAGTGGAGGTTTCAATAACGATGTAGATACATGCTACGCCTTGATACTGGCTGGCATTGCTGCACATACAAGGGGGGTAGACCCAAGGAGCCTTGCATATGATCTTGCAGCCAATGCAGATAGCAGAGGTATAGTATCAGTCGAGGAGTACCTTGCATCTAATGGTATGCATGATGTCATAGGTAAGGTTAGGGAGTATACAGGCTACCCTGGGCTTGTGGGTAGCAGTACACTAGCAACACTATTCGATGAGCTCTTCTACGGCAGGGACCTATTCGTTAAGATGCATGGTATAGAGCCTAGATTCATAGATGCTAGAAGGGGTTTCATAGAGTATGACGAGGTTATAATAAGTGAGAGTACGCTAGAGAGGTTAAGGTCTAGGTTCGATGATTGTATAAGTATAGTATCTGGCAGGAGCAGGATCTCAGCAGAATATACGCTCAAGGGGCTATTGGGTTACTTTAACCTCGATGCATCGGTATTCATAGAGGATGAGGATAAGTATGTGAAGAGGAACGGACTGGATATTATAGTCACTAAACCCAACCCTTATGCATTACTCAAATCATTGAAGATGCTGGATGCTAGAGAGGCTATAGTGGTAGGTGACTCGATGGAGGACCTTATCATGGCAAAGAGTGTAAGTGATAGGTACAAGACATTCTTCGTGGGAGTATATGGGACTAGCATAGATGCTGAGAGGCAGAGAGAGGCGTTCATAAAGCATAATTCTGATGTAGTTATAGAGAATGTGAATATGTTGCCTGGCGTATTAGATTATTTATGTACCTAATTCATGATGGTACATTTGCTTATTTATTAGATTATGTGTTAGTATTATTAGTATGGTTCATGATATCAATCTATTTATAGATCATATCGTTATAAACCCAGATTTCAGTATAGTAGCAACTATATTGGAGATGAGCAATCCAAATCCTAGGATATTAACCCCTATCCTTATGGCCTTGAAACTTCTATCAGGCACTCTCTTCTCTATAAGTGATGATATATACTTATCACCATCCAGAGGTATCATGGGGAGCATATTGAATATACCTATGAAGAATGAAAGCATCCATAGCCAGAGGAGGAACATGAATATCTCTTGCGGCCATGGTATCCAGAATGGTACCTTAGGTGGCATGTAAGGGAACATATCCCTGATTATTCCAATAAGTCCTCTACTAGGATCATCTTGAGCAGGTGTAACCGTAACCTGCATAGAGATCAACTCTCCATCCCTCAATACTCTAACCTCTATCTGCTCACCTGGTGTTAACCTAACATTTGCCAGATCCTGTGGAGTCCTTATCTGAGTATCGTTTATACCTACTATTATATCTCCTGCTCTCATACCTGCCCTCTCAGCACCACTGCCCTCTATTATGCTTACTATAGGTACTCCTATAGGATCGTTATAGAATATACCTCTGATGGTAGGGGAGAGTACCTCTAGTATATTTCCGAATGAGGGGTTGAAGAGCAGTAAACCTACCACTACGAATGAGAAGAGCATGTTGGATGTAGAGCCTGCTGCTATGACTCTAACCTTAGATAACCTCCTCGCTCTATTGAACTCCTCCTCATCTGGTTCTACGAACCCCGCTATCAGTGCTATGATTATAGCGAAGCCTCCAGACTTTACCTTTATACGCTCCAGCCTAGCAACTATACCATGAGCTACCTCATGTATCACAAGTACTATAGGCGCAGCGAGTAGGAAATATACAAGGTTAGGTACACTCCTTATAGTTACACCAGGGATCAGTAGTGTAACCTCTGAGAAGCTATCGTTTGCCTGAAGGTAATTCGCCAGATTATTGAGAAGGAACCATATCGCTAATCCCATCATAATAGCTCCAGCGACTATACTCACATTCGAGAACAATCTAACTCCACCTATACTTATAGATAGGAGTCTATCTAGAGTAGATGATACAGAGTGGTTCTTGTATGTTAGCATGAATGGCTTTATCTCAAAGCCTCTCTTATCGAGTCTCAGTGCCTTGGCAATAACTAGTATCATAACCCAAGCTACAAGTAGACCTATTATGCTAGCATTATCCCCTAGGTTCATATGCAAATAATTTTTATGATGTATGATTTAATGGTTGCTATGAAAGGGGTAATACTGATATCTACATACCCGGACGAGGAGAGTGCGCTTGCTGCTGCCAAAGGAGCTGTAGAGGGTATGCTTGCTGCATGTGTTAATATAACTAAGGTAAGATCCATCTATAGATGGCAGGGCAAGGTTGAGGATACATATGAGTATATAGCATTATTCAAGACCACAGACGGTGCAGTTGGTAGCCTGAAGGAGTTCATAGCCTCTACTCACAAGTATACAGTGCCAGAGATAGTTACCATAGATATGGATAGTGTGAGTAAGAGTTATATGGAATGGATTATAGAGAGCGTAATCCATAGCAAGAGTGGCTGAAGGTATAAATAATACCAATCATAATTAACATATCCATTTTATCTATTCATACTCAAATAATCAGAATAACAGATAATGATAATAATAATGATGATAATAATGATGATAATAATGCATACCACTACAATTCTTATAATGACTCAAGTGGTTCATGCCTGTACTCAAGCGTATCAGGGTCTAGTCCCATCAACTCTACTGTATGCCTTGCCGTACCTGTATTCCTAGCAAGTATCCTCTCTGCTATCTGTCTTCTATACTTCTTATCCCATTGCTGTCCGAGTTTGTACTTGCCCGTCATGATGATAGGTTTAACCTTTATCACTGCTAGATTGGTATCCCTTACTGTACGCATATCAGGCTTTAACTTGGCGTAGTAACCTTCACTCTGATACTTCTGCATGAGTGCATTCAGTGCATTACTCCTCTCATCCATATCGTATACCAACTCAGCATAACCCTTTATTACCACGCTTATATATAGCGTATCCGCCTGTGATGCATCATACGGATCAAAGAAGTAAGATGGCAGGAATTCAATGTACCTATGTGCTTCAAACCCAACCTTGTTATGCCTCTTTATATTCTCTATCTTCTCGCCCATACTGAATGAATGCATATATACAGCATCGTATGCATATACGAAGTTCATAGGTATGAGTTGAGGGAATCCATCAGGGTCTATGGTGCCTAAAGTACCTGATGGTATAGAATTGAGTAATGAGGCCATCTTATCCTTTGAGTCTATCTGGTATATCCTTAGTAGCCTCATATCATATGATCACCATACTTCATACTTACTTCTTACCATCCTTCCTTATTATTTATATCTGATTACCCCTGCATTACCTACACCACTTCCTGTATCAGTCTTGCTTACCTTGCTTATACTCCTTATTACATCCATCCTCTTCTTGCATAGCATAAGCATATCAGAGTATATCCTGAGCGTATCATCGAGTGCTATGTTATAATCCTTGATACTCCCATCCTCTATACTCTTCATAGTCTCCTCTACTAGCCTCCTTGTATCTGCTGTAACTAGTCTAGCATCTATACTCTCTAGGACATCTATTAGTGCCATCCCCATACTAGTTGGTTTGAATCTATTAGAGTATTTTACAGCATATCCCCTCTTGACTATCAGTGTAGGGAAATCTGCTCTAGTTGCATCAGTACCTATACCATGTCTCTCCATCATATCCAGTAACTCAGCCTCGCCAAGTCTGCTTGGGGGCTTGGTCTTAGCTCTTACAAGCCTAATACTCAGAACTTTAGCCTTATCGCCTATATTCATCATAGGGAGTAGACTCTCTCTAGGCATGAAGTAGTTGAATAGAGAGAGGTATCCATACTCGAGTATCCTACTACCATGAGCGTGGAACTCTACATTGTTTATATTCAATCTACTACTCTGTTCAAGAAGGAGTGCATCATCCAAGTATGCATTGGATAGGAACCTCCTTGCTATATACTCCCATACACTCCTTGCCATACCAGAACCACGGTAAGCTTTAACAGGGTAGATGGGAGGATGTGCACCATCATCCATATTACCGTTCCTTGGCTCTGGGGCATTAGTCATATGGCCTATACCCAGACCATCGCATGCCTCTTTCATAGGTTTAGAGAACTCGAATGTACTACTGTACTTATTTGTATCGGTTCTAGGATACGAGATATACGCCTTTGAGTACAGATCCTCCATGATCTGCATGATCTTTGATGCATTCATAGATGTTATCCTTACAAGGTCCCTGAGTGCATCGTCTGTCCTTATAGGTAATGGCCTATGCATCACCTTCCTACTCTCTACGTAATCTGATACTACTGCATGATCGCTCTTAACGCTACTGTAAAGCATATCAGCCTCTTCCTTACTATGGATATGCTTACTAGTTGCTATGAATCTGATACCATCGTACTCCAACTCAGCCTCTATATACCAGTAGTGCTTGCTCTTGAATGATAGTATCTCCCTCTCCCTCTTAACTATAAAGTATAATGTTGGTGTCTGACACGAGCCCCAGCTTATTATCTTATTGTAGTTCTTATCACTCTGAGTCTTACTAGCCATATTACCCCTGTTGGCTAATGTTAGTAGCCTTGTATATGCAGCACCTGTGAGTAGATCGAATCTATGCCTGAACATAGCCTTATATACCCACCTCCAGTTAAGCCCACTCTGAAGATTATTCCATGCATGGATCAGATCATCCCTATCTATAGAGTTGAACCTCATCCTGTAGTACTTACTATCATTACCAGACCTCCTGTATAACATAAGTATCTCATAGCCTATGAGTTCGCCTTCATGGTCGTTATCTGTAGCTATGACCAATCTGCTGCTATCCCTCAGAGACTCTCTGAGTCTAGAGTAACTCTCCCAGTCCACTATCCTACTAGCGAACTCTCTGATGTTCAGTATATCCACTATATCATGTAACCTCCATACCCTGAACTCCTTTGGTAGGTCTATATCCATCACATGTCCCCTAACCCATGTAACCCTCACATTCCTGACTCCGTTATGCCTTAGAGCCTCATCTATTGCATGGGCTACACTGTACTTCTCAGCAACAACTATAGTCATATGGCATTGAGCAGCTTAACGAACTTGTCCATACTGACCTCAAAGCCGTACCTATCCTCTTCTTCCTTCATCCTCCTGTATATCCTGTAGAGCAGCCTAGAGTGTCTTAGCATGCTGAACTTGCCCTCCATCTTCAACCTTAGTATCCTGTATACATCATCATAGTAACCTAACTTCCTATGTAACTCATCTCTATAGGACTCCTCACTGAACTCACCCTCTGTGAGTAATCTATAGAGTATCTCTGCAGACTGTAATGATGGCGTTATACCCTCGCCTAGTAGTGGGAATACTGTGCCTATAGACTCACCTACACCTATCACGTTAGCATATGTTATAGGTTCTACCCTTGTTACTGGAGTAAGCCTTACAGGTCTACCTATACGCATGAGTATCCTTGCATCAGGCTCCTCTTTAAGGAACTCATCTATAC
>Ga0197142_1003713_pt1 | contig 12655 bp, 9 predicted proteins | sample GBS60_MetaG_FD_148614 | JGI IMG/M metagenome (GOLD analysis project Ga0197142, IMG submission 148614) | Sediment microbial communities from Great Boiling Springs, Gerlach, Nevada, United States - GBS 60_MetaG | ecosystem: Environmental > Aquatic > Thermal springs > Hot (42-90C) > Sediment... | reverse complement strand
TTGGCGCGCAGCACCAGCGCCTGGGCGCAAAGCTGGACGCGATCGGGCTCCCAGGCGCCTTCGGGCAGGTCGGGGGCGCTGCCGCGCTTATAGTCCACGGGCGTGACCAGGTTGCCCTCGGCCTCGACCAGGTCAACGCGGGCGGTGAGGTGTTCCTCCTCGGCAGAAAGCCAGACTGAGCGCGCGTGAATGGTTTCGATTTGTGCTTCTTCCGGCTGGTCGGGCGGGGGGAGCGAGCCGCTGGGGCGATCTACAGTGCGATGTTTGAAGCGACCCTCGGCGGTGTCGGCGTTATCGGCCCAGTCGCCCTGCACCCACTCCAGGTAGGCCAGGCGCGGGCAATAGACGAACTCGTTGACCATACGGGCCGGCACGGTCTGGGGGAGGATTTGGGTATCACCCAGCACAGGCTGTTGCGTTAAAGTGGGCAATAAGATAACATAAAAAATTTGCTATTTGCAACCATAAGGTTACACAACCCTAAGCCGAGCGGGGCTAAAGTTAATTTTGAAGTTACTCCCTTCCCCTACTTTAACCCGCTGCGATTCATATACAGCAGCAATACCGCGCGCTCGCCGCTCAGCAAATGACAAGGTGCTGGCGAGAACAAGACAAGTTCTGATAACATCTATGGTAGCGGGAAATTCCCAGATGGGCCAAACAAAGAATGATTCACTCTCATTATGGTCAAGCCACCCAACAACCCGAAGTCCTGACCGACTTGGTACCCCAGGGAACAGAGATAGACCTCGATAAGCTAGTAAGTTTGCCATCCACTCAGTATGGGTGTTCTGGTCAGAGGGATCCACATCGCTGAGCGCATACTGCCTATTCTCGCTCGGGTCCCAGCGCATTGAAAGCCCGCTATCTCGATAAGTCCAAGTTTGGAATAAAGTTTGTTCGATTCGCGCTTTACTCACTTTGGCCATAAGCTCCTGTGCAGTTTCTAGGAACCACTGGTGACCAGAGCCTCGGATAAAACAGAAAGGAGTAGTCTCAATGACCTGTTTCTTCTCATCGCAACAGGCATCGCTACCAAAAGCAGCGAGCATGTCAATGCTCAACCGTGACGACCACTGGGTGTTGGGATCATATAGTATGTGCTTAGCACGTTCGCGGAACTCCTCAGGAGTACAGTCAAGGCTTCTCCCGAGGGCCAATTCAGGACTAGGGACTGAGCTGGCTAGAGCAGCTAACCATTCCTTGCGTAATCGATCACGCTGTTCGCGGAGCGGTTTTAATTCTTCTTCTACTTTTTCCCAACCGTCCTTTTTTAGTTTGCGAGCCTGAATATGTTTTCTTCTTTGTTCCAGCTCCTTTTTTTGTTTGTAAAAATCCCTAAATTTTTGCTTTACTTTTTGATCTACCGGGCGGCCTTGTAGATTCTCACAAAGTTTCGAGCAAATTTGCTCTTTCGAGGGGCAGCCGTATAAAACTGGCACCCATGTTGTATCGTGCTGCCAAGCAAGTTTTATACAATCTCTATCATCTTGACTCAATATCGCAACTGTTCCAATTGCAGCCAAAAAACCTAATGGATTAACGCCATCAATTCCGTTTAGTTTTATTCCTGCTGGCTTTAAAGTGTTCATTTTTCGTCCTTAACAATTAACAATTTACTTCCGTATCGATCTGACAATCGAAAAATCGCCTCAAGATATGCACTCCCCCACCAACCGTAGCGGCGTACAACTCGCCAAAAGCGCTCTGTGATTCCGGAGTCTAACCGATGTGGATATGGCAAACTTTTACGTTCATCCTTAGATAGACTTACCTTGCATCCATCTACCACTTGTCCATGCACTTCGGGAAGCTCACCGTCTTCACAGATTGGCGCACAAGGGCGCCCATATCCGTGATGGGTAGCAATAAGATACAAGATAAGGTCTAAGCTTTCACAATCCTCATCTTCCCACTTTTTAGATCGTATGGCGTGCTCAACAAGTTGACATGAAAGCATCTCATGACGAAAGTTTTCAGGCAACTTGCTTATCTGGCGGATTTGCTCACGTCGCTTCGGAGAGAGCGGCATCCGTTCTGACTTCGCAAGTGGTTCTGAAGAATTAATGAGAGCGATTTCATCACCATTATGAAGAATTAATTGAAATCGCTCATCAAGCTTTCCAGCATCATGCCAGATGGCTGCTTGATCGAAGCAGGGTTGGAATCCATTCGGCAAACAATGACTTGCGAGCTTGTTGGCAGCATGTCGGACCGACTCAGTGTGGATTTTTAAAGAGACAGCTTGACCAGCTGCTGATAGCAAATCGTCATCATCAGCAAAGATATCAAGCTCTTCTGACTGATGCGATGTCACTTGACGCTGGAAAAGTATGACTCCACCGGCAGGATGATAACTCATGTGTCCGTTTTGAACTTTCTTGAGAAGATCTAGCCACCATTCAGGCAGTATGAGAGATTCTGCTTGCAAGGGTTGATAGTTTAGCAGATATTGTATAACTTCATCAAGCTTTTCGCGTGAAATATCTTGAATTTCAAGTATTTTTAGCAACTCTGCTATAGGCGGATATTCACGCCATGATGACAAGGTATCTTTCGTCAGTCGAACAGCTGCTGCGCGACCGCTTTCTGCCTGAACTGGCTCCCAAATGTCAAGGGCTTCTCGCCCTACCGCCCTAAATGGCGCGGATTGGCCAAGAGAAGCTATACCATAACTGGCAGGGACAACGACAATATCTCCAGGCCTAATTTCCTCAGGCTCTTCTACTAGCTTAGAACGCTTGCGACCGCGCCATAGCAATGCAGGGCGACAGCGATTTTCTTTAAGAGCTTCTATCTCCTCTGAGGCACCTTCAAGATCGCCGTCTTCTTCTGATGCTGAGCCCTGCGCCAGCCAAGCACGGAGCTGCCAAAAGGGCACAGAGAGCATCTCGGCAGTAGACGGAGGACATAAAGCAACGATCTCTAGCCACAGAGACGTGTCATCATTTGGCAGATCGCACCGCCAAACGATATAGGCATCGGGCACGCTTCGGCGTCCATGAAGGTAGAGTGATATATCTGGTTGAGGTTCTACTGGTGGCGAGGTCTGACAAAGTAAGTCCAAGTGAGCAGGTAGCAGCACGGGAGCTGAAGGCGCAGGAGCAAACAGCTTATTAAGCTCTGGATTAGCAACACTCTTCAACTTATTAGAAAGCGCATTGAATCCAAAATCAACGCAATACAAGCCGTTGTCTCGTCTATCAGCAATTCCGCGTAGCCATTGCCAAGTTTGAGCTATAGCGTTGCCATAGATGCGATCTTCCTTCTTCAAGTCAGCATCCTCTTGGCGAATCAAAATCACAGCAGGAGCACATAATCCATTCGGAAGACCTGAGCGTGCCAGTCGGCCGAAGCGCTGGCGCAAAGCATCGAGGCTAGCGCATTCTGTGACAAGCGCATCAAAACTGAAATCTGCACCAACCTCTAGACATTGGGTCGAAACTACAATGATGGGACGTTCTGGGTTTTCAGGTTGTTCAGCGCGCAGATAAACAGACCAGCGTTTAACAAGATGATCGCGCTCGTATGGTCGAAGTCTCCCTGTCAGCAGCACGACATCTACGCCTAATCCAGCCTCGTTAGCAAGCCGCGGAAGCATTTCGGCGATCTGCACAGCAGTGCGGACACGGTTCACCATGACAGCTACACGGCAAAAATCTTTTGCATACTGCAGGGCCTCTTCTGCTGCACGAGTAACAAGTGGATCCTTTTTCTGACCTTTGCTAGTCCTAAGCTCGACCAATCTGGCCAACTTGCGCGTATTTAGACGTTGTTGAATTGTTTGATCATTCAGGGCTTGAGCACGTTCCTCTTCAGATGATGGAAAGATACTTGTAGACACTTGACGATGCGTAGCAGTTAAAGCAACAAAGGCAAAAGGAGTGCGAATAGGCTGTTGAGCCCATCGCTCGCTGCGCAAGTCAGATATGGTGGAGAGGGTTTCCAGAAAAGGTTGAGCGCAGTGAGCCTCGTCAAGTAAGATTAGACTGTCATTGGCGATTAAACCAGCATAGATAGGCGCAGAATTTAGGCTGTCTCCATAGCTACGAAAGAGCAATCGAGAGCCTATTTGGTCTACAGTAGAGGCAATTACAGCAGGTTGCGATGGCAGTTGTGCCCACCCATCGTCACGCAGGATGCCCCCGCGCAAACGCGCAACGGCCAGAGGTCGCGCAGTGCCAGATAACTTTCTCAACCGATGAGCGACATCATAAAGGATGCCGTCCTGTTTCTTTGCTTGAGCCAACTTGTCAGCGATGCGACAAGCGCGCTCAAAAGCTGCGTCCACAACGATGCGGCGGTCAACGACAAACCAAATGCGGCGCGGAGCTGTGCGCTGAGTCAAATCCCGTTCGGCCTGAGACGCGAGAGCATATATAGCGATATCTATGCAAGCGGTTTTGCCCGCAGCGGTAGGCAGATCAATAGCCTTTGGCCAAGAAGACTTACAGACACGTTCTGCGAGCATGTTCTGCCAAGGGAAGGGAGGCTTGTCCCAGAGTGCTTTAAAGAAATCCGCGAAAGTCGGTAAGGACATATTCCGCTAAGCTTTCAGGTTAGTGGTTTGCAAAAGCCATATCCTCGGTAGCGACCTGCTCCTATTAAGACAGGTCCATGAACAGGCTTATCGAACACTAGAATTGCGTGTGTATGGCGACGCTCACTGCCGTCTTTACGCTGCAATCGTGGAAAGTTAAAGGCAGGCGGCACTCCCAGGTGAGCAGAGATGCTCACCACAACCACCTCTCGTGGTTCCGGCAGTCCGATTGTCTGACAAGCGCTCTTGATCATATTTTCGCATTCAGCTCGGTATGCTATAGGATCAGAAACTTTGGGATGACGATCAAAAGCAATGGGAGTCACTGTGGACCAGTGCGTTGCTCCTGTTGCTGAGGCTATCCAAGTTTCTGTTTGCAATGTCTGTGGCAAATTTTCGCCTATTTTACGCACCAATCTCCATTTACCCAAACGACCTAGTTGAAGCTCATTGACTTGACCAAAAAGTTTTAAAAACTGGCGACGTGTATCTGATTCAATATCTTTTGGTAGTGCAATTGCAACACCGAGCAAGTGCCCATCCGCATAAGGCGATCCAACAAAGGCGAGTGGTAGAAAAGCCACATGCGCCGACTGTAGCGAATGACCATCTTGGCCATGGCCACTTACCAAGCTACGAACGTCCGGCGAGTAATCGTTCGACATGGCGATCAGCGCTTTCCGCCAGTGAGTAGTTATAGCTAAAGTGCACAGAAGATCTAACTCTCGGTAGGGACCGTCAACATGCTCTAGCTGCCACACAAACAAATTAGGCTCAAAGACTGAACCCGACAAGGAACTGGGAGAAGATTCTTCTCGGCTTACCCGTGCGTAGCCAAATTCAGTCAGCACAGGACGTCGTCGAGGCGGTGCTTGATTGTTGAATTCACTTTTGAGACGACGCCGAGCTTTCTTTTGGCCGGACTTATTGGAATCGTCCTCAGCCTGCACTCGGAGAGCAGCAAATATCTCGACTTGCTCTTCATTAAAACGTCGTTCTAGATCGACTAATGTGCCTTTGACTGCGACGCGAAATGCCACTTCGGCAGTTGCTTCGTTTGGCACCCAGTTCACCTGGATGGACTGTGCTTCTTCGTTTGTGCAAAGCCATACTTGCACTAGCGACATAGAGTGGCCGATGCGAGTCACCTTAGCGCAAAGCTCGCTCAACGCCTGTTTATAGTCGCCTGGGTCCGCCTCAGGCCAAACAAAATAAACAGTCTCACTCTGCAGCCACACACGAGCAAAAGTACGAGGCTGACGTTCTCGAGCCAAGGTAGGAGCTGACTGCAGGAGTGCTTTTGGCGGTTTATGCACATCGCCCGATTTATCATTGACGGGCACATAGTGTTTCACTACTGCGCGCACGCAGCAATCTGGCGAATAGATGTGTGGTGGTCGCAGAGACTCTAGCCATTCTAGAGCGGCTCGCTCCTTAGGACTTTTACCCGTTTCAAAGTAGGCCGCAGCAAGCGCCATAAATACGCGTCCAGGATGAGGTGGCCATTCTGGTCTGTGGGGGTTGTTAGGTTCAGTTGCCGCAGCAAAGCCGTTCAGATAACGTATTCCTAAAGCAAACATGGCTCACTCACTTTCTATTCTTCTGCTGCTGTTGCTCTTCTTCCTCTTCCTTTGTGGCCTCAAGTTGGCTCAATCTGACCAGCTTAATCAGCTCCTCGGACGGCTTTAAGACCAAAGGTTTCTCACGCCAAGGCAATTCCTGTTGTTTGGCCAGTTCTACGGCCTTCTTGAAGAGCTCTAGCGCTCCTTCACTGGTAAGCGTGAACTTGGCCGGCTCACTCCCTGGACGATCTAGTAGCTCCCAGATAGCAAGGCTTTCAGGCCAAAGGAGGTTACGCGAGCGAAGAGCTAGACCATTCTCGAACGCCAGTGTCGCAGCAACGAGACCAAGCACTGTAAGCAGGGTACGAGCTGCTACATCTCGCTCTGTATTTAGCTCGTTGTTCACTGGAAAACGCAAGCGGCGCAGCACAATTAGCGAGATTGTAGTTATTTGCTCGGCATATTCGATAGTAACTCCTGAATTTTGTGATTCAAACGGCACACTGCCATGATTTATCTTAGATGGTTCTACGGCTTTTCCTTGGCTTCTATCTGGCAGACTGGCATCTGCTACTTTCCATCCATCTTTCTGTTTCAAAACTTTCACTGCTTTGCGAATCCCCAGAGGATCACATCGAACACCGAGGTTGCGATATTCCCCATTCCACTCTACACCGATACCCACTACTTCTGACACAATGGCGCGCTCAAACTTTGGCCCTAAGCCCCCCTTAGGCCCCGTGGAATCCCACATACCAAACAACAAAGCTGTAGGGCATAACTCAAACACCGGCGTAGCATTTGTGAGACTCATGCTGTTAAGCAACTTGCCTATTTCTGAATTACGAAATGGTTTGCCGTCCAACTTGCTATCGCGCAGAATAGCATCAGCTAATCGGTGTGGCACCTGCAGACTAGTGATTCTGCCTACTTGTTCAATCAGCTTCCCCTGCTTGTCAGCCTGTTCTGGGGTCAGATTTGGATCAAAGTAATCTGTGAAATCTACCTCTATTAACGGCAGTGTCAACTTGCCCGCGTCGATCGCCTCTTGCAGCGCCATTTCCATACGATTAGCTTGACTTTGGACGCTATCTAGCAGCACACAGCGAACTGGCTCCTGCCTTCCAGGTAAACGACGATTCTCTATGGCGTAAACGGCGCCGGCGAAAGTTGGCGGAAATACCTTTGTACCCGGCCCGCCCGCAGGTTGCAATCTCACGACTCGCCGAAAGGCAGCGGCTGTGCCGGCAACCGCGTTCTTAACATCGTCAAGAGTCAGAACAGGTATGTCACTCATCTTATCCTCCTTTTGATATTTTGTCCGATTTCCGTTGGATCGCAAGGCTCTTTGGTGCACACGCGCAGCTGATCAACGTTGAATCAACCTTAGCCTAACTCTCCTCGGTGCACCTAGCGTTCACTCTGTGCACCTCTTTCTGCTACTGCCTCGCGCGGCGCCGCCGGCATAAGCACTTCGGCGCACTTGATGCGCACCACCTCGTCCGGCACGCCATCCAGGGCCTCGATCCCCAGCCTCACCGTCACCCGCGCGCTGCTCAACTGCGCGATGACTTCCTCGGCGATCTGGCCGGCATCACGGACTTCATTCATGATGGTCACGCCGTCCACTCCAGCGCGCAAAAGATTCTCGCGCGTGAGCAGATCGGCGCTCACGGGGGAACTCGCGCACGTCATCCACCATGCCCAGCCATGATGAGCCGGTTCGCGCAGGACAGCGTGCAGTTTGCCGGCCAGCAGCGAGGCGCGGTCGCTAGGTGACCTATTCGATGTCGATCCGAACCGCGTTCGCCAGCCCAAGCTCTTCGAGAGTCTGGCGCAGCTCAGCAACCAGGCTGTCGGCTATGTTGGATTGCACGACGACCGAGCACGTGATCTCTATCTTCAGGCTCTGGCGATGGTTGCGCAGCTTGGGCAGGAAGTTCGTCCCGAACCGATTCCAGATCTCGGACGGGATGCTGCCGGTGAGCCGTAGCGTCCGGGAGGCTATCGCCGGCTCAGCAGCCGCCGGCATGCTCGTGGCTTCCAACCGCACGACGTCCAATCGCGGGGCCGAAAGCGCTTGCGCCGATGCCGGCGCCGGCTCAACGGGTCTTGACAAAGGTTGAGCGGGTTTCTCGCCCTTCAGCTTCTCCGCGGTCGCTTTGAGCAGCAAGAACACGCCGGCCTCAAAGCTCACCTCATCAGGGTCCACCGGCTCGCGGAACCACACCCGTTCGTAGCCGCCATCCGCCTTCTGGCCGGATGCCAGGCCGAAGTCGCCGCGCTTGACGAACTCGACGATCTTGTCCCTCAGCGTAGCATCGGGGTCGAGCAGCCGCGTGAGCGCGCCGTTGAGGAAGCTCTGCCGCAGGCTGGACAGCGGCCATGCGCCGGACTCCTTGAAGGCCGGCGGCCAGTTGCGCTCAAGGTAGCCCGCGCCGATGGACTCGTTGAGCAGCGCCTCGGACTTGAGCGCGCTAAGCACCCGCCCGCACAACGTCTCGCTGCTCGAGGAATGCCCCGCGCCCAGATCAATCACCTTCAAACCACCAGGCGCTTGGCTATCGGCGAGGGCTACGAAGCGGTAGCTGCCCCACACCTCCTCCCTGGCCGCAGCTTCTGCCTCTTTGACCCTTGTCTGTAGCTCCTCCCGTTCGCCGCGCCCAAGGTCACTCCCCAGCACGCCATCGGCCACCTCGCGCGCCACCCGCTTCCACGCCAGCATCAGCTCGGCTTTGTCGCGCAGCTCCCGCCCTGGCTTCTTCAGACACCAGATCAGCGCCCCGGGATACAGGCGCGGCGATCCCCCGCGCTGCCTGGTCCATGCGCTGAGCTGCGCGCGCAGCTGGCTATCGCCCTCCGACCATTCAAGCTCAGGGTCGGCCAGGACGAGGGTCAGCTTTGGGGTATCCGGCAGCCCCGCGCTATCGGCCGGGAAGGCGATCACCGGCACGCCGGCGCCGCGCCGAAACTCCTCTTCCACCAGCTTGCGCATGGCCGGCTTGACCTCTTTCTCCTCGTCGAGCGAGGCGCGCCTGTCGTTCACCACCTTCTTCAGCGTCGGCTGATAACCGATCCGGAAGCCATCGCTGCCGACCCGGCGCACGAAGTAGCAGCGCTCCTCGAGCGCAAAGGCGGCGTTGTCAATCGAGGTTGTGTCTATGCCCGGCTCGCCGAGCGCGAAGCGCAGCTCCGGCAGATGCGCGACCTTGTCGGTCTGGCCGCCGGAGGACTCGAACAGGATCGCCGTCCCCACCCGCCGGTGGATGTCGTGCAGCACGCCCTTGGTGTCGGCGTCGAGCGCGCGCGCATGGGACTGCTCGCCGGCGATGTCGGCCTCGATGGCCGCGACGAGCCGCGACTCGCCGAGCTGGCCGAGCACCACGCTGCGGAAGCCGGCTTCGGACAGCGGCGCAGACCCCAGCGTGATCAACGGCTCGTTGCGCGCTTTGCGAAAGCCATCCTGAGCGGCCAGCGCGACCCACTGCGCCAACATGGCGAGCGTGCCGCGCGTCTGCTGATACTGCGGCAGCGCCTGCCACTTGCGCTGAAACACCGAGAGGGTGGCCGGATGAAACGGGTAGCACGCCTCGAAGCGGCGCTGGAGGAACTCGCGCGCTTTGGCCTCGGTGAGGCTGGAATCCACGGCGGTCCATTCGGGCGGGAGCTGGGCGCGGCGCTCGAAGCACCACTCGCTGAAGGCCTTGGCAATATCGCGGCGGGTTTTCTCAGAGCCGAGGTTCTCGAACAGCCGGCGGCGCACCACCTCGCCGATCTCCGCCTCGTCGTTGACGATCAGGTCTTTGGCCACGCGCCGCACCACTTTGGTGATTCGCTCCTGCCATTGCCAATCCCAATCGGTCATCTCAACCTGGCTGCGCGGCAGGCTGATCACCGCCGCGCCATGCGTAGTCCCGGTCACCGCAACGGTTAGGTTTTGCACAAAGGCGTGGAATGCCTCGGCCATGTCGCGGTGGCGATTGAGGAAGTTGAGCACCTCGTCGAAGAGCAACAGGACCGGCGCGTTTGCCGCGCTGAAGGCGCGCTGAATGGCTTCCGTGCCGGGCGGTGCGGTGAGGGCAGCCGGGCCAAGCGCCGCGACGCCGTCATCGCCGGCAAGCTGGCGCGCCAGGTCAATCCACGGCGTCTCGCGCCCTGGCTGCGGGTCCCAGGCGTTGCCGACGAACACGGCGACCTTGGCCTGGGGCAGGCGCGGAACGCTGGCCTGGCGCAACAGTTCTTTGATGTCGCCGTCCTGGCTCAACGCTGCGCCGTGCTTCACCAGGTGGTAGAGCGCCGTCAACGTATGCGTCTTGCCGCCGCCGAACTGGGTGATGAGCGTCAGCACGGGCGCGGCGTTGTCGGTTCGCCCGCTCAGCCGGCGCAGCACCATGCCGGCGTGCTCGCGCAAAGCACGGGTGAAGCACGTGCGGGCGAAGAATTGCTTGGGATCGCGATAGTCCTCGGGCGCCGTCCCGGCCACCACCTGTTCCAGGGCGATGGCGAACTCGTCTGGATTGAAGGAGCGCCCCTCGCGGACCTCCTTGCGCGGTGTGACAACCTTATACCAAGGGTTCATCATCATAATTGTTTGCCCAATATATGAAGCTTTGCGCGCAGATCGTCCAAAAACGCCTTAAGTGATCCATCGCCTTTGCCAGCGCGATACAAATCCATCGCAAGCGCTAGCTCTTCGGCAAATTCGACACCGCCGAGCGTCGGCAAATGGCCCGCTTCGCGAATGGACGTAACCAGTAGCTTCTTGTAGAAATCACGCCTGCACTTGTCCGCGGTCACTGTTGGCCGACGACCAACGACTTGCTGAAACGCCTCCGGATCAGCTAGATACCAGCGTTCGATGTGCGGGTCAGGACAAGCAGCGACAACACAGTTTTGAAAGGCCGCTTCTGTCTTTTGCAGAATCTCTTCCCGTCTTTTGGCGAAGGACACGCAGTTCCCGTCAATCCCGACGACGATGAGATCAGGAATAGGATTGGCGAGCTGCTTCATCGCACGCTGGAATGTTTGGAACTCTTCAAGCGCTCGCCCATTTCGCAGAGCGCACGCGAACCTTTGCGACAACGCCATCCTCTTGAGCAAGCCGCTCCACAAGCGGTTTGAGGAAAGCCTCGTGTGCCCGGTCCTCGACGAATAGGTCAACAATCAGGGCATCATTCATCAATCAGCCCTCGCAAGAGCAGCCCTTCAAACAGGCCGTCTTCCGCGCCTACCGTTAGGGCCGTAACGATCTCTTGGTTCTCGATCAACGGCCCGATCATCTCAAATGGCTTGATGACCGTCGCGCTCCCTTCGCGCCGCACGTTAAACAGCCGGATTTGGTCGGACGCCTCTCGCGCGATCTTCAGCATCGCGCCGCAGAAGAGGGGCGAATGGGTGGTGACGATGAGCTGTTTGCCCTGCTCCATCGCCAGCGAGGCCAGCAGTTGGGCGATCAGCTCCAGCCGGCGCGGATGTACGCCGTTCTCAGGCTCCTCAAAGGCCAGCAGCGAACCGCTCCAGGGGTTCACGGCGATGGCGCACAGGGCGAGGACGCGCAGCGTGCCCTCTGAGACCACGCGCACCGGGTAGTCAACGCCGGCCTGTCGGATGAAGATGTCCAGCGTGCCGCGCCGCTTATCCAGGTCCACGGTCAGGCCTTCCACGCTGGGGATGAGGGCGCGCAGCGTCCGGACGATGGCCTGGAAGGCGCGCGGGTGTTCCGCGCGCAGGCGATAGAGAAACGGCGCGATCTCCGACCCCAGCACCCCGATGTCGTAGACCTCCGAAGGGGGCTGCGCCGCCCGCATGGCGACGCGCGGATCGAGGTAATACACCCGCCAGCCCGAAAGCTCCTTGCGCACTTGCTCCAGGGCATGGTATTCCGCGCCGCCCAGCCGCACATCGGACAAGATCGCGTGATTCAACCCCAGCGGCTCCTGGCGCGGGTGGGCCGGCTTGCCCTTGCGCCGGATATATAGTTCCTCCCCAACGCGCTGGATCATTGGATTGCCGCGCGGCTCGCCCCGCGCATTGAGCTGGGCCAGGTATTCATCGGCCACGGAGAGCCGCCCGGAATCCGGCGCGATCGCCACCGCGATGCGGTAGCGGTAGTCGGCGTCGCCGATGCCCAGATCGGCCTCCAGGCTGAAGCTGGCGCTGGGCTTTCCCAGCAGCTCCGGTAACCCGCCGGCGGGGAAGGCGAACGCCTCGATGGGGTATCCGCGGATCGGCGCGCTGAGCGCGTCGGAGAGGGTGCGCAGCGTGCCGATGCGCGAGAGCGCCTGGGCTGCTTCCAGCAGGTTGCTCTTGCCGGCCGCGTTTGGGCCGAAGAGCACCGCCAGGCGGGGGAACTCGATGCGCGCCTCGGCCAGGGACTTGAAACCGCGAACGGCCAACGTCTTCAACATGTGCGCCGGGGTTATTTTGCGGGGTTATTTTGGCATAGCCAGCAACATCGCGTCGAGCAGCCGCTTCTCCTCGCTGTTGGGTGGGTAGAGCGCGGAGAGCGCGTTGGCCAGGCGCAGGAAATCCGGCCCGCGCGCTCGCTCGGCCT
>Ga0197142_1003712_pt1 | contig 12659 bp, 9 predicted proteins | sample GBS60_MetaG_FD_148614 | JGI IMG/M metagenome (GOLD analysis project Ga0197142, IMG submission 148614) | Sediment microbial communities from Great Boiling Springs, Gerlach, Nevada, United States - GBS 60_MetaG | ecosystem: Environmental > Aquatic > Thermal springs > Hot (42-90C) > Sediment... | reverse complement strand
GAGGAATCGGGCGGGAATAAGAGGTTTTCCGACGAGATTCCTACCCCTTCACGGGTATCCCAAACAAAGACGCCCCATCCCTCAGGAGGCCTCTCCGGCGGAAAAGAGGAGCAAAGCGGCACATACGAAAACCCTGCCTCAAATCGCGCCCTCTGGCCCGCGCGGTAGACGCCAAAGGTATAGGGATTGTAGTTGCCCGGAATCATGCACCAGATGAGCAAGGGAAGATCCTCCTGTCCTCGGTATATATCCGTGATGCCCACGGAAGTGAGAGCCGGATTATCCAGTATCATCCACTGATATCTGAAGCCCCAGCCGGCCATGTTTCCCCTCTGGTGAGCGTCCGAAAGGAAAGCCCCCGCGGCCCCCCATACTATGTCCATTGCGGAGACAGGGCATGTGCGAAGGATGTAATGTTCCGAGAGCTCCCAGCTCACCAAGAGAGCGAAGGTAAGCGGCAGTGCCGCATCGGAAAAGCGTTTGTGCAAGAGGGACTCAAGCACGTATCCGCCAGCGAAGTGCCCCTGGTAGAAGCTGGTAAAATACTCGCCAAACTCGTAGCGCTCGTCTTGAAAGTGGAGCTTGGTGAATCCGAGGTTGAAGCTTATCGTCGTGAACCAGTCGCCCTCGTAGGTGTAGTAGATGTCCCTCTGCCAGAAAAACCCGGATAGCACGACCGCGATCAAAGCCTCACCTCCGCTATTGTCTCCCCGCGGAACCTGGCCAGGCTGAGAACCCCATTCTCGTAGACGATGTAAGTGAAGCTGACGAGCCAATCTCCCGCGCAGGCAATTATTTTTCCGTCCCTCTCGTAAATGAACGGGACGTGAAAGTGGCCGGCAACCATACAGGAGAGTCCGTCGGGCATCTCCTTCAGCATCCAGGCCTGGACCTCCGGCGGGAGCTCCTTTCTGCCGGAGCGCACCCGCGAGAGCCTGGAGACCCAGGACGCAAGTGGAATGCCAACCGAAGGGTGAATCAGGGAGTAAAGCCAAGTCAGGAACGGGTTTCCGAGGATAAGGCGCCCAAGGCTGTTGCGCCTTCCTATCATGTCGCCGTGGAGTGCCAGGAGCCTTTTGCCCCCGAGCTCAAGCATTACCCCTCCCTTTCTGACCTTTGGCCCGAATTCCTCCATGGCAGGGCCTGCCCATATGTCGTGGTTTCCGGGGATGTATATTATTTCCGCTTTTTCCGAGAGCTCCCGGAAAGCGCACAGAACCGGCAGGTGCGCCTTCTGGACGATGCCCGGATACTCAAACCAGAAGTCAAATATGTCGCCGAGGAGAACCAGGATGTCCCCCTCCCCTACCCCGCGCAGGAATTCCAGGAACAGCCGGAGACGGTCCGGGTCAGGCCTGTGTTCAAAGTGGCAGTCCCCAGCGAAAAAGATCCTCATTTGCGTCCGGCCTTCAGAACGGACCAGGCCGCGAACCCAGCATCAAGGAGGCCTATGAGCACAAGTATCCAGGCCAGGAGCCTGTTTCCGCCGAGAAAAAACGCGAGGAGCGCGCCGGAGTTGAACGAGAGGGTTATCAAGGCGAAGGTCATGAGCACGAGGTTAAACGAAAGCACAGCATCCTCCAAAAGGCCCGAAAAGCGTTTCTTTAGCCATTTGGCGAGGTATTCGGCCCCGAATGAACCGACAAGGGCTATCACGAAAGCGATCCACACGAATCCCTGGCGGGGCTGGCCGGGCTCCAGGCGCCAGATGACAAGGGCCGCCGCCAGAGAGGGCAGGAGGGAAACCAAGAGGTAAGTCAGGATGTATTTCCTTTGCATGACCGAAAGGATATTGCCGGAGGACTTCTGGGTTCAAGCCTTTGATCCCCTGACCTGGCCCATTCTCAGCCCCCTCTGAGTCCTCAGCCATCAAGAAGTTTCGGCAAATCCACGAGGACAGGAAAGTTGTAGGGACTGTGATCGGGAAACCCATTTATTGAGATATTGAGAAAAGCCGATCTCGGTTTATCGTATTCGGGATTGAGGAAGGCCCTTCCTCCAAAAACAGAACGCTGAGGGGCCGGGCCCAGCTCTGTCAGGTCTCGGCACAAGCGAGGCCGATAGCCTTGGCTCCCCTCTGAGCCTCTCTTATGCGGCCTAGCCCTGAAGGCCCCTCAATTCTACGATGAATCCTGGGGCATCAAAATAAAACGAGACCGCGGGTTTTAAGCTGCGGAGCCTCACCCCGCGAGCCCTCAAGAATCCCTCCGAGCTACATAGTCTCCCTCGGGCTATCTGCGGTTCAGAGCTATAGTCTGGAAGGGGTTGTGAGTGGGTCAGCTCAGACAATAGTGTGATTGCGCCGCGCCTTCCGCACCATTTATAATTTGCGGCTAACCAGAGGAGGCACAAGTGAAGGCCCTCAGGTGGAAACTGTTGTTGGTTCTCGGCATTCTAGTGGGAGCCGGCTGGCTCGTCTATCCCACAATCATCTATTACGCTCGCTACTATAACCTCAGCCCCGAGGAGAAAGCAAAGGTTCCCAAATCAAAGCTGGAGGGGATGAAGAAAAAGGCCCTCAACCTCGGCCTTGACCTGCAGGGAGGAATGTATCTCATCCTTGAGGTTGACAGGTCAAAGCTCAGCCCCGAGGAGGCAAAGGACGCTGTTGACAGGGCGCTTGAGGTCATACGCAACAGGATTGACCAATGGGGAGTTTCCGAACCTTCCCTGCAGAAAATAGGCGGCGACAGGATAATGATCCAACTGCCGGGCGTAATGGACAGGGAAAGGGCAAGATCCCTCATAGGCCGGACAGCCCTGCTTGAGTTCAAACTCCTCGCGGACGAAAAGATGACCGTTGAATTGCTGGAGCGCATAGACAAACGAGCCAGCCTGGGTTTCCAGAAAGTGCCACAGGACACCGCTGTCATAGCCTCAGGCCCGGAGACAGCCGAAGCCCCTCTTGATACCGCGGGGACAGCCTCGGAAGCCCTGTCTCTCCAACCCGAAACAACGGCCGCCGCTCCTGACACCACTGCCCAGGCACTGCCCCCCGATACCGTGGCCGCCACTACAGGGCCGTTCCTCTCAATGATCGGTGTCATGGGAGGCGACATGGCCGTGCTTGAGGACAATGTGGATTCCGTGAACAGGATACTTGCCAGGGATGACATCAAAGCCCTTGTTCCGGCCGGCTATGCCTTTGTCTGGGGGAAGACCGAGGAGGCAGGCACTGAAAAGTTCAGGCGACTTTATCTCGTGAAGGCGGAAGCGGAGATAACCGGCGCGTATGTTACCGATTCCAGGGTCACTGTGGGCGGCGGAAATGACCCGCAGATCGCCAACAAGCCCGTTGTCCTCCTCTCCTTCAACAGGCAGGGCGCGGCCCGTTTCGCGCAGATAACGGGCAGGAATGTAGGGAAACGGCTCGCGATAATCCTGGACGGGACGGTCTATTCAGCGCCAGTCATAAGGGAAAGGATAGCCGGCGGGAATGCCCAGATCACCGGGATGGAATCCATGGACGAGGCCAAGGAGCTCTCGGTCGTGCTGAAGGCTGGCGCCCTGCCCGCGCCAGTGAACATCGTTGAGGAGCGCAGTATAGGGCCAACGCTCGGCGGGGATTCCATAAGGGGAGGTATGGTAGCCCTCATAGTGGGTTTCCTGGCGGTGGTGCTGTTCATGGCCATCTATTACAGGGTAGGCGGACTCATAGCTGATCTCGCGCTCGTGCTCAACCTCTGGCTCATCGTTGCTGTGCTCGCGCTGTTTCACGCTACGCTCACCTTCCCCGGAATGGCTGGCCTCATCCTGACCGTCGGCATGGCCGTTGACGCGAACGTGCTCATATTTGAACGAATACGGGAGGAGCTCAGAGCAGGCAAAAGCCCCCGCGCGGCCGTTGAGGCTGGATACAGGAGGTCAACCATAACCATACTTGACGCCAACCTAACCACCATAATCGCGGCTTTGGTCCTGATGAGGTTCGGAACCGGGCCAATAAAGGGCTTCGCGGTCGTCCTCACCATAGGCGTAATAGCGTCCTTCTTCACCGCGGTCTTCGTGACCCGGATAATCTTTGACTACCTGACCGTGGCCCGAGAGGCCAAAAAGCTCGCCATATAGGAGGCAAAAATGAGATTCATAAGCTTTTTCCCCTCAGAGCCAAAGATCAACTTCATGGGAATTAGGCTCTGGACATACATTATTTCCGGGGCGCTCCTTGTTCTCTCATTAATCCTGTTTTTGGTCAAGGGCCTGAACCTTGGCATTGATTTCACAGGCGGGACCTTGCTTCAGGTGCATGTTGAGAAGGGCGCCAGCATATCCCAGATGCGTTCTGCCGCGGCCGCGGCCGGACTCGCTAAGGCCGAGATACAGACCTTTGGTGAGGCTAACGAATTCGTGGTGAAATATCAGGAGAACAGGGATCCTGAGGAGGTGGTGAAGGCAATGGAGGCGTTCCTCGGCTCTCCGGTGAGGCTGGACAGGAACGAGCAGGTTGGCCCCCGGATAGGAACCGAGCTCAGGGAGCAGGCGCTGATCGCGCTCGGGATAGGCCTCTTGTTGATGTTGATCTACATCTGGATAAGGTTCAACTTCTGGTTCGGCCTCGCGGCCATAATCGCGCTTTTCCACGATGTGGCTATAACCATGGGTATATACACCCTCCTCGGCTTTGAGGTCACGAGCGCGACCGTCGCGGCTGTCCTCACCATCGTGGGATACTCCATCAACGACTCCATAGTCATCTCCGACCGTATAAGGGAGATGATGAAGTCCGAGGAAAAGGAGCGCCTTGACTACAAGCGAAAGTTTGCCATATTCAACCAGGCCATAAACGCCACCCTCTCAAGAACAATTCTCACGGCAGGCACAACCCTCCTCGTTCTCGTGGCCATACTCCTTCTCGCGGGGCCCATGATCTTTGACTTCGCGCTCGCGCTTACCATAGGGATCGTCGTGGGAACCTACTCCTCCATATTCGTGGTTGCCACGCTCGTCCTTGACTGGACGGGAAAAAGGAAGGCAAAACCTGAGAAGGCCTAGAGAAACTGATGAAGTTCTTCAGCGAGAGACTGCCCACGGGCCTGGAGGCTAGTCTTTGGGACATGAACCCCCTGATGGTCAAGCAAACCCTTGCGACCCCTGCCTCCGTTTCGCCGAAGGGCGTTTTCAGTGGTTTTGCAAAAGATGAAGGAGGGTCTAGAACCCGTTACTATCCTTCGCGGCCCGAGACAGGTTGGCAAGACAACCTTACAGGAACAGATGATCGAATATCTCCTGAACGAGGGCGTTTCTCCAAAGCGCATTTTAAGGGTCCAATTTGACGAAATACCCTCATTCAAGGGCCTCGCGGAACCAATAAACAGCTTGACATCCTGGTTTGAGAACAATGTTGCGCCCGAATCCTTAAACGCCGTGGCCCGCAAGGGTGAACCCGCCTATATATTCCTTGACGAGGTTCAGAACCTTCAGGATTGGTCCACCCAGGTCAAATTCCTGGTCGATCACCATTCGGTAAGGCTACTAATCACAGGAAGCTCGGCCCTCAGAATAGAAAGGGGCAAAGACAGCCTGGCGGGACGGGTCTCTGAGGTTGAGATGGGTTGCCTGACCATAGGCGAAATATCCGAGATCAGGGGGTGGGGCGAACTGCCGGCATTCCTGCCCACTAATAACTTCGCGAGCCTCACGGAACAGGAATTCTGGAACGCTCTGAGCGAACACGGTATCAGATACAGGGAATTGAGGGATAAGGCAATGAAGGCCTTCTCGGAATTCGGCGGGTATCCGAGGGCGCACATAGGCGACAGCACTTGGGAGGAGATCTCTGTCTACCTGAATGAGTCCATCATTCAAAGGGTTATAAAACACAACCTTCGGCTTGGCAAAAAGGGCAAAAAGAGGGATGAAGTCCTTTTGGCCTTTTGGTAACCCTTAATGACGAGAGCAATGTCAAGGACCCGCGGATCGTATCATTGTCCGTGTCAACACTACTGCTCCTGAAATAGCACTTGATCCCTGCCGGCAAATCCAGTATTATTTTCACCATAACGGAGTGGTGAATATGATAGGGAACCTTTGCCTGCTGCTCATTGCCCAGGACATGGTCGTGGTCTATCCCAGGGTGAGGATATACGATCACCCATCCAACCAGACCCTACTGAACGGAGAGAGGGAGATAATAGCGATTGACAAGGGGCCTTTTGGCCAGGAGCTCTATGTGGGATTTGAGTCCCGCTCAGACGGCGACCTGGCAAAGCTCCTGTATTCAACGGACAGGGGACAAACATGGACGGATCTCTCCGGCATAGGCTGGACGAGCCAAAGCAAGAGGCACTGCTCGCTCTCAAAGGGAGGGGGCCTGGGATACATGACCTGGAACCTGTTCTCCTCAACATTTGCCTCGGTCATATATGTGACCAGGCGCGCTGACGCGACATCGGTTGAGCTCGCGGACAGGACATCGGACTTCTACCAGGAATATGACGGCAACACCGTGAACCGCTGGTATCCAACGGTCGCGGTCTCCCACGGCGGGGACACGGTTTATTCGGCCTGGCTGAGCCAGGACCCCAACACCCTGAACTGGATCTATGTGGATTACTCGTTCAGGGAATGCGGCAGGTGGAACTGCTTCAATACCATGGGCTACTATGACTTTGATGTCATAGCCGCGGATTGCAGGAGGCCTGTCATGCGCATGGACACCCTCGGATACATATACCTCCAATACACGAACTCAGCTAACGCCAGGATTTACTTGGCAAGGCCCCAGGTTCCGTTTCCCACAGAAGCAACGAGCTGGACCACGGGCCTCAGGGCAGTGACCCCAACCGGCTACACCACTGAGATAAGCTCCGCGACATCAGGCTCCCATACCTCAATGGAGATACTCGGCGCGCAACCCAACACGAGGACTTATCACGCCTGGGCCTCAACCGACTCGGTCATCTACTTCAGGAAGTCCACGGACGGCGGGAATTCCTTCATTTCGGACCCCATAAGGGTGTCTGACCCCGGCCGCAAGGGGATATGGCCCGAGCTGGACATATCAGCTGGCGGGGATACCGTAATGATAGTTTGGCGGGAGCTCTCCGGTGCCGACGGAGACATATACATGGACTACTCGGTGGATGGGGGGCTGACCTGGCACACTGACATCCCGCTTGACGCGACAGGGGGCGAGGATGCCGCGTTTCCCCACATAGCCATAATAGATAACTGCGGATACATCGTCTACAACGATAACTCTTGGCTCGGGGATGTTTGGATGGTAAAGGCCTGCGTGGAGCAATCCATAGGCGCTGGCGAGGAAAACTTATCCGGAGACATCAGGGTCATAGGAGCGCGGGGCGCGCTGGTTATAAGGGGAAGGCCGGGCCCTTGCGAGATAAGGGTCTACGATGCGAGGGGCAGTCTGGTTGAATCCTACTGGGGCCCAATCAGCGGAGAAAAGGCCTTCAGGCTGGGGCCGGGGGTGTATTTCGTGAAGGTTGGTAGCCAGACTATGCGCGCCGCGGTTTACTGATCTCATAAAGCCTTCCTGTCCAAAGTCCTCCGCTGATCATTTGAGCAGTAATGGCAAAACCCACACTGCCATGACGGTTATCAGAACAACAGCGATGAAATTGACCACGAAGCCAACCCGGGCCATCTGGCCTATCGTGAACCTTCCGGTTCCATAGACTATAGCGTTCGGAGGAGTGCCAACAGGGAGCATGAAAGCGCAGGATGAAACCAGGGCCGCTGGAACCGTGAGCGCGTAGGGGGAAAGCCCCGCGCCGCGGGAGACCCCTGCCAGAATGGGAATAAAGAGCGCGGCGGTTGCAGTGTTGGAGGTCAATTCGGTCAAAAGCGATATCGCACCCGCGACGATGAGGACCGTGAGCCAGGTCGGAAGCCCATGAAGGCCAGCAACCCCTTGCGCTATCCACGCCGAGAGTCCGGAGCTCCCGAAAGCATTCGCAAGGGATAATCCGCCCCCGAAAAGTATGAGAATTCCCCAGGGAAGATCGGACCCCCTTTCCCACGAGAGCACCGGGGCCATCCTCTTCCAGGAACCGGGAATGGCCAGAAGCGCGAGTGCACCGAGGATTGCCACGGTCGCGTCCCCGAGGTAGCCCCTGAGGCCAACCAGGTCCTCCCACCCCGGCAGGGCGAAGAGGCCCTCCCTGGTGAGCCAACCGAACGCTACGAGTCCGAATACAACCAGGACATATACCTGGGAACGGGTGAGGGGACCGCGTTTCCCGACCGGCAGAGCGATTTCATCGGATTTTACCCTGAAGACCCTAAAGTAAATGGAAAGGTATAGCCACGCGAGGAAGAGAAGGAGAAGGGAAAACGGCAGGGCAAAAGTCATCCACCTGGCAAAGCCTATTTCCGCGCCAGGGAAAAGCCTGGGCAGTTGGCCAGCGAGCACGAGGTTCGGGGGCGTGCCGACCAGGGTAGCTGTCCCGCCTATGGACGCGGAATACGCGAGGGCCAGGAGCGCGGCGATCTCAAAACGCTTGTTGTCTATGCGGGATACCGTTGCTAGCACCACGGGAAGAAATATCATCATAGCCGCGGTGTTTGACATCCACATGGAGAGGAAAGCGGTCGCGAGCATGAAGCCCGCGAGGAGGAGCCAGGGCCTCCTCCTCCCCATTGCCAGGAAAGGCACGGCCATTCGTTCGTGCAGGCCATAGGCTTCAATTCCCCTGGCTATGATAAGCCCTCCCATGAAGAGGAAAACTATGGGGTCAGCGTATGGGAGGGCCGCGTCCGTTATCTTCATTACACCCAGAAGGGGCAGGAGAGCCAGGGGCAGGAGCGAGGTCGCGGGTATTGGCACGGCCTCTGTCATCCACCACAAGGCCATCCAGCAGGCAAGCGCGAGGACTTTCTTCGCTTGAGGAGGAAGCCCCGGAATGGGCAGAAGCAGGACAACCGCGAAGAGCAAAGGCCCGGCCGCAAAACCTATCTTCTTGGACACGGGTAAATTATATGGAAGGGAGAAACCATCTCGCTATTTGCCGAAAACCCGTCCCCGGTTTGATCGGTATCGGTTTAAGAAGCTATAATATTGCTATGCCCATTGTTCTACTTTTCGCTTGGACATCCGGAGACTGGACCCAGTATGGCGCGGATAACTGGCACTCCCATCACCAATTGCTCAAAGGGGCGATAGACACACCGGCAGTCAAGTGGAGCTTCCAGGCAGACGGCATGGTTGAGTGCTACGGCCCGGGCGTTGCTGACCTTGACCGCGATGGCCGCACTGAGGTCATTTTCGGAAGTTGCGCTGGAACAGTTTATTGCCTTGACGGCGCGACCGGCTCGCTCATCTGGAGCTACAGGACCGGCTCTGACGCCATAACCGCGCCTCTCATAAAGGACTTTGACGGCGACGGCGAGCTGGATGTGGTAATGGGCAGTTTTGACGGAAAGGTCTATTGCTTCTCCGCCGCCGGCGCGGTGAAGTGGAGCTTTGATACCCGCGACCAGATATGGTCATCGCCTGCCGCGCTTGATGTATCCGGGGACGGGAGGCCAGAGGTCTTCGCTGGCACAAGACGCGACACCCTTTACTGTCTTGATGGGCCTACGGGATCCGTGAGGTGGGCCGCGGCCCTCGGGCGCGATATAGGCCCCTCATCCCCTGCCGTAGGGGATGTCAATGGCGACGGCATTCCGGAGGTTCTCGTGGGATGCGAGAACGGGCTCCTATATTGCTTCAACGCCACAAACGGGGCATTGCTCTGGACTTTCAAAACCGAGGGAACCGTATGGTCTTCTCCCGGCATAGTTGATGTTGGCGGGACAAAACGGATAGTCTTTGGCTCGGGCGACGGCTGGGTCTATTGCCTCACGGGCCACGGCTCGCTTGTTTGGAAACACAAGGTCGGGCAATACACGAATTCCTCCCCGTCATTCGCTGACCTTGACCAGGATGGCTCTCTTGAAATAGTCATAGGCAGTTCCGACGGCCTTCTGTCCTGTTTTTCGGTTGATGGCTCTGTGAAGTGGACTTATCCGGTAAACTGCGATGTCCACAGGGGGCCCGCGATTGCCGACATAAACGGCGACGGCTGGCTTGAGGTTCTCTCCTCGGCCCATTATCACGACACCCTGAACTGCGTTATAGGGCCCACCGGCTGGCTGGCCTGGAGAAAGGTAATGGGCTACGATGTTCACGACATAACCGTGGCCGATGTTGATGACGACGGTTGCGCCGAGATAATCTTCGGCACTCAATCCCCCACTGCTCTCTGGGTTCTTGACGACCCTTATGACGCGCGTGGGTGCGGCTCGGATACCCCCGAAACCCCGGCGGGAAAGGATATACCCTTTATGCTGGGATTTATTGGGGGGTTCAGGCTCATCGTGCCTGCCCCAGTGTTCCTTGAGGTCAACATCCACGATCCCTCTGGAAGGCTCGTCAGCACCCTCTATGCCGGATACATGAGCCCCGGCGGATACGAGTTCAGGCCCCAGCTCAGAAGGGGAGTCTGGCTCCCGGTCATAAAGGGAGAGGGGTTCTGCATCACGGGGAGGTTCGTGGTGAGATGACCGGCATTCTCATCATCGCCATTTTATCCGATACATCCGTGGTCCGGTTCTCTCAGGGTTTCAAAGCTAAGGAGGGCTATTTCCTTGACGAGTTCAAGGGTGAGCCGATAACCTGGAACCTGGGACTCGGCCTTGTGGCCACCCCCAACGGTCTCAGGATAAGGGGCCAGGACACTGACCTGGACGACAACGGGTGGCCCGACATAACCGTTTCGTGCGGAGAGTGGTATGCGGACAGCATCTTCAGGGTCTTCCTGAACAACGAGGGAAGGTTTGAGCTGCTCGGGATTCAATACGCGTGGGGCGACAGGCTTTTTCTTGACGGCCACAGCATCTCCGATTTCAACGCGAACGGTCTGCCGGACCTGGTCATAGACATCATGGGAAACTTTGAGTATCCGGACACGACCCAGGTCTATTCCCTTCTCTTGTGGGACTGGCCCTGGGAGGGCAGGATTGATAGCCTCGCTTCCTGGTGCACCGAGACATCGGTTAGCGCTGACCTGAACTCCGACGGTTACGAGGACCTCGTTATGGCCGTTTTCAGGGATTCGGTAAAGGGGCTTGATAACACCAAGAGCGTCATATATTGGGGAGGACCCCAAGGCTTCTCGGATAACAGGAAGACGCTCCTGCCGACCCTGGGCTGTCACGGCGCGGCCGTCGCGGACCTCAACGGGGACGGTTATCTGGATGTAGTATTCGCGAACACCTATGCCTCTTGGGGCTACAATAATGTTGATTCCTACATATATTGGGGAGGGCCGGACGGATACTCCCCCGGGAGGAAAACCTCCCTGGACACCTATGGCGCTTACGGGGTGACGGTTGGCGACCTGAACAGGGACGGCTGGCTTGACCTGGTCTTCCCGCAGAGGGAGGCCGAAAGATCCGCCATATTTTACGGAAGCCCAAACGGCTTCTCCTATTACCCCAATCTGATGCTGTATTCGCGCGGCGCGACCGGAGCCTGGCTTGAGGACCTAAACAGGGACGGCTGGCTCGATCTCATTCTTTCCAGAAAAATAACCAACCAGACCCCTCCGACCATAATATACTGGAACAGGCACGGCGTTTTCTCCGAGGCCGACACCACCTGTCTCCCTGCCCCTGGTGCCTACGGGCTTTTCTCCGAGGATTACAACAGGAACGGCTGGCCCGACATCCTCATCCTCAACAAAGAGAAAAGCGCCACGGACCAAAACACCTGCGCTCTCGTGTATTACAACCTCGGAAAGCCACCGTATTTCCATGGCGGACAGAAACCCGACACCCTCCCCGTGTTCGCGGCGGGCCGGGGCAGAACCGCGGATTTTTACGGGAACGCTTACGACAGAAAGCCCAGGCACACGCTCATCCTTAATGTGATTGAATTCAGGGTTTGGGTGCTGGTTGACAGCGTCAGGGTTTTCGGCAACCTAGCGGGATCCACGATAAGGGCGCGCTACAGGTGCGTAAGCGTAGAAGAAGGCGGCGTTTGGCTTCCGCCGGGCGCCGATTGTCCCGGTCTCGGCCTCACGGTTGCTCTTGAGATAGATTTTGATCCCCGGTTTGCCTCGGTTTTTCGCCTTGATTCGGTCTATCTTTTCTGGAGCGATTGGACCGAGCCATTCGTTATTCCGGGCGGATTACTCTGGGCCTCAAAAAAGGGGGACACCCTTTATTTTTACAGCCCCAGCGTGAGTACCAGGGTGGCTGTCTATAACATACTCGGACAGAAGGTTGCCAGCCTTGAGACAAGCGCGCCGGGCAAATCCTCGCTCCCGATCAAAGGACCTTATGGAATATACCTCGCGAGGATGCTCATTGATGGCAAAGAGACAAAGAGGCTCATCTGGCGAAAAATAAAGTGATCAGAAGGCCCCGGATCTTTCCAGGAACTCCTCTGCCGCGGCCTGCTCTGCCTCTTTGATTGACCTTCCGGTTCCCCGGCCTACCTCCACCCCATCCAATATCAGGCAAACGGTGTAGCGTGGGGAATGATCCGGGCCTTCCCTCTCAACCAGCTTGTAGCGAAAGGTCTGGCCCCACCTGACCATCATTTCGTTGGCCTGGCTCTTGTAATCCGCAAAATCCCTGAGGATTACATCCCAGTATGGCATGAAAACCTCGTCCAGGAACCGGATCACGGCCCGCGCGGACCCGGCGCCAAGGGT
>Ga0197142_1003711_pt1 | contig 12659 bp, 9 predicted proteins | sample GBS60_MetaG_FD_148614 | JGI IMG/M metagenome (GOLD analysis project Ga0197142, IMG submission 148614) | Sediment microbial communities from Great Boiling Springs, Gerlach, Nevada, United States - GBS 60_MetaG | ecosystem: Environmental > Aquatic > Thermal springs > Hot (42-90C) > Sediment... | reverse complement strand
GCCCGAGGGGCTGAAGAACAAGCGCGTCTGGCAGTTGGATTTGGGCGCGATGGTGGCGGGGACTAAGTATCGCGGTGAGTTCGAAGACCGCCTAAAGGCAGTGATGCGCGAGATTCAGGCAGCCGAGGGGCAGATTATCGTCTTCATCGACGAGATACACACCCTCGTGGGCGCGGGCGCAGCAGAAGGTGCCATCGACGCCGCGAACATGCTGAAGCCGATGCTGGCGCGCGGCGAACTGCGCTGTGTGGGAGCGACCACGCTGGACGAGTACCGCAAGCACATCGAGAAAGACCCTGCGCTGGAGCGTCGCTTCCAGCCCATTCTGGTCACTGAGCCAGATGTGGACGACACCATCGCCATCCTGCGCGGGCTGAAGGAGCGGTACGAGGTGCATCACGGCGTGCGCATCACCGACAGCGCGATTGTGGCGGCGGCAACGCTATCGCACCGCTACATCACCGACCGCTTCCTGCCCGACAAGGCGATTGACCTGATCGACGAGGCAGCTTCGCGCCTGCGCATGGAGATCGACTCCATGCCCACCGAGATCGACGAAATCGAGCGGCGCATCCGTCAGCTGGAGATCGAGCGCGAGGCGCTGCGCAAGGAAGACGACCCTGCCAGCAAGGAGCGTCTCGCGAAGCTGGAGGCGGAAATCGCCAACCTGCGCGAGGAGAGCAACCGCCTGAAGGCGCACTGGCAGCAGGAGAAGGAGATTATCACCAATATCCGCCGCATCAAGGAGCAGATCGAGCAGGCGCGCCTGCAGGAGCAGGCAGCCGAGCGTGAGGGCGACCTTGCGAAGGCGGCGGAACTGCGCTACGGCGTTATCCTCTCCCTGCAGAAGCAACTGGACGCCGAGACGAAGCGTCTGGAGGAGCTGCAGAAGCAGATGAAGCTGCTGAAGGAGGAGGTGGACGCCGACGACATCGCCGAGGTGGTCAGCAAATGGACGGGCATTCCCGTCTCGCGCCTGATGGAAGGCGAGATGCAGAAGCTGCTGCACATGGAGGAGCGGTTGCGCCAGCGCGTGGTCGGGCAGGACCATGCCATCGAGGCGGTCTCCAATGCGGTGCGTCGGGCGCGCGCGGGCTTGCAGGACCCCAACCGCCCCATCGGTTCGTTCATGTTTCTGGGTCCGACAGGCGTGGGCAAGACCGAGCTGGCGCGTGCGCTGGCGGAGTTCCTGTTCGACGATGAGCGCGCGATGATTCGCATCGACATGTCGGAGTATATGGAGAAGCACTCGGTCGCGCGGCTCATCGGTGCGCCTCCGGGCTACGTGGGCTACGAGGAAGGCGGGCAGCTCACCGAGGCGGTGCGCCGTCGCCCGTACAGCGTCATCCTGCTGGACGAGATCGAGAAGGCGCATCCCGACGTGTTCAACGTGCTGCTGCAGGTGCTGGATGACGGACGCCTCACCGACGGCAAGGGGCGCACGGTGGACTTCAAGAACACGGTGCTGATTATGACCTCCAACCTGGGGTCGCACTATCTGGCGGAGAACGCCTTCCTGAACATGCAGGAGGCGCGGATGCAGGTGCTGGAAGCGGTGCGGGCGCACTTCCGCCCCGAGTTCCTCAACCGCATCGACGAGATTATCGTCTTCAACCCGCTGTCGGTGAACGAGATTAAACGGATTGTGGACATCCAGATTGGCTTGCTGCAGAAGCGGCTGGCAGACAAGCAGATGACGTTGACCATCACCGACGCGGCGAAGGAGATACTCGCGGCGGAAGGCTTTGACCCCGTGTACGGGGCGCGACCGCTGAAGCGCGTGCTGCAGAAGCGCGTCATGGACGTGATTGCCATGAAACTGCTGGCAGGCGAGTTCACCGAAGGCGACCACATCGTGGTGGACGCACAGGACGGCGAACTCGTCTTCACCAGGCGCGTGGAAGCGGAAGTGGTGGGGTAGGCACGGCACAGGGTAGAAGATCTTGTCAGCCGAACCCCTCATCCCCCTTCCCTGCGAGGGAAGGGGGAGCCAGGACACCCCTCTCCCGCAGCGTCGGGAGAGAGGCAGGGGGTGAGGGCACCAAACTCCCCTCTCCTCGCAGGAGAGGGGCAGGGGGTGAGGTTAATCCTATAGGGAATCGGTAATGTCGCAGGCTAAAGCCTGCGGCTACAGTGGGGGGGAAATCTCATCCATCCATTACAGATACCACCCGAAGAGCTTCGCTGTGACGTGACCCTGCGGTGCGGGCAGACGTTCCGCTGGAAGACCGTCGCGCCCGACACGTGGAGAGGGGTGATCGGCTCGCACGTCATTACGTTACACCAGACGGAGCGCGACGTGTTCTACGAGGCATCCGACGGTGAGGATGTAGTGCCCTTATTAAACGACTATTTCCAGCTGCACGTCCCCCTTGCGCCCCTGTATCGGCAGTGGAGCGTCGCAGATGCCCGTTTCGCGCAGGTCGCGCCTGCCTTTCCGGGCTTGCGCGTGGTGCGTACCGACCCGGTGGAGTGTCTGTTCAGCTTCCTCTGCTCCAGCGCGAATCACATTGCCCGGATTACCCGCATGGTGGACGCGCTCTGCCAGCGTTACGGCGAGCCGCTGGGGGAGGTGGAAGGAGTAAGGTATTACCGGTTCCCTTCTGTGTCCACGCTGGCGGCGGCACGCGAGGAGGAGCTGTTCGCTCTGGGATTCGGCTATCGGGCGCGGGTGGTGGTGCAAGCGGCGCGCACGCTGGCAGAACGGGGCGAGCGGTGGCTGTATGCGCTCAGAGATGTTCCCTATGAGGAGGCGCACCGCCAGCTGCTCACCCTGCCCGGCGTGGGACACAAGATTGCTGATTGCGTCTGTCTGTTCTCGCTGGACAAACCGCAGGCGATACCGGTGGACACCCATGTCTGGCAAATCGCCCGGCGCGACTACCTGCCCGAACTGCAGGGGCGCAGCCTTACCGAACGAGTATACTGGCAGGTAGGCGATTTCTTCCGGGCGCGGTTTGGCGCGTACGCGGGCTGGGCGCACAACGTGCTGTTCGCGGCGGAATTGGCGGCGTTTCGGGAGCGGGTGCAGGCAGGAGAGGTCTCCGCTTGACGCGAAACCTTGCTGCAGCAATCCTGCAACACTTTGGAGGCTTTTTCAGCATGGCACGAGTGGTCGTGGTCGGCAGTGCAAACATGGACATGGTGGTGCGCGCCCCGCGCATTCCGCGACCGGGCGAGACCATCATCGGGACGCAGTTTGTCATGGTGCCCGGCGGAAAGGGCGCGAACCAGGCGGTGGCGGCGGCACGTCTCGGCGCGCACGTGACCTTTGTGGCGCGGGTGGGCAACGACCTCTTTGGCGACCATAATCTGGAAGGCTATCAGCAAGAAGGTATCGACTGCGGCTTCATCGTGCGGGACGAAGAGACTCCATCCGGAGTGGCGTTGATTGCAGTGGACGCGGAGGGACAAAACGCGATTGTGGTCGCGCCCGGTGCCAACATGCGGCTGTCTCCAGAGGATGTCGAGCGGGCGGAGGAAGCCATCGCGAAGGCGGACGTGGTGCTGGCGCAGTTGGAGGTGCCCATCCCCACTGTGACCCGAACCGCCGAGCTGGCACACAAGCACGGCAAGCGGATGATTCTGAACCCAGCCCCTGCGCCCAGACAACCGCTGCCTTCTGAGCTCTTGCGATACATAGACATCCTGACGCCCAACGAAACCGAGGCACAGAGCATCTGCAACGCGCCCGCGTATGCCTCGGCGGAATCGATGGGGCAGGCGCTGCGTGCGCTGGGCGTGCCGACAGTGATTATCACACTGGGCGCGGAGGGGGTACTGCTTCAGGACGCCACAGGTGTCCAGCGGATGCCCGCGTATCCGGTTCAAGCCATAGATACAACAGCTGCCGGGGATGCCTTCGCGGGCGCGCTGGCGGTTGCGCTGGCGGAGGGCAAGGGTATCGCTCCCGCCGTGCAGTTTGCCCAGCGCGCCGCTGCCCTGTCGGTGACCCGCCTAGGAGCGCAGCCGTCCCTGCCCTACCGCGCAGAGGTCGAGGAATAGACTGCCTCAGGGCCAGATTTGGTGGTTGAGGTGCTGCATCACCAGCAGGTTAGGCGTGACATGCGCAGGCATCTGCAGCAACTGGATGATGGCGTCCGCAACGTCCTCGGGTTGTAACAGCATATCCGCACGCGGTTTGCCCGGAACGCCTTCCCAGAAGGGGCTGTCCACGCCCGACGGGCAGATGACGCTGACCCGAATGTTCTGCCGACGCAGCTCGTGCGACAGCGACTGGCACATGCCCACCACCGCGTATTTGCTGGCGGCGTAGATACTGCCGTTTGCCAGCGGCTTGATGCCCAGTATGCCCGCGATGGCGACGATGTGCCCGCCCCCCGCCTGCGTCAGGTGCGGTAAAGACACCTGAGCGATGTGGTAAAGTCCTTTGACGTTGGTATCGAAAAGGCGGTCGTAGGTCTGTTCATCGGTGTCGGCAAACGCGCCCAGATGCCCCACCCCCGCCGAGTGTATCACGATGTCCAGCCTGCCGAAATCTAACACGACGCGCTCCACAAAGCGCTGGCAGTCCTCACGAGAGCGCACATCCGCCTGCATGGCGATAAGCGAGTCGCCCGAGGGGTCTAACGCCGTCGCCCGTGCTACCCCCTCCGCCGACAGCCCACACACGCCCACATACGCTCCCTCATCCAGCAGGCGTTTGGTGAGCGCAAGCCCGATACCACTCGTGCCTCCCGTGACGATGGCTACCTTCTCCGACAGCATGGTTACTGTGCGTGACCTCCTTTATAGTGAAAAGCGTCGAATAGCAGCAGAAACGCTCCCTGCAAAATGATACCCCATCCGAAGCCGTGCAGTAGCGCACTGCGTCCCCAAATCACCATGCCCAGCCCTACCAGCACGTAACCCACATCGAGAAAGACGTTCACTTTCAGTAGCCGCAGCAGCCGAAGGCGTTCCGCCTCCTCATCGGCGATACCCCGACGCTCCTTTTTCAGCACGCCATACAGTCCTGCCGAAGCGATTAGCAGATTGACGAGCCCCCATGCCGCGTTCATGCCCCCGAAAGCCTGCCAGAACGAACGTTCTGCGGAGAGCAACGCAAGGAGACCGCCTGCGAAGATGCTGAGCAATGACCACGCGGTGAGCTGTTTGAGAAGCCGAAGTTGGAAGGCTAAAATGGGTAGTGACGACATGCTTTGAAAATACGTGCAGGAGGACTTATCCTCCTGCACGGGTCAGTGGATTAGTATCTCTTCTTCTGCGTCTGCTTCGGAGGCAGAATCACGCTGTCGATGACGTGAATCACGCCATTGGTGCACATGATGTCTGCCTTCACCACGTTCGCCTTGTTGATGCGCACCTTGCCGCGCGAGGTGGCTATCTTGATGTCCGCTCCCTGCAGGGTCTTCGCGCTCTTGAGCTTGACGACCTGGTCGGAGGTAACCTTCCCGCTGACCACATGGTATAGCAACACCTGCTTGAGCGCTTCCTTGTCCTTTAGCAGGGCGTCCACCTGCGCCTTCGGCAGCTTGGCGAACGCCTGATCGGTCGGAGCAAACACGGTGAAGGGACCCTCACCACGCAGGGCGTCTACCAACCCCGCTTCCTGTACCAACTTCACCAGCGTGTTGAACTGACCCGCCTCAATAGCGGTGTCCACGATGTCCTTCTCCGCCGCGCGTGCGGCAGGCATTACCAATGTTGCCAGAGCCATCATCACTGCTCCGGCGGCACCCAGCTTCCGCAAAACCTTCATCTCCTCCTCCACGATACGATTTATTTGGACATGCTAATGGCATGTCCGAGTCTTCTATACGGAAGCGCGCCCGCGAAGGTTCCCCACATTCCACGAAGAAGTGGACTGATACCCATTATCCAACGGTGGGATGTCGCCTGGGATGGACTTGTGGAAAACGTTCGTCTTGAAACCCCAAGATGAATCAGCTGTTAGAAGCTTACCCATCACGAGCTACAATATATTCGTTAGTTGAGTCAACGGTGTGACTATGACACCACAAGGCATTGTGCTGTTAGCAGGAGGAGGAGCAACCCTACCTGAGACGGTACGAGCGTTCATTCGGTTTGCTGGCGGTTTGGACGCGCGTATCGTTATTCTGGCGCACACCCAATCGGACATCCGCGAGGCTGGCGAGCGGTCCGTATCTCTCTTCGAACAACAGGGCGCCCGCAACGTGATTGCCCCTGATTCGATGCAGGCAGAGACGCTTGCCAGCCACCTTCACGAAGCCAGCGGGGTGTGGATTCCGGGCGGCGACCAGAACCGCTTCATACGGCTGTTGGGACACTCCAGCGCGTTCCGTCAGGCGATACAGGGAGTGTTGCGTCGCGGCGGCGTCGTTGGGGGAACCAGTGCTGGTGCCTCGCTAATGGGTCGCTGGATGCCAACGGGCGAACGCAACGCCGACGGCACTGTGCAACGGGGAGCATTTTCGCTTGCTGCCGGGCTTAACCTGCTGCCGAACACTATCGTGGACCAGCACTTCATCCGCCGCAATCGGTGGGCGCGGCTGCTGTGCGCGGTGCTGGAGCATCCCGACTGTGTGGGCATCGGTCTGGATGAAGGGGCATGCGCAGTCGTGCAGGCTAACCAGTTGCGCGTCTACAAAGGGCAGGTGGTGGTGCTTCGAGCGGCTACCGCCCCGCGTGAAAAGGAGCGGCTGATGGGCTGCCGCGACCTACGGATGAGCCTGCTGTTGGAAGGCGATACTCTCTTGCTGAGCGAGCGGCGTGGCTAAATGTTCATCTTCTTGAACACACGCTCGGGGATGCTGCGAATAACCAGCATCACCAGCCACCACACGGCGGGCACGTAGGCGATGTCTTGGCCGCGCAGGATTGCCTGCACGCCCTCTTGCGCCACCCGCTGTGGCGATGCCAGAAACGGCAGCTTATCCCGCCCCCACGTCATGCGCGTGTCGATAAAACCTGGCTTGATGGTCGTTACCTGCACCCCTTGCTTGCTCAGCCGGTTGCGCAAACCCTGCAGGAATAGCGACAAACCACCCTTCGCTGCGCCATAGGGGTAGTTCTGCCCGCGCCCGCGGTCGCCCGCCACCGAGCTGACCCCCGCGATGAACCCCGTTCCCCGCTGCTCGAAGTAGCAAGCCGCCAGCGTTAGTAGCGACGCTGCGCCAGTGAAGTTGACGTCTATCAGCCGCCGCACCGCCTGCGGTTCACGAAACGCCTCTTCCAGTCCGTCCATGCTACCCGCTACCCACACCACGCCGTCCAGCCCGTCCATCGCCTGCACCACCCGCTGCCAGAACGCCTCATGCGTCTCAATGGAGGCGGCATCCAAACGACCAGTGTAAACGGTCGTCCCAAAGCGGATACGCACATCGCTGGCAACGCGCCCCAGCTCGTCCCCATGGCGCGCGGCAAGGAACAGCGCATCTCCCTGCTTCGCGAACTCGTGCGCCATGTAACGCGCCAGCGGAGAGGTCGCCCCGACAATCAGCACCCGTCTCATTTGCTCACCTCCACCAGACGCAGGCGCCGCGCCAGGTCGGACTGCAGCAGCCCGTTTGGGTCTACCTGTGCTTTCACCTCGCGCCAGCGCGGCAACAGGGGATACGTGGCGTGGAAGGTCTCCGCCGACATGCGTGCATCTTTCGCCAGGTACAGTCGTCCGCCCGCATCCAGCACGATGCTGTCCAGTTCGTCCAGCACCTCAAACAGCCCGCGACGCACGGGGAAGTCCAGCGCGATGGTGTAGCCAGGCATGGGGAACGACAGCATCCCGCCGCTGCTCTCACCCATGCGTTTCAGCACCGACAGGAACGGATAGGCGCGTCGCTGCTGGGCAGTTCGCAGGATGTTCTCCAGACTCTTCACGCCGTTCTCATACGGCAGCACACACTGCCACTGCACGAAGCCCCGTTTACCGTAGGCGCGATTCCACTGCAGGATGCTGTCCAGCGGATAGAAGTAGCTGTTGTAATGCACCAGCACGCTGTCATGGGCAGGGTGGGTGGCGTAATACAGGTTGTTGAACACTCGCAACGATAACGGGTTCAGCACGAACTCAGGCACATCGAGAGGAAGCTTTTTGTCCCGCTTGCGCGGAATCCCAAACGGATTTTGCCTCTGGGCAGTGGGCAGCTCGCCTGCCCCTGCATGGCGCCCGAACATCAGCACGCCCCTGCCGAAGCCTCTGCCCTGTGCCACACAGTCCAGCCATGCCACCGAGTAAAGGTAGTCCGCGTCGCGCTCGTGGAAGGTGTTCAGGGTGTCGTCGAGGTCGCGCGTGCGCACGTAATCCACCACAATCCAGGCGGTCTCCACGCGGCGTAGTTGCAGCTCTACCTCCAGAATGATGCCCGTCAACCCCATCCCACCGACCGTGGCGTAGAAAAGGTCTGCGTTCTGCTCGCGCGAGCAGCACACGGTCTCCCCGTTGGGCAGCAGGAGGGTCAACGACCGCACGAAGTTGCCGAGGGAGCCGTCGTGGTGGTGGTTCTTGCCGTGCACATCGCATGCCACACACGCACCGACCGTGCAGAACTTCGTGCCGGGCGTCACTGGCAGAAACCAGCCGCGATGCAGGAAAGTGGCGATGATGTCCGCCAGCGCAACGCCACCTTCGCAGCGCAGCAGTCCCTGCGCTTCATCAAAAGCGAGGTAACGGTCGAGGCGTTCCATCAGCAGCACGCCCTGCTCGCTGTTCAGCGCGGCGTCGCCGTATGCCCGCCCGAGCCCTCTGGGCAGGTAGCTGGACATCCCGCCATGCTGCAGCACCTCCGCCACCTCCCGCACCCGCTCGGGGCGAAAGAGGTAGCAGAGAGCGCGCGCATAACGTCCCCAGCCTGCAAGGAAAACCTTCCTCTGAGTGAATGTACCCAATCCGTCCTTCTACGTGGCGAAAACTATCCCCTTAGGTTACTGTTTTCGCGCGACAAAAACCTCTTTTCCCACAGGAATACGCACCTTGGCGTGGACAAAGCCATCGGGAAGATGCAACCAGATGCCACCAGACGGCGGTGTCTGCATGTGTACCTTCACTTGTATGCCCTCTGCCTTACCCGTGCAAATCACCCGAACCTCGCCATATTCGGTCGGTAAGAAAAGGCGGATGCGCTGACCATCCGCCAGCCAACTGGCAGGCACTCCCGACAACAGTATTAGCCGATTTCCCTCTTCGCGGATGATGCAGTCCCGTATTAGCAGACACAACGACGCCAACGACCATCCGTGAGGAACGGCTACCCGAGGATCCCACAGCCAATTGGACAGATGTTTCCAATAGCCCTCTGAGGATGGTCCCCCCTCGTCCAGCAGTTTCCAACTGCCGAACGCAGGCAACGCGAGGTAACGCGCTACTACCTCATGCCCCGCCTCCCGCCTTCCTGCTGCTAACATGTTGTGTGCATAATCCATGTCCAAATACTTCCAAACAGAGGTAACAGCTTTACCGTTAAAAGCTCTTTGCAAGAAAAAGTCTCTGACCTTGGGGTCGTACAGATGCAGCTCCGCCGGCCACAGCGCGAAGTAGTGACCTCGCTCATCGTAATCCAACTGATAGTCTAACACCGTTAAGAGGGCGAGAAATTCCTGCAGGTATTCGCTGTATCGCTTTTCTATTTGCGCCGCCGCCTCACCCGCGTTGGCAGCACGAAGCATCTCAATAGCCCCCCGCAGACCGAAAAGGCTCACTGAGTTCACATACAACAGGCCTACCTGGTCCATCTTCCCATAGTTTAGTATAAATGGTTGTTGTCTTCCCGCCCGCTGCTGTAAAGACAGTGCAGTCGACGCATTGGCAGGGATAGTTCTGCGATGCCCTAAGATCTCGACCGTCACTGGGCTTAGACCATCACTGCGCATCTGCACAATGCCCTCCGCTAAATTGACAATTTGCGGCACCTTTTGCTGTAACCACTGCTTGTCGCGAGAATAACGCCAGTACTTATGCATGGTCCACAGGATGTGACCCGGAGTATCTCCTTCTGGATAGGGTCGCCCTTCCCACGGATTACGTAAGAGGTACTCTATAGCTTGGCGCGCATAATCGGTTTGTCCTGCGGTGAGTAAAGCGTAGATCATGTACGCCGCGTCACGAGTGAAAACACCGTAGTTGATAGGAGTGACAGGTATTCTTCCGTCTTGCTGAACCGATTGTATCAAATGGGCTGCCGCGCCCCAGAAGCCCTCGCTCCATTCGCTATCTGGCAAAGACAATTTGTAACGCCCAAAGATGCTCTTCCAGAATGCCTCAGTCTCGCGGAGGTAGGATTCAATCTCCTTGCGCGTTAGCGGTCCGTAGTTACGGGCTACCGGGCGGTATTCCGGTAGGTTCGCCACCTCATGCAACGGCTTGCCAGAAGCGTCTAATGGCATCGTCGTATACGGACAATGAAACCACAAGTCAACCTCTCGCTCGGGAGATGACCGAATTTCCCACGATAGAAGGAGAGCGCGGTTACCTCCTTGAACAGAAGCTTCACTCCATGACGCGGTGTGCCCCTTTGCATCGTTCCTGCCATTTTCACTGCCACCAAGTGCCACACTGAATAGCTGCCTCGGGTCATGTTGGTGCATGACCTTGGCGGGCAACGTCAAACAGCGCAGTATCACTCGCGTTTCGCACAAAACGCTGCGGTTATCATGGTCCCAAGCATAGGTGGTTTTGAACTTTGACGAAGTTACCCCTGGTAGTCCTATCACAACATACACTCGTGCCGCGTTTGGAGTATGCTGCATCCCGTGCTGCGGAACGATGCTTAACTTCACGAGAATACCATCCGCAACGGGATACCATATTTGTTGTATTGATAGGCTACCGACCCTGCATTGGATACTAGGAAAGGGATAGAAACCATAGTAAAGGGAATGTGATGGACTATCCCTCCTGGTGATAACTGACAAGCTGCTTTCTTGGTTGTGTGTGTCGAGAACGTTAAGAACTATACCATGTGTTCCAATACTAGGAGAAAACTGTCCTGTCCAGCTCACATAGGCTCGTGAGAATTCGTGCGCACCCGGAAGTCCTACAGGAATCTGCATTGCAGCATAACTGCTAGCATTGAGAGCAAGCGACTTAAAGTCCCTGAAGGCTATCCTGTTGTGAAATAGGATGACAACGATGATCGCAAGCAAAGTGAGAGTGCTGTATCTGTCCCGTGTGCTTGCGGAAGCAATACCCAGCCAAACAACTGGGAGCCAGTTACCCGCATATAGAAGGAGCTCATTCCCGTAGATTGAGTGCAACACGATTTGTGACGCAAGGCTTATGGCGACAGCCAACACTATGGAGCCTCGCCTTTCGCTGATAATTCTCAGCAACAGGTATATCATAAACGAGACAAGTGCAAGAACCATAGCAATTGTCCGAGCGCTGAAATCGTGTAGCGATGCGCTTTCTGCCGACAGTTGCAGGATTGGGTATCGTTCGATGCGGCAACCTATGTCTGAGAACACGATTGGCGGTCCAACGATGGGATAGACCAAGATCTGCAACAGTGTTCTTAGCGGGTGTACCCATCCATCCCACCAGATACTCAGCCACCGAGTTTCACTTGCAAGTGCGCTGTGACGGAACCAGTACTCCGAGCCAGGGTAGAGCACTTTTCGTTGTGCAATGGATAGTATCCCATTTAAAGCGAGGACGACCGCTAAGTAGCCGAATAGGTAAGTTGCTACTCGCCTTAGTGCGTTCGTATGATGAACTTGCACCAGTCGTAAGAGGAAAACGACGAGCGAATGAAAAAAGTTGGTGATTGTAATCCCAAAACTCAAAACGCCCGCGGATATGTGGCACAGCGTTTCAGCATGTCGTAAGGGCTTGCCGCGACACACTGCGTAAATGAGATACGGCAATATCACGGTCGGCGTGGCCATGGCGGAGCTTTCTGGAAAAGCACTCAGAAGAAGGTAACCGAAGGAGACCATGTAACCAGCGACCCCAACGAAAGCTGCACCCCACTTGAAAGTAGATGTGTATATTGTTAGAAATAGCAAGGCTGCTGACAGCGACAACAAGACAACGCTTGTTAATTGCGCAGCCCGGAAGTTGTCCATACCAGCTAAACGACCTACGATATAAGACACTGGCTGCGACAGCGTCGGCTGCAGAGGATGCACAACGGTCCGATAGTTCCCTTCCCAATAACGGGTCGCGGTTTCCACCACTCGTTTAACATCCATCTGAAGCAAACTGCTGTTGAATAGACGATGGAAGTCATATTCCGGGATAGAAAGCATTATCTTGCTACCAATATATGCCGCTGAAACACCCACGGCGAACGCACAAGACAACAACATAGCAGATTTGCGGGGTCCAACACCTACGTTAATCAACCATGCCACCAGCACCAGCGGCAAGCCCCATAACACAAATGCAATCAATACTCGCAGCACGACGTCCACTGACACCTTACCCTCCCTTCTGTTGGACTGGTTAAGAACAACTCTTTGCTGTTTGAAGCATACTGTTTTTCGGTAAGGTTACCACACAGTATGCCTTCGCTATGCCGAAGGCTGTTCCCTTCACAAACTGGCATCTATGATACCGAGCTCCCGTAGGACCTGACGCACCCACTCTTTATCTTCTTCACGCAGAGGCACGGGTGGCTCTGCAGTGTAGTCCACCAACGCCCAGTAACGACCCTCCCGATACACCCGGTTTAACACCGCCTGCAGGTCTATCACCACATCCGCGTCACCCTCCGCCAACG
>Ga0197142_1003710_pt1 | contig 12662 bp, 12 predicted proteins | sample GBS60_MetaG_FD_148614 | JGI IMG/M metagenome (GOLD analysis project Ga0197142, IMG submission 148614) | Sediment microbial communities from Great Boiling Springs, Gerlach, Nevada, United States - GBS 60_MetaG | ecosystem: Environmental > Aquatic > Thermal springs > Hot (42-90C) > Sediment... | reverse complement strand
TATCATCCATAATAAGATGGGATAATATAGTTAAAGAATTGATACTTAAAGCATCCATATACAACATATTCATAAGAATGAATAGTAGCAATAGTGGTAAGATAGTATAGTAATAGTAATAGTAATAGTAGTATAGGTTATACTATAACATAGCAAGATCTAGTAGTTATTCAACACACTAGTATTTACAGTATATTTTATAAAGAAGATCAAGTTGTAAAAAGAATCAATAAACACTCCTAACCTCCCATTCACTAACCTCTATATCGTTAAATGCATCAGGGTGTATTATCTTTGCTAGTATCTCTACGCCTCTAACTACTCTATGACTTGGTCTACTGAAGTATGAGTTTGCGTCAACAATATACACCTGTTTACTCTTCACAGCCCTAAGATCATGCCATCCATCTATACCTTCAACGCTCTTGAACTCTCTTAATGCTCTAGGAACATCAAATCCACATGACATGAACACGATGATATCTGGGTCAGCATCGGCCACTTCCCTGAACTCCAACCTCCTTGATGGCTCGCCTCTCCTGCTTATACAGTTAACTCCTCCTGCAGTATCAACCATCTGGGGTACCCAATGTCCTGCAGTGAAGAATGGTTTAAGCCATTCTATGCATAGAACCCTAGGTCTATCTAATAACATGACTCTCCTGCTTATATCCTCTAACCTCCTTCTTAACCCATCGACCATAGCATTACCTCTATCCTTGAGACCCAACTCCCCTGCTAGTTGTATGATACTATCAAGTATACCATCTAGATCATGAGGATCAAGCATTATAACCTTAGGCTTATTCATGAGTACCTGCCTAGCCCTAGACACCTCATTCAAGTATGGAGAGCATACCTCGCATAGACCTTGTGCGACTATCGTATCTGGATTGAGCTCCTTGAGCAGATCTGTATCTATAATGTATATATCCTTCATACCCCTCACCAGTTCCCTTATCTTAGCATCTATCTCCTCACTGCTCATGGTAGATGCATCGAATACGCTCTTCACAACCCTAGGCTTATTCAGAGCATCCTGAGGATAATCACACTCATGTGTTACCCCTACTATACTATCTCCTAATCCTAGTTCATAGAGTATCTCAGTTGCGCTTGGGAGTAGGGAGCATATACGCATATTCTACTATGTAGAGATTATTATTTTATTTTATTTAATGGTTACCTTACTGTATCTCTTAGGTGTGACAGCGAATCTATTAGCTGGGTTAAGATGGTAGTTTATCACTATGTTAGGGTCCTTCTGTCTACCAGTGAGTATCCCTACAACCACATCGTCCTTCTTTATTATCTCCTGCTCTCTTAACTTCTTTATCCCTGCTGGTACAGAGCCCGATGCTAGCTCACAATCGAATCCGTTGAGCCCTACTATAGCCATACCATCGTACATCTCCTTATCGCTCACAACCTCTACTACACCATCTGTGAACTCTAGTGCTCTCAATCCCTTGAGCAGGTTAGCAGGTTTACCTATCTGTATGGCAGTGGCATCTGTTCTAGGCTTTATGTTATTCTTATCCATGTACCTATAGTACTCATCTATCAGAGATAGGTCTACACTACCACCATTCCACCTGAGCCTCACACCATTGAAGATACCATTGTATAGTTTATAGAGTGTATCTGCACCCTCCGCGTTTATAACTGCCAATTTGGGTATCTTCTTTATGAATCCCCATTCGTAAAGCTCCATAAGGCACTTACCTGCACTTGATGTATTACCTAGTGCACCACCAGGGTAGACCAACCAGTCCGGGGACTCCCAATCTAGGTACTCGAGGATTCTGTATACTATGGTCTTCTGCCCCTCTAATCTGAATGGATTCACTGAGTTCACTACATAGGCGTTGCTGCTAGCCTCCCTGAGCATCATAGCTAATGCATCATCGAAGTTTCCATCCACCTCTATGACCTGTGCTCCGAACTGTAATGCCTGACCTAGCTTACCTATAGCAATCTCTCCCCTAGGGACATATACCTCACATCCCATACCTTCATTCGATGCATACATGGCAGCTGATGCAGAGGTATTACCTGTTGATGCACATACTATCTTCTTAACATTAAGTAACTTTGCATGTGTTAATGCAGTTGCCATCCCATTATCCTTGAAAGAACCACTGGGGTTGTACCCTTCAGGTTGTAGGAATAGATTATCCTTGTGTACGCCAACGTACTCCGCTACCTTGCTCATCTTGAATGGCTTTGATAACCTCCCCTCCGCACCGTCCAGAGATACAAGGTATCTAGCACACTCCTCATAATTCTCAGTATCTATTGAGCAAAAGTTTATGAAGTTCCTGAACCTCCATACACCGCTCTCATTGTATATATTGGAACCATGGTTCCTACGCATCGAGAATATCCCTAACTCTATATTGGGTCTTGAGGAGTATTTCACGTCCAGTGGATGTCCTTTACTGCATGTTAACCTAAAGTCCCTTATATCATATCTGAGCCTACACTTTGGGTCTATGCACTCTTGGTAAGCACTACTCATGATAGCATCTCTATCATATCCCTATTTATAAGTTAGAACTATACTTATAATCTATAATATCAGTTATGTTATGCTTTATGATACTGTATATTAAGTATCTTAGGACCTGATCTCATATGAAAGTTTATACAACATTTACACTCCTTCTCAAAGCAATCCTTATCTGATGTATGACCACATATACCACACTCACACCTTGCCATGGAATATTTATAGATGAGGATAGATTTAAATTTATGGTATGTATTTAATATATAACTATATAGTTATATAGTCCAGTGCTATAGCACTAGCTAGCAGGTCTACATGTCTGTAACCTACTATGTATCCATTCCTTATCTCAGATGGTGCAACCCATCTATTAGCAGAGGAGAACTTTCTCTTACTCCTTATCTCAGACTCTATATCCTCAAGATCCAACTCCTTCTCCTCAACCTCATTGGTCTTCAAGTTCCTTACTATAACTAACACTTTCTTAACCAACACTCTACCTCCAAACTTGAACGCAGTAGGGTCTCTGGCATTCTCCACTATCTCCAGTAGTTTGACCTTGAACTCGTATCTATTCAATGCATCCCTGCTTGTTATCATCCTCTCATCTGTATAGTAGCTCATAGTATTACTACTATTAACCAACTATTTAATTTTAATCGTGTCGTTATGACCCTAGTTATAAAGCAAATATGATATTCAATATGCCTAGTACATAAGTTGAGACAGAAAGGATGTATGTGTATGTACGTATGTATATATGTCTATCTCTTTATAACCTATCACACGCTACTGAGAGTATTAAATATACAATCATTATAAGTGCTAATACAGTACTCTAATGGATGCTTAAGAGATTCTTAATAGTTAGAATTCCTTATACCATAGCTATACAGTACGGCATAACTACTCAGTCCACACTCCTCACATATAGGCTGCATAGCATTCACATCAGCACTTCCTATACAACAGGGCTTCTTCACTCTACCCATGTGATCCAGCGAGAGTATTGCCCATGAAGGACATGCTATAGGAGTTGTACCCTTACCGCCCCATCTCTTCCCTAGTAGTCTTATATGCTTTGGATGGTTAACGATGAAGTCAGGATACCTCTTCTTCATATCTAGTAATTTATCTATAGCCTTATCCCTCTCCTCTCCGAACGGAAGTAAGAGGGGATCGTCACTGATGAAAGGTGTATGGAACTGTATAGCAACCTTATTTACCACACCATGCCATTCCTCTATGTAATCTTCTATGGTTCTATAATTTATTGAATTTATTGTTAATGATAACCATATATCCTTCCATGCATGATAGCCATTATTACTATAGCGTTCTATGTAATCAATTATATTCTTCTTTACTTTATCATATGTCCCCTTACCTCTTATCTGATCATGCACCTCCCTTGTACCATCTACTGATACAAAGTAAAAGTAAAGACCGTCTATCCTCTGCAATGGTAATGTGCCATTAGTTATAACTGAGACACGTCTAGGCATCTCCTCACAGAATACCTTTATCTGAACGCAGCAACGGCTCTCCCCCAGCGATGCCTACATGTACTACCTTTAATCTCTTGAAAGTACTACGTATTATCTCTCTCCATTCTTCAGCATCTAGACCATCTTCCTCTTTTCTATTAAGCCACCAGTAGCAGTGTAGGCAGTGTAGATTACATACATTACAAACATCCACAGAACCAAATATGACATGCCTCTCCTTGAATAGTCTTATACCAATGTATTTCCTAAGTAAAGAGAGGTAAAGAGGGGCATCTACCATCAGATCACTTAGCCTTCGACCAAAGATCTCTATCATTGATAGATAAGGGAGGTTTACGCTAATAAGTGTTTGTATCATAGAGTATGTATTTTGAATAACTGAGTATTTTAATTCTGTTAATTACCTCTACATTGATGTCCCATATTCTATGGGTTCATTCTATTAATAGGTTGTATATAGAGGCTCAAGTAGGATGAACCCCCTAACAATATTTAGTCCATTCGATAAATGAGATACGCTCCACTCTCCTCTTCAGTGATGATACTGCAGACTTGCACTAATCCATATCATCTTCTCTTCTCTATTCAGTGCTGATAGTCTTCTGCTCTATCAGTGATCTTGCTAGCATGCATAGCCTTCATAGACTAGTTCCTCCTTACTAACATTTATGCAAGGCTCTACTCTATATTAATAAGAACATGAAGCCAAGTAAGTTATCTGGTTCATATGCTTACTTATATGCTATAACATCTGCGACATACCTTCTTGTACCATTCAGATTACTAGTAGTTCTATCTCATTCAATAGATACCAGTAGATTAACATGAACTCTCAGCAATCGGTTATTAATGCACAGTTGATTGCAAAGACTTTAATCCCTTTAGTATCAAAATAAGCATGGGAATGAGGTCTGAGTTGCCTAGAGGTATGAGAGATATAGAGAGCGATGAGTATATGCTCATAGATCATGCTAGAAGCAGGTTCATAGAGTGTTGTAGGGTATTCGGGTTCAGGCTCATGGAACCCTCACCACTTGAACTGCTCTCTATCCTAGAGGCCAAGAGTGGTCCTATGATAAGGGATGAGATATATTCATTCAAGGATAAGGCAGGGAGAGATGTAGCATTGAGGTTCGATCTTACCGTAGGCTTGACAAGGTACATAACAGCTAGGAGAGATATCAGACTACCGGTAAAGTTGGCAGCATTCAGTTCCGTATGGCGTTACGATGAGCCCCAGCAGGGGAGGTATAGATGGTTCCACCAGTGGGATGTTGAGATATACGATAACTTCAGTGTAGACTCTGATGCGGAGGTTATAGATTTCGTTAGATACTACTTTAGATCACTAGGAGTAGATGTCAGGATAGAGGTGTCTGATAGAGCATTGATGGAGGAGTTCATAAGGGAGAGGTTAGGTATCAATGAAGAGGAGCATATACTAGATATGTTAAGGGCGGTGGATAAACTATCCAAGAGGAGCAGGGATGATATACTGAAGGAGTACAGTTCTAAAGGTATGGATGTAGAGAAGTTAGGTATACTCTTGGATACCGCTGGAGTAAGGGGTAGTCTTGATACGATAGATGAGCGGTTCAAGGGCTTGGATACATCTAGGCTTACCATGCTTGTAGACTCACTCAGATCAAGGGGTATAGATGTCAATGTGAACATGGGAATAGTGAGAGGTTTGGATTACTACTCTAGCATAGTATTCGAGGTGTACTCTAGCACAAGCAATCTAGCATTAGTCGGGGGAGGTAGATACGATAAACTGCCTAAGGTATTCGGTAGGAGTGATATGGGTGCTACTGGCGCTGCTGCAGGTATAGAGAGGATAATCATGCTACTCAAGGATAAGCATGAGGAGAACAAGGGTGTATTCGTAGCTTATGCAAGCAAAGCGTTGAAGAGTGATGCTCTAAGGACAGTCTCGATACTCAGGGATAGGGGTATAGCATCTGAGTGCATAGATGGTAGCCTAAGGAAGCAGTTGGAGTATGCATCAAGTAAAGGTTATGCGTATACACTAATATTCGCTGAGAGGGAGTACAGAGATGGCTATGTTATAATCAAGGATATGAGGGATGGTAGTGAGAGGAAGGTTGATGCATACGATATAGCAGGTAATATAGGTGTATAGATGTTAGGTGTTTAGGTGCAACAGTATGACCCTCAAGGATGCTATAGCATACGTTAAGATGCTTATTGATGATGCATTATCAGAGTTAGGTTATCCAAGCATAGAGTACAGTATAACAGAGCCGAAGCAGGAGTACGGTGACCTAGCCTCGAATGTAGCATACCAACTCAAGGTTAAAGGTAAGAGCCCTCATACAGTAGCATCAGAGATCAAGGATAAGATAGTAGCAAATATAGGTAAGAGTGGTATGGTAAGGAGTATACATGTTATAAATGGTTACATAAACTTCAGATTAGATCATGTAGAGTTCACTAGACTCACATTGAGGAGGGTACTTACTATGAAGGATAAGTACGGTTCATCAAATATAGGGAGTGGGAAGAGGGTTATAGTAGAGCATACGAGTGTTAACCCGAATAAGGCTCTGCATGTAGGGCATGTAAGGAACCTAGTACTAGGAGATAGTATATATAGACTCCTGAGGTTCACAGGCCATGATGTATATGTACTGAACTACATAGATGACTCTGGTCTACAGGTAGCAGATATAATAGTAGGGTTCAAGTACCTTAAGATGCCTTTAGAGTCTAACAAGAAGTTCGATCATTACTGTGGTGATGATATCTATGTTAAGGTTAATGAGATGTATGAACATGATACCTCACTACTCGAGAAGCGCAGAGAAGTACTGAAGGATATGGAGGATTACTACTCAGATACAGCCTCGTTTGCTAGAGAGATCACTCGAAGGGTGCTGAGAGAGCAGTTGAGTACATGCTGGAGGCTTAACGCTAGATACGACTGCCTTAACTTCGAGTCTCAGATAATAGCATCTGAACTATGGAGCAAGGCATTGAAGATGATAAAAGATAAAGGTATAGTAGAGCATATCAATGATCCAAGTAGTAAGTACAATGGATGTATAGTTATCAAGGCAGGAGTAGAGGGTGAGGAGAAGGTACTCGTGAGGAGTGATGGTACTGCAACGTATATAGCTAAGGATATACCTTATGCTATGTGGAAGTTAGGTGCATTACCTTCTACATTCAAGTATGTAGAGTATGCTAGACAGTACGACTCTACCATACTCTATGCCACATCATTGAATGAAGGAACGGACGGTGTAAAGTTCAATTGTGCAGATATCGCTATAACTGTAATAGATGTTAGACAGAGTAGACTACAGAACATAATAAGTAAGATACTCTCCATGCTAGGATACGATAGTAATAGATACAGGCACCTTGCGTATGAGGTTGTTGCTCTTAGCGCAAATACAGCAATGATGCTCGATATAGATATAGGTGATAGAAGGTTTGCGCATATGAAGGGTAGGGAGGGCATATACATAAACGCAGATACCATATTGGATATGCTACATGCGAAGGCATATGATGAGGTTAAGTCAAGGAACCCCAATGCTGATGAGCAGTGGTTACATGATACAGCTGAGAAGTTGGCTGTGAGTGCTATAAGGTATATAATGCTCAAATACGATCTGGATAAGATAATAACATTTGATATACAAGATGCACTTAACCTACAGGGTGATACCGCACAATATATACAGTATGCATATGCTAGAGCATACAGGATACTTGAGAAATCCGGCTATGAGATATACGATCTCAGTCTAGATGAGATAGACCCATCGTTACTTAATAACGATAAAGAGATCGCTCTTGTGAGAGCCTTGGCAAGATTCGAGGTTGTAGTTGAGAATGCGTTAAGCTCATTATCCCCAAAGTTGATAGCAAGATACACATACACTCTAGCATCCTTATTCAATGAATTCTATGAACATGTACCTGTACTTGCTGGCGATGAGCACGTAAAACATGCTAGGCTTATCCTGTTGATGGCATATATGCAGACAATGAGTAACTGTATGAACCTACTTGGATTGCATGTACTTAAGAGTATGTGAATATGAATATGAATGTATGTATATATAGGTACAGAGAATATGGGATATTTAATGGCATCATGTAATGTATTATTGTTATTATTGTTATTATTATTGTTTGTTTGTTCTGATGTTAACGTATCAGTATATCAATATGCACTAATATCATCTTCTTCTTTTATCATTCTTATTGTAATCTCATATAATCATATCATATAATATCATCTTAGATTCTTTATTCTATCTGTAAGAGATTCTGCTAGACTCTTATAATACTCATCTCTACCCTTTATAGTCTCATATTCAACTCTGGTATAAGCATCATTGATATCTTTACTCTTATCGTATAGTATCGTATCTGCTATATTAAAGAGTATGTTATTCTCCTTCATTATATGATTATACATGAGTAGTATGTACTCCTCTATGCTCTTTATTATATGGTTATAGTCTAGGCTCCCATCTCGCTCGTAGTCCTCAAGAGCAGATTCCATAGACTCTATAATCTCTCTACCCTGCTTATGCTCCATAAGCATCACTGCTATAGGTCCTCCATCCTTTGGCATGCCTGCACTGTTAAGAGCAGGGAATAGCACGCCCTCTTCCTTCCCGTGGTGGCATCTATCGGTGAAGTTCTTCACAAAGTCTATAGTATCCTTTATTATCGCTACTATACCATCATCTTTATCATGATCATAGCTTCTATCACCGCTCTTTATAGTAACAAGCATACTCCTCAGTGTATCCATAACAGCAAGTATCTTGAGTATGACATCATGATCACGCCTCAACTGCATGGTAGGAGTATCCATGGCATTACATCTATGTAGATAACTTACTTAATGTTTACTGTATTATATACATGATGTGGATTATAAAGTAGATCAGATAAAATAAATGATAACCATTATTATTTACGATGATAGGATAATTGGTTACTTCTCGAGTATAAACTCATCCACCTCTATACCAAAATGTCTGCCTCTGCTTCCCTTAATGTATGCAAGTACCTCGTCTCCTTCCTTTATACTTGTCACAGGGATAAGGCCATCTCTCCCTATGAACCTTATAGTCTCAGCATTCTGTACTATTATACTACCCTCTTCTCCTTTACTGCTGATAGCCTTTATGACGCACATAGGTCTACTCTCTATCTTAACCCTGCCCACTATGGTATCTCTGGCCTTACCCTCTCTGTTTACTATGAGTACCTCATCCCCGCTCTCAATCTCTGATAGATACTTCGTACTTCCATTGGGCATGAGCGTATAGCAGTGTACAGCACCAGCGTTTACTCTGAATGGCCTTGGGGATGTGAACTCTGAGCCTATAGCCTCATTATGCATGAGGAAGAGGAAGTTTGCCTTACTCCCTATCAGCATACCCTCTCCTATCTTCAGTATGGAGGCTGTATCTACACATACCCTCTCTCCTAAACCAGAGTCTATGACCTTTATGACCTTAACGTACTCCAATGGATACTCCTTACTATGCATGTACACCATACTCCTCCTGACCTCCTCAATACTGGATGTATTCAGTATAACACCATCTACACCTAACTGCAGTACATTGAATAATGTCCTAACCTCCCTTGAGTCTTTAGCATATGCGTATACCTTCGCCTTACCACGTACCTTTGCTATTATATTCTCTAGAGGTATTATCTTCCAGTCCCTTGCATCTACGACGATGAACCCTGCACCCTTGGCAACTGCCTCTACTATCAGATCCTCATCCTCCTTGCTCTTTACATCAACGTACAGGCCTGCTATGGAACCATTGTTCTTCGTTCTTATAACATCATCTATGCTACTCAGTATATGCATCTCTAAACTATTATCTAATGCTACTATCCTATCTCCATGGTATACATATACTATACCCTCACTCCTCAACTCCTCGATGAACCTATCGAGTCTATCACTTGCTACATCAGGCTTTACTATGATCTCCTTCATACCAACTCCCTCATAGCCTCTCTGACACTAAGATTCTCAAATATGACCTTTGCTAACGCTCTTACCATGGATGGAGGGTCCCTGTGCTGGAATATATTCCTACCAAATGTAACACCTACAGCCCCTGCCTCCATAGCACCCTTGGTCATCTCTAATACCTCTTCATCACTATTCGCCTTGGGCCCTCCTGCTATAACTATAGGTACTGGACAGCCCTTGACTACCCTCTTGAAGCTATCAACATCTCCAGTGTATACGGTCTTCACTATATCAGCACCAAGCTCTGCACCTACCCTTGCTGTATGCGCTACTATCTCTGGGTCATGGGGGTTCTTTATATTCTCTCCCCTCGGGTACATCATGGCTATGAGAGGCATATTCCATCTCAAGCACTCGGACTCTACACTCCCTAGTTTGATGAGCATCTCAGGTTCCTCCTTTGAGCCTATGTTTATATGTAATGATACGCCATCTGCACCTAACCTTACTGCATCCTCCACACTCCCTGACAAGACCTTCCTATTAGGGGAGGGTCCTATACTCGTACTTGCAGATAGATGTACTATAACGCCTACCCTGCTAGGTCTTGGCATGCTCTTGAGTATACCCTTGTTCACTAGCACGCTTGTGAGCCCTGCACTCTCACATGTGTATATTACCCTGTGGATATCATCTATGCCTGCTATAGGTCCTGAGGATATACCATGGTCCATAGGTATGCATAGCATCTTACCGTCTCTTAGTATTCTACTTAGCCTAACATCCCTCCCTGTTACCATGAATAAGAAAGAAAATACACCTATTTAAAAAGTTATGATTAAGTATATGCTGCTTGCAGTTTGTTATTATAATATCTCTGCTGTTGCGAATCTATTAGAGACGTGAGATATCCTTATCCTGTACTCCTTGCCCAACTCTGCGCCCTGTACAAATATAACGAAGCCCTTTATCCTTGCCACACCATCGCCCTTCTTACTCATCTCATCTATCTTCACTGTGTATTCTTCACCTTTGGCTACTGGCTTGGGTCTCACGTCACTAAATCCTGTATTCCTTCTCGTAGGTTACACCTCCTACTATTCTTCTTTTAACCTAAATATAAACCTGCTGGTTAAGTAAAGGGCTCTTAACTTAACACTATCGCCTACCTTGTATGCTTCACTAAACCCTTAAGTTAAGTTAACAGAGCCAAGTAAAGTCTTATATAATGCTATATAGAATCAATCATATATCAAGTTATGGATAGTGATGATAATGATAGTCATGAATATGGATTCACTACTGGCAAGAAGGCCAGTAGGTCAACATTCATAACCTTACTTGCGATAGGAGTAGCAGAGGTTACTGTAGGACTGGTAACCAATAGCATAGTGCTCATAGCAGATGGCATAGACTCATTCGGAGACTCCCTTATAACCTTGATAGTACTGCTCGGGTTACTATTCTCTATGAGGCATGGAGGCGATAATGGCAGCATAAGGTTATACAGGATAGAGAGCTTCGCTGCCTTCATAGCAGCTATAGCGATGGTAGGTATGGGTATAGTGATAGTGGTAAGGGCAATGGATATGTTGATGAATCCTATGGAGATAAATAATCCAGAGGTTGCTATGGCCACTCTAGCTGTAGCAGCGATCGTATCTGGGCATAGAGCTTATCAGATGAACAGGATTGCAGGTAACTATAGTCTGATATCATTGAAGGCAGGTGCAAGAAATGCGATCAAGGATAGCATTGCCTCTGTGATAGGATTGATAAGTATAATGATAGCCGTGTACTTGAACTTCCCTTACGCTGACCCTATAGGGGCGCTTGTAATAGCAGGGTTCATATTCTCCATATCATACTTTATCATAAAGGACTCATCGTTGGTCCTACTCGATATAATAAGCGACCCTAAGATGTCTGAACAGCTTGCGTCTATGATAGAGAGGATGCATGAGGTTAAGGTTAATAGGATATCGTTGCATACGGCAGGACCGTTCCTTCAGGCCGAGGTTAGTATAACCCTAGATGGTAGTATTACTGTATCTGAGTTCAGGAGTATAGCGGATAGAATAAAGAAGAGTATAAGGAGAAGGTTCCCTAACATACAGAGATGTGCGGTTATTATAGAACAGTGATCTTATCACTCTATCCAATTACTATAGCCGTGGTTATCAGATTGTATGGAATTGTATTGTTATGTATGACACATACATAATCTATATATCCATCTATCTATAGTGGCGATCTGTAGCATAAGTATTAATTATCATGGTATATTGTATATATGAATTCGTAGTATATGGCAACATACGGTAAGTAACTGAATGTTTATTAGTATAAATATAGTCATACAATATCTGTAATATCTACTGGAATGCTCTACTAAGCATCACCAACTCTGGTCCAGTGGTAGAAGAGCCCACGACTATGGCCTTGTTATTCATAACTATCCCAGAGGATACGAATGGTACTCCCCCATTAACTGTTGCAGGCTCAACGTTAACACCTAGAGCACTGCCGATCCTACTTATATCCTCATCACTAACATCAGGGTGTATAACAGCACCTTTATCTGTACATGCTATGAGTGCTCCTACCTGATTGTATGATGCTATACTCATAACTACAGTCTTAACATTCAATG
>Ga0197142_1003709_pt1 | contig 12662 bp, 11 predicted proteins | sample GBS60_MetaG_FD_148614 | JGI IMG/M metagenome (GOLD analysis project Ga0197142, IMG submission 148614) | Sediment microbial communities from Great Boiling Springs, Gerlach, Nevada, United States - GBS 60_MetaG | ecosystem: Environmental > Aquatic > Thermal springs > Hot (42-90C) > Sediment... | reverse complement strand
TATTAAACCCGGTTCTTGAATTTTACTTACGCTCCCATCCCCTTCAATTATCAACGATAGGTCCAGAATGTTGTAGGAGTAAACATTATTGTTCGGCAGAATGTCCACTGGCCTTACTTTACCACTAATCAATATTGTTTGGGTTTCTCCGTTAATCTTTGTTGTTCGCTTACCTTCGATGTACAAATTTCCAACTTCATCAACTTTTGTTACGCGGGCACTAATACGAGAACGAATATTTTCCCTGCGAGTTGTTTGCCCACTACCCGAGAACCCTGTCGAAGTAGAAAGTTCCCCGCTTGCGTTAATTCGATTGTTGTTTGCATTTGCGTCTACTGCCCCACCCAAAGAACTTGAACGAGAATCTTTTGTTCCAGCATAATTATCTGCCTGTGTCTCCTCGACAATAAGAATTGTTATTGCATCCCCCACTTTATAGGCTTTAACATCCGAAAACAAGGAACGCGAAATATTTTGATTAAACTGACCAAAACTGATGCTCAAATTAGCAAGCAAAGCGAAAACCAATAGACTGTAAAATTTCATTTCAACTCCTTTCATTTTGTAATTACTACATATCCATCGGCAGAAGCAATTCCCGAAAGCACGATATTTGTTTTATCACGACGAACTCGAACGGCTTCGCCAGCGTTTGCATCATCCAATGCAATTCCACTTGTGATAATTTTAATTGAACCACTCAGAACTACCACCTGGACTCTGTCGCCCCGTCGTATTGCAATCCCGTCTTGAAGTTTATCCGATGTTATTATACTTCCTTTAACAAGATAATGTTTCGCAACTTTTCCATAAGCTTCTCTTACAACAATGGATGATAAATCTATATGCGAACTGATTTCGCGTGTTTCTAATCGAGTATTTTCTTCCGTTATTGCTTCCCCTCGATTTATAGTCCTTTGTGCTACGAGAACTCTCAGGAAATATTTTATCCGAACAGGCAGTTCGACTCTACGAAGCAAGGCCTCATTTTTTCTGAACTCAACGCCCACGAGTACATTCCCAACAAGGTTTTGCTCTCCAAAAGCGAATCTGACTTCTACATTTGACTGCTGGAAATAATAATTTTCTGTAACTTTTGGCAAAACGATTTCAGCTTCGGTTCCAACCCTGCTACGAAGTTCATCGAGAAGCAGCTCCCTAATTTGCTCTCCGGTAAAACATGTTTGAGCAAAAGATGTCCCCACAATCAAAATAAAAACAAGTAATATTTCAGCAAACCTTCTCATCTTATCGTTTCAAATTAACCGCAGTATTCATAATACTATCGGCAGTTTGAACAGATTTAGCGTTCAATTCATAAGCTCGTTGAGCAATTATCATACTAACCATTTCTTCAACAATATCAACATTTGAAGTTTCAAGATGCCTCTGAATGATCTCGCCAGTGTTGTTAAAACCCGGTTGCTCAAGTATCATTGGTCCAGAAGCGGGTGTTTCTACAAAAGTATTTTCCCCGATTGCTCGTAGCCCAGCAGGATTTATAAATCGAGCCAACAAGATCTGGCCCAGAATTTGCTCTTCCCCATTTTCAAAAATTGCTTTAATGAAGCCATCACGACTAATATCGACCCCAACAGCATCTTGGGGAATTACAATATTTGGCTCTAAACGATATCCTTGTGAAGTAACAATTTGCCCATTTCGGTCAAGATGAAATGAACCATCTCGGGTAAAAGCATAAGTATTATCAGGCTTAATTACAACAAAGAAACCATCTCCATTAATTGCTAAATCCAAAGGGTTCCCTGTTTCAACTACGTCGCCTTGTGAAAAAACTTTCGTTGCAGCTACAAGTTCAGTCCCCGAACCGATTTGCACTTCGTTTGGTGGTTCCGTACCTGTCCTTTGAACACTCCCCATAGGCTTTATCGTTTCGTAAAGTAAGTCTTGAAATTCTGGGCGAACCTTCTTAAATGCATATGTATTTACATTCGCAATGTTATTTGCAATAATTTCTACATAGCGCTGTTGGGCAGAAAGCCCGGTTGCAGCTGTTCGTAAGGTTTTATCCATACCAATCTCCTTTTAAAAATCAAACAAAACGACCAAGACGTATACTTTGATCCAATGTATTATCGTTAACCTGAATAATTTTTGCCCCTATATCAAACATCCTTTGTAAATCTATCAGATTGATCATCTCGGCTATTGGGTCGACATTAGAGTTCTCTATCCATCCCTGCCGTATCACAGTTTCTTCAAATGAAAGAAACCGCTGGCGTGTTTCATTCGTCGGCCTGAAATAAACACTCGATACCTTCTCCAGAGTTTCGGGATTATCTACCTCTACGAGCTGAATCCTTCCAATAAGCGCTTCGTTTAAATACACTTCACCTCGCTCAGTTATTTTAATATTCGAAGCGATTGTATTTTGAATCGAGGCATTTTCCACCGTAAATTCCCTCAAAAGATTCAATCTCCCAGTATCTCCAATCAAAATTTTGCCATCCTTGGCTACAATGGAGCCATCCCTGCTCAAAGTAAAGTTCCCGGCTCGGGTAAAAAATTGATTTCCTTCCCCATCTTCGACAAGGAAAAAAGCATTTTCGTTTTCAATAGCTAAATCCAAAGGGTTATTAGTTTGTTCGAAAGCTCCAAAACTAAAGTCCGTTGAACTGAAAATGGGAAGATCTCTTGTTTCGACCACTCCCTCTAAATTCAAAAGGTTTAATCTGGCTTGGATTAATTCCCGCTCGAAGACTCGATCTTTTTTATAGCCAATCGTATTTGCATTTGAAAGGTTGTTTGCAGCTACTTCAAGTTTCAATTGTTGAGTAATCATTCCAAGAGCAGCACCAAAAATATCTTTAATCACTTTTCTCCCTTGAAATAATTTCCATCCTTATTTTCAATAACAACTTTTTTTATCTCAATTTCTTTTTGAATATATTTCTGATAGCCCTCGTAAATCGGTTTTCGTTCCATTACCAATCTTTTTAAAGCTTCGATTAAAAATAACCTTTCTTCTTTCGACATTAAATTTTCCTGTTTCATAATTCCAATATTTGCATCCACGTTTATTTTTTCAACAAATGTGCCAGGGAGTATACCGATACGCAAAATTCTCTAAGTTCTTTATTTTAAAAGAAATAACAACTTTACCCTTAACAATAAATAAACAGTTTTTTCCGAAATTTTCATAAATTGGTGAGTAATAATAAACATTGGTTAGTTTTAAACAATTTGGAGGTATGCTTGGAAATAATCGATAGAGATGAATGGTTTTCGGATTATCGCTACATAATCGGGATAATGACTGGCACCTCTGCCGATGGAGTCGATATGGCTTTGTGCAGATTCTCTGGGTCAAAGATGCGGGAATTTACTGGCCAACTTCTGGATTTTCAGTCATATAAATTTCCTGATGATTTAAAAAACCTTATTGAACTTGCCATCAATAACGAAGCAAGAACACGTGATATTGCCAGATTGAACTTTGAATTGGCTTACTTTTTTAGAAAATGTATTCTTGATTTTTTAAAAGAAGCAAAATTTCCTTTAGCAAAGCTCGATGCAGTTGCCGTTCACGGTCAAACTGTATGGCACGAGCCTAAGTCCAAAAACTTAGGACACAATGGCTTCACCCTCCAACTGGTTTCACTCCCCGCTTTAGCTCAACTCTTAAAGGTTCCAGTTGTTGGCGACTTTCGTGCAAAGGATGTAGCTGTAGGTGGCGAAGGAGCACCTCTTGTTCCAATTTTCGACTACAATTTTTTCTTTTCACCTATAAACGACGTTGTTACTATAAACATCGGTGGAATTGCAAATATTACATATTTAAAAGAAGACTGCAAACTTTCGGAGGTCGTTGCTTTCGACACTGGTCCTGGTAATGTTTGGATTAATGGGGCGATGAAGTTACTTTTTGGAAAGGAATTTGACCAAGATGGTGAGACAGCACAAAAAGGAAGACGAAAAAGAATCCTTTTCCAAAAATTGCAGGCTATCCCCTTTATATTAAAACCTCCACCAAAGTCAACAGGCCGAGAGGAATTCAATGATGAAAAATTAAAGGAGATAATAAAATTTGCAAAAGAAAATTCAATTAGGGATGTTGATATTGTTGCAACTCTAACCCATTTTACAGCTTGGTCAATCGCTGAAAATATCAAACGGTTCGCAACTCGTAAAGCCGACGTTATAATATCCGGTGGAGGTGCAAAGAATAAGCATTTAGTCTATCTACTTTACAAATACCTTAACCAACCATTCGAATTCGATTTTGAGGTTTACTATCCTCCCGAAGCTAAGGAATCTTTAGCATTTGCATTTCTCGCATATTTGAGATTGGGCGGAATTCATTCCAACATCCCAAAAGTTACCGGCGCAAGAGAAAGCATATCACTTGGAATTGTTGCTACTTAACACCAAAATTTTTCGATTTGTTTAAAAAAAATATTATTTGTAATTTTGTTTCTCTTTATTTTTTTGAATTTAAATAATTTGTTTTAGAATTGGTGCAATTATGAGTGTTCGAAAAATTTATGAAACAACTTTTATTATCAATGCTGCTCTCGAAGATCCGGACATTGAGGCAATCATTACGCGTGTAACAAATTATATTGAAAATCTTGGGGCCGATATCATTCAGGTCAACAAATGGGGACGCCGTCGGCTCGCTTATCCAATTAACAAAAAATATAATGGCTACTATGTTCACTTTATCTACGAGGCTTCCCCAAGTATAATTCCAATTTTCGAACGTTTCCTGGTTCTGGAAGATACCATCCTTCGTCATCTAACTCTTGCGTTGCCCAAAAAACTCCGCGAATATCGTTTGAAAGCAATAGCCGAAGGTAAAGCTACAGAAATTGCTCCCCAAGAAGCCCCACCAGCGACACAACCGAATGTAAAAATCGATACCCAAGATGGTGAAGCAAAAACGGAAGTTGCAGAGCTTAATGATACTTCTAACAAAGAAATTTTAACGCCTGAAACAAATTAATTTTGTTCTTTAAGGAGTAGAACAATGAAAGTAATTTTAAGGAAAGACCTGGAAAAACTTGGAAAAGTCGGAGACATTGTTAATGTTAAAGATGGTTATGCACGAAATTATTTGATACCAAGAGGTTATGCTTATTATGCAACCGAAGGTGCCATTCGTGCAATAGAAATCGAAAAGAAGAGGATTCAAAGAAAGATTGAACAAGATCGGGCTCGTGCCGAAGAGTTTGCTCAACAACTTCGCCAGATTCAATTAACTATTCCAATGAAAGTCGGAGCCGAGGGAAAATTGTATGGTTCGGTTAACCCTATAATTATTTCTGAATATTTGAAGAATGAACATAACATAGATATCGACAAACGCCAGATTTTGATGGATGAGCCTATAAAATCCCTTGGTGTTTTTGATGTAAAAATCAAATTGTTTCAAGACATCTTTGCTACCATTAAAGTGTGGGTTATAAGTGACGAGACAGAGGATAGCGAAGTTTCGAAACAAGAAGAACAAGAAGCAGAAAATTAATTTTTTGTTTGATTGACATTCTGGGCTGTCCGGCTAATGGTACAGCCTTTTTTTATTTTAACCAAAATGAAAAGCGAAAAAACATTCCAGGTTCGAATTGAATCCCTGGCTTTCGAAGGTAAGGGCATTGCCCGAATTGATGGCAAAGTTGTATTTGTGCGCAACGCGGTGCCTGGCGACCTTGTGGAAATACAATTAACAAAGAACAAAAAAGATTACGCCGAAGCACGTTTAATTAAAGTAATTGAAGCTTCTTCGGAAAGAATTGCCCCACAATGTGTCCATTTTGGAATTTGTGGTGGATGCTCTTTCCAAAATCTCCCTTACAGTATTCAATTAAGTTGGAAAGAAAAAATAGTTTGTGAAGCTTTGCAAAAAATCGGCAAATTCGATGAGATAAATATAAAAAAAGTTATTCCATCTCCTTATGAATTCAGATATCGGAATAAAGTTGAGCTGAGTTTTGGAACAGATATCCATTATCTTGAGAATTTCGAACCCAACCAAGCTGTCTCGCCCCAAGGAAATCTTCTCCTTGGTTTTCATATTCCCGAGCGTTTCGATAAAATTGTCGACATCCAGAATTGTTTGCTTCTGCCCGAAAACGGGAATCAAATATTAAACATCATCCGCCAAAAAGCCAAAGAGTTTGGTTTGCAAGCATATAATCTAAGGAAACATACAGGCTTTTTACGAAATCTGGTCATAAGACATTCTTTTAGTTCAAAAGAAACATTGGTTAACCTTGTTACAACTACTCCACAAAATGCCTCCGAGACAAATTATTTGGAATGGTACGCAAATGATTTTCCAACTTACCACTTGGCTGAACATATCCTACACACAATAAATGACACATATTCACCAACAACAACTGGGGCTGTAAGATTAATCAAAGGAACTGGATTACTTTATGAAAATTTGAATGGTATTCAATACAGAATTTCTCCATTTTCTTTTTTCCAGGTTAATCCTTTACAAGCGGAAAACTTAGTCAATAAAGTAATTGAATACTCCGAACCGCAGAACAAAATTGTTTGGGACCTGTATTCCGGAGCTGGCACTTTTTCGCTTCCCCTCGCACGCGAAAGCAAATTTGTTTTTGGGATTGAATCAAATTCAGAAGCAGTTGATGACGCAAGGCTTAATGCTGAATTAAATAATATCCAAAATATTGTTTTCTATGCAAAAGATCTCCATTCAAAAGATATTACAAAAGAATTGTTAAAGCTCGAAAAGCCACAAATAGTGGTAATAGACCCACCCCGCACTGGATTACACAAAAATTTGTTGAAAGCCTTAATTAATATTCTTCCCCCAAAAATCGTCTATGTTAGTTGCAATCCAGCAACTTTGGCAAGAGATTTGTTCGAACTTAAGAATTTTTATAGGCTCACAGAAATTCAGCCGGTTGATATGTTTCCTCAAACTTATCACATCGAAACTGTATCCCTTTTAGAATTAATGAAAGGTTAATTATGGGCGCATATGAAACTTTAATGAAACTGAAATTCAATGTAGCTGAGGTCTTTACTTCTATACAAGGCGAAGGAAGTCGTGCAGGCTTCCCAAGTGTTTTCATTAGACTTCAAGGGTGTGAATTGCGTTGCAAATGGTGCGACACTCCATATGCTCTGGATTTGAAGGAAAGAGCAACCATGCTTTCGGGCGAGGATTTGCTAAATAAAATTTACTCCTCTGGTATAAAATTTGTTACCATTACGGGTGGTGAACCTTTGAACCAGAAGGCAATTTTGCCATTTATGTCTTTTTTGTGCGATAAAGATTATACTGTAGTTTTGGAAACAAATGGACATATGGACATTACAGAAGTCGACCGTCGAGTCGTTAAAGTTATGGACTTAAAATGTCCCGGCTCGGGTATGGAAAAATTCAACAACTACAAGAACTTGGATGCGTTGGAGCAAAAAGATGAAATCAAATTTGTCATCCTCGACCGAAAAGACTATGATTGGGCAAAGGACAAAATTAAAGAATACGATTTAAACAAAAAAGTTGGTACTATTCTTTTTTCACCTGTCTGGGGCAAATTGGAACCAAAGTATCTTTCTGAATGGATTTTGAAAGACGTTCTCCCAGTTCGGTTGAATTTGCAAATTCATAAATATATTTGGGGACCAGAAACAAGAGGAGTTTAATATGCCAAAAAAGAAAATTGCAATTGTTATGGCTGGCGGGCAAAGTCCTTTGCTCTGGCCCAAGAGTCGACTGGATAAGCCCAAACAGTTCCTTCACTTTGTTGGGAAAGGTACTCTTCTTCAAAATACAATAGAAAGAATCCAATCGCTGTTTCCCTTCGAGGATATTTACGTAGTAACTACACAAGGTTTTGTAAAAATTGTCGAAGAGCAGATTCCAGATCTACCCCCCCAGAACATCATTGTGGAACCTTTTCCTCGGCATACCCTACCGTGTATTTCACTTGCTCTAACTCAATTAGCACCTCAACTCGAACCCGATAGCATTTGTGTCCTATTCCCTTCCGATCATCATATCACAAACATTGGGGAATTCCAGTCGAGTGTAGATATTGCTATTGAATTTGCTTCGACTCGGGATGCAATTGTTGCTATTGGTATCCCTCCAACTAGACCCGAAACTAATTATGGTTATATTCAGGTCGACAACCTGCGCGAAGGCTTAGGCGAATTTTACGAGAAAGGAATACGATACTCCAAAGCATTTGCAGAAAAGCCCGACTATGAGTTGGCAAAAAAATTCTTATCTACCGGAGAATTCCTTTGGAATACTGGTATTTTTATCTTGAAAGTCTCTACTTTTTGGAATGCACTTTACAATTGTTCTTCAGAGATGTATAATTATTTTAGTATCCTTAAGCGTTTTGTTGGTAGGCCTCAATTTGAACAAGCATTGCTGGACACCTTCCGTCTTATCCAATCAGAGTCCTTCGATACTGGAATTATGGAACGATCGGGAAATGTCTTTGTCCTTGAATCTTCATTTTCATGGAGCGATGTTGGAACCTGGGACGAAATCTATCGCCTTTCTTTGAAGGATGCTGATAATAATTACCTTGTGGGCGATGTAATCGCAATTGATGTTCAAAATTGCTTTATTCAAACTGATGAGAAATTAATTGCAGCCGTTGGTATTCGCGATTTGCTGGTAATCGATACTCAACAAGCATTGTTGATTTGTAAACGTGGTGACTCCGAAAAAGTTCCAGAAGTTGTAAATTTTCTTCGCCGAAAAAATGCCAATTCGCTACTTTAAGTTAATGCTTTTGCCAATACTTACTTTACTTTCGGGTTGTGTCTCGATTATTCATTTCAATCATTCTACAACAAATATAGTAAAAACAGAAACACCAAATTGCGTTGAAGAAGGACTGGCTTCCTATTATTCCGACGAATTCGAAGGTAAAGTTACCGCAAGCGGCGAAATTTTCACTCAATCGGGTTTGACCGCAGCACATCGCTCTTTACCTTTTGGAACCATAGTCAAAGTAACAAATCTGGAAAATGGAAAATCTGTCTTAGTAAAAATCAATGATAGGGGTCCCTTTCTTCTGAATCGAATTATCGATTTAAGCAAAACTGCTAGCCAAAAACTTGGATTCTTTAGCAAAGGTTTAGCAAAAGTTAGAATTGAGGTTGTAAAGTAAATTTTTATGTTCATTTTCTTTTACACTGTGAAAAAAATTACACACTTTTTTAACTTTTTTAAAAATTTTTAAAAAATTCCCAAATCATATTGGATTTCCCAGAAAATAATTTTGAAAATTATCAATAATTTTGCAAACACAATTCAATATTAGTCTTTAACTAATTAAAAGGGGTTTTATGAAAAGCATTCTAAAAAAGTCGATTTTGCTGGTCACAGCAATATTAATGGGATGGACTATTGAAGGCCATTCCCAAGCGCTCACAGATATGACCTTTTCCGTCTCGCAAGGTACTTGGAATCAGTCCACTGGGTGGACAGTTCTCGCCACTGTCGTCGACGATGCATCCTATTACGTTTCCCTGCCATTCCAATTCAAATTCGACAACTACTACAATACTTATGTGTATATGAGCTCAAATGGCCACATAAGTTTCTATCCTTACTATGGCTACTACAACCTAACCAACTATTATTTGACTTACACCTATGCGTCGGTCCAAGTTATGAAACGAGACCTTTACGTTTACAGTGGTATGGGTTACGAAGTTCAAGGTGTCGCTCCCAATCGTGTCATCGTTTTTCAATGGTTAGGAGTTGACTTCTACTATAACTACAGTGCGAATATGAATTTCCAAGTGAAACTATACGAAACTTCAAACCGTATTGATATTGTCTTTGGTCCTATGAACTACGGTAATTTCCCATTTCAGGACTATTATTACTACGCTCCCCATCTTGGATTTACCGGTATAAATGGTTCGAGTTATATCAACATAGAACCCGGACCAACATTTACTGCACACTTTTCTAACAGAAATCCCGAACCAAGATACGCAAGCTCGTATATCATAAGCAGTCAAATTGCAAGTTATTGCACCCAGGGAGTTACAATATCGTTGACTTCGTTCCCATCTTTTGTCGATGTTTGGCCCACTGCTGGTACAATTCTCCGCAGGGGAAACATTTATGATGGTTCAGGCGGAACTATGAAACCCGGAATGTATTTTAGCAGAATTACAGGTCAGGCAGAAGTCTACGGGAGGTATAAAATTTCTGGACCATTGCCAGCCGACCCACGGAGAAATCCTCAATTTAAAACCATATACACCGGAACAAAAGTTGGAAATCCTAATGATGAACTTATTTACTTCTCGCCTCAACCTGTTGGGCAACCTGCTTTCGCACCAATACCAGCTGCAAAGGGTCTTGCCGCTGGCTCCAACGGAGCACTCGACTTGTTGACTAATCGCAGCCAAATACCTGGCGGTGAATATATGGTCGAAGCTCAGATGGAACTCCCCTCTTATAATTATGTCCAGCAAATTGAACCCCAAATTTTTGTTATTGCAAATGATTACGACCTTTCAGTTACAAGCTTAATTTCCCCAAAACCAAAGTCAGACCGTAAGTATCCACTTTCGGTTAACATACCTATTCAAGCAAGAATAACGAATATCGGCATTGCCACAATCGATTCCTTTATCGCAACAGCAACTATACTGCGAAATGGTGAAATAATTTACACCGATACAGTTCGATGGCCCTCGGTTCCAAGCACTCCCGGCTTGACCACTGGAAATGGGGTTCAAATTAATTTCCGACTGTTCAGGCCAAGAGATGTTGGAGATTACGACCTTGTGATTACTGCAACTCCAACATATCCTCCCTATGATGATGAAACCTACAACAATAGATATCCTCGTCAAGGTGAAACCCTTACATTTAATGTTGCTTACGATATTGAAGCAGAGGCAAAATCTATTATCACCCCAGAGGATAGCGTTTATGTGGGAAGGCCGCTTCGAGTTCGGGCAATGTTCCAAAACAATGGCGTAAGTGTAATTTCTGATGCACCTGCTTCGGTCTACATTGTCAAAATGTCGCCCCCGTACGATACTGTGTTCCGTTCATCAACAATAGTTCCAGATATCTCAACGGGCAGAAACAACATTACAAGTGTTATCTTCCCCGACAACTTTATCCCGCCTTCGGCCGGTACATATAAGGTGTGTGTTACAATTGATGCACCCGAAGACCCTGTTGAATCTAACAACACTTTTTGCAAGCTCTTCGAAGTAATACATGCTATGGCTGGAACTTATACCATTGGGACAACTAACCAAGGAAATCCGCGAAACTATTTAACAATTCAGGATGCTATAAATGATTTATACCGTCGTGGAGTTACTGGACCTGTGGTCTTTGAATTAACAGACTCATACTATGAAGTTGGAAATGACAATGCTCCTCTTCCGGCTATCGACCTCACCTCGACAATTATTGGAATTGGCCCAGAAAACACAGTAACCTTTAAACCATCGATAATGAAAAGCCTCTCCCGTTCAAGCATTACAATTAAATTAAACAGTGGTATTGGTATAGGTGTGCTTATTGGCCAAAACTCTTCACCATCGAATTCGAATGCCCCTGTTCTTGAAGTAATACCAAGCCTAATTCGCAAATATGCAAATTCAAATGGTTACTTTATTTTCGACGGCGGGAAACAAAAATCTTTGCGATTTGTACTGAACACAAACAGTCCATTCCGTGCTGTATTCTACCTTGGCAACGGCGCCTCTAATATCACAATTCAAAATTGCATCATTGAAAACTACGACAACAACAACTTATCGCGAAATGTTTCTTTGCCTTTAATAATTTACAACACAGCTTTGTCAATGTTCCAATTCCAGGACGACTTACGACAAGGCAATGAAACTTATAGCGCTGGAATTGTTTTACGAAGCAAAGCCCCAACAGACAAGAACGACCCGACTGCCAATACTTTCAACCTCGATACAATTCCAAATATGAACAATATAATAAAAGGCAACGAAATCAGTGGTTTTGGCTATGGTATTGTTTCGCTTGGTATTGGTCCACTTTTCAATGCTGGCAAAGCAGCCTATGTAAGGTATTATAATAAAAACAACTTAATTGCGAATAACAAAATATTCGATGTCTTTCGAGCCGGGATTTTCCTTGGTCACGAAGAAAATACGAAAGTTAAAAATAATCGCATTTACAACGTAAATGCTTTAAGCGGTTGGGATGCTGCTGGAATCTTACTTGGAGGCGAACGCCGAACCGGTTATAATGGTTATAACAATATTGGTATAGAAGTGGAAGGTAATGAAATTAGTGGAATTTCTTCTGCTATTGCTTCCTGGGGAATTAAAGTCGAACAGGCTCGTAACGCTTATCCATTCACAAACCCACCGCAAGTTTTCTATCCCGATGTTCCTGAAAATTCCAAGATCTTCAACAATATTGTTTGGGGTCTTTCAACGTCCGCTCAAACTGCTCATCGGGCTGGAATTTACCTGAGAACTGAACGCGGAAATGATATTTCCGCTCCTCGCTATGTCAATTACTACACTCTAAATGATTATATCGTAAACAACACAGTTCTGATCCAAAACATATCAACATTGACAACTGGCAATGTTGCTGGCATTGCTATCCAAAGTGCAAAGAACACTGTAGTGAAGAACAATGCAGTTGCATTGTTGGATATGAACGTAGA
>Ga0197142_1003708_pt1 | contig 12663 bp, 11 predicted proteins | sample GBS60_MetaG_FD_148614 | JGI IMG/M metagenome (GOLD analysis project Ga0197142, IMG submission 148614) | Sediment microbial communities from Great Boiling Springs, Gerlach, Nevada, United States - GBS 60_MetaG | ecosystem: Environmental > Aquatic > Thermal springs > Hot (42-90C) > Sediment... | reverse complement strand
CACCCACACTTCATGAAGAACAAATGGCAATGACTTCTGCTTTGGTAATTATGTGCTTAGGCAATTTCGTCTATCTCTCCATGCGTGCCAATGCCCAAAAGCTACCGCTCTTTGTGTGGTCAAGTGTAATCACCTTGCTGCTCTATGCGTTTCTTGCTCACACATCATGGAATTTCTTTCCCATCAACGCCATCAAAATTTTCTACGAGATTGAAAACTTTCGCTTTGAAATTTGGGGCACTATTTTGCTTGGCAGTTCAGTGGGGTTAGCACTGCTTTTTGCGCTGCACCATTTCTGTGAGCGCTGGCTCAATCGCTTATCGCCCCATTTCCGCTGACATCGCCTGTCATGCTGAACGAAGCGTAGCGTAGTGAAGCATCCAGACTGGATTCCTCGCTACGCTCGGAATGACATGGAAAGGGTGCTCGGCATGACACCGCTGTTGTCATGCTGAACGAAGTGAAGCATCCAGACTGGATTTACCTCACCCTGTCTGCTGGCGCAGACGTCCCTCTGCTTTTGCAAGGAGATGGACAAGAGGGTGAGGTTTGCCATCCCCAATTTGTCATGCTGAACGACGTGAAGCATCCATGCACGGGATTCCTCACTGCGTTTGGAACCACACCGCCCTCATGCTGAACGGCGCATCCACTTTTGAAATCTGTGCTAAATCCGTTCCATCCGTGTTCTCCGTGTGCTATTGCTTAGTAGGCTTTTGCAAAAACCACTTTCTGCTTAGAGGGCTTGCCAGAGTAGATGCATTTGCCTTCGGCACGCATATCGTATTTGTTGAGGAATTCTTCTTGCGTCGGGATGCAGCGGATGGTGGCTTTGGTCTCTTCCTTGATTTTGGCTTCTGTCTCACGCGTGCCATCCCAGTGGGCAATGGCAAATCCTTTTTCCACCTGCGCCTTAAACTCCTCGTAGTCTTTTACTTCTTTGATATTGGCGTCTCGGAAGGCTTTGGCACGCTCGAAGAGATTTTGTTGCATGGCATCAAGCAGTTCGAGCATGCGCTGCTCGATGTGTTCCTCGAGCCGCAGCGTGAGCTTTTCGCCTGTGTCGCGCCGCACCACCACGCATTGCTTTGCGGCAACATCTTTTGGTCCCAGCTCCACACGTAGCGGAATGCCTTGCAGTTCGTATTCTGCAAATTTCCAGCCGGGTGTATTTTGCTCACTATCATCAATGAAAGCAGTAATCCCTTTTTCACGTAGCCGTGCCAAAAGCGGCGTAGCTTCTTGCATGACGCTAGTTTTATCTCCTTTGAAGATGGGCACAATCACCACTTGTCGTGATGCCAATTTCGGCGGCAAGACCAATCCTTTGTCGTCAGAGTGTGCCATAATGAGCGCGCCGATGAGCCTTGTGGATACTCCCCAACTTGTTGCCCAGACATACTCCAGCTTCCCGTCTTTGGTTTGATAGCGGCAGTCAAATGCTTTGGCAAAGTTTTGACCCAAGTGATGCGACGTGCCAGCTTGCAACGCTTTGCCATCTTGCATCATGGCTTCAATGCAGTAGGTTTCTACGGCGCCTGCAAACTTTTCCGACTCTGTCTTCTTGCCCACAATCACGGGCATAGCCATAAACTCTTCAGCAAAGCGACGATAGACTTCAATCATCTGCAAGACTTCTGCCATGGCTTCTGCCTCTGTGGCATGCGCCGTATGTCCCTCTTGCCAGAGAAATTCAGCGGTGCGCAGAAATAGCCGCGTGCGCAGTTCCCAGCGCACCACATTCGCCCACTGATTGATGAGAATCGGTAAATCGCGGTAAGATTGTATCCACTTGGCGTAGGTCGACCAAATGATGGTCTCCGAAGTTGGACGCACATAGAGTTTTTCTTGCAACTCCTCGCCGCCGCCGTGTGTAACGACCGCGCACTCGGGCGCAAACCCTTCAATGTGCTCCGCTTCCTTTTTCATAAAGCTTTCAGGGATAAACAGCGGGAAGTATGCATTGACATGTCCCGTCTCCTTGAACATCTTATCCAAGGCGGCTTGCATTTTTTCCCAGATAGCATAACCATTTGGGCGAATAATCATGCAACCGCGCACATCGCTGTAATCAGCCAGCTTGGCGTTGCGCACCACATCAATATACCACTGTGAATAATCTTGGCTGCGAGGCGTGATTTTTTCTGCCACAAGAACTTATGAGTTATGCTAAGGTTGATTGGTTAGCACGGGCAGGCGTGAGGGCGCCGCCCATGCTCTTGTTGAAACTCTGCCAACTAATCGTTTCCACCTTGCTTTTTCTGCATTTGCTTCATCATGTCCTGCATTCCTGGAATGCCAAACATTCCTGCCGACTTTTTGTAATCTTTCGGAATCTCGAAGAGCGACGCTGGCAAGGATTTTTTCTCGAGTTTTGTAACCTCCATGACGGCTTTTGCTCCCTCTCCATTGGGCACCTCGGTTACGGTTTTTAACACCATGCCATCCGCATTTTCTTTGCGTAAGGCTGCCAAAAAATTGTTGTCACGTAGCGCAGGATTATTTTGCTGCATTCTGCTGTAAGTGCCCCAATCCAAGACTTCCTTCGTCGTCCACATGTCCATGGTCACATTACTTTTTTTCATTTTCACCTGTATATGCACACAGTTATAGCCCTGAATTTTTTCATTACCGATTTTCTTGACTTCATATTCTTCTTGCTGCTGTCTTGCGCTCTCCATCATGCCAGAAAAGTCCACTTCAGTATAGGTTTTGTTTTCCCTATCCAGCATATAGACCTTATTCGGCTCCTGACTGCGTATCAGCGTGGTCTGTTTCATTGTCACGCCACTGACATTGGTTACTGTCTCTGTCAGCACCGACGCGCCTTTTATGGAGTTAGTCGCCGTCGCTGTCATTTCAGGCTGACCGCTGCTGCTCAAGGATGTGATTTTCATTTCTATAACACCCTCAAATTGAGCCATTGCTACACGCGCCAGCAGCATGCACACCCCAACAAGACCTACCACTCTCATCTTAGCTAAAGCTTGCTTTAATAATTACTCTACAGGCCACAAATATACTAAAGTTAAAGCAGTTTGAACGCCAGTAGCAATGAAATCTGCCAATAATTGAACGCATCCTCCTGCGCAATTGCATTCGTCAGCGCAATATTCTCTCTTCCAACCAAATTCGCTAAACGATATTTGGCTTCAATATCAAATGACACTGACGAAGATGGTGGCGAAAACTCAATGCCAACTCCTGCGCCCAGACCGTAGCGTGAATATGTTTTTTTGTCTTCGGGCGTGATGCTATAGACGCCAAAATCTACGCCAATGTAAGGTGTAACGACAGGCAGTGGCAACAGTGAAAACTCCACACCCAGCCCTGCATTCAGGGCGCTGACACGATTGCCTGTAGGTACAAACGGATTGATATTGAGCGGAATGTTTGTCCCGCCAATAGAAATGCTCTCTGAAGTGTTGGTGTTGGTGGAAAGCAAGCCGAAGTTGACAAATCCTACGGCTCGTAGTGGCAATAACAGCGGTCTAATTTTGAGTTTGCTAGCCACATTTGCTCCACTTAGTGGCATATTTCCGAAAAAATTTCTACACCCCCTTTCGCCTTCCCGCACAAGTGCCAAGTCTTTTCCTCCATTCAAGTAACTACCGCCGATACCTACCTCAATTGAGAGCAGTTGCGACAAGCCAGGAATCTGTGCATCAGCTACATCTACCACCGCCAGCAGCAGAAATAGGATAGTCAGTCTTCTCATGTCTCAACCAGTTAAGTGTTTAGTTGAAGTAAAGTAACCCGAATACTGTCTAAAATTCAGTGGTGCGCAGAAATCGCCAAATGCGCTACTACGCATACGCTTACTACATATAGAGCTTCTACAGAGTTCCTTTTCAACTCTTCACTGCCCATGAGAACGCTGCACACTCTGACATATAGCCTTCACTTTTCCTTCTTTTGTTGCTTTAGCAACAATGCTTTAGCAGCAGAAAAGAAGTCATAGCCGCAAGGAGTGATTTTTCGCTGTGAGAAGTGCAGCAGAACTTATAAGGTTAATAGCCTCCCTCACTACTATGTTGTGAGCATGCTCTCGGGCTGTTGGCTGTACTAGAGCAGTTTGAACATCAGCAGCACAGAGACTTGCAAATAGTTGAACGAATTTTCTTGTGCCACTGCATTCGTCAGCGTGATGTTCTCCCTTCCGACCAAATTCGCTAAACGATATTTGGCTTCAATATCAAATGAAATGGGAATCAGTGGTGGCGAAAACTCAATGCCCACGCCTGCGCCCAGACCGTAGCGCGAATACGACGACTTGCCTTCTGGCGTGATGCTATAGATGCCGAAATCTACGCCGATGTAGGGCGTGATGATGGGCAGCGGTAGCGGCGAAAACTCCAAGCCTACTCCTGCATTCAACGCATTAACACGACTGCCTGAAGGCGCAAATGGATTGATATTGAGCGGAATGTTCGTCCCGCCAACAGAAATGCTCTCTGAAGTGTTGGTGTTGGTCGAAAGCAAGTTAAAATTGACAAATCCCACGACCCGCAGTGGAATCAGCGGCGGCATAATTTTGAGCTTAGCCACAACATTTGCCCCGCTCAGTGGCGCATTTCTGACAAAATCATTGAAATTTAGGTTGCCACTGCGCACCAGCGCCAAGTCCTGCCCGCCACTTGAGAATCCGCCACCAATGCCTCCTTCAATGGTAAGCAGTTGCGGCAAGCCCGGAATCTGCGCATGAGCGGAAAATGTCATGATGGTCAGCAGCAGAAATAAAGTAGCTTGTTTCTTCATACCCTGATTTGTTTGTTTAGAGTGTTTAGTTAGAGAGTTTGAACGTGCTTAGTTTGAAACCGTTACCTTTGGGCTGTCTGCTTATCGCCCCGAACATTTGTGCCATGCACAAACCCATCGTGCCATTTTCATTGCGACTTGCACTTGACAGTGTTGGCAAATATAGCAATTAACCTTTTGCGCTGAAAAACTTCTTTCATGCTTCGCTATCCAAGAAGCGCTTGGTGATAGGATGATAGGCATCAATGCGGCGGTCTCGCATAAAAGGCCAATGCTGTCGGTAGAAGTCTATTTGCGACAGGTCGCAGTCGGCGACAATGACCTCTTCTTCATGACTTGAGCCTTTCGCCAGCTGGATACCAAATGGATTGGCAATAAAACTTTGTCCCCAAAATTCCAGTCCTTCTTTCGGATTATTTGGCGCATACTCTGTGCCCACACGATTTGCCACAGCTACATAGACGCCATTTGCGATAGCATGTCCCCGCTGAATCATTTCCCACGCTTGATGCTGAGCGGTGCGCACGGCTCTATCGTTTTCAGTGGTCGCCCAGCCAATAGCGGTGGGATAGAACAGGATTTGCGCCCCTTGCATGGCGGTCAGCCTTGCCGCTTCTGGATACCACTGGTCCCAGCAAATCAAGACGCCAAGGGTTGCAAACTTGGTTTTGAAGACCTTGAATCCCAAGTCGCCGGGTGTAAAGTAGAATTTCTCATAGAAGCCGGGGTCATCGGGGATGTGCATTTTGCGGTATTTGCCCAAATAGGTGCCATCGGCGTCGATAACGGCGGCGGTATTGTGGTAAAGCCCTTGCGCACGTTTTTCAAACATGGCGGCAACGATAACGACGCCAAGTTCTTTTGCCAGCGCCGCCAGCTGGTCAGTGGTTTTGCCCGGAATGGGTTCTGCAAACCGAAAGGCACTATAGTCTTCGCTTTGGCAGAAATAGAGTGTGGTGAAGAGCTCTTGTGTGCAGATGATGTTTGCGCCACAAGCGGCAGCTTCACGCATGCCTTTGATGGCACGCGCCAGATTTTCTTCAGGTTCTGCACTTGCTCGGTGCTGAACTAATCCTACTTTGACAATCTGTTCTGGCATGATGCAGTGATGATTTCTCTGTATTGGGTTTGATGCGGCAGTTTTGTTTGGCTTTACATTTTTCTGAAGCCGAGTTTGCGGCGCAGTTCCTCCACATACTTTTGTAAGCCCTTTTGCTTGGGATGAATGCTCAGAACGGTCTCGTAGGCTTTCAGGGCGGCCAGTTCATTGCCCAAGGCAGAGTGAATTAACCCCAAGCCAGTCAGGGCGCCAAAATGGCGCGGCTCTAAGGCAAGCGTGCGTTCAATATCTCTCATGGAAGCTGAAAAATCGCCTTTGAGGTAATGAGCGGTTGCGCGCTTGTTCCATCCTTCTGGAAAATCTGGCGACAGCTCGGTTATCGCCGAAAATGCTTGCACGGCGCGGGCGTAATTGCCCCGACTCATCTCTTCAATTCCTTTTGCCATTAGCACATTGACTTCCTCTTGCTCGCTTATCAACCACAGTTCCCAAATCAGATTTTCAACAAAGGCGGCGGCGTCTTCGCTTTCAGCGGCTTTCAGTTGCTCAAACAGTGAATCCAAAATCATCCGCTTTTCTGCGGCGGTCATCTTCAGCCGATGCCTTTCTTCCTGACGCTCCGCGGTCAGATTTATCACCCCGTCGGTCATCCAGCACCCACGGTAGTCGCCTTCCTGCTGTTTTGAGAGCAAAAAGAGGTAGGTGTGCGCCTTGCCATTTTTATCAATCAGCACCACTTTTTGTTCAGCGCGCCGCTCATCTTTTTTCATCGTGCCCAGTTCCTCTGTGTCGTAGTTTAGCATTGGCGCATAGAGCGGATTGTAGAGCATCTTTGTAAAATTTTCCAGCGGTCCTGTGTGTAGGCGATTTTCAGGGGACGCAAAGCGATAGACAATCGCAATACCGTGATTTTTCCCGTCGTTATGCTTCAAGGCGTTGAGCTGAATTTTGACGACCTCTTCTGGTAACAGTTCAGGACTTGGTTTCGGGTCGCTTTTTTGATAAATCAGGTCTTCCATCATTTGCAAACTTTGAGTTCGGGGTTGAAGTTCGGGTTGCGTTCTTGCTACCTCTGAACGCTGGCAGGCATGCAGGCTCAACACTGCTACTGTTACGGCAACACCCCATAGCACTCTATTTAGCGCAGCAGACATGGTTCATCACTAACTTATGCTTTTCAAGTTACACAAAAGCTCTCTTTCAGTTGCATCACCTTCGCTCGGCACTTACTTTTTGGCAGCCATTTTGATAGAACTGAACTGGTGTTTGATTTTTTCACCCGGACGGATGTAGTTGAGGCTGTAGCGCACGGCCATGGCGGCATCACTTAGCCCGGTTTGAATGAGCTTAAGTTTGCCCGGATAGCTGGCAATGTCACCTGCCGCATAGATACCTGCCACTGAGGTTTGCATCGTGCTGCTCTCGACGGCGATGGCGTTACCGTCTAATTTCAGTCCCCAGTTTTTGATGGGTCCCAAATCGGATTTAAATCCGATGAGCGGCAGCAGGCAGTCGGCTTCCAAGTGAAGTATATCAGGCTTAGATTCGACCACCACTCGGCGCAGGGTTTCGCCTTGGGTTTCAATTGCCTTTACTTCGGCACGCAGATAGACTTTGACCTTGCCTGCCTCTTGGGCTTCCATCACATCTTCCACCGTTTTTGCATGCCCCTGAAACGTTGACATGCGGTGCACGAGCGTTACACTTTTGGCCACATCCATTAGGCCGACGGTCCAATCCAATGCAGAATCGCCGCCGCCGACGATGACGACACGTTTGCCCTTGAAGGTGTCAATTTTTTTGACGGCATAAAAAATGCATTTTTCTTCCAAGTGCGAGACATCGCCCAGCTGCTCAAGTTTTCGTGGTGAAAATGCACCTAATCCAGCGGCAATCAAGACGGCACGGCTGTGGTAGCAGTTGCCAACATGGGTTTTCAGTTTGAAGGTGCCATCGTGCTGTTTTTGCACATCTTGCACTTGTTCGCCGAGCCGCACTTCTGGCGAAAATTGTGCCGCTTGCTCCCAGAGCTGTCCGACCAAATCGGCGGCGATAATTTGCGGGAAGCCCGCCACGTCGTAGATGTATTTTTCTGGATAGAGTGCCGTCAGTTGCCCACCCAGTTCTGGCATGCTGTCAATGATGCGGCAAGTCATATCGTTCATGCCGCATTGGAAAGCCGCAAAAATGCCCGTCGGTCCGCCGCCGATGATGCTAAGGTCGGTGATGGCAGTCCCGTCAGAAACACTATTGTTCATTTGTTATTCTCCTTTGGTAAAAGCCTGACAATTAGACGGCCAGCTACTCATAAAAGCCTTGCGGGTCAGCGACGCCAAATGTTACCTGCACGGTTTCTCCTCTTTCGCTGAGCTCACGAATCTCTACGTGTTTGGCATCAGGTTTTGGGACAATTTCACCCTCATCATTGGTGAAGACCAAAACCGCCTTGACCCCGCCGTGTGGCGTTGGCCCGATAAATTCGTAGATGCCTGTTTCTTTCTCGGTCAGCACGCAGCCCGGTTGCACATTGGAAATGACAGGGCATCCAACACACTGACAGTAAAAGCCGGCTTCGGCTGGGTATAAATCGCAGCGTGGAAATTCCATAGCCTCACTTCGTTTAGTTACTCATGTTGTTATGCGAGAAAATATAAGTGTTTCCTTCGCAAATTCGTTCATGCTTTTCTTTTCTCTGCCGTCAAACGCAGCTATTTTGGCACAAGCATTAGGTAACTTTTGCGCCAATCAATTAAATTCAGCTTGTTTTTCTTTCAACTCAATTCAAGCCAGCTATGAAATTTGCATTCACCGAAGAGCAGCTGATGATTCAGCAGACTGCTCGCGACTTTGCACGCACGGAAATCACCGACGCCATTGAGCGCGATGAGACCTCTGAATTTCCATATGAGATTGTCAGGAAACTCGGCGAACTTGGCTTCTTGGGCATGATTGCCCCAGTGGAATACGACGGCGCCGGCATGGACACGCTCAGCTATGTGTTAGCGATGGAAGAAATTTCCAAAGCCGATGCCTCCGTCGGCGTGATTATGTCGGTCAACAATTCTCTTGTGTGCTGGGCTCTCAACGAATACGGCACACCGGAGCAGAAAGAAAAGTATTTGCGCCCCTTGGCACGCGGTCAGCACAATGGCAAGCTCTACATTGGCGCCTTCTGCCTTTCTGAACCTAACGCCGGCTCGGATGCTACGGCACAAACCACCACGGCTGTGCGCGATGGCAACTCGTGGGTTCTCAATGGCACCAAAAACTGGATTACCAACGGCACCACCTCTGAACTGTATCTTGTGTTTGCCATGACCGACAAATCCAAAGGCGCGCATGGCATTTCCGCCTTTTTGGTCGAGCGCAATACTCCGGGCTTTGAAATTTTGAAGAAGGAAAAGAAACTCGGCATTCGCTCGTCGGATACCTGTTCGCTGGGCTTTACAGACTGCCGCATTCCACTTGAAAATTTGCTGGGCGCTGAAGGCGAAGGGTTCAAGATTGCCATGAAAACGCTCGATGGCGGTCGAATTGGCATTGCCGCCCAAGCCTTAGGCATCGCCGCCGCCTCGCTCGAGCGCTCGGTCAAATATGCCAAAGAGCGCCGGTCATTTGGCAAACTTCTTATTGACCATCAAGCTATTCAGATGAAACTGGCAGATATGGCGACCGAGCTTGAAGCGGCAAGAATGCTCACTTACGAAGCGGCATGGCGCAAGGACCAGCATCTACCTCACTCTGCACAGTCGGCTATTGCCAAACTCTATGCTTCGAAAATTGCCGTCAAAGCCGCCCTTGAAGCCGTGCAAATTCACGGGGGATATGGCTACGTGCAAGAGTATGAAGTCGAGCGCTACTTGCGTGATGCAAAAATCACGGAAATCTACGAAGGCACTTCAGAAGTCCAACGCATCGTGATTGCTCGCTCACTACTGCGCGCCTAAGTGCCATTCAGCGTAGGGGTTGTGCGGCTTTTGCTACAACTGTCAGAAATAGAAACAGCTTTTCGCCCACGACCCCAACGCCAACACGATTTGAATGATGATGAGCGTCAGCACAATGCGATAAAACCAGCGCCCTACGATTTTTATTGGCGTATCTTTCTGTGAGCTTGACATACTGTTTTGGTCTCTTTTATGCGTTGCCTGCCTGTTTCCATAGCGCTTTTGCATCCTTAATCGCCTGACAGACCTCGTGCATCTCTACTGGCTCATCGGACAAAGACGCTTGACCAATTTTTTCCAGCAAGACGAAGCGCAACTGCCCATCTTGTTTTTTCTTGTCGGCTTGCATGGCACTGACAATTTGCGATTCAGTTTGGTCAAGGAAGTATGCTTTTGCAATCTGCTTCTTTATTTTGAAACGCATGACCATTTGCGCAATACGCTTCAAGTCTTCGGCAGTAATTTTTCCCAAACGCCACGACAGTGCCGAGGCACACAGCATGCCCCACAGCACGGCTTCACCATGGCGGAGATATTTGTAATGCGCCAGTTTTTCCAAGGCATGCGCAAAGGTGTGCCCAAAGTTGAGTGTTGCACGCAGTCCTTTTGTTTCTCTAAAATCTTGCCTGACAATGCGCAATTTAGCCGCTACGCTTTTTTTGATGGCGGTCAGCAGGGGCGGTCGCTGTGCAAGAATGGCTTCAAAATGCTTTTCCAAAAATGTGAGAAATTTTTCATCTCCGATAAGTGCGTATTTGAGCACCTCCGCCAATCCCGAGTGCATGTCGCGCTCGGGCAGTGAGCGCAAAAACGCAGTATCGATGAGCGTCAGTTCGGCATCGTAGAAAAACCCAATCAGATTTTTTCCGGCGCGATGATTGACGGCGACCTTGCCGCCAATTGCCGAATCCACCATTGCCAAAAGTGTCGTGGGCACGTGAATCAGCCGCAAGCCACGCATATAGCTTGCCGCCACAAAACCAGCTAAATCTCCTACGACACCACCTCCAATCGCTACAACAACATAGCTTCTATCTACTCCAGCAGCCAGCCATTCGCCATAGAGTTTGTTTGCCATCGCAAGCGACTTGCTGCGCTCGCTGGCGGGTATGATACTCTTGTGCGCCGCAAAATTTTTTTTTCTTAGCTCCAAATTTAGCGCAACGCCAAAGTGCGTGTCAATGTATTTGTCTACACAGAGCACCAACTTTTTTGGCAAAGCCTGCCTTAGACAGTATGCCTCTAAATCGTCGGTGAGTGCATGTGTAAAAATGACTTTACTCATTTGAAAGCGGGCTTCATCATTGCCACCCGTTCTACTTTTCAGACAGGCGCAATTGCTCTTTTTGGTATTGCTCCACTTGGCGCGTCAGCATTTCTACTGTTTTTCCAATTGGGTTTTGGTCGGTCGCAATAGAAATCACTGCATGGCTTTGATAGCGCTCTTCACGACTCATCAACAATTGCTTGACACGCCGATGCAAATCTTCCGCCGACAGTCGCTCCCCATTTTCAGCTTTCATTAACGGCCGGTCGTCTTTGTTTGCCAAACGCTTTGTCAAAGTATCTACTTCCGACTTCAAGTAGATGAGCGTGCCAGAGTCTTTGACAATCTGAAAACTTCTGTCGTTTTCCAGCGTCCCGCCGCCTAAGGCAACCACCAAATTTTCTGCCTGCGCACATTGCTGCAAAATTTCATACTCTAACTGCCGAAAGTAGGATTCTCCTTTCTCGCTAAAAATTTCCACGACCGACTTTTTTTCTTTTTCCACAATCGCCTTATCAATATCGATAAAGCCATAGCCTAACGAATTGGCAAGGATAGGTCCAATCGTGGATTTGCCAGCCGTGCTAAATCCGGTCAAGAAAATGAGATTCGGTTTCTTTTGCTGCATATCTTCTATGCCGTCAAGTTAGGTTAGTGCTATCACTCAAAAATTTATACAAAATTGTCTCCTAAAATCAACCTTTACCCTTGCACGGTTTTGAGCATCTATGCTCTCAGTCACTTTGCTTAATTGCATAGACTTTTTAACTTTTCTGCAATCGCACGAGAGGCTGCGCAGTGATGCACCAGCGCCCTGCATCGCTTGACAGGTAGAGCCGCTCAACCTGACTTAGCACATTTAATTCAACCAAATTAACTATGACTATGTTAAGTTATTCTACGCTCCTTGCATTTCTACTTCTCTCACTCGGCATTGCCACAGCGCAATCGCTTGACCCATACCCGCTACATGATGCCACCGCTGCATCCTGCACTCACCTTGCAAATGATGATGAGCCCAATTGTCCGCCTGCTTCAGCACATCAAAGAGCGGCGCTGCCCGTTTCTTTTTTGCCTACTTTTTTGTCGCCAGACGGCGGCAACGGTATCATTTACGCCATTGCAACCGATGGCGCTGGGAACTGGTATGTCGGCGGCAATTTTACACTTGTTAATAGCTCGCCCAGCATATCTGCACACTACATTGCGCGCTTTCATGCGCCTACGAACACTTGGTCTGCTCTGGGGTCAGGCAATGGACTAAATGGCGAAGTCCGCTCGATTGCCATCTTAGGTAATTCTCTCTTCGTTGGCGGCGAATTTACACAAGCTGATGCTGGTTCTGCCTCTCCTATATCGGTTAGTAACATTGCCCGCTTCGATATCCGCACGAACACGTGGTCGGCGCTTGGTTCAGGCGCGGGCAACGGCGTCAATGGGCGCGTCTATGCTATCACTGCATTCAATCATCTTGTTTTTGTCGGTGGTGACTTCACACAAGCGAATACCGGAGCATCTCCCATATCTGCAAACCATGTTGCCGTCTTCGACACGCAGACCAATGCGTGGAGTGCTTTGGGCTCGTCTGGGGTCAACGGCGTGGTGTATGCACTTGCAACCTTAGGCGAAGA